>Ga0247831_1002282_pt1 | contig 31813 bp, 32 predicted proteins | sample LaCruzMarch2015__9_FD_192406 | JGI IMG/M metagenome (GOLD analysis project Ga0247831, IMG submission 192406) | Freshwater microbial communities from meromictic Lake La Cruz, Castile-La Mancha, Spain - LaCruzMarch2015_1m | ecosystem: Environmental > Aquatic > Freshwater > Lake | place: Spain...
ACGCGCGTTCCGGGCTCGGGCATTCGTTCCGAATTTGCCTGCCACTCGGGCGCGTCCAGTTCGGCCTGATCGGACAGGACGGATGTGCACGCAATCGTCTCGTCGCCAAAGGTCACGATGCCCACGACGCTGCCGGTTCGATCTGCCACGTAGTGCTCGCCGGGTCCCATACTCTTGGTGTTTGATCGTACGCGTGAACCAGCGAATACCCATGGCTGAACGGGGAACGAATGTCCATGAACGGGGTCATGAATCCACGATGAGAGCGGCATGTCACCAGCACTGGTGCGCACCCACAGTTCCAACGGCGATCCGCTGGGCGAGATGCGCTGCACTGCGCCCGATCCGTCAGGGGCGGCACGCCACTCGCCTGGTGCACCGGGTTCTAGCCCAATCAAGAGGAGCGCGGCATGAATGCTGCTTGGTGCAACGATCACCGCTAGCAGCGATTCGTGTTCCCGGGTCCCTGCTTTACAAACGGCCTGTTCGAGCCAGCCTCGATCAGCAGCAACCTCTGCTTCCACGCGGACCTCACCAGCCGTGCGATCGACCACGACGCCAGGTGCAAGTTGAATGATGGGCAACGGCACAGTGACGGCGACCGATGGGTGCTCCTGTGGAGTTGGCAACCCCCCGCTCTTGGCAGGGCCCGCGCACGAAACCATGGTGCTTGCGGCAACCGAAAGCGCCACCATGCGCGTCATGCGTGTCGCTGCGCCGAGCATGCTCGTCCACCGAGAGGCGCGCGGTGTTGACGTGGTGAATTGAACCCGGATGGGTGCATGCATCGCACTTCACTCATCGGCGCAGAGCGGTCTCGGTTAGCAAGTGAAATGGCAGAAATGAACCCGAAAAATTAAAAAGGCCCGGCGGAGACAAGCTCACGCCGAGCCCTTCCGGGGGCTCACTAAGATGCCAAAGTATAGGGTTGTTACCCACCTATGCTAATGCTTGTCTCACCAATTGCGATCGATTATGAAGAAACTTTTATGCAAATCCATAGCCCTGCGGCGCACCGTCCGAATCGGCATTCCCGCATCAGCAGCGGGGATGCAGAGGAAGATTTCTCCAAAGGAGCCGCATCGGAACGGATTCGCGGGGATACCCCCTTCCGATGGATTCACGGCGCATCATGAGGTGACCGTAGAGTGCATAGGCGTTCCCGACGCCCGCACGGGGTATCTGATCGGCATCCAGGAGATTGATGCGCTGGTGAGAGCCCACCTTGCGCCGCTGCTGGAGTCATTCTTTTGTAGTGCCCATCCCATTCATCCCGCTGATGCGGTGACCCAAATGGGGGACGTGCTACAGCGGAATTTCCCACAAGCAATTCCGCTTTCCACCATTCAATGGTTCCCCGGCCCGTTCGTTAACTTTCTTTGGAGCACCAGCATGCGCGATCAAGCCATCATGACCGAACAGTTTGAGTTTAGTGCCGCGCATCGACTGCATTGCCCGGAACTGTCCGACGACGAGAACCAACGCACCTTCGGTAAGTGCAATCACCCAAGCGGGCACGGTCACAACTATCGAATTGCGGTGGCCGTTCGCGTTCGCACTGGAGCCGGAGCACCCTCCTTAACAACCGGAGTGCTTGAGGCAATTGTCACCCGCAAGGTGCTTGATCGATTTGATCACCGTCACCTCAATGTGGACTGTGTGGAGTTTGCGGAGTTGAATCCGTCCGTGGAAAATATCGCACGGGTCTGTCACGACCTACTCAGCGATGAGATCACCGCCGCTGGCGCAGCACTGGACCATGTCACAGTATGGGAGACCGCGAAGACCTCCGCAACCTATCCGGCGCGTTCGCTGGCGGATTAAGTTAGGCGCAAGTGTTGCCGGTGAAATCATCGGCGCCATGCGACTTAGGCTGGCGATCGTCGCCGTACACGTAGAGCTGACCAGCTTCTTCAGTGCGGGCGACTTTGTGGGATCCATCGCACATCGGGAAGTTCTTGGTGAGACCGCAGGCGCATACAAAGATTGGCTTCTCAGAAGGCTCAATCTTGACGGGGGCAGCGGCGACGTGACGAATGATGCGGGCCATGGGGTACTTTCGAATGCGCTCTTAGGGAGCCAAATCTTCCTCTGAAAGCAAACGGAACCGTTTACGGAGGAGGATCTGCCCCGCAAGGTGGTTGTCATCAACGCAAATGGCAACCGCTGGATGTTCGCCGCGCAACAGAATTGGATACGCGAAACGGATATTGAGTTCTGCGCCTAACAGGTACAGGCACGCACCGCTGAGGCACTGCTGTTCGCCGAGCTCCATGATGATCAGGTCTGTCTCGGCGAAGGTGTATTGACTGCGCCGCAGAATGTGCCGCGCCGCATCCGCATTGGTGAAGATCATGCGAACGACCGCGTAGTCGCTTGAATCAACAATTGAAAATGCCGCAAGGCGGGTGGATGGCGCTTCATCAAAGGTGCGCAGCAGTTCAAGCAGCTTGCCAACCTTGTTGTTCAAGAACACACTGAACTGCCGCACCGTTGGGGGCGCGTATCCGTATTCAGTCTCAGCGGCGGGTGGAAGCGATGCACTCATTGCGGTTCAGTCTTAGGGCGAAGAGCGCGTGAGCATATCGAACGGGCTCACTGCGCGCCTCCCACAAATTCCGGCGCCTCAACACGCGGCAAAAGCCCCGCATCCGCCGCCCGATCAAGCAGCGTTCGAACCGCCAACCGCCCAGTAGGCCCGTAATCAAGGGTCCAGGAATTCACATACATCCCGATGAACTCATCAGCAAGAGCCTCGGTCATGCCTTCGGCGAACGTGAGTGCGTAGCGAATCGACTCCTCGCGGTGACTGAGCGCATACCGAACGCTCTGCTCAAGGAGGTCGGCCACTTCCGCCATGGTTCCGGCCCCATGGCGATCATCCAGCGCACGCAAGACCCCGTTGGCACCCAGCGGCAATGGCAGTCCAAACTGCGAGTGCCACCAGCGCCCAAGGTCTTCGACGAGTACCAGGCCTTCATCTGCGAAGGTGAGTTGTCCTTCATGGATGACCACGCCCGCATCAAACTCTCCGGCCGCAACCCGTGCGGGAATCTCCTTAAACGGAACCACCGTTGCACGAAACGCACCCGGCCCAAGCAACAGACTGGTGACCACAAACGCGGTCGTCCCCTGCCCTGGAATGGCAATGTGCGCACCCCGCAACGATGCAACCGTTCGCGACTCACGCGCCACTACCTTGGGACCATATCCATCACCAACGGAACTGCCGCACGCAGTCAACGCATAACGCGCTGCGATACGCGAATAGGTTGCACAACTAAACGCCGATATCTCCAAGAGATCATCACCACGCATAGCGCGTTGATTGAGATCCTCAATATCGGCGGGCACGGCAACGATCCGAAATCGACCGGAAGCAACCCGCGGCGCTTGTCCCTTCAACTCCAGCAGCGGCCACCACATGAAAGCATCATCTGGATCCGGAGAATGACCAATTCGAAGTACGGCGCGCGTGTCCATGGACCCATCAGCGTAGACGGTAAACGGGCGCGTAAATAGGTGCCGTTCACCCCTGTCCCCATTTTCGCCGGTGAAGTGAGTTCAGTCGTCCACCGCCCCCTCCGTTGCGCGCGGGACCCTCGGACGCGGACGGCTGCGCTCCACAAGGTTCCGCTTAGCCTCGGGCGAATCTGTTCGTCCGGTTGGCACCCACTAGTCGCACGTCCAACTGCCGGACTTCTCAGTTTCACACGCCGCTTACCGAGGATCCCGTGCTCACTGCGGGGGCTCGCACACGGATGGCGCTTGCAAGCCAAGGATCGTGGAACACCCCCATCTGGCCGCAGGCGCCGGAGAGGATAGGGCCGCGCTCAGCGGCCATCCTCGTAAGGCGGATGCGGGCCAGTACGCAACCGTGATGCAAAAACGCGAAACCTGGGCGCAGGCGCCGGAGAGGACAGGGCCGCGCTCAGCGGCCGTCCTCGTAAGGCGAATGCGGGCCAGTACGAGGGCGTCATGCCTCAACGCCGCCGCAGTAAATTGCCCACATGTTTGCCGCCCTCCTCACGCTGACTGCCACCCTCTGCGCCCCCCAAACGCCGCCCGCCGCCCCGATGCCGGCGCCCGCATCCACGCCGACGCCCGCGCGCGAGCAACCCCCAGCCACGGCCACTGCGCGCGACCGCTGGCTCGCCCTCGTCGACGAGATGCAGCGCTGGCGCGACACTGAGTGGCCCGAGGATGCCATCGCAAACGGTCGCTTCACTCCATGCCCCGATCGCATCACCGACGTGTCCATTGTTGGTGTCGAGAAGCGACATGCGCAAGAAGGCGTGTACCTGACTGAACTGATGGAGATTGACCCCGCACAACTCAGCGGTGATGACCTCCTGGGATGGCAGCTCATTACTCGACAGATGCGTGAGGCGCAAGATGGTCACCGTTTCCGTGCGTTCCTCATGCCGATCGGTGGTCGAAACGGACCGCAGCAAGACATTCCGCAAATGGCTGATCGCGTGCCATTTCGCACCGCAGCAGACTGTCACAATTACATCAAGCGACTGAGCGCCGTTCCGCAGATGGTCATTGATGCGCAGGAACTCATGGAGCTCGGCATGGATGAGGGGCGAATGCCAGCGAAGGCCACCATGGAAAGTCTGCCTGCGCAGTTTGATGCCGTCATCAAAGGCAATTTGGAGTCGTTGCGCATTCCCTTCGCAAAGCTTCCTGATTCGATCCCTGCGACCGAGCAAGCGGCCCTGCGCAAAGAATTGGATGCGACGCTCTTGCCCATCCTGCTGCAAATTGGTCTGACTCGTAACTGGATCGTTGACACGTACCTACCCGCGTGTCGCAACACCGTTAGCGCTTCGGATCTTCCCGACGGAGCGGATTGGTACAACCACGCGCTGCGCGTGCATACCACCACCGACATGGATGCCAAGGCAATTCATGAGACCGGGGTTGCCGAAGTAGCGCGCATTCGTGCAGAGATGCTGGCGGTGATTCGCACGACCGACTGGTTTGCAGCAGAGCCAGCGCGAACGCTGTTGCCAGCCGACGAGCTGTTCACAGCATTCATCCAATACTTGCGTACCGATTCACGCTTCTACGCCAAGAGCGAAGAAGAATTGCTCACGCGCTACCGCGATACATGCAAAAAGATCGATGCCAAACTGCCTGCGCTCTTCGGCACGCTGCCGCGTAACCCGTACGGAGTGCATGCCATTCCAAAGTTCATGGCGCCGACGCAGACAACCGCGTACTACCAGCCCGGCTCGCTGCGCGGCGGGAATCCTGGTTGGTTCTGCGCGAACACCTACGCGTTGGAACAACGCCCGCTCTATGAAATCATCCCGCTTTCACTGCACGAAGCTGTGCCCGGGCATCACCTGCAAATCTCAATTGCGCAAGAGTTGCCCGATCAACCTGAGTTCCGCCGCGACATGCACTTCACGGCGTTTGTTGAAGGATGGGGTCTCTATTCAGAGCGCTTAGGCATCGAGATGGGATTCTTTCAGGACGATCCGTATGCGAACTTCGGTCGGCTGATCTACGAAATGTGGCGCGCGACACGTTTGGTCGTTGATACCGGCATCCATGCATTCGGATGGAGCCGCGAACGCGCCATCGATTGCATGAAGCAAAATACTGCCCTCAGCGAGATGAATATCGAACGCGAAGTCGATAGGTACATTGACTGGCCCGGCCAAGCGTGCGGTTACAAAATTGGTGAATTGCGCATCCGTGCCATGCGCGCGAAAGCTGAACGCGAACTCGGCGCAGCGTTTGATGTGCGTGCGTTCCATGACGCTGTGCTGGGAGCGGGCGCTATCCCGCTTGATGTTCTGAGTACTCGGATCGATGCGTGGATTGCGGAACGTCTTGCCGCTGCCGCCGCGATTGCGCCCGTTCAGCCCTCCGCCACCCAGCGGCCATCCTGAAGCCACGGATTCGTGCGGCGCTCGGCGCCAATGGTGGTCGCTCCGCCATGCCCCGGATGCGTGCGCACTGCGTCCGGCAGCGCCATCAGCACCGTATGCAGCGAACGATGCATGGTGGCAGCGTCGCTGGTTGGAAAGTCCACGCGCCCGATCGATCCAGCGAACAAGGTGTCGCCCACGAACGCCTCGTTGGCTGCATCGCACACCAACGTCACGCCCCCCGGACTGTGCCCGGGGGTGTGCAATACCCGCCACACGGATCCGGAAAGTTCCAGTTGATCGCCGTGCGCCAACGTGCCATCAGCACCGCGTGTGGTGATCGGCATGCCGATGAACGCGCTGAGGTTGAGTTGTGGATCGTTCAGAAATGCGTGTTCCGCCGCGTGCAGCAACACCCGAGCGGCCGGAAACGCAGCGCTCACCTCGTTCAATCCAGCAATGTGGTCCGCGTGCGCGTGGGTCAGCAAAATGTGGCTCGGCACAAGCCCCTGAGCGCGCACGAATTGGATCACTTCTTCCGGATCCTCACCGGGATCAATGATCCAGCACTCACGCCCGACAGCGCTCCCATCCAAAGCGGGCACCCATGCCACGTAGCAGTTGGTCTGGAAGGTGCCCAATGGAAATTGCTCGATCACTGGCTTTGACATACCGGGAGGGTACGCAGGTATCGTGCCCGCGTGGCACTCGGACGGACCCGAAAACCATCGCTTGATTCAACCCCCGCGATCATCGCGCCCGGCGTCGGCACGCCCGCATACTTTCCGCGCGTTGCAACGGTCGCGGCTCGGTCGGTATGCATGGTCATGCTCGTGTGCGCTCCTTCGCTCCTCACGGCGTGCGAACAAATGTCCAGCGACATGGGCGACGCTTCCAATTCGTTGTTCCCGCCCTCTCCTGCTGAGGCTGGGCGATGGGCAGTGGATGACAGTGACCCCGAGAACCAGCGCCGCGGCGTGCTACTCATCGGTAACTCTGGATTCGGTGGTGAGCCCGTCTATGTGAACTTGTACCGTCTGTACATCGACGAGAACAGCGACCCGGTGGTGAAGGCCACTGCCATTCAAGCACTGGCGCGACACGCGCGCGCCGAAGATGCGGTGATCATCGCCAAGCAGCTCGAAAGTAAAAACGTGCAGATTCGTATCGCCGCAGCCAAAGGCCTGCAGCGCATTCACAATCCAAAGATTGCCGATGTGATTTGGAAGAAGCTCATCCAGGAAGACGAAACTTCAGCAGTACGCGTCGAACTTGCCATCGCGTTGGGCCAGTACTCCACGCGCGACTCGTTTGAGGCGCTGTGCAGTTCGCTTGACGATCGTGAACTTGCTGTTAACTTGGCCTCGGCGGACAGTCTGCGGCTCATCACTGGTGCCGACTTTGGTCTTGAACCAGGCCTGTGGCGCAGTTGGGCCGATGCAAATCCCAAGGCATTGCGCGCGGATGTTCCGTACTACTACCCCACCTTCGAACGGCAACTGGGAACGCTCGATTACTTGATGTTCTGGGCAATACCAACCTTTGAACAACCAGGAGTTCCCGCAGGAATGCGTGAAACTGCGCCAGCGGACGGCGCGCCGCAGAACGAATTCGGAAACCTCGGCGAGAAGGGCTGATATCGACGATCGCAACCATGCGGTCGCCTACACTTGTCGCCCTTGCCCACCGACCCAACAGCTGCTCCAAACCCCCGCACGCGCGCAACAGTGAAGCCTGCTGAGAGTGCGAGCGATACGGCAGCGGAAGCACAAGCGAACGCACAAGCAGAAGCACGCGCCGAAATGGCAGACCTGCGTCGCCGCGCGGCCGAAGGCGACATCGATTCATTCGGCGATGGCGCACTCTCTATCGCCGGCGCCGAAGCCGCTGCCGACGATGAACGAATCATTAAGAGCGGACGACTTGCCGGCAAGAGTCTGTGGCAATCAATCTGGATTCTTTCCATTCCGGTGTTGGTTCAGCAGCTCATGGCGGCGCTCGTGGGAACCACCGACACGCTCCTCGCTGGAAATCTTCCGCCGGGCACCGCTGGCGCAGCGCTTGACGGCGTGGGTTTCGGCGCAACTTTCATGTGGGTAGCGACCATCGTTCTCATGGGCATTGGGATCGGCGCGCAGGCGATCATTGCGCGCGCGATGGGCAGCGGCAACGTCACCGAAGCGCGCGCCGCGGGCGGTACGGCCGTCACGGTGAGTTTCGTTGCAGGGATCGGCGGTGCGATTGCTAGTTGGTTCGCCGGTCCGATTGCCGCCGAATGGATGGGGCTATCCGACGAGGCGCTCCGCTACGCAACCGAATTCGTGCACATCATCGCCATCAGCATGCCGCTCATGTCCGTGATGATGGTGGGCGGAATGGCACTGCACGGCGCGGGCGAAACCGTCCAACCAAGTGTCATTGCCGTAGCAACCAATGTGGTCAATGTGTTGTGTTCATGGGCACTTTCCGGGGTTGTGGTGGTCTTTGGATCGCTCACCATCGCCAATCCATCATCGGTTGATCCCAGCCGCTGGGGCGTGTGGGGCATCGCCGCGGGCACCTCCATCTGTTACGCGGTCGGCGGCATTTGGACCCTCGTGGTGCTCCTGCGCGGCGTCAAAGATTTCAAAGTAGCTCCCGCCAACCTGATGCCCGATCGCGTGATGTTGCAGCGCATCACCACGCTCGGCATTCCCAACATGCTTGAGGGCGCCACCATGTGGCTCACCACCAGCATCGGCGTCACCAAATTCATCGGCATCATTGCGGTTGCGGAAGGCGGCGCTGCGGGTCCAGTGAAGGGCCTGTTCGGCGCGCACATGGTGACGGTGCGGTGGGAATCGTTCAGCTTCCTCCCAGGATTCGCCATGGGTACGGCGGCTGGCGCGCTTGCCGGACAGTACATGGGTGCGGGTTCTGCAATCATGGCGCGTCGTGCCATCTGGGCATGCTTGTGGATTGCCATGACCATCATGGGGCTCCTCGGCATCGTGTTCATGGTCGCAGGCGACACGCTCGCCCACCTGATGAGCCGTGATCCGGTCATCATTGCGGAAGTTCCCAAAGCGCTCTTCATCTGCGGCATCGTGCAAGTGTTCTTTGCCATGGCATTGGTCATTCGCCAAGGCCTGAAGGGCTGCGGCGACGCGAAGGGCACGTTCCGGATCACCCTTGTTTCGACCGTGCTGATTCGCGTCCCGCTTGCCTACGTGTGCGGGGTCATGCTCGGTTGGGGGCTTGCGGGTATCTGGATTGGATTGTGTGTGGAACTTGGCGTGCGCGGATTGCTGTTCCTTGCGCGTTTCATGGGCGGCAACTGGGAAAAAGTCAAGGTGTAAGCGCTGTGCTGCGCCGCCCTCCTACAATCCGCGATCCATGACTGCCATGCGCCCTGCTCCATCCGTGCACCCCGCCATCAACCCGCTGGCTGACGCCTCGTTCATGGACGCGGTGGTTGCAGGTGCGGCTCGACTCACCCCAGAACAGGGCCTGCACATCCTGCGCGATATGCCACTCGCCGATCTTGGCATGTGGGCCGACCTCCGTTGCCGCGAAGTACACGGCGACCATGTCCGCACCTACGTCATCGATCGCAACATCAACTACACGAATGTCTGTACTGCCAAGTGCACCTTCTGCGCATTCCGCCGCGACGCAGAAGATCACGATTCATACACACTGACCTACGAATCCATTCTTCACAAGATTGAAGAGCTGGTAGCCATCGGTGGCACGCAGATTCTCATGCAAGGCGGCATGAACCCAGAGTTGCCGCTGAGTTGGTACTTGGAATTGCTGCGGGAAATCAAGCGACGCTTTCCGAACGTTCACGTCCATGCATTTAGCCCGCCGGAGTTCGTGGAGTTTGTGAACTTCTTTGATCCGCCGGGCGATACCTACGAAGCCAAGGTGCGTGGCATCATGCATCAACTGAAGGACGCTGGTCTTGATAGCGTCCCGGGCGGCGGCGGCGAGATCTTTGCGCCGGCAGTGCGTTCCAAGATCGGACTCGGCAAGTGCACCGCTGAAGCGTGGCTCACCACCATGTACGTGGCGCACGAGTTGGGGATGAACACTTCGTCCACCATGATGTTTGGCCATATTGAGGGACATGCCGACCGCGTCCACCACATGGAACTCACTCGGCAGTGGCAGGATCGTGCCATCAATGACTTTGCGACGCAGGGTGGCGGCCGCTACAAGGCCTTCATTTCTTGGCCATTTCAGCGCGAGAACACACCACTTGGTCGAGCCAAGGAATGGGGCCACGGAGGCGCCGGAACCACCTCCGGAGATGATCTGTCGCAGCCCTTCCCTGGTGACGTGGTTGCCAAACTTGACGGCAGCGGCACCAAGGAAGCGCATCCGGAATTCGGTCGCCGCGTTCGAATGGCCGGCGCAACGGAATACCTGCGCACTCAAGCACTCAGCCGCCTGTACCTCGACAACATTCATTCGATCGGATCGAGCTGGGTCACCATGGGGCCGCACGTTGGCCAAGTGGGACTGCGTTTCGGCGCCAACGACATGGGCAGCGTGATGATGGAAGAGAACGTGGTCTCAAGCGCGGGCACCGTTCATTGCCTGAACGAGCCAGTGATCTGCCGCCTGATCCGCGATGCCGGCTTCCTGCCCGCGCAACGAAACAACGCATACAACCTGCTCAAGGTGCATGACGGCCCAACCTCACCGGACCTGATGGTGAAAGATTGGAGCGAACTCCGAGCCAAGCCCATGCATCAAGAAGCACCGCGCGGCGCGGGTTCAGCAAGTGCATCCAAGACTGCCAACGCAGTTCCCCTGACCGTGACTGCTCGAACAACTGCTGTTGGCGCGCACACCGCCGCCAACTCATCGATCACGCCGCCGCCAGTCATGCCTGCGAAGATGTGACGGGCGCGCCCTTCCAGTGCGCACTCTCTGGTACCGCTGCGCCACACTCTGGGCAACTGGCAGTTTCAAGCCCAAAAAGCAAGTAGCCGCACGCGCAGCGCGGCTCATCCACTTCAACACGGATGCTCAACTGGCACGCGGAACACTTGCCATCGGTGTTCGTTTCCAGTTCACATGGTGCGCCGCAACGGGGGCAACCAATCGCGACCTTGGCGCGTCGCCCGCGGATCGCACTCTCGTGCGGCGTGGCGCCAGCAATTCGTATCAGTACGGGTTGCGCCAATGTTCCGGCTCCAATCACTACCGCCGACGCAGCGACGATCCGAAAGAACCACCGTTCACGCATCGCATTTACCACCATTTCCGCAATGGCGGGCTCAACAATCGCAAATTCGCCAGCCGCTGACCACCAAGTGGAAAGCCCGAACACGGACCAGCGGACGATTGCGGTCATGGTTCCACCGCCGCGCGGAGCAAGGGTGACCGCGCCAAAGATTGACCACACTGCATACAGCGACAGAGCGCCAGCAATACGCGCTGTGACTTCCGTGCCCTTGTTTTCCAGCGCCGCCTCAAACCAGACCATAAACAACCACACCAACACGCCCAGCCAACCAACGATCGACGCCGAGCGCATCCAGCGCGTAAAGCGCCCGTGGTCTGCAACCAACGCGCACACAAACGTTGCCATGCACCCAACGGCGACGATGGCACTGGTAGCGATGAACCGCGTATCCGTCACAATATTCGTGATGACCAGCAATCCCAGCAGCGCCGACACCGCTACCACCACAAGAAATGCGCGCAATGCCAAGCCGCTACTCACAATCGAGTCACGGCCGGTGCGAATGATCGGCTGCTTCATGGTGCGTCTTCCTGGTTCGGGTCAGTGATATCTACTTGCCCAGGCTCCGCCACATCGGCAGGCGCGCTCTCGTCCAGACCGCTACCCGCTTCCGATTCGTCTGCCTCATCACCCGGAGCAGGCGGCCCAAAGGTGGTGGCATTTGCCGAACCGACCTGAGCCGCTGCAGTCATCGCTGCAGAAAACGGCGGGAACACCACGAACGCAAACAGCGCTGTCACTACGGCACCAAGCAAGACCAGCGGCGCTAGCACAGAAACTATCACCTTCCAAGCAGTGACTGATGCCGCACGCGCCAAAATGATGCACGCCGCAGCGACCCACCACATACTCAACGGGATCGAACCGCAATAGATTCCCAAACACGGCACCGCCACCAGGACGATGGGACCAAGCGCATACGTGAATGAGCACCAGACCACCTTCCACTGAACTCGTTCACGACACAAGCGCAGGGTGAGTGAAGTCATCAACGCAGAGAACGCCAACACCACGAGGCCAAGGATGTACCAGGAGGCCAGTACCACGCATGCACCGCCGATGGATTCCCACACGGCCATGCGCAACGCGGAGCCGCCGGAGCGCGTGCTGCCGGAACCCCACATCGGCACGAGCAGCGTGAACAGAACAAATCCAACCGCGCTTGGAATAGCCACCACCGAAAGTACCGACACCGCATACCACGTGGCCTTTCGGGTCATGACGGCACCTCGGAGCGCGTCGCCAATCCGCGACGGCCGAGTCATGCCATCGCGCACTGTTGCAAAGAATCGCCGGACGACACCGCCGATCAGTGGGTCTTCCCATGCAACGCGGTGCAACTCAACGGCATCATCCGGCACCCCCGGCGCGGCTCGCAAGATCATGGAATCCATTTCACACGGCGCGTGACAACGTACACACGCAAACGCGCGCGGCACTAACAGCCCGTGCGCATCTGAACCGTAATATTGCTGCATGCACCCGGGGCAACAGAACTCCACTGCATTGGCGCGAAACTCAAACTCACTCGGCACGAATCCGCGCCCACATTCCGGGCACGTGCGCCCCGGGACATTCCACAGTGAGTAGCCGCAGCCTTTACATTTCATCCGTTGCGTTCCAGCAGATCAATTCTCCGGCGCACCCTCGGAGATGCGGCGGCGGAACTCAGATTCAAGCCGCGCAGTAGTTGGACCCATACGCCCGATGCCAATCGTCTGGTCACCGATCGCACTCACGCCGATGATTTCCGCAGCGGTTCCGGTGAGGAACACTTCATCGGCACTGTAGAGATCATCAAGCTGCATGCGTCGCTCGTCAACTGGCAAACCGAGCGCGGGTGCCAGTTCATCAATCACGAATTGCCGGGTAATTCCATGCAGAATTCCAGCGCTGGTCGGCGGCGTGTGGATCCGGCCGTTCTTCACTGCAAAGATGTTGTCGCCAGTGCATTCGCTGACATCACCGTCGGTGTTCAGCATGATGGCTTCCAGCACGTCCGCATCGATCGCTTCAATCTTGGCGAGAATGTTGTTCAGGTAATTCAGGCTCTTGATTGATGGGTCAAGGCATGTCACTGGAATACGCGGCCGCTTGGCAACAATGACCTTCATGCCCGCCTTGTACAACTCGTGCGGATACAGCTGAATGGTGTCAACCACAATGATCACGCCCGGACGCGGGCACTTGAACGGATGCAAACCCAGCGTTCCCACCCCGCGCGTGACCACCATACGGATGTAGCAATTTGCCATTCCGCATGCTTCCATGGTCGCCCGGGTGGCGTCGGCAAGTTCTGCGCGTGAATAGGGAATCTTCAGGCGAATGTGGCCCGCGCTTGCTTCCAATCGACGCAAGTGCGAATCAAGTTTGAAGATCCGACCGCCGTAGCCGCGCAGGCCTTCAAAGCAGCCATCGCCGTAGAGCAGTCCGTGGTCATAGACCGAAATCTTGGCATCAGCAGGATCCACAAGATGGCCATCCATCCAGATCTTGCGTGGGTGGGAACCATGCTGCGCGGTGGCCGGAGAGACTGCTGCGGAGGTCATGGGGAAAGTGTAGTCAAGGGCACCCGGAACGGAGCCGGCCTAAATCCTCGGTCCGAATCTCCGGCGCGAATCCCGGGCGCGAATCCCCGGCGCGCCACGTCAGGCGCCGTGCGACTTTCGATGCCGCGCCGATGGAATTCCCAGTTGCTCCCGGTACTTCACCACGGTTCGTCGTGCAATGGTCACTCCGCGCTCCTCAAGGCGCTTTGCGATGGCCTCGTCCGACAAGGGATGCGTTCGATCCTCCGCGTCCACCGTGTCGCGGACCATCTGTCGAACCGCTTCCCAACTCGCACCCTCGCCGTCGGCCGTCTCCACCCCGCCCGTGAAGAACTTGCGGAGTTCCACCATGCCGCGCGGCGTCTGCATCCACTTACCACTCACCGCGCGACTCACCGTGCCCGTGCTCAACCCAATAACGGAAGCAACCTCTGACATTTCCAATCGCCGCAACGCTTCCGGGCCTTCGTCAAACCACGGTCGCTGCCGAGCGATCACTTCCTCCACAACGCGCAACAGCGTACTGCTCCGATGATGGAGCGCCTCAATGAGCCACTCCGCGGCTTTGACGTTGGTGCCAACAAATTCCCGAGTCTCCGCCTCCACCGCGCTGTCCTTGGCCATCAACTCATAGACGGGGCTGACACGCAGTACCGGAAGATTGCCGTCGGCAAGCGCCGCAACATAGCGATCTCGATCAGCGTCATACTCAATCACCACATCCGGCTGCACTGGGCGCGCATCGGTATCAGTGACGTCCCGGCCGGGCGAAAGGCGCAACTTGCGCAGGACGTCTCGCGCCGCGTGAATCCGAGCCAGCGACATCTGCGCGCGCTGTTCGACGCGCGGCAGTCGATTCTCTAGAAAGTCAATCCAGTGCGCGCCAACGATGACGCGTGCATCCTCAAATGCCGTGCGGTCTTCAGCCGACAACACCGCGCCATCGCGTTCGGCAAGGGCTGCGTCGATCTGCAACATCAGGCTCTCGCGCACATCACGCGCAGCGATTCCCGGTGGTTCAAGCGCCGACTGCACCGCGCGCAGCGCGCGAGTCAGGAGTTCATCGTTCCATACCGCGTTTCCGTATGCGGTGCGCAGTGCATCAAACGAAACATCAAGCAACCCGTCAGCATCAAGCGATTCAATCATGGCGGTGCCCGGCTCGCGCAATTCCTGCGCAACGTCGGCTAAGCGCCAGTCATGAAGCAATCGCTCCGCAAGGTTCTCACCGCGGCTTGGCGTATTGGCCATCGCATCCATCTTGCCGTCGCGCTCACCGTCGGTTCGCCGCGCACGTGGCGCCTCGCCATCAAGCATGTCCCCATAGGAGCGCTCAAATTCACGGAGTCGCTCGAATCCTTCCGCTGATGCATCTGGCTCAGCAATCGGGCGTTCGTGCTCGATACGCGTCGTTTCCAACTCAAGTCCAGGCTCGGCAGTTTCCAGGGCAACATTGCGCTCTAACTCTTGAGCAAGCCGCTCCTGCAACTCCGCCACTGGCATTTGCAGCACTTCCATCGATTGAATCAAGCGCGGCACCATCCGCATGTGCTGGCCGGTACGCAGACGCTGTGAATGCTCGAAGCGCATGTCAGAGTTCCTGCCGACACGCAATGGCGTCCGCCAACACGGCCTTGCTGGCGTATTCAATCTGACCACCAGCAGGCAACCCGCGCGCCAGCCGCGTCACTTTGATACCGCGCCGCGCCATGGCGGCGGCGATCTGTAGACCAGTGCTCTCGCCTTCCATATCAGCGTTCATCCCCAGGATGACCTCGCGCACCGCTACCCCGCGCGCGTTTGATTCCGGATGCTCCACGCGTCGCAGCAGATCCTTCATCGTCAGACTGTCAGCACCCACACCATCAAGAGGATCGATGCGCCCCATCAGCACGTGGTAGACGCCGCGGTACATGCCGGTCTGCTCAAGGCTAATCAGGTCCTTCGGCTGCTCCACCACCAGAATCGTGGATGCATCGCGCGAAGTACTGACGCAAATCGGACATGGATCGATGTCCGTCAAATTCCAGCACACAGAGCAATGCCGAATCTTTCGCTTCACGTCGGTGATGGCGTGCGCTAGTTTCAGCGCTTCGCCCTCCGGACTCTTGAGCATAAAGAACGCCAATCGCTCCGCGCTGCGCCGACCGATTCCTGGCAATCGACCAAACTCCTCAATGAGTCGTGTGACACACTCGGGGTAGGCGGAGTTGGGTCGTTCGGTAGCCACGGTCGTCAGTGATTTCCAGTGTTACCAGTGCCTTGCACCGATCGAGGAATGCAATCGTTAGAGGTGCGCCAGAAGTTGCGGCGGGAGCGGAATGCCCATCTCTGCGGCGGTCTGTGAAATCCGTGTGGCGGCTTCTCGCCGCGCATGACGAATAGCGTCGTTAATGGCCTCAGTGACGGCTGTCTGCAACTCAGCACGCGCCAGGTTTGTAGCAGCATTGGCGATGGCCGGATCAATATCCACCGAAACAAGTTCGATGCGCCCATTCATTACCGCGCGCACGCGCCGACAGGACGAATGACCGACGCATTGAATGCGCCCAAGTTCATCCTTCACCTGCAGCAGTCGCTCTTGCATGCGCGGCAGGTCCTTGAGCATTCCAGCGAGGCCAGCGGCGGCCTTGAGCTTGTCAAACATCGAGATCTCCGTGCGTGATGTGATCCATGGGGTCGGCTTCATCGGCTCGGTCGTTGGCCTCCGAGGCCTCCACCGTCGCCGTTGGTGGCAGCGTACCTGCAGCCTCCACACGGACGATCGTTGCATCAAACAGCGCCGATACCTCCAGCACCAATGGATGCCGCACCGCCGGGTCGTCACGCAGGCTCGGTGCGGCCGCCGCTTCCAGGCGCCGCGGAGCCGCAACTTCAGCATCCACGCGAACGCGCGCCGCTCGCCCGCACGCGCGCGTAGCGAGCGATGCCAGCATGTCAGAAACAGCCGTTCCCGACGTCCCGGCTCCGGGCGCGCACTTCACTGAAAGCAACCCGTCCACCCAAGAAACGGGCACGAAAGAATCCACCGTTGCCTGATCGCGCGGCGACGCCTGCGCGAGTTCAAGAATGCGCTTCCACAGCGCCCCAATGTCAACGACCTGCGCGGGTACCGGCTCAGGAGCCGGCCGCACCGGAGGCGTCACATGGGGCGCAACGGTTTTTTTACAGGTAACTCCGGCACAGGCGCCTGCGCGCGAGCGCTCGTACCTGCCCCCACTTCAGCCACCGGCGCAAAGCGCGCTGCCAGCGCCATGCGCACCACCGCTGCATCAAACAACGTTCGTGGCGCACCGGATTGCTTGGCGGAACGCAGCACCGCATCGCACACCGCAATGAGATGCGCCAGCGTTGCTGGTTCAAATGCCTTGGCATCCCGCGCTGCTTCGACGCGCGCTTCGTCAGCCACTTCCAAGAGTTCGCTGTCAGCGCCGCAAACGGCAGCGAGCATCACGATGCGGAATCGTTCCGCCATGAGTTCAAGGGCTTGATCAATGCTGGTGCCACCTTCAAGTAACGCGGCAGCACGCTCAAGCGAAACGCGCGCGTCACCTGCGCCGATCGCTGCCACCAATCCAGCTACCACGGAGTCATCGGGCATGCCAAGCACATCCGCAAGAAGCGCCGTCGTAATGCGTCCATCGGTGCTTGCTGCAACCAATCGATCCAAGAGACTCAAGCCATCGCGCATCGATCCGTTGGCCAGTCGAGCCACCTGCATGACCGCAGCATCATCCGCTGCAATGGATTCCTTGCGCAAGACATCCTGCAAATGGCCAGCGATCTTGGCAGCCGAAATATTACGGAAATCAAAGCGCTGGCAGCGGCTCTGAATAGTGGCGGGAACCTTGTGCGCCTCGGTGGTGCACAAGATGAACTTCACATGCGGCGGCGGCTCCTCCATGGTCTTCAGGAGCGCATTGAACGCCGGCGTGGTCAGCATGTGCACTTCGTCGATGATGTAAATCTTGTAAGCGCTGCGAGCTGGTGCAATGCCCGCGCCGGCGATCAAATCACGCGCGTCGTCAATGCCGCGGTTGGAAGCGCCGTCAATTTCCACCACATCCATGTCATCGCCACGCATGATGGCTTCGCCAATTTCCGTCGCTTGCGTCTGGCCGCGCGCATTCAACGCTCGCGCAAAGATCCGCGCCATACTGGTCTTACCAACGCCGCGCGTTCCACAGAAGAGATACGCATGCGCAGTACGCCCAGTAGCAATGGCGTTCTGCAGGGTGCGACCAATGGTGTCCTGCCCCACGACTTCTGCAAACGTCCGCGAGCGGTACCGGCGCGCCAAGACCGTATACGCCTTGGTGGCCTGTCCTTCGAAACCAGGGATGAGCTCCTGCATCGGGCTGTTCGCTGAGGGCGCCGATGATGCAGATGGCGCGGATGGCGCCGCTGTCGGCAGGACATCCGGGATCAACCCCGGCATCAATGATTGCCCAGACGCCTCAAGAGTTGCGTCGGTGTCCTTCTTCTTCTTGGTGCTGCTCGCCACGGTGACCTCGTCCTGCGCGGGGGCGCAAAAAAGAAAATCGGCGGCTGGGAGGACGACCAGGCGGACCGGCGCTCGGCCGACGCCGCTTATGGCTGCTGCGGTCAAGCCCTGACCAGGTTCACGGGCCAACCGACGACGGGACCCGGCCGTCCTCCTCGCCGCCGAGGGAGCGGAATGGTAACCGATCCGGGATAAGCCAAGAACCGCGCGGACTACACTCGTTCCGGATGATCGAACCTCCCGCCGACAAGCCTGCCGATGACCGTGGACCGCAAGCGCCCCTGCCCACCGCTGCAAGCCGACGCAACCGATTAGCCGCCGCTGATTCACGCTCCCAGCGCATCCTGATGCTGGTGCTGCGATCGATCTTCGTGGTGGTCCTGATCTCGGTGGTGGTCCTGACCATCGCCAGCAACCGCACCAGCGCGCTCGACTTCGGATTCAGCACCGTCATCGGCCTGATGGTCGCCGCGGTGGCGCTTGGACTGATCATCATTACCGTCGATGCACTCACGCCCAACAAGCGTTTGGCCTGGGTCGTTGGGATCTTCGTCGGCATCATGCTCGGGCTGGTCGGCGCGGTCGCCGTCGGCAGCGTGATCGACCTAGTGGCTGGCGCGTGGGATCTCAAAGAATCAAGTTCCGTCTACTTGGGCCTCGCCAAGGTCACCATCGGCATCGTCTTGGTGTACCTGTCCGTGTCGGTGGTGCTCACCACGCGCGACGACTTTCGCTTGGTGATTCCCTACGTCGAATTCGCCCGGCAAGTACGCGGAGCACGCCCGCTCCTCCTCGATACGTCAGTGCTCATCGACGGTCGCTTTGAAGACCTTGGACGCACGGGCATCATTGATGCACCGGTGCTGGTCGCACAATTTGTGATTGACGAACTACAAAAGCTTGCCGATTCAGAAGACGCAACCAAGCGCCAACGCGGACGCCGCGGGCTTGATGTCTTGCAGCGGCTCCAGGCGAATCCGTGGGTCGATCTTGAGATTGAAGACCTCCGCGCTGAGGGTCGCTCCGTGGACCGCGCGCTTGTCGAAGTTGCAAAGGCGGAACGATTCCGCATCGTGACCACCGACAGCGGGCTCGAACGCGTGGCACAAATCAACGGCGTTGCTTGCCTGAATCTCAACACGGTGTCCACCGCCATGCGAACTGGGCAGGTCACCGGCGAGCAGTTGCGCATTGCGATCGTCAAGCGTGGCGAGAATCCGCATCAAGGCGTCGGCTTCTTGGAAGACGGCACCATGGTGGTCATCGATCACGGCGCGGGCAAGATCGGCCTCACCGTGGAGACGGTGGTGACCAACACGGTGCAAACTTCGGCTGGTCGACTGATCTTTGCGCGACTGGCGGAGCCGAGTTCTGACGATGTGACGCAGGCTGCGGCCAGCGAGACGGCAGCAGAGTCGAGCGAACCACCTGCTGCGGACGCGCGCATCTCCACCATGGCTCGCGCGGCGACCACGCAACCGCGCACGCCGCCGCGACCGGGGCGCAATCCGCGTCGGTGACACGATGCATTCTGGGCGGGGCTTTGGGGGCGTTGCGGGAGCGCGCTTTCGTGCCGGGGCGTTGTTGCATCACGCTTTCGTACTGGCCCGCATTCGCCTTACGAGGACGGCCGCTGAGCGCGGCCCTGTCCTCTTCGGCGCTTGCGGCCAGGATGCGTTGGTAGAGTTCAACAGACTGCGGTTGTTGGAGCGCGCCAGCGCACAAACGCCCCCAGACGCGTGAGCGCTTGGGGGCGTGGAGTGTGGACGTCGGCACGAGGCCAACGTGGAGTGCAGAGTGATGTCAGGCGCGGCGGCGACGGCCACCGGCTAGACCAGCAACGCCGAGCAGCGCGAGTGCGCCTGGGGCGGGGACGCTCGAAACGGCGAAATTGTCGACGGCAACTGTGAGCCCGGCATCGTTGACAATGCCGATCTCGTACACCGACCAACCTGCGAGGGCGGTCTTGATATCAGCCCAACTCTTGTATCCCGCCCATTGACTAGCGCCGTAGTCTGCGGAGTACGAAGCAAAGCCAGTTGCTCCCGATAGGTAGTTCCCGGTGCTGTTCCATTGACCTGACGTTTGAACTGGTAGGAGGTACGAGAGATCAAACATCAAGTAGCCGCTGATGTCACCCTGCGCAGTTGGTGCGTAGACATACATGTTGACGCGAAAGCCGCCACCAAGACCGCCGGTCGCGTTGTACCAATCGAAACTTGCTCCAGTCACATCAGAGAGGAGTGCGCCGCTCGTGCCGGCCCATCCACCAACGCCGGCGTTGCCGGATTGCTGCATCCCGAAGCCGCTCGGTGCAGTGCTACTTCCCGTGCCTGTGCCCCAGATATTCGCGTAGCCGGGAGATACGGTCGAGTCCAGAATTGCGACGCCTGAGCGCCCGCCAACAGTGCCGATAGTCACGGACCCAGCGGTCTTACGTGCATTGGCCAAATCGAGCGTTACGGATACATCGCCAAGAACTGGGCTCGCGACTGCAGAGACCAGGGTCATGAATACGAATGACTGAGTGATGAGACGCATCTGAAGCTCCATACTGGGCTCTTCGCCCGGTTGTGCCCACACTCCCGTGTAGGCGTGACAATGCCGAAACCGTCGGCACGGTTGTTCCACACGTTTGCCCCACCGGAGCAAGCGCTTCTTGAATTGCGTTCATCAGTTGCAGGCTTTAACTGCGGATGATTTCACGCTCCACATACAAGAACGAAATTCCCCCCCACCCATCATGCAATATTGCTGATTTTTGTCCTTCGGGAGATAAAGCCCGTTGTGACTGCCCTGCGCGCCAAATCTTCCTTGGTCGCCTGTGACTAGGGGAACAGGTTCCAGTCCCTGGCATCCACGTGGTTTCCGTATGCGAGCCCCCGTAGTGAGCACGGGATCCTCGGTAAGCGGCGTGTGAAACTGAGAAGTCCGGCAGTTGGACGTACGCCCCGTGGGTGCCAACCGGACGAACAGATTCGCCCGAGGCTAAGCGGAACCTTGTGGAGCGCAGCCGTCCGCGTCCGAGGGTCCCGCGCGCAACGGAGGGGGCGGGGGACGACTCAGCTCACTTCACCCGCGCGCCCTCCTACTGGCCCGCATCCGCCTTACGAGGACGGCCGCTGAGCGCGGCCCTGTCCTCTCCGGCGCCTGCGGCCAGGATGCGTTGGTGGAGATCAACAGACTGCGGTTGTTGGAGCGCGCCAGCGCACAAACGCCCCCAGACGCGTGAGCGCCAAGGCAACGCCGCCCACGATCACATATTCAGCGCCGTTGGCGTTCAATGACAACAGCCACTCGAGCCAGTCTTGGTTGTGGGCCATCATGCTCCTCTCGCAAGCGGTCAAGTTCTGCCATTCGCTCCTCGGCCGGGCGCGACATCCAATATGCCATGTCTCGCCGGCCAGCTTCCGGGTCATGCAATGGGCCAACGTGAATCGGCCATTGGCTGCGGTCATTGCGAGCAGGAGACATAGTGGCAATTGTACCTGCGAATGCTGGCACGATGGCATGAACGCCAACGCACACACGCCCCCAGGCGCGGGTGCGCATGGGAGCGTGGAGTGTGGACGCTGGCCGAAGCCAACGTGGAGTGCAGAGTGATGTCAGGCGCGACGATCGCGGGCGGCGATGAGACCAGCTGAGCTGAAGTTGCGCCGAAATAAGGCCGTGTTTCTCAATGTCGCCCCGTATCGATTTAGGCTGATCCCAAGGCATCTCGTTGCGCGAGCGATTCCTGCGTAGCTGCCGCCATGTTCCTACATACAAACCTGATCGAGGGTATTGACAATATGTCAGATTCGACATACCGTATGGATGGTCTAACCCGCCGATACGGCAAGCCCCTGCGATGGCTGCATGGGGAGATTCAGACTCCGCCGTTCACACAGTCGGCGCGGTTAGAGGCAGGCTTGTTGCTTAGGCGTTTGCAGGATGGCGAGACTCTGGGGTTGCCCGCTTCTCGCCCCATGGCATCTGTTGGTGCTCGTTGCCACGAGTTACGCATTCGTGATGCAACCCACAATTGGCGCATCATGTATCGAATTGATTCAGACGTGATTTTGATTCTAGAAGTGTTTCAGAAGAGAACGCGGCAAACTCCATTGAGCATCATTCAAGTTTGCAAGGCGCGGTTACGCAGTTACGACTCACCATAAGCAATGGAAGAACGACCGACATGCGCACGACTAAGAAATCACAAGTTGCACATCGGGGCTGGCGCACTGGAACCGTGCAAGACTTTCTCGGGCTCACCGATGAGGAAGCGGCATACGTTGAGTTAAGACACCAACTGGCAAAGTCACTGCGAGAATTGCGCATTCGCCTGAATCTCACGCAGATTGATGCGGCGAAACGCCTCAAGTCCAGCCAGTCACGGGTGGCCAAAATGGAAGCCGCGGATGCCACCGTGTCGTTGGACCTTTTGCTGCGGGCGCTCTTAACTCTTGGAGCATCACCAGAAATGCTGGCGCGCACCATGCGCCGATGCGCTTGAATAGGTGTTTCCATTCATTGGCGCTGAGTGAAATTGGGTTGAGGCATCACGCGGGTGTACTGGCCCGCATCCGCCTTACGAGGACGGCCGCTGAGCGCGGCCCAGTCCTCTCCGGCGCCTGCGGCCAGGGGAACGGGTTCCAAACCCTGGTTGTCAACGTTCCTTCCGTGTGCGAGCCCCCGCAGTGAGCACGGGATCCTCGGTAAGCGGCGTGTGAAACTGAGAAGTCCGGCAGTTGGACGTACGCCCCGTGGGTGCCAACCGGACGAACAGATTCGCCCGAGGCTAAGCGGAACCTTGTGGAGCGCAGCCGTCCGCGTCCGAGGGTCCCGCGCGCAACGGAGGGGGCGGCGGACGACTCAACTCACTTCACCCGCACCCCGAAAATAGGGACAGTGGTGAACGGCACCTATGGAAGTCACGCCGCAGCCGACCCAGCGACCGGCATCGCGCAGGAGATCCGCGCCAGTGCGCAGCCCCGGCGGGCGCATTCGGTGGTCAGCGCGTCAGACATTCCGCGGATCACCGAGGCTGTTTCGTCGTTATCAGTGGACAGCACAATGGATGCCGTCGCACGAGCAACTGTGCACTCGATGCGCACTGTTGACTCCACGCCCCATGTTCGCATTAACAGCACCCCGCCACGTTGATCAATCAGCGCGCGTACTGCCCGACGCAACTGCGCCTGCAACAGCGCTTCAGCCGCAGCGCCCTGCAACGGTGACTGCACCGGCACCTGAAAGCGCGGTCCTGCAACGAATGGATTGATGACTGATGATCCCATGGGACGAACCTCGAGCGCGGCCGAGAGGCGAGTGGCCGCACCAAGTTCATCGGCGCAAATGCGCGGGAATCCTCAATTTGGTGGCAAGCGATCCGGAGTGCGCGGCTTCTCAGCCAACTTCTCGGCAGAGCCAGTTCCGGGAACCACATCACGGACCGCATCAATCATGTCACGAGCTGCGACATGTGCCGTTCGCACGGCGTCTCCAACAGCGCCGTCCTGCTTCATGGCGCGCTCCGCCATCTTGCGTGCCACCATAAATCGGCGACTCAGACCAGCAATAACGGTGGCCATTACTTCCATTTGGGAAGCTGGCGGCTGATCGGATTCGGGTTCAGTGTGTTGGGAATTCATGCGGCCTCGTGCGCATCACGATAACCGCCTTCGGGCGCCATCTCCAAATCCTCAAAGAATGAGCGCACCGCTTCTGCCAATTCCTCGTGCCCCGGGGCGTCCAGCGCTCCCAGCGCGTTGGTGGCTCGCTGCACATGCGTCACCGGCAATGCCTGCAAGATGGCGGCAGCCGCGCCCGCGTCCAGCGCCACCAGCAGTCGAGCCGCGCGATCGGTATCGCCCGTATCAATCCAACCCCGCACTACAAATGCTGACTGTTCCGGTGCAGATCGAACCGCCTCCGAAGCGTCAGCACCGGGAAGCGGCTCCTCGTCAAAGGCCGGCATGGCGGTCTCGTTGTCATCATCATTCGTCGCCATCGCCGCGCCGCGCGGTCGCGCCCATGTCCACCACGCAAATCCCGCAAGGCCGCCAAGCGCTAACAGCGCCCATCCGTACGGAAATCCGTTCGCCGCGTTCGTGGATCCAAGTGGCGTTGCCCGCTCGCGCGCAGCAGACGCTTCCACCTGCGTGCGCACTGGGCTCTGTACTGAATACGGCTCCGCAGGCTGAGTGACCGCCACGCGATCCCACTCCGGCTCCGCTGCAATCGAAAGCGCCACGGCAGATACACGTGATCCCGGCGCGGTAATGAATGGCTCCACACGATCAGCAATGCGCGAACGTTCCAACTCCATGTACTGCGTCATATCGCCACCTGCTTCAGCCTCAGCGCGCGCCACTGCAACACTCCGCGGCACTTCAATGGTGGCAACCACCGCCCCACCCTCTGATTCACGAACACGCACCGATACACCAGGAATATCGGCAAGCAGCGCAGTCACCAGTTCCGCTGCATGCTCTTCACGCGCATGAACAATGTCCGCCATCGCACGCGCATTCACATCACGCACCGTTCGAACGCGGCCAGATACTGCGTCAATGATCGCCACTGATTCAGGCTTCACGCCTTGGCACGCGCCGGCCACCATCACCGCCACTGCGTCCACCAAATCCTGCGGCATGGGACCGGAGCGCATGCCCACGGTGACTGCTGCTGTGGCTCCTGATGCGGCACCCGGAGCAAACGAACGCGGCGCATCGCCAACCACCACGCTGGCGCGTTCGACGCCCGGCTGCATGACGATGGTCGCCTCTAATGTCTTAATGGTTGCAGCAAGTCGACGTGCCCGCGAGCTCTCGCCGCTGGCAAATATTGATTCATCTTCAAGCGCACTTGCCACAGCATTTGCTGATGATTTCGGCACAGCAGCTTCGGCAGCGCGGCGAGCATCCTGCGCATCTACCCAAAGCGATCCGTCTTGCAATTGCGCAGAAATTCCTGCGCGTGCAAGCGCGCCACGCGCCATCTCAATGCCGCCAGCGGGAACTGCTAACGCCACGCGTGCTGGAGGCTCACCGGATCGCCACGCAACAAACGCAGCGCCAATCAGTGCAACCCCAGCAACTGCCACCGCCAGCGCGGCGCTCCGACTACTGATCTCCGGAAACGCACGCTGCATGCGCGCAAGCCCAGGTACGCGGGTCATCCCCGACCTACCAAGTCCGTCTGACGCATCGCCTGCTTCCACAATCTCATGGCGTCCGGCGTCATAGGCGTCGTCATCAATCGAGTCCATTGTTTCTCCGTTGCGCATCAACCGCGCATATCTCGCACTTGGGCATAGGCCTCAAGCATGGCATTTCGAACCGCTTGCAACATTTGGAACGCCGCGTCAGCCTTGCGCGTGGCCAGGAGCACGCCTTCCACATCGCAGGAAGCGCCACTCCGCACCAGTGCCGTCGCTCGCTCCGCATCGGCACCAAGAACACGCGCTTGATCAAGTCCCGCCTGTACACGCGCAAGCAACGAATCCCCCGGCAAGATCGGAGCGGCGCCTGCAGTTTCACTCGTTAACGAAGTAGCACCAACACCCACTGCGTGGGTGCCCTGCACTGTGTGACCCATGTGTCCGATGGCTGCGATCGAATCCGTCACGCGAACTCCGGATGCTTCGGGATGCACGTGCCCCGCATCCGTGCGGAGCAGCGTGCATCACCTGCTCCATAGATCGGCAGGAACTGCCGAATGACTGCAATTTCTGCGTGGGCGAATAACCCACAAACGCCCGGCGTCACCCCGCTACGCCAGGTCAAAGATGCTCTGGCACCAACCCCGCCAATTTCCACTGCCGCAGCTTCATTCCAAGGGTTCGAACCCCAATTCCGAGCGCGCGGGCGGATCGATCACGGTGCCCACCGAAACTCTCCAAGGTGGCAACCACCGACCGACGCTCCAGCGTCTCCAAGGTGACCTCGCCGTCGCAGGCGATCGGTTCAGCATTTCGGGATCGCATGGACTCCAGCTCACGGGTCAGGTGCTCCACCCGCTCAATCAGCGCGCGATGCGTCCCTTCCACTCCGGCGGCTACTTCTTGGAATGCGGTGACCAATTGACCAAAGGATGAACCGCCCGGCGCACCGGCTTCGGTGAGCAGTGCTCCACCCATGATTGAATCAGCGTCCATGGTGCCGCGGCGTTCGCCGGGCATCGTGTAGCTCATTGCGCGTGCATCTGATCCGTCGTGCAATGCCGTGGTCCTCATTCGGTAGGCGAATCCGTTCGCCCGCCTCGGGTCATCGGCGTTCAGCGGCGGCCGACTTGAGACGCCATGAGCGCCGCAACAGAGCACCGCTTGCTGCACCGGCCGATCCAACAACCACGGCGGCAAGACAGACCCACGCGGTGGCATCGCTCGGCTGCGCGCCCATCACTGCGAGCGGCCCCACCACACCGCCGACGGAATCGATGCGCTGCATCGCCGCACCGCCCTCGCCGGTTGGCACGAAGATCGCAAATCCGTCTCCAAGACCAAGCACCGTGAATGCACGATCCGGTGCCTCAAACGTTGCCAATCGCAATGAGCCCGACGCACCCAGATAATCCACCGCGCGTTTGCCGCCCTCAAGCCTCATCAGCGCAGCCCCGCGCGATGCGCCACTAATCAACTGCATGAATCCCGGGCCAGCGGCAGCATTTCCAGATGAACCCCATCGTCCATCAGCCGCGCGCACCGTGGTTACACCTGCTGGATCAACCAACACCGGCCGACCCGCAACTGACGCCAGGCGCATGCCCGCCGTTGCTGGAGGATCGATGACGGCCGTCCAGCCGCGCGAACCAAGTTCTTCAAGCGTGGCGCCCGCTGTTGCGGACCGAAGCACCAGCACTCCATCCTCGATCGCCGCAATTCCGCGCAATTCACCGTCGCCCGGCAGACTTGGATGGATGGCCATGCGAGTCGGCGGATCTGAATAGAAGGCGCCCGTGGCAGGATTCCGAACCGCGGTCACGGAATACACATCCCGACGCGCACTCACACTCTCCGGCGCAAGCACAAGCCACAGCGTGCCGCGCAACGCCGACATCGCCTCCGGTACGCGCGGCAGCGTGAACGCCTCCCGCACGCAATCGCAATTCATCCCCGTTGCATGATGCAGCAGAACCCACTCCGTGCCGCCAGCGCGTGTTCGTTCAACCACAAACCAGGCGTGCGTTCCGTCCGATGCACTCGCCAGGGTTCGGTCACCGCCGGCATGCGCGGGACGCACGGCGAACAGCGCAAGAAATACGGAAATGCAGAGCCCGCACACAGCACATACGCGATTCATTGCGCTTCCTCCATCGTCTCTGGCGTGAACCGTGCGCGCAGTCCATCCATGTCATAGAGCGTCGGTCGGTCGGCGGCCTCTGCGTCCGCGCGCGCAGAATCAAGTGCAATGGAAAGCGCGGTCACACCGCCCTCGCGGACTGCAACCAGGCGCCGCGGAATGCGCGGCCATGCACCTTGCGCAACACCCGGCGTCTCCACCAACATCAGTTCGCCAAAGTCAACACGCGAAGAATCGCCGGCGTTCCACTGCGCACGCACCGAACGAGGCTCCAGCGTGCCGATCGCAAATCCCGCCTCAACGCGAACGCCCGCGACGGCTTCACCGCCAGCGTGTTCCAACTCCACCCACGCCAATCCGTCACGCACTTCCACCACCGCGCCCGTGCGCGGGATTAGTGGCGCAATTCCAAGAAAGCGCGGATTCGCCACTTGGGCTTCACGCGCTGCTTGCGTTGGCGCGCTGGCTGCAATCATTCCCCACACCAACCGCGAAGGCGCGGTCTTCAGTTCAAATCGCCACCAGCGCGTTCCGTCCGAACCGAGCCACGCGTGACGATCACCAAACTTACTGATGCTTGCTGCCACGCCACGCCCGGCACACCAGCGAATATCCGCATCGCCCTGCTCAAAGTGGCTGCCTTGTTCGTCGGTCCAACGCAATTCAGCAACCCCGCGCGCATGCAGGACACGCAGCGCGCCAACGCGGGCTTGCTCACTGGCGGTGATGGCATCAACCGTCGGTGCCGTTGGAATCGGTGCAGTGGAGGCGCCAACATCCGCAGTCGCCGCCGTGCCCGGCGCAGTGGCATCGGGCACGTCCATCGCGCGCGGCGCGCATGCGATCGGCACGGAAATTAGGAACGACACAAGCAGCACGGGTCGCCGAAGCAAAGCGTGCCATGGTTGCACGTTGCTCACAGTTCGCTCTGCATGACCTCACCGAGATGCTCGGAGAGTTCTTGCAGGTCCTCGTCGCGCAGCCGCGGATTGAGAACGCGGATCGGCGCGATGGTTTCATCCATGCCCCGCTTCTGCACCAACCACCATTCAGCGTTCTCTTGACGGTCCACGCGAACGTGGCGCAACAATCGCTTGCGCAACAGAATCAGACACATCAACCAGCGGTAGGCGATGCGCTGCGGACGCTCGTCGCCTTCCAGGCGATCGAAGAGTTCTAAGAGCGTGTCATCGTCCACCAGCAGTCGGCGCTTCTGGTCCGGCTCCGGCGCTGTAGTGCGCCAGAAGCACACCAGCCCCGCGGGGCGCGAGCCCGCGCTCCATGCGTCCACCGCAAAGTCGCGGCGCACAAATTCGTGCCCACTTTCGTCGCCTTCCGGCGCGTCGCACAGGGTGGCCACGATCGGCTCACCCGGCACAAGCGCTCGGCCATCGGCGGCGCAAGAGGCGGTGAATCGACCAAGTTGAAACGAACCGGGGACGCGTGACATCGTGGTCGCATCGTAGTGCGGAGCGGCACGGGAGGCATCCACCTATACTCGCCTCACCATGCTCGATCGGATAGCACAGATCTTCCGCGGCGACGAGCGCCTCGCCATAGCGATCGAGCTGGTGGTCATTTGGGCAGTGCTGTTTGTGGCGCTCCGTTTCCTCCGCGGAACCCGGGGCGCGGGCGTCCTGAAAGGCGTCATCGCCATCCTGGCAGCCATCATTCTGAGCCTGCGATTTGCAGGAAGTGGCAGCGAGTCGTTCGCGCGCCTGCGTTTCATCGCCGAGGCCCTGGCCGGAACCCTGGCGCTGGCCCTGGTAGTGATATTTCAGCCCGAATTGCGGCAGGCACTCATCCGCATCGGCCAGTCGCGCTGGCTTGCCGGCGGCAGCCGTCGCTTCACGGAAATGGTGCCCGCGGTCGACGAAGCGGTGGAATTCCTCAGCCGAAACCAGTTCGGCGCGCTCATCGTCATCGAACGCGGCGTACCGCTCGGAGAATTCACCCGAACGGGCGTTCCCATCGACTCCATCATCTCCGCTCGACTCTTGGAATCGGTGTTCTGGCCCAACAGCCCGCTGCATGACTTAGCCGTGGTGGTGAGCGGCAATCGGATCGTGGCGGCCAACGTCCAACTGCCGATCGCCGATGCATCCATGGTGCCACCGCGCCTTGGCTCCCGGCATCAAGCCGCGGTAGGCGCCACGGTGGAAACCGATGCGATCGTGGTGGTCGTCAGCGAACAAACCGGCGCGATCCGCATCGCGCGCCACGGCGGACTCTCCGAACCCATCGCCTACGACGAATTTGCCCGCGCCCTGCAAGCAGCGCTGACTGCCGACGAAGACCAGCCCCCCGTCACTGAGCCGCAGGAGGCCGCCTCATGAAACCGGCGGCAAAGTGGCGCTCGGAAGTGATGAACGCGGTGGCGGCGGCCGTCATCGCGCTACTCATTTGGGCCTACGCCAATGACCGAACCCGTGAGTCTGCATCCGTTGCGGGCACGGTGCGCCTTGCTCCCGCCGACCCGCGCGTGCAATTTGTAGAACCATCCACCGCGGTGTCCCTGGCGGTTGAAGTGCGCGGCTCCCGGCGGGCGATTGAAGCGTTTGAGGATGTCTTGCGCTCTGGCCTCCCGCTCGCCACTGGCGGAGATGGTTTGCCAGCAGAGGCGGGGACGCATGCAGCGTCGTTCCGCGAAGTGCTCGCCGCCAATCCGACAGTCATCGCCACTGGCGCCGAAGTGCTCCGCGTGCGCCCGGAGTCACTGCGCTTCGAAGTTGGATCACTGGTCACCGAGCAGGTACCGATTGCGGTGGTTCTGCCCAACGCGGCAGTGCGCGGGGAAATCTTTGCCGATCCGCAGGTGGTGACCGTCACCCTGCCCGAAGCGGCACGCAAATCGATCGGCGCGCTCAGCGTGGACGCAGCGATTGACACCAAGAACCTTGAAGCCGGCAAACCTCAACAAATTGACGTGGAACTCCGCTTGCCAAGCACGCTCGATCGCTGGAAGGAACTGTGCCGCGTGGTGCCGCCTCGGGCGCGCATCTCCTTCGAGCTCCTTGCTTCGAGCAACGAGTACACCGCCCCCAGAATCGCTGTTCGTATCACGCTGTCCCCGCAAACTGCCAGCCGTTGGGACGTCACCGTTGCACCCGGCTCGGAATTCATGACTGGCGTGGTCCTCACCGGCCCGCGCGCTGCCATCGACTCGATCACCACGGGCGCGTTTACGCCTGCCGCCGTCATCGACCTCGATGAGACGCCCGTCAAGGTTGGCACTGCCGAGTACCCGGTCACCTTCTGGCGCCTTCCCGAGGGTGTCACCGTGGTGAAGAAGTCAGGCGACGCCGCACCAACCACTGCCACGCTTCGGCTGTTGCCGCGCGACCCAGCGGTGTCGGTCAAACCGATCACGCCGACCGCGCCAAACTAACCCGGCCCGCGTACCGCACACAACCAGCGTCACTCCGCTGCGCGAACCGCGTGCCAGTTCTTCTTTCCACGTCGCAAGAGCGCGACGCTTCCATGCAGCAGGTCGCGCGGTGTCAGCCGAGCATCGGCTGCCGCCTTGGTGCCGTTCACGAGCACAGCGCCCGCCTGCATAAAGTCGCGCGCTTCACGCTTACTCGCTGCAAGCGTGGTACGCACTAACAAGTCGGCAAGCAAGACGCCTTCGCCACCCAATTCGCCCGGCTCCAACACCGTGCACGGCAAGTCTTCTGCAATCTCTGCGATCGTGCGCGCATCAAGTTCTGCCAGTTCACCGGAATAGAGCGCCCGCCCAGCAGCCTCCGCGTTGCCGCGTTCAGTAGCGCCGTGGAAGATCTCAGTCATCTCATTCGCGAGTACTCGCTGCGCCTCACGTTCTTGCGGACGCTCAGCAGCCGAGCGTTCTAACTCAGCAACGCGATCCTGCGGAAGAAACGTGAACCACTTCAAAAATCGAACCACATCGGCGTCGGCCGTGTTCAACCAATACTGATGGAAACGAAACGGACTGGTGCGATCCGCGGTCAGCCACACCGAACCCTTCTCGCTCTTACCGAATTTCCCGCCATCCGCCTTGGTCACCAGCGGATTGGTAAATCCATATGCCTCACCTTGCTCCATGCGTCGGATGAGATCAATACCACTGACAATGTTGCCCCACTGATCAGCGCCGCCGAGTTGAACCGTGCAGCCCATCGTGCGGAACAGATGCAAGAAGTCATAGGCCTGCAAAATCATGTAACTGAATTCGGTGTAACTGATGCCCTGTTCGCGCTCTTCCAAGCGGCTCTTCACCGAATCGCGCATGATCATTTGATTGACGCTGAAATGCTTGCCAACATCGCGCAGCACATCAATGTAACCAAGCGTGCGCAGCCACTCGCCGTTGTCAACCACCGTTGCGGCGC
>Ga0247831_1002286_pt1 | contig 31734 bp, 25 predicted proteins | sample LaCruzMarch2015__9_FD_192406 | JGI IMG/M metagenome (GOLD analysis project Ga0247831, IMG submission 192406) | Freshwater microbial communities from meromictic Lake La Cruz, Castile-La Mancha, Spain - LaCruzMarch2015_1m | ecosystem: Environmental > Aquatic > Freshwater > Lake | place: Spain...
CAGCGACGCGCATTCGAGTTGATCGAGAACATCACCCTGTAGACAGAACGCGGAACCCCTAATCCGCTGCAAACCCGCGTCACATAAGGACAAACTCGCGCTTCATACGGCGGAACTTCAGTCTAGGCGCGGATCCGGACGCGCGGAGCGCAGGCGTCCCCCGTCGGGAGGATGCGGGTGTCGGGCTGCTTCAGGCGAATACGCCGGCCGAGTCCTGCATGCTGGCCGCCACCGTCTCCAGATGGTGCAGGGTGTCGCCGAAGCTCAGCTCCATCTGGGTCAGTCGCTTGAAGTAGTGGCTCACCACATAGTCGTCTGTGACGCCGATGCCGCCATGCAGCTGGATCGCCTGCTGGCCGATGAAACGCATGGAGTTGCCCAGCTGGTACTTGGCGCGGGCCACCGCCGCCCGCCGTTCGGCACCTGGCAGGTGCAGCTTGAGCGACGCATAAAAACTCATGGAGCGCGCCAGCTCCAGCTGCATCTTCATGTCGGCCGCACGGTGGCGCAATGCCTGGAAACTGCTGATCGGCATGCCGAACTGCTTGCGGGTGTTCATGTATTCGGCGGTGATGGCCACTGTGCGCTCCATGACGCCGACCGCCTCTGCGCACAGGCAGGCGATCCCCACATCCACCGCGTGGTCGAGCGCCTGCTGGCCCTGTGTGGTGAGCAATGTCGCGTCGGCATGGTCCAGCACCAGCTCGGCTGCGCGACCACCGTCGATGGTCGCGTAGCCACGCGTCGAGACGCCCGGTGTCCGTGCCTGTACCAGGAACATGGCGATGCGCTCATCGACCATGGCAGGCACCAGCAGGGCATCGGCCTTGTCGCCCAGGCAGACCACGCTCTTGGCTCCGGTGAGTGACCAGCTGCCATCGCGCAGGCTTGCCACCGTGGTGCAGCGGTCCAGCCGGTAGCGTGCGGCACGCTCCTGGTGGGCCAGTACGACGAGCTTCTCGCCGCTGGCAATGCCGGGCAGCCAGGCAGCCGCCAGTTCCGCGGGTGCAAAGGCCTGCAGCACCGTGCCGGCCATCAGGGCCTGGGCCACAGGCTCGAGCACCAGCCCGCGCCCCAGCTCTTCCATCACGATCATGCCCTCGACCGGGCCCATGCCCATGCCGCCGTGGTCCTGTGGCACATACAGGCCGCACAGGCCCATGTCGGCCAGTTCCCGGTAGGCGTCGGCGGAGAAGCCTCCACCCTGGCTGATGGCGCGGCGCCGTGCAAAGCCGTAGGCCTTGTCGACCCACTTGCGGACTGCATCGCGCAGTTGTTCCTGCTCGTCGGAGAAATCGAAATCCATGGGGTACTCCTTAACCGAGGACGACTTGCGAGACGATGTTGCGCTGGACCTCGTTCGACCCGCCGTAGATGGTGGTCTTGCGCATGTTGAGGTAGGTGGCCGCCAGCGGTGCGCAATGCAATGCGCCCACGGCATCCCCCTGCCAGCCGGCCTCCATGGCCTCCCGGATCCAGGGCATGGCGAACGGCCCGGCCGCCAGCATCATCAGTTCGCTGTAGCGCTGCTGGATCTCGCTTCCGCGGATCTTGAGCAGGCCGGCAATGTCCAGCGACTGCTTGCCCGATGTTTCGGCTGCGAGCACGCGCAGCACCAGCATTTCCAGCGCGATGACGTCGACCTCCAGTTTGGCGACCTCGTCGCGGAACCGGGTGTCGTCGTAGACGCCCTCGGCGCGGGCGATGCGCTTGAGCCGCTCGAGTTCGCGTTTGGTGCGGTTCACGTCGGCGATATTGGTGCGCTCATGGCTCAGCAGGTGTTTGGCATAGGTCCAGCCCTTGTTCTCCTCGCCGATCAGGTTTTCGGCGGGGACTTCGACGTTGTCGAAGAAGACCTCGTTGACCTCGACGCTGCCGTCCAGCAGCACGATGGGGCGCACCGTGACGCCCTGCGAGCGCATGTCGATCAGCAGGAAACTGATGCCGGTCTGGGGCTTGCCCTCGGTGCTGGTGCGCACCAGGCAGAAGATCCAGTCGCCATACTGGCCCAGCGTGGTCCAGGTCTTCTGGCCGTTCACGATGTAGCGGTCGCCCTGGCGCAGCGCGCGGGTCTTGAGCGAGGCCAGGTCGGAGCCGGAGCCGGGCTCGCTGTAGCCCTGGCTCCACCAGACATCGCCACTGGCAATGCCCGGCAGAAACCGCTTTTGCTGCTCGGCGCTGCCGAAGGCCATGATCACTGGCGCCACCATCACCGGCCCGAAGGGCACGACACGCGGCGCGCCTGCCAGTGCGCATTCCTCCTCGAACAGGTGCCGCTGCACCGAGTTCCAGCCCGGTCCGCCGAACTCCCGGGGCCAGGCATGGCCGAGCCAGCCCTTGCGCCCGAGAATGCGGGCCCAGCCCTGCATGTCTTCGCGGGTCAGGTGCAGGGCGTTATGGACCTTGTGCGCCACCTCTCTCGGCAGGTTGTCGTTCACCCAGGCGCGAATCTCGGCGCGAAACTGCTGCTCCTCGGGTGTGAATGCCAAATCCATGAATGAACTCCTTGGTACTGGACCCGCTTTTTAGCACGACCGTTCGTTTTGGCCTGTCCAGCGGGCGACAAGACTGCGCGCACGGCAAGGGCTGGCGGCGCCGTGATAATTGCGGCCCATGAAGAACATCGTGGTCCTGATCTCCGGTGGCGGCTCCAACATGGCTGCGATCGTGCAGGCCGCGCAGCACGGACATTGGGAGCGACGCCTCGGCGCGCGGGTGGCCGCGGTCGTGAGCAACCGGGCCGATGCAGGCGGTCTTGCACTGGCCCGCAGCCATGGCATTGCCGCCCATGTGCTGGACCACAAGCCGTTCGCCACACGCGAGGCGTTCGATTCTGCGCTCGTGCGCCTGATCGACGCCCAGGACCCGGCTGGCCGGCCGGCGCTGGTGGTGCTGGCCGGCTTCATGCGGGTGCTGGGTGCCGATTTCGTGCGCCATTACCAGGGCCGCCTGGTCAATATCCACCCGTCCTTGCTGCCGGCGTTTCCGGGCCTGCACACGCATGCGCGTGCGCTTGCCGCCGGATGCCGCTTCGCGGGTGCGACGGTGCACCTGGTAACCGAATTGCTGGACCAAGGGCCGATCCTGGCGCAGGCTGTCGTGCCGGTGCTGGCCGGAGACACTGCGCAGGAACTGGCTGCGCGCGTGCTGACCCAGGAGCACCTCATCTACAGCCGCGCCATCGAGGGTTTGCTGCGCGTCTGACAGCCGCGAGCCCGGGTGCCGGCGGGGGGGGCGCGTGGGACAATCCGCGCCATGCACCCCAAGACCCTTCTCGTGGCCTGCGCCGACCTGGTCGCGCTGACGCTGCGTTTCGATCACCCGGCCGATGCCATCGTGTCGCGTTTCTTTCGCGAACACAAGAGCCTGGGGCCGCGCGAACGCGCGACCATGACCGAAACGGTCTACAACGTGCTGCGCAAGAAGCTGTTGTTCGACCACCTGGCGCCATCGGGCAGCGGCGCGAAGGAGCGGCGCCTGGCCATCCTGGGTTTCCATGGGCCGCGCGATTTCCTCGTCGCGGCGCTGAGCGACCAGGAAAAGACCTGGCTCGAGCAATGCGACAGCATCCAGGTCGCCGACCTGATGGAGCGCCACCGTCACAACCTGCCGGAGTGGCTCGCGGCACCGCTGAAGGAGCAACTGGGCGGGCAGTTCTGGCCGCTGGTCGAGAGCCTGGGGCACAGCGCAGGCCTGGATCTGCGCGTGAACCAGTTCAAGGCCAAGCGGGCCGACGTGCAGAAGGCCCTGCTGCTGGCAGGCATCAAGTCGTCCGTGACCCCCTTCTCTCCCTGGGGCCTGCGGCTCGAGGGCAAACCGGCCTTGAAGAAGCTGGAGCCCTTTCTGCGTGGAGATTTCGAGATTCAGGACGAAGGCTCCCAGTTGCTGGCCCTGGTGGTGGACCCGCACCGTGGCGAGATGGTCGTCGACTTCTGCGCCGGTGCGGGGGGCAAGACCCTCGCGCTGGGAGCCAGCATGCGCAGCACCGGGCGCCTGTATGCCTTCGACACCTCCGCCCACCGGCTGGAGGCCTTCAAGCCGCGCCTGGCACGCAGCGGGCTGTCCAATGTGCACCCGGTCGCGATCGCCCATGAGCGAGATGACCGCATCAAGCGTCTGGCGGGCAAGGTGGACCGGGTTCTGGTCGATGCGCCGTGTTCCGGCCTGGGTACCCTGCGTCGAAACCCCGACCTCAAGTGGCGCCAGGACATGGCTGCCGTCACGGCGCTTGTCGCCAGGCAGGGGGAGATCCTGCAGAGCGCTGCCCGGCTGCTGAAGCCCGGTGGGCGCCTCGTCTATGCCACCTGCAGCATTCTTCAGCAGGAGAATGAACAGGTGGCCGATGCCTTCACGGTGGCGAATAGTGGGTTCTCCCCACTTGCGGTCGGAGGCATCCTGACCCACCTGAAGGTCGATGCGGCCGCAGCCCTGTGCCACGGTGGCGACAACGGGCAGCAGTACCTGCGCCTATGGCCGCATGTCCACGCAACAGATGGCTTCTTTGCCGCTGTTTGGGAGCGCTTGTAGTTGTTTAGGCGTCTTTTGCTGCCATTTGCGTGTTTTGTGGGTATGGGGGTGGCCAAAACCTGCCTCAGGCCTTAACATGCGCGCTGCATCGGGTTGAGCCTGCGGGTTCGGCGTGTTCAATCATCATCTTCGAGAATCGAGCCATATGTTGTTACCTGATTGGGCTTTCCTGAATGCCGTGGTCGACTGGTTGTCCCACGGCTTCTGGAATCTTGCCTGGTGGCAGGTGGTCCTGTACACCCTGGCCACAACCCACATCACCATTGCCAGCGTCACCATCTACCTGCATCGCCACCAGGCGCACCGGGGCATGGACCTGCACGCGATTCCGTCCCATTTTTTCCGTTTCTGGCTCTGGATCGGCACCGGGCAGGTCACCAGGGAGTGGGTATCCATCCACCGCAAGCACCACGCCAAGTGTGAAACCGTCGACGACCCGCACAGCCCGGTCGCCCATGGCATCAAGAAGGTGTTCTGGCAGGGTGCGGAACTGTACCGTGCCGAATCCAAGAACCAGGAAACCCTGAACAAATACAGCCAGGGTTGCCCTAACGACTGGCTCGAGCGCAATGTGTACTCGCGCTACAGCTGGCAAGGCGTGGGCTTGATGATGGTCATCGATCTGGCATTGTTCGGCGCGGCCGGCCTGGCTGTGTGGGCTGTCCAGATGGCCTGGATTCCCGTGACGGCGGCGGGTGTCATCAACGGCATCGGCCACTACTGGGGCTATCGCAACTTCGAGGCGCCGGATGCCAGCACGAACATCGTGCCCTGGGGTGTCCTCATCGGCGGCGAAGAACTGCACAACAACCACCACACCTATCCGACCTCGGCCAAGTTCTCGGTCAAGCCCTATGAATTCGATGTCGGCTGGATCTACATCAGCCTGCTGGAAAAAGCGGGTCTGGCGCGCGTCAAGAAGACACCGCCGAAGCTGCAACTGGGTGATGTGCGTCCGGTGGCCGACGAAAAGACCCTGGAGGCCCTGATTGCCAACCGCTACGAGGTCATGGCGAGTTACGCCAATGACCTGCGGCGGGCCTGCAAGGCCGAGATCGAGACCATCAAGGCCCGGCGCGGTGATGTGGGTGTGCTGCTGGCTGCCAAGCGCTGGCTGCCGCGCGATGCCGACAAGGTGCCCGCCGAGGCCATGCCGCAACTCGCCGAGGCCCGGGCAGCCCATCCTGTGCTGGACAAGATGGTCACCATGCGCGAGGAGCTGCGCCAGTTCTGGCTGAACCGCTCGCAGTCCCGCGAGCAGCTTGCAGCCGACCTGCAGGGCTGGTGCCGGCGAGCCGAAGACAGCGGCATCGCAGCCCTGCGTGATTTCTCGCTGCGTCTGCGGGCGGCACACGCCTGACGGATTGCCTGGCCGCCGTTGATTGCGGCCCTCCCACCAAACCCGGCTGCGCGCCGGGTTTCTTCTGCCTGTTGCTTTTCCCGTGGCAGAGCATGGTCCGAGCTTTTTTGCTCTGTCGCGGGACAGGCCCAAGGCCCTTGGGAAACCGGGAGCCACCTGGCGGAATGTCGTACGGGACCCAGCCGGCGGTGCGTTCGGCGCAGCGGCTGTCCCCCGGCCTTCGGCCTCCTCCTTTACGCCGCTGCGCCGAACGCACCGCCGACTTGGTCCTGCTACCGGTTTGCGCGCGAATACCAAGACCTCACGCGGGCCCTTGCACCGCGCACCAGACAGACCCGCCGCCGAGAATACCGGGCCCATGCCGCGGCGAGGTTAAGGAGGAGCCCGAAGGGCGGGGGACACGAGTCGCGGCATGGGCCCGGTCCTCTCGGCTCGCCAGCCAAGGGGGCAAGGAACGGACGAGCGTTCGAATAGCTGCCACGGGCCAGCGGCCGACAACCACTTGACCCAGAAAAAAAGCCCGAACAGGTCGGGCTTTTTTGTGGGTGTCGCTGCGGACTACTTCAGCTTGATTTCCTTGTAGTCCACATGCTTGCGAGCCTTCGGATCAAATTTCTTGATCAGCATTTTCTCGGGCATGGTTTTCTTGTTCTTGCTGGTCGTATAGAAGTGACCGGTACCGGCCGTCGATTCCAGCTTGATCTTTTCGCGTGCGCCTTTGGAAGCCATGGTAATTCCTTCAGTCTGGGAAGCTGGTTATGCCTGACCGCGGGCGCGCATGTCGGCCAGCACGGACTCGATGCCGTTCTTGTCGATCAGCCGCAGGGCGGCGCTCGACACGCGCAGACGGACCCAGCGGCTCTCGGTTTCCAGCCAGAAGCGGCGGTATTGCAGGTTTGGCAGAAAACGGCGCTTGGTCTTGTTGTTGGCGTGGGAAACGTTGTTTCCGACCATCGGGCCCTTGCCCGTCACTTCACATACGCGTGCCATAAGGACACTCCAGTTTTTGATGCGCGGCAATGCGGTGTGCCACGTATTCGTTAACGGCTTGCGCCGCACCTCGCCACGGGGTTCTTCCAAAAGAATCGTGGCGGTATCGGGAATTCACCGGCCATTGACCGCATGCGGGCCAATTTTGGTAAAGCCCTGGATTATAGCCACGACATTCCGGGAGCAGCAAACCTCAGCTTTGCTCCAGAAAACGCTGGGCATCCAGCGCGGCCATGCAACCGGTACCGGCGCTGGTGATGGCCTGCCGGTAGACATGGTCCTGCACGTCGCCAGCGGCGAACACCCCGGGAACGCTGGTCATGGTCGCAAAACCCTTGAGACCAGACTGGGTGACGATGTAGCCGCCGGCCATCTCCAGCTGCCCCTGGAAGATGTCGGTGTTCGGCGCGTGTCCGATGGCGATGAAACAGCCACTGAGCGCAAGATCCTCGGTGGTGCCGTCGGTCGTGCTCTTGATGCGGATGCCGGTCACGCCGCTGGCGTCCCCCAGCACCTCGTCCAGGGTACGGAAAGTCTTGAGCTCGATCTTCCCGGAGGCGACCTTCTCCATCAGCTTGTCCACCAGGATCGCCTCGGCCTTGAACTTGTCGCGGCGATGGACCAGGTAGACTTTGCTGGCGATGTTGGAGAGGTACAGGGCTTCCTCCACGGCGGTGTTGCCACCACCGATCACACAGCACACCTGGTCGCGGTAGAAGAAGCCGTCGCAGGTGGCGCAACCGGAAACCCCCCGGCCCATGAATGCGGATTCGGAGGGAAGTCCGAGGTACTTTGCCGATGCACCGGTGGCCACGATCAGGGCGTCGCAGGTATAGGTGGCGCTGTCCCCCTGCAGCGCGAACGGCCGCTGACCCAGATCGACCTTGTTGATGTGGTCAAAGACGATTTCTGTCTTGAAGCGCTCGGCGTGCTGCAGGAATCGCTGCATCAGATCAGGGCCCTGGACACCCAGCGGGTCCGCTGGCCAGTTGTCTACGTCGGTGGTCGTCATGAGCTGCCCGCCCTGGGCGATTCCAGTGACCAGCATGGGCTGCAGGTTGGCCCGGGCAGCGTAAACCGCGGCGGTATAGCCAGCGGGGCCGGACCCGAGAATGAGGACGCGGGCGTGTTTGGTGGTTGTCATGGTCGAAGCTCGGTGTAAAAATGAACGGTTAATGTAAGCAGTCGGGGGCCGCTTCGGGGGCTTACCCGGTCAAGCGCTCCCGCAGACCCCGGGTTTGTACGGGTGTTGCCGGGTGTCGAGGTTCCTGGCGCGCGGAATAAGATTGTAAGAATGAACACCTGTCATAAAGGATCGCCGGATGTCGATGTTGACCAATCTTGACCTGATTCGGCGCGTGCCGCTGTTCGCGATGCTGACCCCGGCACAGGCCGAATCCTTGGCAGGTGCGGTCGGCAAGCGTCGATTCAAGCGCGGCGAGTACATTGTGGAGCAGGGCAAGAAGTGCGAGTCGCTGTTCATCCTCCTCGCAGGCCGGGCGCGGGTCGTGGTGACCGACCGTCGCGACCGCGAGGTCATCCTCGCCACCCTGCACCCCGGGGACTACCTCGGTGAGATGAGCCTGATCGACCATGAGCCGCACTCTGCCACCGTCGAGGCAGAAGTCCAGACCGACGCACTGGTGCTCGGCGGCGACGACTTCAACCGCTGCCTTCTCGAGAACAACTCCACCATGACGGCCGTCCTGCGTGGTCTTGTGCAGCGCCTGCGCAGCGCTGATCGCAAGATCGAGTCGCTGGCCCTCATGAATGTCTATGGCCGGGTGGCCAACGTGCTGCTCGAAAGTGCGCCGCCCAACGCCGACAACATCCGCGTCATCCGCGAGAGGATCTCCCGTCAGGACATCGCCAAGATGGTTGGCGCCTCGCGCGAGATGGTCAGCCGGGTCATGAAGGACTTCGAGGAGCAGGGCTTCATCGAAACCCGCGAAGACGGCAGCCTGCTGGTCAAGGAGCGGCGCCTGAAGCCGCGCTGAGCGGCATTGCTCTGCCGGTGCGGCCGGCTGTGGGGTAAGCTTGCGCCATGGTAGCCGCTGCATGACCTATTCCCTGGACGCCTTGAACCGCGCCGGTGCGCGCCCACTGGGGCAGGCGCAATCCGGCCTGTCGCGCTTCGCCTCTGAAATCGTGCTGGTGGCGGGCCTTGTCATGCTGGCCTTCTGGCTGCTCGCGCTGTTGACTTATTCACCGCTCGACCCAGCCTGGTCCACCTCCGGCGTTGGTGATGCACTGCGCAACCGGGGGGGCCGTGTGGGCGCACTGCTGGCCGATGCCGGCTACTACATGTTCGGTTTTTCGCTGTGGTGGGCTTTCGCCGCCGCTGCGCGGACCTGGCTGGCCGGTCTGGCTCGCTGGCTGCGTCAGAAAGATGACGCAGACCCGGCAACTGTCCCGCCATCATCCAGGCTGCGCCGCGCGCTGCAGGGCCGGGCGGGTTTCTGGGCCGGGCTGGTTCTGCTGATGGCTGCGAGCTGTGTGCTCGAGTGGTCGCGCCTGTACAGCTTCGAGGCGCGTTTGCCAGGCCACAGCGGTGGTGTGCTGGGGTCGGTTCTGGGGCCGGTGGCGGTGCAATGGCTGGGTTTCACCGGCTCGGGTCTGCTGGCGATCATGCTGGGCGTCCTCGGTAGTGCCATGGCCTTCCGTTTCTCATGGGGTCGCCTGGCCGAGCGTATCGGTGCCGCCCTTCATGGCTGGCTGGAGAACAGCCGCAAGAAGCGCGAAGTGGTCCAGGACATCGCGCTCGGGCAGCGGGCCGCCCGTGAGCGCGAGGAGGTCGTGTCGGAGGAACGCGTCGAGATCGAGGAGCATCACCCGGCGCCGGTGCTGGTCGAGCCGGTGGTGCGCGACGTGCCGCGCAGCGAACGTGTGGCCAAGGAGCGCCAGAAGCCGCTGTTTGCCGAAATGCTCGACAGCAAGCTGCCGCAGGTCGACCTGCTCGATGGCGTCCAGGCCCGGCAGGAGACCGTTTCGGCCGATACGCTGGACATGACCAGCCGCATGATCGAAAAGAAGCTGAAGGACTTCGGCGTGGAGGTCTGGGTGATCGCCGCGTTACCGGGGCCGGTCATCACCCGCTACGAGATAGAGCCCGCGGTGGGCGTCAAAGGCTCGCAGATCGTCGGTCTGGCCAAGGACCTTGCGCGCAGCCTGAGCCTGACCTCGATCCGCGTGGTGGAGACCATCCCCGGCAAGACCTACATGGCGCTTGAGCTTCCCAACGCCAAGCGGCAATCGATCCGCCTGTCCGAGATCCTGGGCTCCAATGTGTACAACGAGGCGAAGTCGCTGCTGACCATGGGGCTGGGCAAGGACATCGTGGGCAACCCGGTCGTGGCCGACCTGGCCAAGATGCCCCATGTGCTGGTGGCGGGTACCACGGGGTCGGGCAAGTCGGTCGGGATCAACGCGATGATTCTGAGCCTGCTGTACAAGGCCGAGGCGCGCGACGTGCGCCTGCTGATGATCGACCCGAAGATGCTGGAAATGTCGGTATACGAAGGCATCCCGCACCTTCTGGCGCCGGTGGTCACCGACATGCGCCAGGCCGCCCATGGCCTGACCTGGTGTGTCGCCGAGATGGAGCGGCGCTACAAGTTGCTGAGCAAGATGGGGGTGCGCAACCTTGGTGGCTACAACGCCAAGATCGACGAGGCCAAGGCCCGCGGCGAGCATATCGGCAACCCCTTCAGCCTCACGCCCGAGCAGCCGGAGCCGCTGGAGCGACTGCCGCACATCGTGGTGGTCATCGATGAACTGGCCGACCTGATGATGGTGGTGGGCAAGAAGATCGAGGAACTGATCGCACGCCTGGCCCAGAAGGCGCGTGCTGCCGGCATCCACCTGATCCTGGCCACGCAGCGGCCCAGTGTGGACGTCATCACCGGCCTGATCAAGGCCAACATTCCCACGCGCATTGCGTTCCAGGTCAGCAGCAAGATCGACAGCCGCACCATTCTTGACCAGATGGGCGCCGAGGCACTGCTGGGCATGGGCGACATGCTCTACATGCCCAGCGGCACCGGGCTGCCGATCCGCGTCCATGGTGCCTTCGTCAGCGACGAGGAGGTGCACCGCGTGGTGGAGTACCTCAAGGCCCAGGGGGAGCCGAACTACGTGGAAGGCGTGCTCGAAGGCGGCACCGTCGATGGCGATGGCGACGGCGCGCTCGACGGCATGGGCGGCAGCGGCGGTGGCGAGAAGGACCCGATGTACGACCAGGCCGTCGAGATCGTGCTGAAGAACCGCAAGGCCAGCATCTCGCTGGTGCAGCGCCACCTGAAGATCGGATACAACCGTGCCGCGCGCCTGGTCGAGGACATGGAAAAGGCCGGGCTTGTCAGCGCCATGAGCACCAGCGGGCAGCGCGACATCCTCGTACCCGCGAGGGCCGCCGAATGACGCGCCGACTGCGCGCCGTGCTGATGGCCGGTGTACTGGGGCTTGCCGCCTCCGCCGCGGGTGCTGCAGGCCTGGAGAGCCTGGACATCTTCCTGCGCACCGTGTCCAGCGCCCGGGCCGACTTCACACAGGTGGTGACGGCGCCTGGGCGCGAGGGTCAGGCCGTCCGCACCAAGACGTCGGCAGGCAGTTTCGAGTTCTCGCGGCCCGGCCGCTTCCGCTTCGTCTACCGCAAGCCCTTCGACCAGACCATCGTGGCCGACGGCCAGACCCTGTGGCTGTTCGATGCCGACCTGAACCAGGTCACCGCCCGCAAGCAGGCGCAGGTGCTCGGGTCGACACCCGCGGCATTGATTGCGTCGGCGCCGGACCTTCAGGCGCTGCGGGCGGAGTTCAAGCTCGAATCGGCGCCCAGCCGGGAGGGCCTCGAATGGGTGGTGGCGACGCCGAAGGCCAGAGATGGCCAGTTGCAGAGCGTGCGGGTCGGCTTCAAGGCGGGTAGCGACAGGTCCGTGAACCTGGCGGCGCTGGAAATCCTGGACAACTTCGGCCAGCTTTCGCGCCTGAGTTTCAGCAGGGTGGAGCTCAACCCGGCGCTGGCGGCAGACACCTTTGTCTTCAAGGTTCCCGCAGGAGCCGATCTGATCCGGCAGTGATCGCGGCTTCGGCGTGCCCATGTCCGATCTGTTCTCGCACGACCCCGCCGCGCCCCTGGCTGAAGCCCTGCGGCCTCGCACGCTGGACGAAGTCATTGGCCAGTCGCATCTTCTGGGCGAGGGCAAGCCGCTGAAGCTGGCCTTCCAGTCCGGCAAGCCGCACTCGATGATCCTGTGGGGGCCGCCCGGCGTGGGAAAGACGACGCTGGCGCGGCTGACTGCCAACGCATTCGCCTGCGAGTTCATCGCACTGTCGGCCGTGTTCTCCGGCGTCAAGGACATCCGCGCCGCGATGGAGCAGGCGCAGCAGTATCTGGCGGGCGGCCGCAATACGATTCTGTTCGTCGACGAGATCCACCGTTTCAACAAGTCGCAGCAGGACGCGTTGCTGCCGCATGTGGAGTCCGGGCTTTTCACCTTCATTGGCGCCACCACCGAGAACCCGTCCTTCGAGGTCAACTCGGCCCTGTTGTCGCGGGCGCAGGTCTACGTGTTGAAGTCGCTGACGGACGACGAACTCAAGTTGCTGCTGCAGCGTGCCCGTGACAAGGCGCTGGGGCACCTGCAGTTCGACGACCAGGCGGTGGACACCCTGGTCGGATATGCAGACGGCGACGCTCGCCGGTTCCTGAACCTGCTGGAGCAATGCAACACGGCCGCCGGCGCGGCCGGTATCGCCAGGGTGGATGCGGAGTTCATCACCAATGCCCTCAGCCTCAATGCGCGGCGCTTCGACAAGGGGGGTGACAACTTCTACGACCAGATCTCCGCACTGCACAAGTCGGTGCGCGGTTCGCACCCGGATGGCGCCCTGTACTGGTTGTGCCGCATGCTCGATGGCGGGGCAGACCCGCGCTACCTGTCACGCCGCATCGTGCGCATGGCCTGGGAGGACATCGGCCTGGCAGATCCCCGTGCAATGCAGATCGCGAACGACGCCGCATTGACCTTCGAACGCCTGGGCAGCCCCGAGGGCGAACTGGCCCTGGGCCAGGCCGTGATCTACCTGGCCATGGCGCCCAAGAGCAACGCGGGCTACAACGCCTACAACGCCGCACGCGCTTTCGTGAAGCAGGACAAGAGCCGCGAGGTGCCCGTCCATCTGCGCAATGCGCCGACCAAACTCATGAAGGAACTGGGCTACGGTCACGCGTACCGGTATGCCCACGACGAGCCCCATGCCTACGCGGCCGGCGAGACCTACCTGCCGGACGGCATGCAGGATCCCGCCTGGTACCAGCCGGTGCCACGCGGGCTGGAGATCAAGATCGGCGAAAAGATGGCGTTTCTGCGGCGGCTGGATGACGAGGCGTCCAAGGGCGGGTAGGGCACAGACACCACGGGTTGGCGTGGGGCGGTGGGTCTCTTGCAAGGGACCGAACCGGCGTGGCAGTGTTTACGGACGCATTTTTATGCGCTAAAACCGTCTTTTATTTATTAAGATATTGTTTAGTCGAGACTTTTATTCATTTAAATATAAATTAGTCGCATGAAACGCTATGTCGATCAGCAGGTTCGCGATGACCTCCAAAAGAAGCTTGTCATTCTGACGGGCCCGCGTCAGGTCGGAAAAACCACCCTGAGCCGGCAGTTGATCGACGATTCGGCGGGCGGGCAGTACCTGAACTTCGACGTGGCAGCGCACCGGGCGGTAATTCAGGCGCAAAGCTGGCGCCAGAGCACCCCATTGCTGGTGTTTGACGAAATCCACAAGATGCGGGACTGGAAAAGCTGGCTCAAGGGCGTGCATGACGGTCGTTCGCCCGGGCAGGCGGTGCTGGTCACGGGCAGCGCGCGAATGGACACCTTTCGCCAGACCGGTGAGTCCCTGGCGGGGCGTTACTTCCGGTTGCGCATGCATCCGTTGTCGGTCCGGGAGTGGTGCGATGCGATGCAGGTCCCACCGCAAACTGCACTTGCCCATCTGCTCGCGCGGGGCGGATTCCCCGAGCCGGCGCTTGCCGCCAATGACCTCGATGCCCAACGCTGGCGCGCCGACTACTTCGCAGGTCTCGTGCGCGAGGACGTACTGGAATTCTCGCGATTGCAGGAAGTCAATGCCATGCGGTTGTTTGCGGAGATGTTGCGTTCCCGGGTTGGTTCGCCCTTGTCGCTGGCATCGATGGCGCGCGACTTGCACCTCTCGCCGGTGACGCTGGGCAAATACCTGGACATTCTCGAGGCGCTGTTCATTGTCTTCGTGGTGCGTCCCTGGCACCGCAACATAGCCCGCGCCACGCTGCAGGCTCCCAAGGTCTATTTCTACGACACCGGCCTGGTGCTGGGCGATGACGGCTTGCGATTCGAAAATCTGGTGGCCTGCCATCTTCTCAAGAATGTGCAGTGGCAGCAGGACACACGGGGCGCTGCGGTGGATCTGCACTACATCCGCACCAAAGACGAGGCCGAGGTCGATTTCTGCCTGAGTGAGGGCGACACCCTGACGCATCTGGTCGAATGCAAGTTGTCCGATCCCAGGCCGCACCGGGCACTGACCCGTTTTGCCGAGCAATGGCCCGAAGCGCATGCCACCCAGCTGCTGCGCGAATGCAAGGCGGAGGCCGACATCGGCCGACTGCACCTGCGCGATGCTGCGCCGTGGCTGGCCGCGCTGGAGGTTTGACGGCACGGTCGTCCGTCGGCGAGCGCCTCGCTGAGGCCTTTGGATCCGGTGGTGCCACGCATCGGGCGCACCTGCCCGAAGCAAGGCGCCCGCAGTTCGCCTACTGGCGCCGGCGCCGTGCCACCGCGCCGACCAGGCACAGGCCCGCCAGCAGCATCGCGAAAGCCTCCGGCTCCGGCACGGCGGTCACCGTGAAAAAACCGGGAAGCGTACGTTCTAGCGCTCCTGTGGCATCGTCCAGGTGTTGTCGACCACGATCACCGGCAGGCCGTGCTGCAACTGTTTGATCAGCACGGTGTGGGTCAGCCGTATCAGGCCCTGAAGCATCTTGAGCTCCTGCGCCATGCGAGGGTCCAGCCGCGGGCCAAGCGCTGGTTGTACCAGTCCTCCAGTGCGCTGCCGGTCATCTTGCGAAACCGGTCCTGCGGGTCAAGTACCTCGAACAGTTTGACCAGGCGCACGCGCCAGCGCTGGGGGTCGCGCCGCAGGACCGCCCGCAGGGCCGACGCCGAGGATCGGTGACCGCTGCCCGCGTTGAAATAGATCTGGTCGATGGTGCTTGGTGTGGGCATGGCGCGCGCTGGATTGGGGCCTCCAATAGAGCGGGGCTGTGTGAGAAGCCCATGGCGCCCTGAAATGCTGGCCACGCTCTGCAAGCAGTGCTGCAATGGTCCGATTGGCGCAGTCCTTGCTTGCAGCCCAGCATGCGCTGCAAGGGTAAACCCGCCCCATTTCGGGGCGGTCCGCAGGGTGCCGCTCACTAGAATTGTCCGGTGTGAAACGCCCCGGGACCCGCCTGGCAATCGGCAGTGTGTTTTGCTTTGCGGGGGGAGCCTGCGCCACAAGCGCAGGCTCCCCCCGCCACAGAACTTGAACAACATCGGAGCGTCAATTTATGGATATCTTTCTCCAGCAGATCATCAATGGTCTGGTGCTCGGCAGCGTGTATGCGCTGGTGGCGCTGGGCTACACGATGGTCTACGGCATCATCCAGCTGATCAACTTCGCGCACGGTGAAGTCCTGATGTTTGGCGCGCTGACCGCCTGGACGGTTGCCGGCGTCATGATGCCGGCCTTCCCCGACCTGCCGGGCTGGGTCGTTCTCATTGTCGCGGCCACGGTCGCCTGCACCGTGGCGGCGGCGCTCAATTTCAGCATCGAGAAGATCGCCTACCGGCCGCTGCGCAATTCTCCGCGCCTGGCCCCTCTGATCACTGCCATCGGCATGTCGCTGCTGCTGCAGACGCTTGCCATGATCATCTGGAAGCCCAATCCCAAGGCATTCCCCAGCCTGCTGCCGACCGAGCCCTACGAAATCGCCGGTGCGGTGATTTCGCCCACGGACCTGCTGATCCTGTCGCTGACGGTCGTCCTGCTGGTCGCACTGGTCTGGCTCGTCAACTACACATCGCTCGGGCGCGCGATGCGCGCCACGGCCGAGAACCCGCGCGTCGCTGGCCTCATGGGCGTGAAGCCCGATGTGGTGATTTCCGCCACCTTCGTGATCGGCGCCGTGCTGGCGGCTGTTGCCGGCATCATGCTCGCCATGAAATACGGTACGGTGCAGCACGCGATGGGGTTCCTGCCCGGGCTCAAGGCCTTCACCGCGGCCGTTTTCGGCGGCATCGGCAACCTCGCCGGTGCGGTGGTGGGGGGTGTGCTGCTGGGGCTGATCGAGGCGCTGGGCTCGGGCTACATCGGCGTGCTCACCGGCGGCGTGCTGGGCAGCCACTACTCGGAGATCTTCGCGTTCATCGTGCTGATCGTCATCCTGACCCTGCGCCCCTCCGGCCTGCTGGGTGAGCGCGTGGCCGACCGCGCCTGAGGAGCATGAGCGTCATGAAAAACAGCAAACTGATCCTCTACGTGATTGCCGGCGCGGCGGTCATCCTGCTCCCTTTCGGGCTGCAGGAGTTTGGCAACGCCTGGGTCCGGATCGCGGACACCGCGCTCCTCTATGTCCTGCTGGCCATTGGCCTGAACATCGTGGTCGGGTATGCCGGCCTGCTCGACCTGGGCTATGTGGCCTTCTTTGCGGTCGGCGCCTACCTGTATGCGCTGCTGGCCTCGCCGCATCTCTCCCAGACCTTTCCAATGTTTGCGGCGATGTTCCCCAACGGGCTGCACACGCCGATCTGGCTGGTGATACCGGTAGCGGCGGCCCTGGCCGGGCTGTTCGGGATTCTTCTGGGGGCGCCCACGCTCAAGTTGCGGGGGGATTACCTGGCCATCGTCACGCTGGGGTTCGGCGAGATCATCCGGGTGTTCCTGAACAACCTCGACCACCCGATCAACATCACCAACGGCCCCAAGGGCATCAGCGGCATCGACCCCTTCACGATCTTCGGTGTCACCCTGGGCAAGCCCCTGACGCTCGGCACGGTGCAGATGACGCCGGTGCTGATGTACTACTACCTGTTCCTGCTGCTGGTGGTCATCAGCGTCGTGCTCAGCCACCGGATCGAGGTCTCGCGCATCGGCCGCGCCTGGATGGCCATCCGTGAGGACGAAATCGCCGCCAAGGCCATGGGCATCAACACCCGCAACATGAAACTGCTGGCCTTCGGCATGGGCGCCTCTTTCGGCGGTGTCAGCGGCGCCTTGTTCGCCTCGTTCCAGGGCTTCGTATCGCCAGAGTCCTTCACGCTCATGGAGTCGGTGATGATCGTCGCCATGGTCGTGCTCGGCGGCCTGGGCCATCTGCCGGGCGTCGTGCTCGGGGCCATCCTTCTGGCGGCATTGCCGGAGGTGCTGCGGTATGTGGCCGGTCCCTTGCAGCACCTCACCGGCGGCCGTCTGGACGCCTCGATCCTGCGCCAGCTGCTGATCGCGCTGGCGATGATCACCGTGATGCTGTTGCGTCCGCGCGGCCTGTGGCCGACGCCCGACCACGGCAAGTCCCTGCAGACCAACACCTGAGGAGGACCGGACCATGGCAGACATCATCCTCCGCGTTGCAGGCATCTCGAAGCGTTTCGGCGGGCTGCAGGCGCTCAGCGACGTCGGCATCACCATCGAGCGCGGGCAGGTCTATGGCCTGATCGGCCCGAACGGCGCCGGCAAGACGACCTTCTTCAACGTCATCACCGGTCTCTATACGCCGGACGGCGGCAGTTTCGAGCTCGCCGGCAAGCCCTACAAGCCGTCTGCCGTCCATGAGGTGGCCAAGGCGGGCATTGCGCGCACCTTCCAGAACATCCGCCTGTTTGCCGACATGACGGCGCTGGAGAACGTCATGGTGGGCCGCCACATCCGCACCGGCTCGGGCCTCATCGGCGCCATGCTGCGCACTGCGTCCTTCAAGGCCGAGGAGGCCGCCATTGCCAAGCGCGCACAGGAACTGCTGGAGTACGTGGGCATCGGCAAGTTTGCCGACTTCAAGGCCCGTACGCTGAGTTACGGCGACCAGCGGCGCCTCGAGATTGCCCGCGCGCTGGCCACCGACCCGCAACTGATCGCGCTCGACGAACCCGCCGCCGGCATGAACGCCACCGAGAAGGTGCAGTTGCGCGCCCTCATCGACCAGATCCGCAAGGACCAGCGCACCATCCTGCTGATCGAACACGACGTCAAGCTGGTGATGGGCCTGTGCGACCGCGTCACCGTGCTCGACTACGGCAAGCAGATCGCCGAGGGGCTGCCGGCAGACGTGCAGAAGAACGAAAAAGTGATCGAGGCCTACCTGGGCACGGGAGGACATTGACATGGCTGCAACTCTGCTCAAGGTCAGCGGCCTGAAGGTCGCATATGGCGGCATCCAGGCCGTGAAAGGCGTGGACTTCGAGGTGCACGAGGGCGAACTCGTCACGCTGATCGGCTCCAACGGCGCCGGCAAGACCACCACCATGAAGGCCATCACCGGCACGCTGGGCATCAATGCCGGCGACATCCAGTACATGGGCAAGAGCATCAAGGGCCAGGGCCCCTGGGACCTGGTACGCCAGGGTCTGGCCATGGTGCCGGAGGGGCGCGGCGTGTTCGCGCGCATGACCATCATGGAAAACCTCCAGATGGGCGCCTATGTGCGCACCGACACTGCCGCCATCGCGGCCGATGCCGACAAGGTGTTCACCATCTTCCCACGGCTGAAGGAGCGCAAGGACCAGCTCGCCGGCACGATGTCCGGCGGCGAGCAGCAGATGCTCGCGATGGGCCGCGCCTTGATGAGCCGGCCCAAGGTGCTGCTGCTCGACGAACCGTCGATGGGGCTGTCGCCGATCATGGTCGACAAGATCTTCGAAGTGGTCCGTGACGTCTATGCGCAAGGCGTGACCATCCTGCTGGTCGAGCAGAACGCCAGCCGCGCGCTGGGTGTGGCGAACCGCGCCTACGTGATGGACTCCGGCCTGATCACGATGGGTGGCGACGCCCGCGAACTGCTCAAGGACCCCAAGGTGCGGGCCGCCTACCTCGGCGAATAGTCCTGTGGGTACTCAGCGGCCCGGCCGGTGCGCCTGTATCAGGTGCCCGGCAATCGACAGCCCCAGCGGCGGCACCTTCGGAAACGGGTCCTGCGGCCCGAACCATCCGGCCTCTGCGATCTCGGCTTCGTCCAGCCGGATGTCGCCGCTCACGTAGTCGGCGGTGAAGGCAATCATCAGCGAATGCGGAAACGGCCAGGGCTGGCTGCCGAAGTACTGTACGTTGCGCACTTTCAGGCCGACTTCCTCGTAGACCTCACGGTGCACCGCATCCTCGATCGACTCGCCGGCCTCCAGGAAACCCGCCAGTGCGGTGAAGAAATTGGTGGGTGACTGCGCATGGCGCGCCAGCAGGATCGCGTCGCCCTTGCGGATCAGCACCATCATCGCCGGCGAGATGCGCGGGTAGGCGCTGTGGCCGCACGCCGGGCAGCGCGCACAGCGTTCGCCGGGCACGTGGGTGGTCTGTGTGCCGCAGGCGCCGCAAAAGCGGTGGGTACGCGCCCATTCGGCGATCTGGTAACCGCGCCCGGCGATGGCGACCAGCGTGTCGTCGACCTTGCCAAACAGCGAGCGCAGCTTGCGAAAGGCCATGCCTGGCGGTGCCTCGTAGTGGGCGTCGACCCAACTGCATTGGTAGTACTGCCCATCGAGCAGGCCAACGGGCAGGTAGGGTGCCGCGGTACGGCCGATCCAGGTGGCGCTGGGCAGTGCCAGATCGGCGTCCTGCACCAGCAAAGAGTCTCCCGAAAACACCAGGCTTTGCGGTGAGGCATGGTCGGGCGCCGTCAGCAGGGACACGAAGGAGTCGGGGGTACGCAGCATGAATGGCCCTTTTCTGGTGAAGCATCCTACCAAACCGGTGCGCCCTGACCGGCGCGGCAAGTGGCTGCCGTCGTGGCCCAGGACGCCTTGCGCGCGCGTGCCTTGCGAAACGGCGTCACACGTTTGACTGCTGCGACCTTCACGCCGGTCTTCTTCTGGAACTGGCTGGCGTTGGCGGCGGCGCGATGGACCGCCGTGCCGGCCAGCACGATCACCTTGCCCAGCAGCGCATCCGCGCCATCGGTGGCCAGCGTGTAGCCCTGGGTATACAGCGCGCTGAGTTTCCTGGCGCTGCGGTCCAGGGCCGATTCCCAGCGCTGGTCCATGAATCCGACGACGCGGGCATTGCCGACCCGGCAGGCGGAGATCACGTTATGGGCCGCCTATTCGCGCGAGCCCCGCCCGCCTCATCTGGCCCAGCTGTCCTTGAGCCCGACGGACAGGTTGAACACCGGGCGGTCCGCACGATGGTCCACCCGGTCGGCCACGAAATACCCATGGCGCTCGAACTGGAACTTGTCGTCCGGCTGCGCGCTGGCGAGCGAAGGCTCGACCACCGCCTGCACGATCTTGAGGCTGTCCGGATTCAGGCTGGCCAGGAAATCCTTGCCGCCGGCGTCTGGCTGGGGCTCGGTGAACAGCCGGTCGTAGAGCCGCACTTCTGCGGGGATGCCGTCGGCCACGGCGACCCAGGTGATCACACCCTTGACCTTCACGGCATCCGAGCCCGGTGTGCCGCTCTTGGTGTCGGGCACCAGCAGCGCATGGACCTGCGCCACCGAACCATCGGTGTTGTGGCTGCAGCCGGTGCATTCGATGACATGGCCGTACTTGAGCCGCACCCGGTTGCCGGGGAACAGGCGGAAGAAGCCCTTGGGCGGTGTTTGTTCGAAGTCGCTGCGCTCGATCCAGAGTTCGCGGCCCATCTTGAAATGCCGTTTGCCGAGCTCGGGCAGGTGCGGATGCACGGGCGCAGTGCAGTCGTCCAGGAATCCGTTCTGGACGCCGTTCGCGGCGCCGATGACCTCGTCCCAGTTGGTGATCAGCAGTTGGAGCGGGTCCAGCACCGCCATGGCGCGCGCCGCCGACACATCCAGCGTCTCGCGCAGGCAGCCTTCCAGGGTGCTGTAGTCGGTCCAGCCGCCGGCCTTGCTGGTGCCGGTGCGCTCTGCCATCAGGCGCAGGCTCTCGGGCGTATAGCCACGCCGGCGCAGGCCGACGATGGTGGGCATGCGCGGGTCGTCCCAGCCGCTCACCTTGCCGTCGTAGACCAGCGCGGCGAGTTTGCGCTTGCTGGTGATCACGTAGGTGAGATTGAGCCGGGCGAATTCGTACTGCCTGGGCGCAGGTGCCCTGAGCAGCCCGCCTTCGATCAGCCGCTGCAGCAGCCAGTCGTACCACGGCCGCTGGTCTTCGAACTCCAGCGTGCAGATGCTGTGGGTGATCTGCTCCAGCGCATCCTCGATCGGGTGCGCGTAGGCGTACATCGGGTAGATGCACCACTTGTTGCCGGTGTTGTGGTGCTCGGCGCGGCGGATCCGGTAGATGGTCGGGTCGCGCATGTTGATGTTGGGGCTGGCCATGTCGACCTTGGCCCGCAGCACCATGCTGCCGTCGGCATGGCGGCCATCGCGCATCTCGCGAAATCGCGCCAGGTGGTCTGACGGCGAGCGGTCGCGGAAGCGGCTGTTCACGCCGGGTTTGCCGAAGTCGCCCCGGTTCAGGCGCATTTCCTCGGCGTTTTGTTCGTCCACATAGGCATGGCCGGATTCGATCAGGTATTCGGCGGCGCGGTACATGAAATCGAAGTAATCGCTCGCATGGTAGAGGTGGCTGGTGCCATTGGCCTCCCAGTCGAAGCCCAGCCAGCGCACGGTGTCCATGATGCCGTCGACGAACTCCTGGTCTTCCTTCTCGGGGTTGGTGTCGTCGAAGCGGAGGTGGCAGATGCCGCCATAGTCGCGCGCCAGCCCGAAGTTGATGCAGATGCTCTTGGCGTGGCCGATGTGCAGGTAGCCGTTGGGCTCGGGCGGAAAACGCGTGCGGATGCGCGCCGTATCCAGTGGCCCCCGTGCATGGTGTGCACCGTCGCCCGGGCTGCCACCCCAGTGGCGGGCTGCGTTGGTGCCGGCTTCCAGGTCCGATTCGATGATCTGGCGCAGGAAGTTGCTGGGTCGGAAGGCTTCAGGTGCAGCAGGCACAGCGGATGGTTTCACGGAGGGGGCAGGGTGGCTCATGGTCGGATTTTAGGCGGCGAGGCTGTCGGGCATGCGTCGGGCCCTGCCGGTGTGCCGGCCGGCAGGGTTACGTTTGGCAATCCTTGTCACATCCGGGTGGCCATCCGCGCGCGGCGCCAGGCCGTTGTGGGTGCAGAGGTGACGCCGTTGCCTCGTGGTTTTCAACGAGGAGTCCAACATGGGTAAAGGTTCCAACATCCAGTCTCTGGCACAGGCGGCAGGCGTGGTTTTCGTGGCATGGGGCATGGCGGGTGCGGCACAGGCGCGCGACGTGGTCTGGTCCGTCGGCATTGGCAGCCCGGGCGTTCATGTGGGGGTCGGCAATGCCCCGCGGGTGGTGCATGCCCGGCCCGTCATCGTGGCGCCGCAGCCGGTCTACATTCACCAGTCCCCGGTCGTAGTGCACCCGCGGCACATGATTCGCCACAGTCCGCCGTTCGTCATCATGGCCCCCCAGACCTACTACTATGCGCCGTCGGGCTGGGTGCCCCATGGCCACCGCAAAGGCTGGCGCGAGCGCCGTGATGACCGCCATGAGCGCTGGGACGACCATCGCGGGGGCCGTTTCGGCTACCACGACCACCGTTGATGGCAGGCCCGCCTCGCGGGCCTATTGGCCGAAACGCTTGCCGGCCTGCAGGTAGGCCAGTTCGTCGGCCGTGCTGATGCGCCCGAGCACCGCATTGCGGTGGGGAAAGCGGCCGTAGGCGGCGACGATGTCCCGGTGTTCTCGTGCCGACGCCAGGTTCCGTTCCAGATGGCCGGCGTGGGCTGGGCCTGCGATAGCCACCAGGTTCTCGAAATGGCGCACGCAGTCGGTCTGGCTGGACAGGTCTTCGGCATGCATCAGCGGCATGGCCATGAAGACACGGCCGACCAACGGCAGTGCGGCATCCTCGCCCTGGGCCAGGGTCCGCCCTGCCAGCGCCCGCGCACGCGGGTCCCCGGCAAAGGCCTTTGCCTGGCCGCGGAACACATTGCGGGTGAACTGGTCCAGCAGGACAACGAGTGCCAACCGGTGAAGAAGTGGCGGCTCCCAGCCGGACAGGCCACCATCGACGGCGGCTTCCACCAGGCTGCCGAAGCGGGAGCGGATCTCCTGGTCGATCACCGCGCGGCCGCCGAACCAGACCTCACCCATGGGTTGTGTCGGCCATCCGGTGACCAGCCCGTCACCAAACCAGTAGTCCAGCACCGTATCCGGTGTCATGGCCTGCAGATATTGAAGTTGAAAACGCGGTTGGACAGCGCGGGGTCGCGGTCCAGCAGCAAGGGTGTGCTGGCCAGGCGCACGGGAGGCAGCGACTGGCCTGCATAGGCGGACTCGCCGGAGTCCAGCGGCAGCGTCTGCCCGCCCTGCTCGATGACCACGCGGCCCTCGCGCACCATCAGGTACACGCTGCCTTCCTGGGGTTGCGCCGGGGGCGCGGTGCCGAACTGCTGCTCCAGGTTGAGCTCCACCGATTCGGGCGCGGGGGTGGACAGGGTGTTGAAGTACGCCGGTGCAGCCGACAGCGGGCGTGCCGGTGCGCTGCCACCGGGCACCATCCCGGCCTGCCCGGCCGGAATGGCCACCTCGCGCCCGTCGCTGGATGCCAGCGTGATCTCGCCTGCGCGGGTGGAGGCAAACAGCGACTGGTCGCACTGCGCGTCGGTCAGATCCGCCTCGGGCGGGTTGTCGCTGGCCTCCGCCTTGCCGCAGGCCAGGTCGAACACCGTGCCGCGGATGCCCACGGTGGCGGTGCTGGTCTTGACCAGCACCTGACGCGGTGCGGCCTTCGCGATCAGCCCGGTGGCCACCCGCAGCCCGCCGCTGAGCAGCTGCAAAAGCATGTTGCCGCGTGCCGGTTGCGCCGCATCAAAGCTGAACTGCGCCAGCGCCAGGCGCGTGCCGCTGTTGAGCGTGACGCGCGAATCATCCCGGAAACCCAGCACCGCATGGCCGCCGGGCGCGGTGGCAACGCGGTCGCTGGCGTACAGCGCAGCGCCCGGGGCCACCTCGATCTGCCGGGTGTCGCGCTCCACCGTCACCGTGCCTTGTGCCTGCATCAGGCGGGCGATCACCGGCGGGCCGCTGTTGGGCCGGCTGCTGCGCTCGGCGCTCTCGCCCCCCGGCGTGCAGTCGTTGTTGCACAGCCGCGCGGTGTAGTCGGTGCCGCGGATGCCGATGGTGGCGGTGCTCACCTGGAGCTTGTAGGCGTCCACATTGCCGCGTTTGCCAATCGAGCCGGTGATGGCGCGCAGGCCCCCCTTGAGCAGCCCGAGGACCAGGCTGTCGGACTGCGGCTCCTCGCGGGTGTAGTTGTAGGCCTGCACGGTGATGCGCGAGTCCGGGCGGATGGCGGTCTCGCCGCCGTCGGTGAAGCGCAGACGCACGGTGCTGTTGCGCGTGGTGGTGAGCGCGTCGCCCACGCCCAGCGCGGAGCCGCGCGCCAGGATGCTCTGGCGCCCGTCGGCACGGGTGACGTAGGCGGTGCCCTCCACCGAGGTGGCGTTGGCCACGCGCGGCGGGGTGTCGCTCTGCGCGTGGGCGGTGCCAAAGCCGGCCAGCAGCGCGGCGAACACCAGCGCCGGTGCCAGAGCGGGTGCGCCAGGAGATATGCCAAAGGAGTGGCCGCAGCGCGAGGGGTAGCGAGGGGCGTTCATCGGCAGCCTTCCACTTCGATTTCTTCTTCGGGTTCGGAGTTCAAGGTGGCCGCCACCCGGGGTGCCAGGTCCGCGGCCAGATCATCATCCGGCAACGACCGCTCGATGGCCACGGTGACGGGGCTGACGAGGGTCAGCTGCTCGACGGGCAGCGCCGGCGCGACGCCCGTCAGCAGCACGGCTGTGGGGGTGTAGTTCACCGTGATGGTGCTCGGTGCCACCGCAGAGGAGAAGGCCCCCGTGGAGCTGGCAAACTGCAGCACCCGGAAGCTGCTGCCGGCCGGGGCGCTGAAGCCGCCGATCTGCGAGACGTTCAGCGTGCCGGCCAGCGCCGCCGTGCCGCCCACCTCGATCCAGTCGAAGCCGCTGGTGGGGGTGGTGCCGGCCAGCTCGATGTTGACCACGCTGGCCGCGTTGAGCACCAGGTTGCCGGTGACCATCAGCTTGCCCGGCGAGGCGCCCGGGGACAGGTTGACGGTGCCCAGCGTCACCGTGCCGTCCACCGTGCCGTTGCCGCTCAGGCTGCCGGCGTTGAGTGCGAGGTCGCCCTGCAGCGTGCCCCCGCCGAGCACGACAGTGCCGCTTTGCTGCGTCACGCCGCCGGTGAAGGTGGATGTGCCGCTTTGCACGTTGAGCGTGCCGCGGTTGTTCAGGGCCTGCGTGAAGCTCAGCCCCCCGCCCAGATTGATCGTGCCCTGGTTGTCGATGGCGTTGGTGATGGTGGCACCGGCCAGGTTCAGCGTACCGGTGTTGGTCAGTGCGCCCGAGTTGGTCCAGGCCACCGGGTTGGTGGGGCTCAGGCTGAGGCTTCCGCCAGCCATGTCCAGGTTGCCGCTGCCGGTGAATGCGCCGCCGGACACGTTGAATACACCCGAAACTGCCAGACTGCTGTTGACAGGCAGGGTGAGGGTCCCGCCCTCCAGGTATAGATCGACACCTGCGGGCAACACGGAGTTGCCACCCAATGTCAGACCACCCGAGCGCAGCGTCAGCGAGCCATTGGGCAGCGTGAGGGCGTTGAAGGTCAGGTTCAGGCCATCGATGACCCGGTCGCCGGTGCCCGCAAACTCGAATGTGCTCCCGTTGGTGAAGTCCAGTTCCCCGGTGCCGCTGATGGTGCCGTTCTCCCAGCGGAACAAGCCCAAGGGATTGTTCATCGCCAGCCTGCTGCCGGACGCCAGCGCCATCTCGCCGCCCAGCTGTCGTGCCTGCGTACCCGCCACGGCGACCGTGCCCGCGACGTTGAAGCTGCCGTAGTTGAAGAGGCTTCCACCAATGGTGGTGTTGGTCAGGGTGGCGGTAGCGCCTGCGGCATTGGTGAAGTTCCCGGGCAGGGTAATGCCGCTGGCACTGGTCACGCCCTGGTTGGTCAGCGCCCCGCTTCCGCCGAAGGCCAGGCTGTTGAGCTGCGTGGTGGTGCCGGATTGCAGCACCAGGCCACTGCCGGTGCCGGTCAGGACCAGGCTGCCACCGCCATCGAAGCTGCCCGGCCCGGCGAATACGGCACCATCGGCGAAGCTGTGGGTCCCCGCCTGGAAATCCGTTGTCGCGCCACTGGCAGTGTCGAAGGTTCCGCTGTGGCTGCCCCCGCCGGTGAGGCGCAGCGTGCCGGCCGAGGTGCTGACGGTACCGCTGTTGTTCAGCGGCTGCGCCAAGGTGAATACGCCGGCGCCGGATTTGCTCACAGCACCACTGTTGTTGATCGCACCAGCGCCGACCAAGGCGCCGTCGGACAGCGCCAGTGTGCCTGTCACGTCCAGCTGGTTGCCAAAGTCGACCGTGCCGCCCGCTACTGCGAGCGTGGCGCCAGAGGCAATGCGCGAGCCCGCCGAAGGCAGGTTCAACTGCCCACCGCTGACGGTCCAGGTGCCGCCGGAGATATCGAAGGGGGCGCCCGTCGTGATGGAAAGGGTGCCGCCGGACTGGTTGACGGTTGCCATCGAGGGGGCCACCTGGAAGCTGGCCGACCCGGAACTCATCGACAGTGCGGGCGCCGTCACCGTGGCACTGGCGACCAGGCTTGCGCCGCCGATGGACAGCGGCAGGCTGCTGACGAACGGCCTGTTGAAGGTCACCGTTCCCGTGTTGAACACCGCACTGCCCGCGCCCCCTGCCGTTACAGGGCCGGAGCCGAAGGTGGAGCCGCCGGCAAACACCACATTGCCGCCCGGGGACTGGAAGTTCAGGGACTGCGCGGCAAACGGGGTCGCCACCAGATCGCCCGCTGTCTTGGTAATGCTCATGGCGCCGGAGGCCACAAAGCCGATCGAGCCCGACAGGCTGTTCCCGTAGGCGAGACCGATGCCCGACGCATTCGCGTCCACGGCGTTGGAATCCGTTTGGAGGATCGATTCACCCGCAGTGATGTCCAGGTTGCCCACGGCCTGGATGGTGTTGGTGCTGCCGTTGTTGCCGCCGTCATTGAGCTTGAGGTTCACGTCGCGTGCGGCTTGCAGCGTGATGCCGCCGCTGTCCAGCGTGGTGAGGTCAGCAGTGGAGGCCACGAGCACATCACGCCCGGCCACTGCCCGGATGCCGGGTTGCGCGGCAGTCAGTCCAGTGTTCGCGGCGGTGACGCTGGCGCCCAGCGTGATGTCGCTGGCAGCGCCGGTGGCCAGCAGGTCCACGGTGCCGTTGGCGGCGCTCACCCCGCCCAGCGTCATGGCCCCCGCGCTGGTGACGAGCACTGCGCTGCCAGTGGTCAGGCTGCTGGCCGTGACAGTGAAGCCGCTGTCGATATCGATCGAACCTGCGGTGGCGTTCAGTGTGTCGGCCACGATGCTGCTGCCCGCAATGAGCACCAGATCCCCGGCGCTGGCCACGACGGTGCCACCCAGTGACCCAATGCTGCCGCCGGCCGTCACGCTGATAGCCTTGCCCGAAAGGGTCACGGCATTGCCGTCCGTGCGGCTGATCGAAGATCCTGAAGTGATCTCCACATTGCCGGCAGCGTTGATGCTGTTGGCCACGGAACTGGTGCCGCTGTCGTTGACCTTGAGGTCCACGTCGCGCGCGGCGGTGAGGTTGATCGCCCCCGAGCCCACGGTGGACAGGTTGGCGGTCGAGGCGATGTGGATGTCGCGGCCGGAATCCAGCGTGAGGTTGCCGCCGCTGCTTTGCAGGCTGCCGTTGATCCGCAGGTCGTTGGCTCCCAGGGTGGCCAGGCGCAGGTTGGCGCCCGTGCTGAAAGCGCCGAAGTCGAACGCACCGAGGCTGCGCGTGAGGTCCAGGTTGCCGGTCGGGGTGAAGCTGCCGCCGGTCCGGTGGAAGTCGGTGGTGACGGTCACGGCGCCCGTGCCGCCCAGGCTGCCGGAAGACAGGTTGAGTGTGGCCGCATTCAGGCTGCCCGAAATCGTCAGTGCGCCGCCGCTGATGCCCAGCACCGTGCCTGCCGACAGGTTGAACAGGCCACTGACGGCCAGCGACCCACCGGACAGGATGATGTTTTCATCGGACTCGATGTTCAGCAGGCTGAAGCTGCCTGTAGACATCGTGACGGTCTGATCCCCCGTCACACTCACGCGCACGCGCTGTCCCGACGTGGGGGCGATTCCGGTGCTCCAGTTGGCGTCGGTGGACCAGTCTCCGGTGCCTCCGATCCAGCAGGCGTCGACGGCGCAGCCGGTCTGCGTCCGGAAGACCGCCGATGTGAGGCCGTAAGTGGGGGCCAGACTGGTGAATGCAGGCGCGTTGATGGTGGCAAAGCCGCCGCTCACGCTGGCATAACTCACCAGTCCGAAAGACTGTCCCAGCGAGGGGGTGAAACCGGACGCAGGTGTGAGGGCCAGCGTACCGTCCAGTGTGGCACTGCCACTCACCGCAAGCAGGTCGAGGCTGCCAGGGGCGGTGCCCTCAGCCTGGAGCTCCAGCGTGCCCGTGTTTGTCTGGACGTAGTTGCCAGAGATGGACAGGATGCCGGTAGGGTCCGCGCCACCCCCATCTGGCCTGACCGTTCCAGTGTTGGTCAGCGTGCTCCCGCCCAGGTCTACCGTGCCGGCGCCCGCGAGCATGCCTGCGTTCACGAAGCCGCCGGCCCGGCTCAGCGTCGTACCAGCACCCAGATTGACAGTCCCTGCCTGGCTCAGCACACTGCTGACGGTGAGTGTCCCGGTGTTCACCGCGATCGTGCCACCCACCGCATTGTTCAGCGGCACGCTGATGGTGGCGCTGGCGGCGGTGGTCTTGGTGAGCGTGCCGGTGTTGTTGAACGCGTTGGTGCCGCCGTTGTTGAAGAGCGGGCTGGTCTGGGTTCCATCCAGGCTGAAGCTGCCCGAATTGTTGATGGTTCCGTTGACGAAGCGCACGATGTTGGCGCTGTTCAGCGAGGTGCTGCCCTGGGCGTTCCAGGTACGCGACAGGGTGATGTCGCCCACGCTGACCGCGCCGGTGGTGGTCAGGCTGCCGGTACCCGACAAGGTGCCGGCGGTGAGGGTGGCGGTGGCGGCGGAGATGTTGGAGCTGCCGGTGAGCGTGCCGCCGGTCAGCGTGAGCCCGTTGGCCAGCGTCAGCGCCCCGATGCCGAAGTCCGCCGTGGCGCCGCTGAGCGTCAAGATGCCGGTGCCGACCAGGCCCAGCGTGGTTCCCGTGGTGAAGTTGATGGCTCCGCCGGCCAGGTCCAGCGTGCCGGCGCCCAGCATGCTGGTGCCACTGCCGTAGCTGCGGCTGGCCTGCAGGCGAAGCGTGGCGCCGCTGCCGATGCTGGTGCTGCCGGCCTCGGTGCCCGCCGCACTCAAAGAGAGTCTCCCGCCATTGACCGCCAGGCTGCCCGTCGATGCGTTGTGGAGCGGAACGCTGATGGTGGCATCCGTGGCGGTGGTCTTGGTGAGCGTTCCGGTGTTGTTGAACGCGTTGGTGCCGCCGTTGTTGAACAGCGGGCTGGTCTGGGTGCCATCCAGGCTGAAGCTGCCCGAATTGTTGATGGTTCCGTTGACGAAGCGCACGATGTTGGCGCTGTTCAGCGAGGTGCTGCCCTGGGCGTTCCAGGTACGCGACAGGGTGATGTCGCCCACGCTGACCGCGCCGGTGGTGGTCAGGCTGCCGGCACCCGACAAGGTGCCGGCGGTGAGGGTGGCGGTGGCGGCGGTGATGTTGGAGCTGCCGGTGAGCGTGCCGCCGGTGAGCGTGAGCCCGTTGGCCAGCGTCAGCGCCCCGATGCCGAAGTCCGCCGTGGCGCCGCTGAGCGTCAAGATGCCGGTGCCGGCCAGGCCCAGCGTGGTTCCCGTGGTGAAGTTGATGGCTCCGCCGGCCAGGTCCAGCGTGCCGGCGCCCAGCATGCTGGTGCCGCTGCCGTAGCTGCGGCTGGCCTGCAGGCGAAGCGTGGCGCCGCTGCCGATGCTGGTGCTGCCGGCCTCGGTGCCTGCCGCACTCAAAGAGAGTCTCCCGCCATTGACCGCCAGGCTGCCCGTCGATGCGTTGTGGAGCGGAACGCTGATGGCGGCATCCGTGGCGGTGGTCTTGGTGAGCGTGCCGGTGTTGTTGAACGCGTTGGTGCCGCCGTTGTTGAAGAGCGGGCTGGTCTGGGTTCCATCCAGGCTGAAGCTGCCCGAATTGTTGATCGTGCCGTTGACGAAGCGCACGATGTTGGCGCTGTTCAGCGAGGTGCTGCCCTGGGCGTTCCAGGTGCGCGACAGGGTGATGTCGCCCACGCTGACCGCGCCGGTGGTGGTCAGGCTGCCGGTACCCGACAAGGTGCCCGCCGTGAGCGCCGCATTGCCCAGCACGGTCAGGTTTCCGCTGCCAGTGAGGGTGCCCGATGTGTGCGTGTAGGTGCCGGTGACCGACGAGGCTCCATCCAAGGCCAGCGTGCCACCTGCTGTCAGGTTGAGATTGGCGCCGAAACTGGCCGGGCCGCTGACGGTCAGCGTAGAGCCCGACACGAGCACGCTCTCGCTGGCAGTGAGCCTTCCGACCGTGATCGGCGTGTCGATGGTCACCACCGGATTGGCGAGCGGCCCGCGGTCGATGATCACGGTGTCGGTGCCGGCGGGAACCACACCGGCACTCCAGTTGGCAGCCGTGTTGAAGTTGCCGCTCGAATCCGTGTTCCACACGTTGACACCTGTGAAACTGTTGCCGCGCTGCAGGAACGCGTTCTTGCTGTCGGCGCCCTGGGCGAACGGCTCCAGGCCACTGGGCGGGACGATGGTCGCAAAACTGCCGCTGCGGGTACCGCCGGCGCTGATGATGTGGAACACATCGCCGAGGGTCGCGCTGAATCCACCGACATGGGTGACGCCCACCGTTCCCCCCAGGCTGACATTGCCAGTGACATGCAGGGCGTCGTAGCCGGTGGCGATGCCGCGGCTGTAGCCCGCCAGTTCGATCGCCAGGGTGCCTGCAGCGCCAAGTGCCAGGTTGCCGGTCACCGTCGTGAATCCGGGGCTGGCGCCGATGCTCAGCGTGCCATTGTTGGTGAAGGTTCCGGTCCCCAGGCTGATGTTGCCGCCGCTGAGGAACTGGCCATTGTTGGTGAAGGACAGGTTGCTGCGGGTGAAGCTGGCGCCTGCGGCGACTTCCATCGTGCCGGCATTTGCAGCAAAACCCGCCGTCGTCGACAGTGTGCCGGTCTGGACCCGCAGGGTGCCGGTGTTGACGAAACTGGTCGGCTGGATCTGCGTCGACCCGGTCAGCAGCATGCTGCCGAGGTTCACCACATTGGCGGCGCTGCTGTCGTAGATGCTGATGTTGCCCTGCTGGGTGAGCCCGGCGGCGAACTGCAGCGTCTGGCCGGTGACGCCCCATCCGGCATAGTGGTAGCCACCGGCGCTGCTGAGCGTGGCAGTGCCCCCACCGGCCACCGCCAGGGTCTGGGTGCCGGTGCTGTTCCAGTACCAGATGCCGGTGTCCTTGGTGATGTTGGCGCCACTGGCCAGCGTGATGCCGTTGGTGACGAGCAGGCTACCGTTCACCGTCAGGTCCAGGTTGCCGCTGTTGCCCAGCGTGACGTTGTTCAGCGTGGGAGTGGCCGAGGCGGTGAGGGCCCTGCCTGCCGAGCTGATGATGGTGCCGCCGGTGATCGTGCCGCTGAGGT
>Ga0247831_1002293_pt1 | contig 31686 bp, 32 predicted proteins | sample LaCruzMarch2015__9_FD_192406 | JGI IMG/M metagenome (GOLD analysis project Ga0247831, IMG submission 192406) | Freshwater microbial communities from meromictic Lake La Cruz, Castile-La Mancha, Spain - LaCruzMarch2015_1m | ecosystem: Environmental > Aquatic > Freshwater > Lake | place: Spain...
CACAGCGACGGGACACTCATTGCCGACGACCTGTACGCAGTCGGGGACGCAGGAGGCTTCACCAGCCACCAGATCCGCCTCTGCCTCGCCCGACTCGTCGCCGAGGGAACCCTCGAGCAGACCGGTCGGGGTCGCAAGGCGCTCTTCGAGCTCACCCTCGCCGGCCGTCGCGAGCTCGAGCCGGAAGTCGAGTTCGTACGCATGGCGTTCGATCAGGACCACGGACTCGCCCCGTGGGACGGCAACTGGCATCTCGCCACCTTTGCTCTGGGCGAGGACCGACGAGCCGAACGCAACACCCTTCGGGAACAACTCACGATCCTCGGCGGATCACTCGGTAGCGGGGTGTACATCTGCGCCAACAACTGGGATGGACTCGTTCTCGCACTCACCGAAGAGCTCGGAATCACCGAGAGCGTGTCCCTCGCCGTCGCCAGCACACTCCGAGTTGGCGGGGAAAGCGACCCGACACGAGTCGCGCGGCGCCTGTGGGCCATCGACGAGATCGCACAGCACTGGCAGCAGTTCATCCACCGCCACCGCGACACCGTCGAACGACTGCAGCGCGCAATCGAGAGAATCAGCAGCGACGAGCTTCCCGGACTCCTTGCCGACGCCATCGCACTCATCGTCGCGTTCGACGCATGCATGCGCCACGACCCCTTGCTCCCCCACGAGCTGCTCCCGAAGGACTGGCCCGGATCCAGCGGCCGAGGCCTGTTGCTCCGCGGCGCAACCGCGATCGAGCTCCTCCGGCAACAGACCGACCTACCAGCGCTCTTCAGCCGCTACGACGACGTACTCGAACGCGCGAACCGTCTGGCCTCCGCACGGCCGGGCGATCAGTAACCGGCGAGGACGTGGGGGGTGCTGTTCAGCCGACTTCTCGGTGTTCATCGACGAGGTGGAGGTCGATGCTCTCGAAACCGCTTCGGGACCGGCGCCTGCTGAACCGCTTCGGGGTAGGGATGGTCATGAGCCAGATGAGGATGACACTGAGGAGTTCGGGGAGGTGTTGGGTCTCGCTGATGAGTGGGATCTGGCCATTGACGAGGTCGATGGTCGCTGAGATGACGAGCGCGACGGCGAGGACGAGCGCGACGGGCAGCATCGTCCGAGCGCGGGCAGGTCGGACGAACACCACGAGCAGACCGGCGCCGTAGGCGACGGTGAACGCACCGAGGTGGCGTGCTGCGTGTGCTGACGTGTTCAGCTCGTCGCCGAGGACGAGATCGGGCAACGAGAAGATGATGATCTCGATCGCGACGATGCCGAGCAGCACGCGGGCAACGCTCCAGCGGGCCGCCCGATCGGCGATCGCGGTGAGTTTCGTGACCCGGGCCGCGAGTTCGGGCTGCGCGTCGACGGGTTGAACGAGCGAGCTGCGTCGCGATCGTTCGGCTGCGGTGCGGAAGTCCCGGCAGGCTGCGCAGCGGGCGAGATGGGTGTCGACGAGCCGCGGGTTGATGCTCGACTCCTCCCCATCGACGATCGCCGACACCGCTTCGCGCCACTCGTCACAGTCCATACGGGTCACAGTCGCCGGCGCTTCGTGTCGAGTTCCCGTCCGGTGACACAGGTGGGAAGTTCGTCTGGCCCGGTCGCACTGCGCCATCATGGCGCAGTGACAACGGTTGATCCATTGCGTCGGCTGCTCGATGCAGCGGTGGAGGGTGACAACGTTGCCGTCTCCGAGCTGGTTCGTCAGACGCAGCGCTCGGTGTGGAAGTTGTGCAGTGCGTTGGGTTCGGCCGGCGAGGAGGACGACCTCGTCCAGGAGACGTACATGCGTGCGTTGGGCTCGTTGGCCAACTATCGCGGTGAGGCTCCGGTGCTCGTCTGGTTGCTGTCGATCGCTCGTCGGGTCTGTGCCGATCACGTACGCCGACGGCAACGGCAGCGTCGACTGATCGAGCGGATCACGCAGTACACCGTCGCCCGAGACACTGCAGCGCCCGAGATCGCCTCGGGCTTTCTCGACGTCCTCGATCCTGATCGTCGTGAGGCGTTCGTACTCACGCAGTTGGTCGGGTTGAGCTACGACGAGGCGGCGCAGGTCGTCGGGTGCCCGGTCGGCACGATCAGGTCGCGAGTCTCGCGGGCTCGCGGTGATCTGCTCGACGCCGTCCGCCGTTCGACCGCTGTGTGAGCCCCGCCCCAGCGATGATCAGATGTCATTGGTGACGTCGACCGTCACTGTTCGCTGCCCGGCGACGGCGAAGGTCAGGGTGATCTCGAAGGTGTCACCGTCCTCCAGCGGATAGGTGAGGTTCTCGACGATCAGGTGCATCCCGCCGGGTTCGAAGCTGACCGTCGTGTCCGGGCTGAGACTGACCGACGTGAGCGCATCCATGGCCGCCATGTCTCCCTCGGTCGAGTGGTCCATGCCAGGCATCGCGCCCATGCCGTCACCGTCGGCCGTCATCGCCTGGTGCATCGTCACCTTCGCTGCCACGTCCGTCGGTGTCGACACGGCGGTGATCGTGTCGTCGTTCGGACTCGTCACGTCGAGATACACGGCGGCGACATCGACGCCGGGCGACGTCGGGCGAGTCCTTGCATCCGTGATCGTCAACGTGTCGACGTCGTTGCGGGCTGTGCTCTCCGATCCGCATGCCCCGAGGGTGACCATGCCGAGTACTGCGACCACTGCGGGGAGGACACGGAGGACTGGATGATCGGTCGGAGACTTGACGCGCATGGGACCGAGGTCGCTCGTGTCGCCCCGGCGGTTCCCGTGCGGATGATCGCATGTGTCACCGGCGTGTTCGGCGCCATCGGCAACCAGAGCCGGAACTCCAACGCGAGGTCGAGCGACATGGAGGTACGAGTGGCGGCCGATCGGCAGCGCCTCCGACTCCAACAGGATGAGTTGACACCCATGACCGCTGTGACCTACTCCAACCACGACGGTGAGCCGCTCGGCGCGCCGACCGCTGAGCTCGACGCCGCAGCCGAAACAAGCCGCAGGTGGCGATCGGTGTGGCGGATCCACTTCTACGCAGGCATGTTCGCGATGCCGTTCATCCTGCTGATGGCGCTCACCGGACTCGTGATCCTGTACACCCAACCGATCCAGGACCTGACCCAAGGCGACCTTCGCACCGTCGATCGAGGGACCGAGACGGTCTCGTTCGACGAGCAGGCCGCCGCTGTCGAGGCCGCCTACCCCGATGCCGTGCTCACCTCGCTGACGATGCCCACCGACGCCGAGCATTCGGTGGTCTTCGGGATCGACGATGGGAGCAGCGCGGGCCGGCAGGTGTTCGTCGACCAGTACAGCGGCGAGGTGCTCGGCTCGACCAACCCCGACGGCGGCATCGTCGGGCTCTCGAACCGGATGCACGGCACGTTGAACAACGATCGCATCACCATCGACCTCCCCACCGTGTCAGCGCTGTGGGACGACGGCCCGGTCATGCGCGAGTACGTCGTCGGCGATCTCATCCTCGAACTGCTCGGCGTGTGGACCCTGGTGCTCGTCGCGTCCGGTCTGTTCCTGTGGTGGCCACGTCGCACGCGCCGTGCAGCGGACACAGCCGCCACAGCCGCCGCAGCCGCAGCCGCCGGCAAGCGGAGCATCCTCGGTGTCCGACGCGGCGTGAAGGGGCGGGCGCGTTGGCGCGACCTCCACGGCGTCTCGGGTGTCATCCTGCTCGGCCTGATCCTCGTCACCATCGTGTCCGGCCTCGCCTGGAGTACCTACTGGGGACCGCATTTCAGCGCGATCGCCAACGAGATCACCCCGAACAGCTGGACCGACGCCCCGCCGAGCCCGCTCGGTGAGCGCGGCGACCTCGACCGGCTCGGCAACAAGATCAACTGGAACACCGGTGACCGCCCCATCCCCGCCAGTTACGCAACACCCACCGACGGCACCGCCCCTGCAGCGATCAGCCTCGACGACATCGTCACCATCGCCAACGACGACGGCATGAAGCCCGGCTACACGATCTCCTTCCCCGGCAACAGCGAGGACGAGGCAGGCAACCCGATCTACGGCAGTTTCACCGTGTCGAACTCGTGGCCGCGCAAGACCGGCGAAGCACGCGACCTGTATCTCGACCAGTTCACCGGCCAGACCCTCGCCGTACAAGACGTCTACGGCTACGGCGCCGTCTCCCGAGGCATGGACACTCTGGTCAGCGTGCACATGGGCACTCAGCTCGGCATCGTCAGCCGCCTCATGATGACCGCGCTCTCCCTGCTCGCGATCTTCTCCGTCATCAGCGGGTTCGCCATGTTCTGGAAGCGCCGCCGCCCCGGAACCGCCGGGCTCCCCCGCCGGCCCATCGATGTCCGCTTGTCGCGCAACCTGGCCATCTTCGCAGTCGGGCTCGCCGTGGTGTTCCCGGTCTGGGGTGTCACGGCACTCGTCGTGCTCGGCATCGACCGCTTCGTGATCCGAAAGATCCGGCCGCTCCGCACCGCCTTCGGACAACCCGCTTGACCTCGCCGCCCACAGTGCCTCCGCCACCGAGGCATGACTCGGCGCACCCTCACGGAGTTGAACCAGCGCATCCCATGCACAGTTGCGTCAGTTGCCAGCGTTGTGCAGCGCGCTGCCTACCGAGGACCACAGGCCCGTCTCAGACGATCGGTGGAAGGCCCCCAGCGATCCAACCGGAGCGACCACGACCTCAACGCCACCCTGAGTCCAGCCTGCGACACTGGACTCGAGGCCGAGGAGCTCGCGGTACCAGCCCTCCATCGAAGGCAATGCAAGAACTGCCGAGTGTCCGTCGACTGCAGGCTTGATGGCCGCTGCCCCGCTCGTGCCCCGCATGGGGCCGTCGATGTGGGCAGTGAGATGGAGCGGGTCGTACCCGCCGCCATACGGCGATGGCGCGCCAGACTCCTGGATGCTCCGCTCGACCTGCGCTAACCACTCCGGGGCAACGACGACCGATGCCTCGTCCGGAACGCCGATGGGTCTGGGTAGGTAGCTGCGGCTGCCGGTCGTCCAGAGCCAGGCGGAGAACCAATCGAGCTGGCCGTCGGCATCCCACACTTCGCTGAGAAGCGCGAGCCTGAGATCGTTGGTGGGCTTCCCCGCGTCGTACCACCATCTCAGTCCTCGATCAGGGCGCGACCAACCGAACGCGTACACGAGTAGGTGAAGCAGCGAGCCCCAGTACGCGAGAGCCCCCGGCCAGAAGTCGTCTCCGCGCTGTGGTGCCCGCAGCATCGGCAGACCGCCACCGGGATCGGCCAAGGCCTGGTAGGTCCACGGGATCGCGAAGCCCCACTCCTTCTGCTCGCCGAAGCGCTCCACCGCTTCGACGTCGTCGATGTCGTGCAGCCAGCGAGCTCGCGCTCGGCTTCCCGGCGTCCGCCTCGGAACGTCTTGGAGACGTAGGACTTCTTCCCTGTGATCTCATCGCGGCCCGCGAGCACGCGGAGTTGCCACGAGGTCTTCCCTCGCTGGCGAAGTGAACCGGCCATCGTCTACTCCTCGCCGCTTGCGTCGGGATCGTCCGCAGCTGCGACGACGTCGATGAGGAGCCGCTCGACCGGAAGGGCTGACTGAGCGTCACGGGGGAGGTCGGCCAATGTGTAGCCGGCGACCGCCATCGGCGTGGCGACGCCCGACAGCGCGTATCTCACCACGACATCGCTTCGAGTCCGGCACAGCAACAGCCCGATCGTCGACGCCTCGCTCGCCGTGCGAAGTTGATCGTCGACGACGTTGACGTAGAAGTTCAGTTTGCCTGCCGCCTCGGGCGTGAACGCCGAACGCTTCAGCTCGACGACCACGTATCGCTTCGTCGGGATGTGGAAGAAGAGCAGGTCGATGAAGAAGTCGTCGCCGCCGACACGCAGCGCGTACTGCCGTCCAACGAACGCGAAGCCTTGGCCGAGCTCGAGGAGGAACCGCTCGACCTGCGCGATCAACGCGTTCTCCAGCATCCGCTCCGTTGCCTCCGTCGACAGGTCGAGGAAGTCGAGGTGGTACGGATCCTTGATGAGTTGCTGGACGAGTTCCGACTCCGAGGGCGGCAGAGCGGTCGAGAAGTTCGACGGAGCTGCACCATTGCGAAGGTGCAACTCCGACATGATCTGGGCAGCCAGCACGTTGCGCGGCCATCCATGCGCGATCGCCTGCTCTGCGTACCAGACCCGGTCGGATGTGGCGTCGACGCCCGAGAGCAGCTCCACGTTGTGACCCCACGGAAGTTGTGCAACGACTCGTTGCACAACCTCGACGTCAGGCCACGCCTCGGCGAAGGAGCGCATGTAGTGCAGGTTCCGGCGGCCAAGGCCACGCATCTCCGGGAACGCCACGCGCAGGTCGGCGGCGAGCCTTTCGATCACCTTGGTGCCGTAGGTCTCAGCGTCCTGGCGATCGAGGATCAGCCGACCGAGCCGCCAGTACAGCTCGACCAGTTCTCGGTTGACGGCGAGCGCGGCTCGCGTCCGCGCCGATTGAACTTCCGACTTCACTCGTTCGAGCAGAACGGCGTAGCCACGCATCTCGAGTTCCGACATGTCACAACGCTCCTGAGTCCAGGGGACTTCGAGGAGCGCCAAGCGGGCACTCGATCGCTACGCCAAACCACAGCGCCGACAGACACGATAACCCTGTGCCGGAAGGACAAGATGGACAAGTGGATGGACAACTCGGGCTGTCGGCCACTTCGGCCGACCATCAGATGGCCATTTACCTGGTCTTTCTGGCGCCCCCGGCAGGGATCGAACCTGCGACCTGCGGTTTAGGAAACCGTTGCTCTATCCACTGAGCTACGGAGGCGGGACCTCCGCGCAGGGCTCCGCGTGAGGCTCCGCGTGAAGAATCGTGGCAAAGACTACGTGCTTGGCAATCGGATCGAGCTACCGCCGATCCTGGAGAGCATCACAGGAGCACACCAAGTCTTGCTCCGTACTTGTTCATGGTGACGGTCGCGCTCCGGCCAGCGGGGACCACGCTGTCACCAACTGAGATCCTGGGGCGATGGTGGTGTACCACTGATGCGTGGTACGGTCATGGGTCATGGATGACCTGACAGCCCTCGACGAGCTCAACCGGCTCCTCGACGCGGATGATGCGGAGACCGTGAACACCTCCATGCGGCTGTCGGTCTCCTTGCGCGATGCTGCAGCACTCGCTGTGGAGCATTTCAGCGCTGCTCCATCGGCGACCTCGATGGCGGCCGCTGCGCTCCGTCAGAGCCTCGAGACCCTCGCTATGGAGATGGCGCTGCACCTCCACTATCGCGAGCACCCCGCAGCGCGGCCGAGCCTGGCCGAGATCGCCCACGCCCTTGCCGTCCAGGACGGCTCTCCGCTCGCGGAGCGACTCGACCTGATCGTCGCTGCTGCGTCTGCGGTGGTCGAACGTCACCCGGACGCTGACGCTGACGACGTGCTGTTGTGGGCAGAGGCTCAGCTCGTGATGTCTGCGTGAGGACGGTCGTCCTCGACAACGAGGCCGTCCAAGCGCTCACCGATCCGACGCACGCGAAGCACCGCACGGTCGTCGCTCATCTCGCCGGCGCGGTAGCGCGACGCCGGCGCGGAACCGTCGTGGACGCCGTCGTGCCGACCACCGTGCGCGTCGAGGCCGGCTGGGACCGCAGTACGCCGGGGGCAGCCGCCATCAACCGCTTCCGCGTCCGCGACCACGTCCTCGACGCCCCGGCAGCGAACCTGGCTGCGAGCATCCAGGGGCGCTGCGGTCTGGGACCCGCTGACGCCCACATCGGCGCAACGGTACGGTCCGTGTCGCCCGGTGACGTCGTCGTGCTCACCAGCGATCCAACCGACATCGCCTTCGTGTGCACACCTTCAACACTCCAGATCGTTCGGATCTGACGACCACGTCTCGCCCGCTGAGGGGGTGCCATGTTGTCCGGCCGGGCTTGGTCCGACTGGGTGCAACTCCCGTCACCGGAATTGAACTCGCCGCTGGCTGCGATGAGCGGTGAGTGGTCGCGGTGATCGCGTCGCATTCGGACCCGGTGCAGATCATTTGCAGCGAGTGCTCCTCGCCGGAGGCTGACGCTTGCTGCGAGGCGATCGTTGATGCAGTATTGGGCCGTCTCATATCAGCTGGGACCGGAGAAACCGCCGAGGGCGGTCCGGGGAGATCTACGTGACGAAATACAACCTACGGCCTAATGAGGTTGTGCTTCTCGAGGACGACTCCGCGTACCATGGAGATGGGGGATGGGGTGAACTAACCCTCACCAATCTCAACTTGGTCGTCAGGACAACCATCATGGGCAAGGGCCTGTTCGGAAAGTCCAGTGTGGCGATCCGAACGTTCCCGGTCAACCAGATCAAGGTCTACAACGGCCGAGCGCATGCGAGGATGGACACGACGCGCGGTCGCGAGGTACTTGAGGTCTATTTCCTCCACGGCGAGGAGCAGTTCCGCTTCTCCAAGGGCGGAAAGAGGAAGATTCAAACCTGGATTGGCAAGATAAATGAGGCTGTGACGGGCCAGACCGCGCCAGAGATCAACTCGTACGCTCTTCCTGGCGCCGATCTGGTTGCTGGGGCGCTGAAGGACACGCTTGGGGCGTTCAGGTCGAAACTCAGCGCCCAGCCGGAAACCTTTGTCACCGTAGCGACAAAGTGCGTTTCGTGTGGCGCCCCGCTGAGTGGGGTGCGGGCGCAGAAAATCACATGCGCTTACTGTCTCGTCGATCAGCAACTGTGATCGCCGGAAGGTAAGGAGATATCGATGGGCATTCTTCAGGCATTCGCAGGGGCGCTTGGCGGCACTTTTGCAGACCAGTGGAAGGACATCGTCACGGCGGGTCACTTTGGTGAGTACACCGTGGTTGCGCCGGGCATCCACCAGCAGACGAACAATGGACGTGGGACCAACTCAAACGGTTCGGTCGACATCATCTCGAACGGGTCGAAGATCTTCGTACCGGAGAACACGGCGGCGTTCATCTTCAGCCAGGCCGGCATTGAGGATGTCATCACGCAACCCGGTGGTTACGAGTTTCAATCTGGAGCCCCGAGCGTCTTCAACAGGGATGGGTTTGCTGCAGCGGTTCGGCAGCAGGTTGCTGATCGTTTCTCGTTCGGCGGGCAGCCGTCAGCCCAGCACAGAATTGCATTCGTCAATCTGCGTGAGATCCGCGGCATCAAGTTTGGTACCCGTGGTCCGGTCGTGTTCCACGACCGGGCCTACGCCGTAGACCTTGAACTGTTGGCATTCGGCACCTTCTCGCTCCGCATCGTCGATGCGACAGCGTTCGTTCGGAACTTCCTGCCGCCGAACACTCGCTACTACGCCTTCGACACTGCTGAAGCCCGCCAACAACTCTCGTCCGAGTTCATCCAGGCGTTCGTCGTTGCCGTTAACTCGCTGTCTGAGACGTATCGGATCTCGGAGCTGCCTTCTCACACGGGAGCGATCGCCGAGCTTCTTGCGCATGATGGTTCAACGCTTGGTGCGTGGATCACGCGATTCGGGCTCGATGTCGTGCAGGTGGGCATCGAAAGCATCGAACTCTCACCGGAGTCGCGCGAGTTGGTGAAGAACTTCTCGGCCAACAGGATGAACTTGTCCGCCTTCGAGGGTGTCTCCCAGCAGGCCTCGAACGTTGCGGCGCAGCAAAAGATCGCCCAGGGCATCCAGAACTACGGCCTGGGCGACGGTGCTGGTCTGATTTTCGGAATGAACCTTGCGCAGGGCTTGAACCCTCAGACCGCCGCCGCCATTCCGTTCCCTCCTCCCATCGCACCTCCCAAAGCTGCATCGCTGGACGAGCAGATCGAAGCCGTCAAGAAGCTGAAGGAGTTGGCTGACGCCGGCATTCTCACACCACAGGAGTTTGAGACGAAGAAGAAGCAGGTCATGGGTCTCTGAGCCTGACCTCGGATGTTGCCCTGAACGCCCGAGCAAGACGCGGGAGCCGCGGACTGATCGCTTGACCTGTTTGGTGGTGAGGTTGGCGGCTTCGACTCGGCCGTTGGATGCGCCAGTGGTGTGGTGGGCGAGGATTTCGGCACGCCACCGCGTGAGCGTCTTGGCGAGGGTGCGAAGCGCGGGTCCTGATGCTGTGTTGCAGCACCAAGCGGATGCGCGGTCGAGTGCTGCGGTGGCGTCGTCGAGAGTGTTGGTGAGGTAGATGGTGTCGTCGCGTTGGTCGGTACATCTCAGGGGCACGCTGCACATCACGCCACCGAGACCGGAGTGACGCTGCGCAACGGCCACACCCACAAAGACCCGGCCTCGAACCTGATACCCCAAGCGATCCCCGCCTACGAGTCGCTCCGAACCCGTGGCCTTCTGCACGACCACGTCGCCCATGTCATGTCCAGCCAAGCATTCGCGCTGAACCTGCTCGCGCCGCTCACCAGCGAGGCATGGACGGCGATCGCCCGCCACCACCTCGGCGACCCCGGCTGTGTTGTCACCGAGCCACCGGATTTCGAGTACGTCGACCCCGCCGACGAACTGGGCGAAGCGACCGCTGCGTCGCCCCATGCGACGCAAACCGACTGCCTCGTACGGGTACGGCTCAGCAACGGGACCCAGCACCTGCTGTTCATCGAGGCCAAGCTCACCGAAGACAACTTCTCCACCTGTTCGGCAGCCTCATCGCCCCGCAACCCGCGTGCCCACATCTGCTCCCAGCCCGGACCGTTCGGCGGTGATCCGACCCGCTGCTTCCAGTTGTCGAACCACGACCGGGAGCACCGGCGGCGCTACGACATCGCTCTCGGTCTCACCGACGGCGCAACGGGCGGCTTCGGGTGCTCGTTCCGCGACGGCGCCAACCAGGTGATGCGTAACGTCGCCCTGGCCCGCATCCTCATCGACCGAGGAGAAGCAGCGTCTGCGTCGATGCTGCTCCTCGCGCCCGACGACCACACCACGATCTGGGCGCAGTGGCACCGCCACATCACCGCGCTCGGACAAGTTCGTGGTGTGTCGTTCGGCGACCTCGAAGCGTCGAAGGTCGTCGCGCTGCACGACGATCCCATCGGTGATGAACTCACACGCCGGTACCTCCTCAACGGAGACCTACTCGCCCTGCGTCGCGCCCAACGCTCCGTCGATGAGCGCTTCCCGGACGGCGTGGTTCTCACGACCTCGCCCGACGATGGCTCGGCTGGCTACACGCAGTTGATCGAACGCCTTGTCGTCACCAGGACGTACCCCGGCGGGTTCACAGTCGAGCGACCGTACCCAGCGGGCCCAATCGCACACGACGTTCCAACGAGCGAGTGGGAGAACGGGGGTGCCGTGCACCTCCCGCACGGATCGGGATCCGCTGACGCTGTCACCCACCGCCAACGCACTTGATGAGCAGGAGCGTCGGGACCTGTCATCGGCCGCCCGCGCTCACCAGCAGCGCCATCCCTCCTGGACCGCAACGGTGCGCATTCCCCTGTTCTAGGTGCACAGCACCCCGTCGGTGCCGCGCAGGCAGAGGTACGCCTCGGTCGCTGCTTGCACGCCCCATCCGGGGCCGTCCGCGTCGGAGCCGATGGTGTAGGTGAGGTTCTGCCCCCCGACGCTGTCATCGCACGGGTTTCGCGACGCGATCGTCGCGATCACGGGATCGGTCCCGGTGCGACTCACCACGCGCACCGACGTCACGCAGTCACCTTGCTCCTCCGACTGCGGCAGCAACTGAGCGACGAGTTGCTGGATCACATCGTCGGCTGACGACCCCGTCGGCAAATCGTCCCCGAGGGCATCGACTGGATCGGTGAACGTCGCCAGGACGATCTGCTCGAACGAGCCATCACGCCATCCGTAGAGGGCCCCAGACCGAATCGGGAAGGCGTAGTGCTCGGTCGACATGGTCCGCTCGATCGCACCGTTGGGCTTGAGACGAAGGTAGGTGCGGCCACTCGCGCCGTTCATGTCGTCGTAGACGACGATCGCACCACCGTCGTCGAGCGGAGCGACGCCCGGCATGCCGCGGATGAGAGCCGGGATGCCGCCGGTTGCCGGCCACCGCGTGACCGTGCCGTTGGCGTCCTCGCGCACGAAGGCAACACCGCTTGCGGCGCCCTCGCCGGAGTCGACGGTCTCGACGCGAATCTGGGGCCGGGGGTCGGTCACCTTTACACCGTCTCGGTTCACCCAGCGCATCAGCGGTTCGGCGTTCGGATCCGGCCGTATCGGATCGAAGCTGCAGCAGCCCACGGCCACGAGCCCGTTCGTCGTCGGCACGATGTCGGTGTCACCCGACGGATCGCCAACGGCCTTCGCTCGAGCGATCTCCGTGGCCACCGAGGTGCCCAACCGGAACGCGATGATGTCGGTCCGCTCGTCCGATGTCGCGCGAGTTCCGAGATACACGATGTCGTCAGGGCCGACGGCGAGCAGGTACGCCGGTGTCGGCCGGTCGAGTCGGATCTCCTGCGTCGTGCCATCGTTCGCGATCACCACGAACGAGTCCGTGCTCGGACGGAACACGATCAGTCGGCCGTCGGCGAGCGACTCGATCGAGCAGTAGTCCTCACCGCTACAGCCGTCGAGCTCGAACGGGTACACCCAAGGTTCGACGTCGACTTCGGTGATCGCCGCATCGAACACCGGGATCTCGATCGGCGCGTCCGTGGTCGATGGGCTTGGCTCGGTCGAATCAGTGGTCGATGGGCTCGGCTCGGTCGAATCAGTGGTCGATGGGCTCGGCTCGATCGAGTCCGGCGTGACCGTCGTGCTCGGCGTCGGCGCCACAGCGCCACTCCCGCTGCGCAGGGCGACGATTCCGATTGCGCCGATCGCGATGATGGCCACGCTCGCCGCCGCGCTCCACACTCGCGGCGGCACACGCCGCCGCAGCGGCAACACGGTGGCACCTGATGCGTGCAGTTCGGCAAGCCGTGCCTCCACGTCGGTGCCCGCTCGCACCTGGTCCGACAGCTGCGCAGCCGCATGGCTGCCCAGTTCATCGATCGTCGGCATCGTCGACCTCCGTCGCTCCGAGTGCGGCAGCCAGCGACTGGCGCGCCTTGAACAGCGTTGCCTTCACGGTGCCGCTGCTGATGTCCATGATCTCGGCGATCTCGTCGACGGTGAGATCGTCGATGTACCGCAGTGCGATCGCGGTTCGCTGCCGCTCGGGGAGCCGTCGCACTTCCCGCCAGAAGCCACCATCCGACGATCCGGACGTGCTGCCGACCGGCCGAGCCTCGATCCGTTCGAGGGCGTGGGCCTCGCGAGACCGCTTGCGTCGAGCATCGGCAGCGAGGTTGATCGCGATCCGCCGCACCCAGGCGCCGGGCCGATCCATCGTCGATACCGTCGACCAACTGCGGTAGGCGCGCAGCAACGCCTCCTGGGCGATGTCCGTTCCGATGTCTCGATCACCGGTGAGCGCGGTGGCGAGCGTCGCGATGGAAACGACCTCGCGCCGATAGAGGTCGTCGAACCGAACGACCTCCAACTCGGCTTGCCCCATGGTCACAGTCCAACACACGCCGGAACTGGTCGAAACGTTTACTGAATCGCCCCGGGATCGGTGATTGCTCTCGTGCCCGCGAGATGGCGACTGAAGGATGGAGGGAGTTGGCGTGACCATGTCGTTTCGCCGGACTCCGGCTCCAAAGGGGCGACAGGTCCCCCCGCAGGTCCGATGATCGTCGAACCCAGCCGCACGAAGCGATTCGATGTCGGCAACGGCAGTCGGCAAGGAGCAACGACGGCGTGAACCGGTCGGCCGCTCATGTCAAGACCTTGCTCAGGCACAGATCCGAAGCGCAGGAGAACAACTCAGGCTTTCGCAGAGCTGCATCATTGCCGGAGCGGTTCAGGTCGATCTTGCGAGGTGCTACATCCCGCTGGTTACGGCTGCTTCATCCAACAGTGGCAACTGCTCGAGGCCCAACAAGGCGAGGTACGTGTTGTGGTAGTGGTGCAGGGCGGGCTCGTTACGGCCGAAGATCACATCCTTCAGCGCTCCGGAGTTCGCTGCAGTCTGCTGCGAGGCGGCCATTGCATAGTCCTCGTCGCGGATCACATGCGCGAACTTCTCGGCGATGTCAGCAGCGAATGCCGTGATCTCATCGCCCATCGCGGCAAGGGCTGGCTTGAAGTAGAAGCTCACACGGCTCACATGCTGGCTTGGGTCGTTGCGATCGGGGTAGGCGCGCACAAGAAAGCACCCGGCATCGAACGGCAACAGAATCACGTTCGGGAAGATCCAGTACACGGGCAGACCAGCAACGGTGATGTCCCACTGCTCCTCGGGCAACAAACGCATGGCGTCGATGTCGCGCTTGCACAGGATCATCCGATGCAGATGGCCGGCCTCGTCGTAGCACTGCACGTTGCCGTGGAAGCCGTTGAACAGCGTGTCCCTGTGCAGCACGGAGAAGTGGTACGTCTCACCGAAGGTGTCCATCGCCAACTTCCAGTTGCACCGCATGTCGAACACCTGCCGTGTCAGCGGAACGAGATCGGCGAAGTTCCACGTCGGGAACTCGTCGTTGAACCATTCGCCCAACAGCTGGTCGAGATCGATCGCGGCTTCCGGGTCGGGGTGCACGAACAGCAAGCCGTGCCGTTCCTCCGCTGCAAGCGGACGCAGGCCGAGACAGCTCTTGTCGACGTCGCCGAAGTGTTCGGACTTCGGTAGACCGACCAGCGCGCCACCGGTGTCGTAGGTCCACGCATGAAATGGGCAGCTGAAGCGTCGCGTCGTGCCGCGCTCCTCAGTTTCCACGATGACTCCCCGATGACGGCACGAGTTCACGAATGCCTTGAACGACCCATCGAGATCGCGCGTTGCCAAGATGGGAATCCCGAGGTCGTTGTTCGTCAGGAACGAGCCCGGTTCAGGAAGATCGCCCGAGAGCCCGATGCACTGCGGCGTCGCCATGAAGAACTCGTTCCACTCGCGCTCCGACCGCGCCGAATCGGCATAGGTGGCCGCCGGCAAGCGCCGGAGACCACCGGCGTCTTCGTTGGTGCCCGCATCGAGGTGGGCGCAGAGTTGTTTGATCAGACGCACTTGCTCATCGTGACGCATACTTAGAGTGAACTCTAAATATGTCGAAGGGTCAAGTCCGTCAACTCATCCGGGCCACCCCGACACTGCAAGCCTGACTTGAAAGGAACCCAGCCAAGGTGCGCCAGACTCTTGCCGTGGGAGGACTGCGGGATCTCAACAAGGCGAAGCGGCGTGACGCCATCCTCGACGCTGCGGTCATCCTGCTCGGCACACGCGACTCCAATGACATCACCACCGAAGAGATCGCTGCGCTCGCCGGCGTCTCAGCGGCCACCGTGTACAACCTGGTCGGCACACGCAACGAGCTGATGTACCAACTCGTCGGCCGAGTCCTGACCGACCTTGCCGAATCGCTGCAGGCGCTCGACCCCGGCGACCCGATCGCCGCGGCACAGCTGGTCGTCGATCACACCGTGCGCGCATTCGTCAGCAACCCCAACGCATACCGACAAGTTGTTGCTGTTACTCAACGCGCTGCGGCCGCACACCCCACTCCGGTCGAGCCATCCAGCTTTCAAGTCGTGGCCATGCGCCAGGCACAGTCCATGGGCATCATCCGCAACGACATCGACGCATCGGGATTGGCCCGCCAGATCTTCCTCTCGTACACGGGAGCCGCAATGCTGTGGAGTGCGGGACGACTCGACGACGCTGGCTTGCTGACTGCCGCCCGACATGGTCTCTTCACCGCTCTTGCCGCAGCGGCAACCGACGACTACCGAGAACAGTTCCTCAATCGCATGCGACCTCTCAGCAAGACTCTCGAGAAGAAGGCGTGGAGATTCAACGGGCCACCCAACGCCACGCCGTAGCCAGCCGCAATGTCAGCGACACGTCGACACGCCAGGGGGCTGGTCGTCACGCCACGAGAGAATGTGGAAGGCCGACCGTGCGCGAGCCAACCCCAGGTGATCCGGCCGACCGTCCGGCCGACAGAACCACCCGGAGGCGCGAGAGCCCACGCCTACTGGGTGCTCATCCCCGCCCTGAAGCGGCCCTCGGCCTCTGCGTCGCGCACGGCGCGCGGCGGTTCGTCGAGGCGCTCGAGGGTCACCCCGACGATCGGCACGGTGCAGGCGAACTGGTGCGGGTACGGGCCGACCGGAGAGCCGGTGTCGACACCGACGTCGAAGGTCTCGCCGCTCATCGAGAACACCACCGGCACCGTCCGTTCGATGCGCTGACGATCGAGCTCGACCCCGTCGACCACCAGCACCAGGCCGCCACCCGCGCCGAAGCCGCCGTCGTACTCGAGGGTCGCCTCCACCTCGTGCCTCCCCGGCGGAAGCGCCGCCCCGCGGAGCGTGGTGATGTCGTGGCCGAAGCAGTTGTAGGTGAAGCAGGGCGACCCTTCGTCGAGCCACATCGACCAGCCCGACATGTTCCCGCCCTGACAGGCGATCACGCCGACGGCCCGCGGGGCATCGACACGGTCGGGGATCACGATCTCGGCGACGATCCTCCACGAGCAGTTCTTCAGGCTCAACACCGACGACTCGGGCATCCGGACATGCGCGGTCGTGTAGGTCATCCGCTTCGTGCCGCCGAGCACGTGCGGCACCGAGTACTCGCCGTTGCGAGGAGACCCGGCGTCGCGGAGCGGGAAGACACCGTGACGACGGGCCTCGTCGTCGAACACCTCGATGAGGCGGGCGAGCACGTCGGGCCGCTGCTCGGCGAGGTCGACCGACTGCGAGAAGTCGGTCGTGATGTCGTAGAGCTCCCAGCGTTCCTGCGGGCCGTCGAACTCGTAGCCCTGCATGCGGATCCACGGCACGCGGCCGTGGAAGCACGAGGCCATCCAGCCCTCGTGGTAGATCGCCCGGTTGCCGAGGATCTCGAAGTACTGCGTCGTCCGGGTGCTCGGGCCGTCGGCGGCGAAGGTGTACCCCATCGGCACACCGTGGAGCGGCATCTGCTCGATGCCGTTCACCGTCTGCGGCGGCTGAATCCCCACCGCTTCGTAGATCGTCGGGGCGATGTCGACCACATGATGGAACTGGCTCCGGAGGCCACCCGGCGCGACCCGTCCCGACCACTCGACGGCGAGACCGTTCCGGGTGCCGCCGAAGTGCGACGCCACCTGCTTCATCCACTGGAACGGCGCGTCGAGCGCCCACGCCCACCCCACGTTGAAGTGGTTCTCGCACCGCGCCGTCCCGAAGTCGTCGATGTGGTCGAGCAGCCATTCGGGGTCCTCGTGCACCCCGTTCTGGAACGACGGGGCGCTCCAGGCGCCGTGCAACGTTCCCTCCGCCGACGCTCCGTTGTCACCGGAGAGGTAGACGATGAGGGTCTCGGTCCCCCGTTCGGCATCGGCGCGCCGGACTTGGTCGATCACCCGCCCGATGTGGTGCTCGGTGTGAGCGAGGAACCCGGCGAAGCACTCCATCAGGCGTGTCGCCACCGGCCGATAGCGCTCGGGGTAGTCCTCCCAGGCGGGGATCTCGGCAGGTCGATCGGTCGACGCCGTCCCCGGCGGAATCACGCCGAGCGCGAGCTGGCGCTGATGGATCTCGTGCCGGAGGGCATCCCACCCGCCGTCGAACGCGCCGGCGAACCGGTCGATCCACTCCTGCGGCACGTGGTGCGGGGCGTGCACCGCCGGCGTCGAGAAGTAGCAGAACCACGGGCGCGTCGGCGCTGCCACACGGTGCCGCTCGATCCACTCGATGGCGCGGTCGGCGAGGTCGGCGGTGAGGTGGTAGTCGGGCCGTCCGACGTGCGGCGCGATCGGCGTCGTCTGGTCGTAGACGGCGGGCTCCCACTGCGAGGCCTCGGCCCCGATGATCCCGTAGAAGCGGTCGAAGCCGAGCCCGGTGGGCCAGCGGTCGAACGGGCCCGCCGGCCCCTGCTCCCACGACGGCGTCAGGTGCCACTTGCCGAAGCAGCCCGTGGCATACCCCGACATGCGGAGCACCTGCGCCACGGTGGCGGCCTCCGGCGGGAGGGCCGAGTCGTAGCCGGGGAACGAGTTCGCGATCTCCGTGATGCCGCCCATGTGCACGGCATGGTGCTGACGGCCGGTCAGCAGCGCCGCCCTCGTCGGCGAGCACAGCGCAGTCGTGTGGAACTGGTTGTAGAGGACCCCCGCATCGGCCACCGACTGGAACGCCGAGGTCGGCACCGGGCCACCGAACGTCGAGAACGAACCGAACCCGACATCGTCGAGCATGATCAGCAGGACGTTCGGCGCACCCTCGGGGGCGCCGCGCTGCCGGAGCCGCCGGGGCTCGGACTCGGCGAAGAGGCGCCCGGCCCGACCCTCGAACGGCGGTGTCGACGGGGGCAGCGAGGTCACCGCGCGCCGCCCGAACCCGACACGCCCGCGAACCCGCGGTGGTCGAGGCAGGCGAAGGCACGCACGATGTTGGCGACATCGCCACCCACCGAGATCGCCCCGGACGAGATGCCGTCGGCCAGCGTCGTCGCACCGGTGATCACGCTGTTCCAGTCGGTCCGAGAACAGGTGAGCACGGCATCGGCATCGCGGCCATCGGTCGGGCAGGCGACGTGGTTGCGGAAGTGGAGACCGGCCCGCTCGTCGCCGGCCTCGATCGCCACGTGCACATCGACCCCGACCAGCCGCTCGGGCACCACCATCACCCGCAAGACAGCGAGCACCCGTTCGAGCGGCCACTCGGCTGCCTGGCGGGCCGAGATCGTGTGCTGCATGAGCCGGTCGAGCGGCACCGTGCCATCGAGATGCAGGGCCCTGGCGATGCACCAGTTGCGCACGTTCGCCGAGCTCGTCCGCCGGGCGACGGTCCGCAGCACCTCGGCGAGCAGCGCCGAGTCGGTCTCGTCGGAACCGGTCCGGGCATGCAGGTGCGCAGCCAGTTCGAGCGACCAGCGCAACCCCTCGGCGGTCGGTTCGGCGAGCGCTGCCCGGCACTCGCCTCGCACGGCGTCGGCGCCGCCCATCGCGCCGACGAGGCGCGTCGCCCGGTCGGCCGGCTCGAGCGGGAGCAACTGCGCCGGGTCACCGTCGAAGAAGCCGAACAGGCCGGTGCGGATCTGCCGCACGTGGTGCTCGACGAGCCCGTAGTGCTGCTGCGTGATCCAGTCGTCGCCGTACGAGTCGGGCAGGCGGATGAGGTGGGCGAGCTCGGCCGAGGTCGCCCCGCAGTTCGACCACCGCACCGTCTGGTCCCAGAGGAACTGGAGCGAGTCGCGGTACGCCGTCGTGCGCCGCGCGATCTCGGCGGCACCCGACATCGGCGGGCCGTGCGTGGCGACGAGGTGCTCGGCGCCGAGCGAACGCAGTTGGTCGATGCCGGCCAGCAGCACACGCGGGTCGCGGTACTCCTCACCCCTGATCGCGAACACGTTGAACAGGGTCGGCCACACGACGTTGTGGACCGCGACCCCGAGCGCCGGGAACCAGAAGGTGACCGAGTCGTCGGCGTCGGACGGCGCGGGATGGACCTCGATGTCGAGACCCGCGACGTGCAGGGTGCACGCGCCGTCGAAGGGATGCGTCACCGGGACGTGCCCCGGCGTGAACGGTGCATGCTCCGCGTTCCGATAGTGGCGGCCGAGCCCGACACCGACGAGACCGTCGGGGCCGGTGGGCGGCATGCGCACCCCGAACTGCTCGACCAGCCCGCGGCCGTAGGCGGGGCCGATCTCCGCCCCGGCACGCCCGAGGTTCTCGGCGATCCGGGCGTGGCCGTGGATCGCCGTCACCGGCTCGGTCGAGGTGATCGCCGTCGTGCCGTTCACGTAGTGGAAGTGGGTGTAGAGCACGGCGACGATCGGCTCGGAGGTCACCGCCCTCAACTCGGCCAGCGCCTCGCGCATCTCCTCGACCGACTCGCCGGTGTCGATCGCGATGATCCCCTCGGGGCCGCGCACGAACGTCTGGTTCGACAAGCCGTTCCCGACGAGGCACCACACGCCCTCGCGCGGCTCGTACCACCATCGAGCGAGGCGCTCCTGCTGCTCGAACAGGAGCACGTCGGCGGCCCTGCCGTCGTCGGCAACCCGCGCCGACGTCTCGTCACTTCGAATTCCCCCGATGTCCCCCATGGGTCGATGGTACGCGGTGGGCGCAAAGCGGGAGCACTGGCAACCCCGAGCGAGCCCGCCTTCCGGCCGTCGGACCGGGGAAATCGGGCCTCAGGTCGTCGGGGCGACGGCGTCAGGCCCGACTTCGCCGTCGGGGCGAGCAGTGAAGGCGTCGAGGACGGCGTGGATGCTGACCCGGAACGCCTCGTCGGCCATCGCGGCCATCGAGTCGAGATCGCGGGCGACGGCATCGAACCCATCCATGCCGAGCGCCCGGTACTGGGTCTGGCAATCGCTGAGGGGGCCGGGGCCGGCGCTGTAGTCGTAGACGGCCGACCCGATGGTGATCGTGTCGAGCGCGTGGTAGCAGTGCACCAAACGCTCGCCGTCGAGGCCCATCGCAGCGAGCAGTTCGACCTGGGCGCGAACGAACTGGAGCCCTCGATCGCTCGAGACGCGCCGACTCATGATGGCGTGACCGAGGTACGGGTTGGCGCGGACCAGGCTGCGGAAGGCGATCAGCTTGGCGACGATGCGCTCACGCGGCGAGTCGCCGCACCCGTCGGTGTGCAGCGATGCCAACGCCTGGTCGAGGACGGCGTCGATGAGCGCCTTCTTGTTCGCGAAGTGGCGGTAGATGGTCGTGTGCTCGATCCCCATCGACTCGCCGAGCGCCCGCATGGTGAGCGCACCCCATCCATGGGTTTCGACCAGTGCACTGGCGGCGACCACGAATTCATCTCGACTACGCGTCCTTTTCTGTGGCACCGTTCACAATTTAGCGACACGATGACCATTATCACTCCCTCGTTCGACGCCCTGTGACCCACGTTCTCGTCATCGTCTCAGCGGGGCACGGCGTGCCAGTGCTCGGAGATGCCGTAGCCCACGCGGCCATCGGTCTCGAAACGGGCGAGGCCCTCGTTCACGAACGTCACGCCGTCACGGCGCGGGATCTTGGTGGGGCAGATCGACAGCAACGTGCCGTCGACCACGATCGGGACGCCGCGGCTGTCGGTCGCCCGCAACTGCACCGACTCGTGCAGCAATGGGTTCTCCGGGTCGAACACGGTCGTCATGGTCACATCGTCGAGGTCGAGCGTCTCGCCGTCGCGCTGGATCCAACCCTTCCCACGAAACGTGCCGTCGGCGGCCCGGCCGCACGCGCCGCCGAGCGCGAGGTCGGCGCCGAAGTTCATCGAGAACCAGTTGAGGAAGCAGCCCTGCTGCACCGCCGCCGGGCCGGCCTGCTTGGCCGCCGTGCCACTCGGCGCCTGCCACGTGCGCGGCCCCCACGACTTGTCGCGCACACCGAACGCGTGCACGTCCCACTGCTCGTCACCGAGCCGGATCGAGCCGGTCACCCGACCGGTCTGCTCGAAGTGCCCCTGCGAGCCACCGACCGCGTAGTGCGGGCCGCTGATCGCCTCGAACTCGACCTCCATCTCGAGGTGCGCCGGCCGGTGCCAGCCCTCCGGCCGATCCTTGGTGGCGGCGAGCATGACGGTTGGGTCGTCCATGTCCTGGGCCTCGCCCGAGTACACGATGTCCCACCGCCGGAACGCCTCGCCACGGCGCAGGGTGAGGTTGCCGACCGTCGGATCGACCGGCCCCAACGTCTCGACCACCTGGGGCGTGAGGTCGGTGCGCCGCCCGTAGGTGAACGCCACCCGCCCGCCCGGCAGGTAGACGGCGTGCAGCGCGTCGGCCCAGCCGTCGTTCGGGCGGAACCCCATGCGCGTGAACGCGCCCACACCGGTGTCGGGGTCGACGAAGTTGAAGTAGTAGCTCTCGCTCCACGCGGCGTCGGCGCCGACCGGGTGGAAGAGCTCGTCAGCGGGATCGGCGGGCGTCGTCGTCATGCCGGCAGGTGTAGCACCCACGATCGTCCAGGCAACGAGCAGACCGCCACTGCAGCGACGATGGTCGGATGGTGGTCGGACGATGGTCGGATGGTGGTCGGATGGTGGTCGGATGACGCTCGCTCCGAGCCGCGGGTCACCGGCGTCGTAGCATCAGGAGATGGGCTCGCTGGCGGCACTCCCCACGGATGACGTGATGCGCGTGGTCCTCGGCCACGGCGCTGCGGCCCAGGTCGTTGGCCATGTCGATGTCCTCGCCCAGCTCGACGCGGCGCACGAGGCCGCGTGCGACGCGACGTCACCCCGCCTGCTCGAGCTCTGCCGGCTGCGCATCGCCACGATGCTCGGCTGCGGCGCAGAGGCTTCCGCCCGTACCCCGGACAGCGGAGTCGATGACGAGACCATCGCAGCCCTCGCCTCGTGGCCCACCGACCCCCGCTTCGACGACACCGATCGTGCCGCCCTCGCGTTCACCGAGCACTTCGTCATCGACGTCGCCACGCTCGACGACGCCACGGCCGCCGGGCTGCGAGAGCACCTCGGTGACACCGGGCTCTTGGACTTCGCACATGCACTGCTCGTGGTCGAACAGCGCATCCGCCTGCGCCTCGCGTGGGACCGACTGTTGGGAGGAAGGTGACCATGGAACGCGCCCGACGCATCGCCTCCGGCACCGCCATGCACCCGGCCCTGCGCGCCGCAGTCGGTGGTTTCGCCGCTGCCGTCGTGCGGCTGAGCACCGTTGATCCGATCACCACCGAGCTGGTGCGGATCCGCTGCGCTCACCACCACGACTGTGGCACTTGACTGTCGGTCCGCCTGGCAGTTGCCAGGGATGCCGGCCTCGACGAGGACACGATCTCGCAGGTGCGCGCCGCGCGCACCGACGACTTCCCCCCGCACCACCGTGCCGCACTGGCACTCGCCGACGCGATGATGACCCAGCCCTCGTCGCTCAGTGACCAGCAGGTGGCCGAGCTCCGCGAGCACTTCACCGACGAGCAGCTCGTCGAGCTCACCCTCGACATCATGAAGTGGAACGCCCAGAAGGCGCCGGTGGCGCTGGGCACCGACGTGTGGCTGCAGCCGGGAGAGCTCACCGACCTCGTCTTCGACGCCGACGGCAACTGGATCCGTCCCAGCGCCTGACCAGGACGTGGCGTCCGGTCGCTCGCCGTGGTCGTGCCGTCAGTCGGGATGGTGGGCGCGCACGTTGTCGGGGTAGCTGCGGACGTAGTAGTTCCAGAGCTGCTCGCCGTACACCGGCGGCGGCGGGGCGATCGTGCCGGCCGCACCGGCGAGCAGGTCGTCACGGCGGGCCATGAACCCGGCACCGCGGTGTCGGGGGCTCGCTGCCACCGCGTCGCCGAAGCGCCGGTCGAGCTGCAACGGGGCGAGGCTCGCACGCAGGTCGGGACCGTGGAAGTACGCCGACGAGAACCGCTGCTCTCGTGTGATCACCCGATGGGTGGTGGCGACCATGTAGTTGCCGGTCATCGACTGCAACATCTCGCCCAGGTTCACGACGAACGACCCGCGGCGGGGCGGTACGTCGATCCAGTCGCCGGCCGGGTTCTGGGCCTGGAGCCCGCCGACGCCGTGCTGCAGCAGGATGGTGAGGAACCCGGCGTCGTGGTGCCCGTTCACCCCTGCCTCGCCGGGCGGGGTGGGCGGGTAGCTGATCAGCTTCGCGAACGACAGCGGCCGCTCGCCGAAGCGCAGGCGGAACGTGTCGGCCGGCAGGTCGAGCCCCACGGCGAGCACCTCCATGAGTTCGTCGGCCAGCGCACCCATTCGATCGAAGAACTCGTCGACCACCGCATGGAAACCCGGCAGTACGTCCTCGGACAGCCACTGGTTCGGGCCGTCGAGCCGCAGGTACTTCGGCTCGATGTCGGCGGCTCGGGGCGGATGCTCGCTCGAAACGTCGAGTTGCTCGCGATGATCGACCCGGTTGTCGGTGAGCTCGGCCCCGACACGCTCCCACCCACGGAAGTGCGGCGATCGCCGCTTGTCGATGATCGCCTTCACATCCTCCGGTAGCGCGAAGAACGCCTCGAGCAGAGCGAACCACCGCTCGACGAACTCATCCTCGATGCCGTGATCGACCAGGGTGAAGAACCCGATCTCGTGACAGATCTGGCGCACGCGCTGGGCGAACGCAGCAGGATCACCGGCAGGGTCTCGCCACTCGGCAAGCGACACGTCCGGGATGCTCGTGAAGTCCTGGCTCACGGGCGGATCCTATGCAGCGGTCAGTCGACATCCTTCGGCGGGCTCAGCCGCTCTGCAGGAACTCGACCCAGTTGCCGTCGGGGTCCTCGACGATCGAGATGCTGACCCCGGGCCGGATCTCGCGAGCCGGCACGACCACCGTGTGACCGGCCGATCGGCACGCGTCGGTGATCTCGACCAGGTTCGACACCGAGATCGTCCAGTACCGGTAGCCGTACGCGCCGGGGATCCCGCCGGGCGCCGCGGCTGACGGCGGGGGCGTGCCCGGGTGGACGAGCTTGATCGTGCTGGTGCCACAACGGAGGCGGTACATCGTGCCGTTGCCCCCGGGCATCGGCATCTCGCCAGCCGGCTCGAGGCCGAGGGTGTCGCGGTAGAACGCGAGCGAGCGCTCCGCGTCGCGCACGACGATGCCGAGGTCGATCGAATCCTTGGTGAGCTCGAGTGCCATGGGCGGCACCGTAGCGGCGGGCGCGACTCAGCCCGTGCGACTCAGCCGGCGACTCAGCCGGCGAGTTGCAGCTGCACGGCGCAGTCGGGCTCGGGCTCGCCCTTCGAGAACCAACCCTTCACCGTGTACCCGACGGTCATCAACGTCACCATCACCCGGTACTTCTGCTTGATCGCCGCGGTGATCGGCTGGGCATCGTTGCCGAGCAGCACGGTGGCGGTGGCCGACACGGCCGCTGCCCCGGGCTTCACCCGGCCGCGCATGTCGCACGGGCACAGCGTGACCGACGGGTTGTTCCGGATGCGCTTCACCTTGCCGCTGGTGGCGCCGGTGGTGAACCCGGCGGTGCCGTCGGGCAGTGGCGCGATCCACACCGCTGACGACACCGCTGCGCCGTTGCGCCGGAAGGTGGTGAAGAGGACGTACTGCTCGTCGGCGATGCCCATGCGAGAACCGTAGCGGAGCCGGCCGGCCGCTCGTCCGGGGTACCGTCGCAGCCGTGCCGAACCCCGACGCCCTTCCTGATCGCAGCGCGGCCGACGGCCTCACCGAACAGCAGGTCGCCGAACGGGTCGCCAGGGGCGAGACCAACGTGGTGCCCGACGCGCCCACCCGCACGATCGGCCAGATCGTGCGCGGCAACGTGTTCACCCCGGTGAACTTCATCGTGGGCGTGCTCGCAGCGCTGGTATTCCTCGCCGGGTCACCGAAGGACGCGTTGTTCGGCGGGATCATCGTCGCCAACAGCATCATCGGCGTCGTGCAGGAACTGCGCGCGAAGAAGGTGCTCGACTCGCTCAGCGTCGTGAATGCCCCGCGGGCCCACGTGGTGCGCGGCGGTCAGGTGCGCGAGGTCGCGCTGCACGAGCTCGTACTCGACGACGTGATCGAGCTGCGCAGCGGCATGCAGGTGGTCGCCGACGGCGTGGTGCTGCAGGCCGACAACCTCGAGATCGACGAATCGCTGCTCACCGGTGAGGCCGACCCGGTGGTGAAGGCCGACGGCGACGAGGTCCTCAGCGGCAGCGCCGTGGTGGCCGGCGGCGGCCGCATCCGACTGACGCGCGTGGGCGCCGACAACTACGCCGCGAAGCTCGCCGAGGAGGCGCGCCGCTTCACGCTGGTGAACAGCCCGCTCCGCAACGACATCAACCGGATCGTCACCTGGATCGGCTTCGCGATCATCCCGGTCGGCATCCTGCTTGCCACCAGCCAGTTCTTCCGACGGGACGAACGCTGGCAGGACGCGGTCATCAACACGGTGGCCGGCCTGGTGGGCATGGTGCCCGAGGGGCTCGTGCTCCTCACCAGCGTCGCGTTCGCGGTCGGGGTCGTCCGCCTCGGCAAGCACCGCTGCCTCGTCCAGGAGCTGCCGGCGATCGAGGTCCTCGCCCGGGTCGATGTGCTCTGCGCCGACAAGACCGGCACGATCACCGAGGGTTCGATGGATCTCGCCGACGTGCGCGTGCTCGAGGGCAGCGACCGCGCCACCGTCGACACGGCCCTCGGCGCGCTCGCCCACCTCGACCCAGACCCGAACGCCACGCTGCGCGCCGTGCTCGCGCACTACCCCGACGAGCCGACGTGGACGACCACCTCTCGCGTGCCGTTCTCGTCGGCTCGCAAGTGGAGCGCGATGAGCTTCGACGGCCAGGGCACGTGGATCCTGGGCGCGCCCGAGAACGTCCTCGCCAGCCGCTACGACGGGCCGATCCGCACGCTGGTCGAAGAGCGGGCCGCCGACGGCCAGCGCGTGCTCGTCCTCGCATCGGTGCCGGGCGAGCTGCGCGACGACTCCGACCTCGCGGCCCTCGACGGGGTCCGGGCGGCGGCGCTGGTGCTGCTCGAAGACGTCGTCCGAGCCGATGCGCGAGCGACCCTCGAGTACTTCGCGGCGCAGGGCGTCACCCTGAAAGTGATCTCCGGCGACAACAACGTCACCGTCGGCGCCGTCGCCCGACGAGCGGGCCTCGAGCACTGGGAAGCGAACGTGAACGCCCAGACGCTGCCCCCGATCGACGACGTCGATGCGTTCGCCGATGCCGTCGAGGGGTCGACGGTGTTCGGCAGGGTGACCCCCCACCAGAAGCGGGCGATGGTGAAGGCGCTGCAGTCGCGCGGACACACGGTGGCGATGACCGGTGACGGGGTGAACGACGTACTTGCGCTGAAAGACGCCGACTGCGGGGTGGCGATGGCGTCGGGCAGCGAGGCGACCCGTGGTGTCGCCCAGCTCGTGCTGCTCGACTCGAACTTCTCGGCGCTGCCGCACGTGGTGGCCGAAGGCCGTCGCGTCATCAACAACATCGAGCGGGTCGCAAGCCTGTTCCTCGCGAAGACCACCTACTCGATCCTGCTCTCGCTGCTCACCGGCGTGTTCGCCCTGGCGTACCCGCTGCGGCCGATCCACCTGTCGATCCTGAGCTGGTTCACGATCGGGGTCCCCGCGTTCTTCCTCGCGCTCGAGCCGAACGACGAGCGGGTGAGCACCGGCTTCCTGCGCCGCGTGCTCGGGCGTGCGGTGCCCGCGGGCGTCGTGATCGCGGTTGCGACGATGAGCGTGTTCGCGATCGTGCAGCTCGACAGCTCGATCGACGCCGACCACGCCCGCACGATCGCCGTCATGGTCGCCGGTGCGGTGGCGCTGATGAACCTCTACCGGGTCGCCCGACCGCTCAACCCGTTGCGTCTCGGCCTCGTGACCTCGATGGTCGCGCTGTTCTCGCTGGCGTTCCTGACGCCGTGGACCCGCGACCTGTTCGAACTGCCGATCACCGAGCCGTGGGCGTACGGGCTCGGTGCCGCATTCATCGTCGCGGCATACCCGCTTCTCGTCGTCGGGGCCCGGGTGTCGGATAAGGTCGGCCCATGGCACACATCCATGACCTCACGATGACGTCGATCACCGGCGACTCCGTGAACCTCGGCGACTACGCCGGCAAGGTCCTGCTCATCGTCAACGTTGCGAGCGCTTGAGGCCTCACCCCTCAGTACGCAGGTCTGCGTACGCTCCACGAAGACAACAAGGATCAGGGCTTCGCCGTCCTGGGGTTCCCGTGCAACCAGTTCGGTGCGCAGGAACCGGGCACTGACGCCGAGATCCTCGAGTTCGCGACCTCGAAGTACGACTGCACCTTCCCCCTGTTCTCGAAGATCGAGGTCAACGGCGACGGTGCGTGCGAGCTCTACACCTGGCTCAAGTCGCAGGCAACTGACAACGCCGACATCTCGTGGAACTTCGAGAAGTTCCTGGTCGACCGCGAGGGCAACGTCGTTGCACGGTTCTCCCCCATGACCACGCCCGAGGACATCGCTCCTCGCGTGGCCGAACTGCTCTAGCACCCGGGTACTCTCCGGCTGCTCCAGCGGCTTCTTCCCCCGAACCTGCACACCTCACCGTTCGGGAGGAACCATGTCCCACCACCGTCAGCTCCGTCGGCGCGCGCATCGTCAACCGGTGCGGCTCGAGCTCGAGTACGAGCCGTTCCGCATCTGGCTGCCGCCGGCCGACGACCCGATCGTGGTCGCCACCTTCGGCCATGCCGCGTCGATCGCGTTCGATGTGCTCGAGACCGGTGCCGAACGCGAGGTCCTCGTGCTCCTCGATGCGCGACGCCAGGTGACCGCGCTGCTGCTCGACCCACCTCCGCCGGTCGGGGTGCTCGTCGGGTCGTGCGAGCTGCCGTGCCTCGAGGTCCCGTTCTGCCAGACGTTGTCGATCGTGATCACCGACGAGGTGGCCGACGCACCACCGTCGGACGAGGACCGGCTCGGCTACCAGAGCCTGCGGCGCCTGCACATGCTGCAGGGCCTGCAGTTGCTCGACGTGATCCTCGCTGGCACCGAGCGGATCCAGAGCCTGGCGATCGCCTGCGACCCCGACCCGATCTGGTTCGAGCCGTTCGAGCCACTCGACCCGCTCGACCCGGACCTCCCCCTCGACGCCGCCTGAGGACCGCACCCGAGCACGGCGCACGAGCACGGCGCACGAGCACGGCGCACGAGCACTGCGCCCGAGCACTGCGCCTGAGGACCGCGCCACAGACCGGCACACCGGCCGGTGACGGCGTCGTACGATGCCGGCCATGACCATCTCCGTCGTCACCGGCGCCAACAGCGGCATCGGCCGCGCCACCGCCATCCACCTCGCCACCCAGGGCCACACGGTGTACGGCACCGTCCGCTCGATCGACAAGGCAGCGAAGCTGCAGTCGATGGCAGCGGCCGCCGGGGTCGAGATCCACCTCGTTGAGCTCGACGTCGCCGACGACGAGTCGGTGCGCGCCGGGTTCGCCGAGATCATGGCGGCGACCGGTGGCGTGGTCGACGTGCTGGTGAACAACGCCGGCGTCGGCGGCAACGCCGTGGCCGAGGAGTGCCCGACGTCGCTCTACCTCGACGTCTTCAACGTCAACGTCTGCGGCGCAGTCCGCTGCCTGCAGCAGGTGCTGCCGGGAATGCGCGAGCGGGGCTCCGGCTCGATCGTGAACATCACCTCGATCGCCGGTCGGGTCGCGGCACTCGCCCAGTCGCCGTACGTCGCGTCGAAGTGGGCGTTCGAGGGCGTGAGCGAGGGCCTCGCGCAGGAGCTCGCACCGTTCGGGATCAGGGTGGTCATCATCGAGCCCGGCGTGACGAAGAGCGCGATCTTCGCGAAGAACATCGACGCGCCGAACCAGACCGGCGCCTATGACGCCGCCTACCGACGCCTGTTCCAGTTCTATGCGGCCGGCCTCGTGAACGCCACCGACCCGTTCGAGGTCGGTGCGGTGATCCACCACGCGGTCACGACCGACACCCCGCAGCTCCGCTACGCCGTCAGCTGGGGCGGCACCGAGCTGGTGAGCGGCCGCGCCACGATGACCGACGCCGACTGGGTCCGTCTCGGCGCGTTCGAGTCCGACGACGACTACTACGACGCCTTCGCCGCCGGCTTCGGCCTCGAGCTGAGGGTGTAGCCCATCGCGGGACGGGGAACCTCGCCCGCATGGACGAACGAGAGATCCTGGACCGGATCCGGGCGCTGGTCGACGAGGAGCACGGCATCGAGGGCTCCGACCCCGCCGACCGCGGCTACCCGGCCCAGCGTCGCCTCCAGGAGATCGAGGTCGCCCTCGACCAGTGCTGGGACCTCCTCCGGCAGCGCCGCGCCCGCCGCCTGGCCGGCAAGGAGCCCGACGACGCCATCGCCCGCCCGCCCATCGTCGTCGAGACCTACGAGCAGTAGCCGCCGGGGCCGCGGCCGATCAGGCCCACTGATCTCGTGGCGGTCCGGTGGTCATGAGGAGTGTGCCACCGCGGGAGATCTCGAGTGATCGGTCTGGTCCCATGTGAACGTCCCAGTGTTCGCTGTGGACCAGGTCGTGGTGGTGTTTGCAGAGTGGGAGAAGGTTGCGGAGATCGGTGGCGCCGCCGTGTTCCCAGTGGTGGATGTGGTGGGGCTCGGTGATGCCGATGTGGCGTTCGCAGCCGGGGATGGCGCAGGTGCGGTACATGGCTCGGAGTGCGCGGCGTTGGTTGCGGTCGGCGTGCCGGCATGACCTGCCGCGGTGGAGCGGGACGGGTCGGGTGAGCGAGTCGCACAGCTCGTCGAAGGTTGCGACGGGTGTGCCCTGCCGGATGACGACACCGTTGCCATCGATGACGACGGGCACGAACCGAGCGCGACCGCCGATGGTGCGGATGGTGTCGATGGGGAGGTCGATCCCGGGCCCGCAGTCGACGCGTGACCGGGCGTGGCGGCCGTGGGTGTAGGTGTGTTCGTCGATGACGATGATGATCTCGGGCTTGCCGGCGCTTGGCGCCCGGCCGGCGACGAGGTCGGCGAGGGCGTGGGCGCGGAGCCAGTCCTGGGCGAGGAACACGTCGTCGGGGCAGTCGGCGGGTCGGTCCTGTCGGAACCGGGCCTCGAGCTGGTCGGCGATGCGTTGCTGGAGGATCATGAACGTCTCGGGATCGAACCGTCCTGAGAGACGTCCCATCCCGGTGTGCGGGTCGGTCCACACGCGCAGGGAGGTGTCGCGTTTCTGGCGTACGAGCCGGTCGCGGCCGTCGTCTGCCTCGATGTCACGCACCACTGCCCGCAACCGGTCGCGGAACGCCTCGACGGTCAGCGAGCGAGCAACCGCTTCGGCCGCGAGGTCGTCCTGCAGCGCGAGCAACGTCGGGCGCAGCGCAGCGGGAAGCCCGGCGACCGCGGCGGCAAACGCGTCCAAGTGCTCGCCGGACAGGCAACCCTGGTCGATCTGATCTTTGATCGCAGGGGCTTGTTTGGATGCCTGTGCCCGCCGGCGCGCCTTGCCCGCCGCCGCGGACGACCCGTTCGTCGCCTTCGCGTGCACCTGGTCCGGGTCGGGCCCACCCGGCTGATCGGCGAGCTCGGCCAGACGCACGGTGAGATCGATCTCACGCGCCTGCAGGAACCGCCGCAACGCCGCCACATCCGCCAAACGGGCCGACACCGTCACCAGGTCGGCCATCGCAGCCTGCGCACCCAGGACACGCTCCAACCGCGCCAGCGGCGTCAGGTCTTCGGATGCAACCATGTCTCACCCCCCGTGCACGATCAACGCTTGCGTTCGAGGACCCCGCCGAGGGGGTCGAGTCGTCCCGGGGGAAGTCAGGACACCGTCACCCTATACGAACGTATGTTCGATCGTCAACCTCGTACGGGAGATATCTCAGAAACCTTCTCCCGGCGGCGAGACCGCGTGCTTCAGCGCAACGCAGGGCGGTGCAGCACCGCCCACGTCGGGATCACCCGCAACTCACCGTCGGCAGCGCTCGCCACCCCGTCGACCACCACGCTGTACTCGGTGCCCGATGCCGGCGGGAACAGCAGCGTCACCTCGGGCCGCTCGGCCACGTTGGCCATCGAGGTGCGCCCCACCGGGAACCGCAGCGCCCCGTCGTCGAAGAACGCGGTCGCCACGGCCAACGAGTGCGAGCGGCCCTCGGCCGACACCGTCACGAGAAAGGCCCACGGATACGAGGCGAGCTTCGCCTGCAACTCGGGGATCGGCACCTCGATGCTCACGCGTGGGTGCCCCACGAGTCGCGGTGGATCATCGAGTCGGCCGGCAGGCGGTGGGCGGGCTTGAAGTCGTCACCGGTGTAGTAGGCGACGGGGAACAGAGCGGTCTGGGTCCACTCGTCGGGGATGCCCAGCAGTTCGCTCACCTGATCGTGGAAG
>Ga0247831_1002295_pt1 | contig 31666 bp, 25 predicted proteins | sample LaCruzMarch2015__9_FD_192406 | JGI IMG/M metagenome (GOLD analysis project Ga0247831, IMG submission 192406) | Freshwater microbial communities from meromictic Lake La Cruz, Castile-La Mancha, Spain - LaCruzMarch2015_1m | ecosystem: Environmental > Aquatic > Freshwater > Lake | place: Spain...
CGCGTCGAAAGTCTCGACGGCAAGCGCACCTCGAAGCCGGCTGTCTCGAGCGCGCCGACGAGCAGACGGGCCATCGTGCGGTCACCCGATGGTGTCGGATGATCGGGTGGCTTCAGCGTCGCATGAAAGGCGATGCGAGCGGCGCTCACGACGATGCACCTCGGTCATGGCTTGTTGCTGCATGCAAATCGGGAAACTCCCGCAGCACGCGATTCTGCGATTGCTTGTTACCGAAAATTGATCGCGAAACAAAGCGGTGTCGCCTAGTGTCGCGCCGACGTCGCCGACGAAAGGCCGTGCTTTGGAGCCCAATCTTTTCCGTTACATCTGGCAGCACAGTCGTCGCGAACAGCTGTTCGTGCTCGCGCTGATCCTGCTGTCGCTGCCGTTCTATTGGGCATCTCTCGACATCCCCAAGCGCATCATCAACGAGGCCTTGCAGGGAAAAGCCTTCGTAGACGGCAAGGTGACCGCGACGCTGTTCGCTCTGCGGCTCGATCTGCCGGCCTGGCTCGGCGGCAGCGTCGTCGTCAGTGACGGCATCAGCTTCGAGCGGCTTGGCTATCTTCTGGCGCTGAGTAGCCTGTTTCTGTTCTTCGTCGTCTGCAACGGCGGCTTCAAGCTCGTCATCAATCTCGCCAAGGGCATCCTGGCCGAGCGCATGCTGCGGCGCATGCGGTTCGATCTGTTCTCGCGCCTCATGCGCTTCCAGCCGGAAGACATCCGCGCGGTGAAGCCGGCGGAAGCGGCGAGCATGATCAACAACGAGATCGAGCCGGTCGGCGGCTTCATCGGCGATGCGTTCATTCAGCCGGCCTTTCTCGGCACCCAGGCGTTGACGGCGATGATCTTCATCCTCGTCCAGAGCCTGTGGCTCGGCCTCGTCGCGCTCGCCATCGTGGCAGCGCAGGCGATCATCATTCCATATTTGCGCCGGGCTCAGGTCACGCTCGGCCGCGAGCGCCAGATCGCCTCACGCAAGCTCGCCGGTCGCATCGGCGAGATGGTCGACGGCGCCCAGCTGCTGCACGGGCACGGCCTCACCCGCTACAGCCTCGCCGAGATCGGCGACCGTCTCGGCAAGCTGTTCGATATTCGTGTGCGCCTTTACGAGCGCAAGTTCTCCGTCAAATTCCTGAACAACTTCCTCGCGCAGATCACGCCGTTCTTCTTCTACGTGGTCGGCGGTTATCTGGCGCTCAACGGCTCGCTCGATATCGGCCAGCTTATCGCAGTGATCGCCGCCTATCGCGACCTCCCCCCGCCGATCAAGGAGTTGATCGACTGGGACCAGCAGCGTGCCGACGCCGTCGTCAAGTACGAGCAGGTCGTGCTGCAGGTGTCGGGCCAACAGCTGAAGCCTGCCGATCTGGACGCGACCGCCGCTGCTGGCGTCGGCGCGCGACCGGACCTCGTGCTCGAAGGTGTGCGGGTCGACGATCATCGCGGCGCGCCACTCCTCGGCGAAATCGGCGTGCGGATCCCCGCCGGCATGCACCTCGCGCTGGTCGGGCCGGCGTCGTCAGGGCGTGATCTCCTGGCCCGCGTCGTGGCGCGTCAGGTGACACGCCATTCCGGCACCGTGCGCCTCGGTGACGCCGACCTTGCCGCCATCGGCGACGGCGCTGCCAGCCGGCTCGTCGGCTATGTGCCGCCCGAGCCCGTGTTGTTCGCCGGCACGCTGCGCGACAACGTCGCGATCGCCATCCGCCGCAACGCACCGGCACCGGAGAAGACCGATGCCGCTTGGCTGGTGGAGGCGGGCCGTAGCGGCAATCCGCTCGAACGGTTCGGCGGCGACTGGCACGACTACCGGGCGGCCGGTCTCTCAGGACCTGAAGAGCTGACCGGGGCGATCGTTGCCGCGCTTGAAATCGGCGGGATGAAGGACGACCTGTATCGCCTCGGCCTTGAAGGGCTGCTCGCGCCCGATTGCGATGCCGCGATGCGCGAGCGCATCGTGCAAGCCCGCCGGGCACTGCGTGAGCGGTTGGTGGCCGCCGGTCTCGACCGGCTGATCGAGCCGTTCGACTTCCAGCGCTACAACCGTCACACGACGGTCGCGGAGAACCTGCTGTTCGGCGTGGTCGCCGGCCCGCGACTGGCCGGCAGCGGCCTCGCCCGCGACACCTACTTCCGCCGCATCACCGCGGCCGAAGGGCTGGAGGCGCGGCTCGTCGAAATGGGTCTTGTGATCGCCGAGAATTCGATCGAGGTGTTCGCAGGGCTCCCCGCCGATCATCCGCTACTCGAACGCTTCTCGATGATCAAGGCGCAGGACCTCGACGAATTCGCGCGCATCGTCGCCATCGCCCGCGGCCGGGATGCGCGGCTTCGCCTGGCGGCCAGCGATCGTGAGCGGCTGATGACTTTGGCCCTCGGCTACATCGAGCCGCGCCACCGCCTCGGCCTGCTCGACGAAAGCTTCGAATTGCGTGCGCTCAGGGCGCGTGCCAGCCTCCGTCAGTTCCTACCGCGCGACTACGTCCGCGACATCGAGTTCTACGAGCCCGGCACGGTGATGATGGCGGCGCCGATCCGTGACAACCTGCTGTTCGGACGGGTCGCGGAAAACATTGCGATGGCCGGCGACAAGGTCGGTGAGTTCCTGCGCGGCGCTCTGCCGGATCTCGGTCTCGAAGACTTGGTCTACGAGCGCGGGCTCGAATTCGATGTGGGCCCTGGTGGGCGCAACCTGTTTGCCCCGCAACGCCAGGCGGTGAGCATCGCACGCAATCTGCTGGCACCACCGGTGGTGGTCGTGATCGAGGGGGCGCTGCAGGCCTTCACAGCTGAAGAAGCGCGCGACGTGCTCGACCGCATCAAAGCGCGCCTGCGGGATCGGACGTTGCTGGTGACGTTGCCGGCGGCAAATGCCCTGGCGTCGCGGTTCGACGCGATCGTGCACTTCGATGGCCCGCGCGGGCGCTTCGAGACCAACAAAGAAACCGAGACGGTCGGGAAGGTCGACGCATGAATCTGGACAGGGAAACCGAACTGTTGCGGTCCATGCCGCTGTTTCGCGCCATAACGGCTGCGCGCTGCAAGCTCGTCGCGATGTCGAGCGACCGGCTTGAGTTCCAGCGCGATGAAGTCGTCTACGCCGAAGGCCAGACCTCGACCTGCGTCTTCATCGTGCTGTCGGGCCGAGTGCGCGCGACGCGCGGTGGTGCTGACAGGGTGGTGGAGTTGGCGCAGATCGGCGCCGGCGAGTTGCTCGGCGAGACGGGTGTCATTACAGGGCGGCCGCGCAATGCGACGATCGCAGCAATCGAACCCACAGCCGTGCTCCGTATCGATGGCCGCGTGTTCGTCGAAATGCTCCAGCAGGTGCCGGAACTGAGTTTCGCGATGGTTCGCGAACTCGCCGAACGCGCGGAACTTGCCGACGATCGCGTCGCGCGTGTCGTCGCGGATCTCTAGTCGAACGGGTTGCAGGCGGCGCAAGGCAGGGCGGTCCAAGTCACATGAGCACGAAGTCACCCAAGGATGCAGTCGCGTCCAGGACGTTCGACGATCGCCTGTACGCGTGGGAGCGCACCGCGCGGCTTTGGAGTGGAATCGTGCTGTTCTCGTTCGTGGCGACGCATCTGCTCAACCATGCGCTGGGCATCCTCGGCGTCGAGGTGATGGAGCTGGTGCAGGTCTGGCGCAGTGCGGTCTGGCGTACCTGGCCCGGCACGATCCTGCTCTATGGCGCGGCGCTGGTACATGTCAGCCTCGCGGTGAAGCGGATCGTAACGCGACGCACGTGGCGCATGCCGCTGCAGGAAGCGCTCCAGATCGCGCTCGGGCTGGCCATTCCGATCCTCGTCTACGAGCACGTGCTCGGCACCCGTTATGTCGCCTCGATCGCGGGCACCGTCGACACCTACTCCAACGTGCTGCGTATCCTGTGGCCCGCCAAGGCTTCGATGCAGATGTTGCTGCTCGTCGTCGTCTGGACGCACGCCGTCATAGGCCTGCACTACGTGCTTCGGGCGCGGCCGTGGTTTCCCCGCTGGCGCGAGGCGCTGCTGGTGCTCGCCGTGCTAGTGCCTGTGCTCGCCATCGCTGGTTTCATCGCCGCCGGGCGCGAGGCGCTCGGCCTCGAAACGGCGAGCCCGGTGTGGACCGCCGAGCAGGTGCGGGTTGGCCGCGAGGCGCTGCGCATCGCCAACTTGGCGTTGCTGGCCACAGCCTCCCTGATCGTCGGCGCGATCCTGTTGCTGGCGCTCGCCCGTCGCCTCGGGCGCACTGTGCGAATCCGCTATGTCGGCCATGGTCCCGTCAACTTGCCGCGCGGCTCGACGCTACTCGAAGCGAGCCGTAGCCACTCGATCCCGCATCCCTCGTTGTGCGGCGGGCGTGCGCGCTGCTCGACCTGTCGCGTTCTGATCGTCGAAGGGCAGGAAACGCTGGCCGAGCCGGGTCCCGCAGAAGCGGCCATGTTGAAGCGCATCTCGGCGCCGCCACGCGTCCGCCTCGCTTGCCAGGTTCGGCCAAACGACCCGCTGACGGTGCAGGTGCTGCTGCCGGTCGCCGTATCGGAAGGCAACGTCGACTGGTCGGAGGAGGCCTACAAATGGGGCACCTCGCGAAAGGCGACGGTGCTGATCGTCGACCTCAGGGCCTTCACGCAACTCGCCGAGACGCAACTTCCCTATGATCTCGTGTTGATGCTCAATCGCTTCATCAGCGAGATGCGCCAGTCGATCGAAGCACACGGCGGCCGCGTCAACTCGGTGATCAGCGATGGCATGCTCGCGGTGTTCGGCCTCAACGGCGAGCGCGGGTTCGGGAGCCGGGCTGCGATCTCGGCCGCGCGTGACATGTTGCGCGCCGTCGAGACGCTCAACCGGGAACTGCACGCGGCCTTGTCGATGCCGCTCAGGGCCGGCATCGGCATCCATACAGGTGCCGTCGTGCTCGGCCGCGTCGGCGACGACGTGCGCGGCTACCAGATGACGGCGCTCGGCGAGACGGTGACCATCGCTGCGCGGCTCGAGGAGGCGACCAAGAACGCTTTGGCCGACTGCCTCGTCTCGGCCGAGACGCTCGCCGCCGCCGGGCGCACGATGACCGCGACGACGCACACCCGCGAGATCCACATCTCTGGCCGTACCGAGCCTGTCGTCGCCTACGCGCTCGAAGCGATCGCCCGCCAGCAGGAAGCCGCGGAGTGAGGCGGCTGCCCAGCAGCGGCCGTCTTGCGGGGAACTGACGCGCTTCAGCCGACCTGCATCACGATCTTGCCGATGTGGGTGCTCGTCTCCATCAGGCGGTGGGCTTCGGCGGCTTCGGCGAGTTTGAAGGTCTTGAACATGACGGGCCGCACGGTGCCCGCTTCGATCAGCGGCCATACTTTCTGTTCGAGCGCCTGTGCCATCGCCGCCTTGTCGGCGATCGAACGCGGGCGCAGTGTCGAGCCGCTCCACGTCAGCCGCTTGATCATCAGCATCATGAAGTCGGCCTCGACCTTGGATCCGCCGAGCCACGCGATCTGCACGATGCGGCCGTCGATCGCCGCAGCGCGGACGTTGCGGGCGACGTAGCTGCCGCCGACCATGTCGAGGATGACGTCGATACCCTTGCCGTCGGTCAACTCCTTCGTCACCTCGACGAAGTCTTCGGTCTTGTAGTTGATCGCCCGTTCCGCACCGAGCTTGACGCATGCTTCGGCCTTGTCGGCACCGCCGACGGTGCAGAACACGCGACTGCCGAACGCCTTGGCGAGCTGGATCGCCGTGGTGCCGATGCCGCTCGAGCCGCCATGCACGAGCAGCGTCTCGCCCGGCTTCAGGCGGGCGCGGTCGAACACGTTAGTCCACACCGTGAAGAACGTCTCCGGGACAGCGCCGGCCTCGATCATCGAGAGGCCTTTGGGGATCGGCAGCGCCTGCGGCTCGGGCGTCACGCAGTATTCGGCGTAACCGCCGCCGGGAGTGAGCGCACATACCTTGTCGCCGACCTTGAAGCGCGTGCAGCCGGGGCCGACCGCCGCCACCTCGCCGGCCACTTCGAGGCCCGGGATCGGACTGGCGCCCGGCGGCGGATTGTATTGGCCCATGCGCTGCTGCACGTCCGGCCTGTTGACGCCGGCAACGGCGACCTTGATGAGGATCTCGCCGTGGCCCGGCATCGGCACGGCCATGGTGGCGGGCTTCAGCACTTCCGGCCCGCCGTGGCCGTCGAGCATCATGTAGGTCATGGTGGCTGGCAGCGACATGGTGGGCTCCTGAATCTGAGGCTGTGGCGTATCGCTGGTCGCGTCGGCCGAGGCGGGCGCGCGTGCGTCGCTGGTTCCTTAGCGTGTCGGCGCCGCCGCGTCATCGGCCGACCGGCAGAGCCCCAGCCATGCGCCACCCGCCTTGCCCTGTTCGCGCCGCTGCCGCACCATTGCGCCGAAGAACGCGACGACGCGGATGGGGGGTGAACTGATGCAGCGCGGGACTGACGGCATCGTATGGCCGCCATCGCTCTGGGCAGCGGTGACGCCGGCCGGCCCTCTGTTGGCGCCTCTCGATGGCGACGCGACGGCCGACGTCGTCGTCATCGGCGCCGGCTTCACGGGCCTCGGTGCCGCGCTCGATCTCGCAGGTCGCGGGGTCGACGTGCTGGTGGTGGAGGCGGCCGAACCCGGCTGGGGCGCCTCGGGCCGCAACAATGGGCAGGTGATCCCGACGCTGACGCGGCCCGAGCCCGACGACATCGAACGGCTACACGGTGAAGCTGGCGAGCGGTTCGTCGCTGTGCTGCGCGATAGCGCCGCCGATCTGTTCGATCTGATCCGCACGCACGGCATTGCAGCAGAGGCCGAACAGACCGGGTGGATCCAGCCGGTTCACTCGCCCGGCCGTATGAAGATCGCCGAGCGTCGCGTCGCGCAGTGGTCGAAGCGCGGGGCGCCCGTGCGCCTCGTCTCCGCCGACGAGATGGCGGCACTGACCGGCTCGCGTTTCTGGCACGGCGGGTGGACCAACCCGACCGGTGGCCACATCAATCCGCTGGCGCTGGCCCGTGGCATGGCGGCGGCGGTCGTCGCGACGGGCGGGCGGATCGTCGTGCGGACACCGGCGACGGCTATCGAGTATGTGTCCGGCCGCTGGCGAGTGGTGACACCGCGGGGCACGGTAACGGCGCGCGCACTGATCCTCGCCTCCAACGCCTACACTGGCGAACACGCGCCGTCGCTTGCGCCGGCCATCGCGCGCGAGGTGGTGCCGGTGCTGTCCTGGCAGATGGCGACCAGGCCTCTCGGCGACAATGTGCGCAGCGTCGTTCTGCCCGGAAGGCAGGCACTCTCCGACACGCACGGCGATCTGCACTTCTGCCGCTACGATGCGCGCAACCGGCTCGTCACCGGCGGCGCGCTGATGGTCTCGGCCAACGGCGCCGAGCGGCTCAAAGCCCGCATCGGAGCGCGGCTGCAGCGCATGTTCCCGGAGGTCGGCGATGTCGGTTTCGACTACGTCTGGAATGGCTATATCGGCATGACCACCGACTTCATGCCGCGTCTGCATCGCCTCGGCCCGGATGGCTATGCGTGGGCCGGCTGCAACGGCCGCGGGGTGGCGCTCGGTGCAGCACTCGGCCGCGAACTCGCTCGCGCCGCGACCGGCACACCCGAGACGGAGCTGGCGCTGCCGTTCACCGAGCCGACGCCGCTGCCGGTGCATGCCATCCTGTGCCGGCTCGCGCCGCTGCGTCTCATCGAGTACCGTTGGCGCGACGCGCGCGAGATCACGTGAAGGAGCAGCTTATGAGCGACCACAGCCAACCTCGGGCAGAGGCCATCCCACCGATGATGCCGATGATCGAGAAGCGGCGCATCGAGGCAGCGATGCTGAAGCACGTCTACGACACGTTGAAGGCGAGCCACGGCAAGGAAATCGCGCAGGCGACGATAGGTGCGGCGGTGAGGGCCTCCGCGCTCGAGCAGGCGCGCGAGATGGCCGCGGCGGTCGGTGGCAAGACGTCGATGCAGACGTTCGTCGACCGGCAGGCGCAATGGCGCATGGGCAATGCGTTGGAGACAGAACTCGTCGAGCAGACGCCGACCACCTATGCCTACAACGTCAAGCGCTGCCGCTACGCTGAAATGTATCGTGATATGGGCCTCGGCGAGATCGGGCATCTGCTGTCGTGCATGCGCGACGGCACGTTCGCCGAAGGTTACGATCCGCGCATCCGCATGACACGAACACAGACGCTCATGCAGGGCGCCAGCCACTGCGATTTCCACTATCGGCTGGTCGAGCCGGAGGGCGAGGCGAACAAGAGCTAACCGTCCATCCGCCGACCCCAGTTCCAAGAATAAGCAGACCATTCAAGGAGGACCACCCATGCGCGCTGCCGTGCTGACCGAGATCAACAAGCCTTTGCAGCTGCTCGACCTGGAGCAGGAAGGCCCGAAGGCGGGAGAAGCCCGCGTCAAGGTGAAAGCGACCGGCGTCTGCCTGTCGGACTGGCACATCATGAATGGCGACTGGCCGTTCCCGCTGCCCTTCGTGCCGGGCCACGAGGCCGCCGGCATCATCGAGGAGGTCGGCGAAGGCGTCACGGCGGTGAAGCCCGGCGATCACGTGATCTTCTCGTTCCGCCCGAACTGCGGCTACTGCAAGTACTGCACCAACGGCCGCTCGGTGATCTGCGTCGGACACAACGACAGCCCGCGCTTTCGCATGCACGACGGCACCGCGCGCCTGAAGCTCAACGGCGAGCCGGTCAACCAGATGGCGCGCATCGGCACGTTCTCCGAATTCGTCGTCTGTCCGGCCGAGCAGCTCGTGCCGGTGCGTAAGGACCTGCCGTGGACGTGGGCTGCGATCATCGGCTGCTCGGTGGCGACCGGCGTCGGTGCCGTCATCCGCCACGCCAAGGTCGAAGCCGGCTCTTCGATGGTCGTCGTCGGCTGCGGCGGCGTCGGTCTCAATGCGGTACAGGGCGGAAAAATCGCCGGCGCTTCGCAGATCATCGCCGTCGACCTGCTCGACAACAAGCTCGAATTTGCCAAGCGCATGGGTGCGACGCACACCATCAACGCCAAGACCGAAAACGCCGTCGAGCGTGTGCGCGAGATCACCGGCGGCCTCGGCTCCGACTATGCATTCGATGCCATCGGCTCGGAAAAGACGGCGCTGCAGGTGATCGACATGATCGCGCCGGGCGGTCACGCCGTGCTGGTCGGCATGCCGGCGATCGACACGCGCGCCGCCTTCTCGCCGTTCCACATGGTGTTCTTCGAGCGCAAGGTGACCGGCACCTACTATGGCTCGATCCGCCCGCGCATCGACCTCGCCACACTTGCCGACATGGCGATGTCCGGCCAGCTGAACCTCGATGCACTGATCTCGCGCACCTACACGTTCGACGAAATCAACGACGGCTTCAAGAACCTCGTCGCCGGCAGCGTCGCGCGGGGCGTCGTGGTGATGGACTGACGGAATGCGGCATAGCCGCAACAGTGAACGCGAATTTGCGCTAGGGCGACGCGAACCTTACCGTGATGTGGGTGTGTCACAGTCAGAAAATGAACGTCGCTCAATTTGAGGCGATACGAGGAATTTTAACGTTGATGCGGTAGGTGTCTTGGCTGTTGAACGTGGCAGCCGAGCTCGTGGGGGCGCGGAAATCGGTGTCTCGTAGCGACAGGAGACCCACCCGCAATGCGCCTCATTCTCGATCGCTTATACCTGTGGGCTGGCTATGCAGCCGGTCTCTTTCTCGTGACGATTTTCCTTCTGATGATGATCATGTCGGCCGGACGCCAGTTCGGACTGAACATTCCGGCCGGCGATGAATTCGCCGCATGGGCGATGGCTGCGACCGCATTCCTAGGCCTCGCGCACACGTTCAAATCGGGCGAGATGATCCGCGTCGGAATCCTGATCGACCGTTTTACCGGCCTCACCCGCCGCCTCATCGAGATCGTGTCGGGATCTCTCGGGCTGGCGTTCACGGCGTATTTCACCTGGTTCGCGTGCAAGCTCGTTTACGACAGCTACCGGCTGAACGACCTCGCGAACGGCGTGCTCGCCATACCATTGTGGATTCCACAACTTGGTTTTGCAGGTGGACTGGTGATCCTCACCATCGCCTTCCTGGAGGAATTCGTGCGGGTGCTGCTCGGCTACAAGCCCGGCTACGAGAAGGAACCGCCGAAGACCGCCGAGGAAGTCGTCGAGCGTGCAATGTCGAGTGCGGTTTGAGCATCATGGACCTGATCACAATCTCCGGCATCCTGTTGCTCGTGCTCTGTCTGTTGCTGGCAGGCGGCGTGTGGATCTCCATTTCTCTGATAGCGGTCGGCTGGGTAGGCATGCTGTTCGTCACGGGCGTGCCGTCGCCCGGCGACGTGCTTGCGACCAAGATCTGGGGCAACGCCGCCTCATGGGAACTCGCCGCGCTGCCGCTATTCATCTGGATGGGCGAGATCCTGTTCCGCACGCGGCTTTCCGAAGATATGTTCCGCGGTCTGTCACCCTGGCTGAACTGGCTGCCGGGACGGCTGATGCACGTAAACGTCGTTGCGTCCGGCATCTTCGGATCGGTCTCCGGATCGTCCGCCGCGACTTGCGCGACGATCGCCAAGATCTCACTGCCCGAGCTCAAGAAGCGCGGCTATGACGAAATGGTCAGCCTCGGTTCGCTGGCCGGCGCCGGCACGCTCGGCATTCTCATTCCGCCTTCGATCACCATGGTCGTCTATGCGGTGGCCGCAGAGGTCTCCATCATCAAATTGTTCCTGGCCGGGTTCCTGCCGGGATTGTTGGTGATGGCGCTCTACATGGGTTACATCGTGGTGTGGGCGCTGCTCAATCCTTCGAAGCAGCCAAAGCCCGAGCCGCATATGCCGTTCATGGAAAAGTTGCGGCAGAGCTCCAAGCTCATTCCATGCGGTTTACTGATCCTGTTCATTTGCCTCTCGCTGATCCTCGGGTGGGCAACCGCGACGGAATGCGCGGCGTGGGGCGTGCTTGGCTCGTTCGGGATCGCATGGTGGTCGCAGGCACTGACGCGCGAGAATTTCCTTGCCAGCGTGATGGGCACGGTGCGCGTCACGTCGATGATCATGCTGATCCTGGCCGGCGCCTCGTTCATGTCGACCTCGATGGCCTACACTGGCATTCCACTGGCCCTGGCCAAATGGGTCGACAGTTTTCAACTGTCACCTTACATGCTGATCGCCGCGCTCACGGTCATGTACATCGTGCTCGGCACTGCGCTCGATGGCATCTCGATGATCGTCTTGACTACGGCGGTTGCGTTGCCGATGGTGCAGTCCGCCGGCTTCGACCTCATCTGGTTCGGTATCTTCCTGATCCTGATCATCGAAATGGCGGAGGTCTCGCCACCGGTGGGCTTCAACCTGTTCGTGTTGCAAACCATGAGTGGAAAAGATAGCTGGACGGTGGCTCGGGCGGCACTGCCGTTTTTCTGGCTATTGGTTGTCGCCGTCGCATTGATTACAGTGTTCCCGAAGATCGTTACGATCGTGCCGGATCTCGCATTCCCCGAAAAGCCACGCCTCAAGTAATCAGAGGGACGCAAATGACGCTTCGTCTCACTCGCCGCACGGCAGTCCTCGTCACTGGTGCAGCGCTTCTCGCATCCTCGATCCCCGCGAGTGCGCAAACGAAGTGGAACTTGCCTGCCGCTTACGCGAACGGCAACTACCACACGGAAAACCTTGTTCAGTTCGCGAAGGACGTGGAAGCAGCCACCGAGGGCAAGCTCTCCATCACCGTGCATGGCAATGCGTCACTGTTCAAGGCGCCAGAAATCAAGCGTGCCGTCGCGACTGGACAGGCGCAGATCGGCGAAGTCCTGATCTCGATTCATGAGAACGAGGATCCGATCTTCGGTATCGATGTCGTGCCGTTCCTTGCCACCAGCTTTGCCGAGTCGCGTAAACTTTGGGAAGTCTCCAAGGCTGCCGTCGAGAAGAAGCTCGCCTCACAGGGGCTGATGGTCGTGAAGGTCGTGCCGTGGGGGCCGCAAGGCATCTACACCAAGAAAGAGCTTGCCTCAGTCGATGACATGAAGGGGCTCAAGTTCCGCTCCTACAACGCTGGCACCAGCCGCATCGCCGAACTCGCGGGAGCGCAGCCGGTCACGATTCAGGCCGCCGAACTGCCGCAGGCGCTGGCAACCGGCGTCGTCAACTCGTTCATCTCCTCGGGCTCGACCGGCTATGACAGCAAGGTCTGGGAATCGCTGACGCACTGGTACGACACGCAGGCGTGGATCCCGAAGAACATCACCTTCGTCAACAAGGCCGCCTTCGACGCGCTGCCGAAGGAGCAGCAGGACGCGCTCCTCAAGGCCGGCAAAGATTCAGAAGAGCGCGGCTGGAAGATCGCCGAGGAAAAGGCGAAGTGGTACGTCGAGGAACTCAAAGCCAAGGGCATGAAGGTCGAGACGCCGAGCGAAGAGCTCAAGGCCGGCTTGAAGAAGTTCGGCGACGACCTCACGGCGGGCTGGCTCAAGAAGGCGGGTGCCGACGGCGAGGCGATCATCGCGGCGTTCAAGAATCCGTGACTTGAGATCAGTGATCAGTTAGCCGCTGCGTCGCGCGTTGCAGTCGGATCGAGGTTGGGACGCCGACGGCAAGCATCTGCAAGCTTCGTCGGCCTCGGTCGAGGTCGTCGCCACGGACGACGCGACGGTGGCGCCGTTGCATCCGCCGACGGGGTCTGGCCGATCTCGACGGCTCGAGGTGGCACCATGACGATCGCAAAGGGCGGCAAGACAGTCTATGGCGCGGCGGTCGGCATTCTGATGCTGGAGACCCGCTTCCCTCGCATCCCGGGCGACATGGGCCATGCCGCCACTTGGCCGTTCCCGGTACTGTACCGGGTGGTGCGCGAGGCGACGCCCGACCGCGTCGTGCGCCAGCGCGCGGAGGGGCTGCTCGACGCCTTCATCGCCGCCGGCCGCGACTTGGTGCGTGACGGCGCCGACGGCATTACCACCAACTGCGGCTTTCTTTCACTCTATCAACAAGAACTTTCCGAGGCGGTCGGCGTGCCGGTGGCGTCGTCGTCGCTGATGCAAGTGGCGATGGTCGAGCGGTTGCTGGCGCCGGGCCGCCGCGCCGGCATTCTGACGATTTCGCCCGCATCACTCACGGAGGAGCATCTGGTAAAGGCGGGATGCGATCCGTCGACGCCGGTCGGCGGCACGGCGGCGGATGGCGAGTTCGCCACGCAGATCCTCGGCGATCGATTGACGCTCGATGTGGGGAAGGCGCGCAGCGAGAATATTGCTGCCGCGCGCGATCTCGTGGCGCGCCATCCCGACGTCGGCGCGATCGTGCTCGAATGCACCAACATGATCCCTTACGCGGGCGACATCGGCGCGGCGACCGGGCTGCCGGTGTTCTCGATCTACTCGTTCGTGACGTGGTTCCAGTCGGGGCTGGTGCCGAAGAGTTTCGGCGTCTGAGCGGTGGCGCGGTCTGCCCGAGTTCAGGTCGAGGCCGCCGCCGACATCAGGTAGTTGACCTCGACGTCGCGCGACAACTGCCAGCGGTCGGCCAACAGGTCGTAGACTAGGCCCTCGGTGGCACGCGGGGCGAGACCGACGGCGCCAAGGTGGCCAGTCAGCTCAGCGGGCGTGACGAAGCGCTCCCATTGGTGCGTGCCAACCGGCAGCCACCGCAGTATGTACTCGGCGCCGACGATCGCCAGCGCGTAGGAGCGGAGCGTACGGTTGATCGTCGAGACGATCAGCACGCCGCCGGGCGCGAGTAAGCTCGCGAGCGTCGCGACGAAGGCGCGCGGGTCGGGCACGTGCTCGATCACCTCGAGCGAGATGACGAGATCGAAGCGGCGGCCTTCGGCGACCAGCGTCTCGGCGGCCGCCGAACGGTAGTCGATGGCGAGGCCCTGGGCTGCGGCATGATGGCGGGCTGCTTCGATGGAGGCCTCAGCAAGATCGATTGCCGTGACCGTCGCCCCGAGCCTTGTGAGTGGTTCGCTGGCGAGCCCGCCGCCGCAACCGACATCGATCGCGGTAAGGCCGGCGAGCGGCCTCAGCCCGGCATCCGGTCGTCCGAGTTGGCGGCACGCTTCGCGCCGGACAAACGACATGCGTGGCCCTGTCAACTGGTGCAGCGCGCGGAATTTGCCGTTCGGATTCCACCACTCGCCGGCGAGCGCCGCGAAGCGCGTGATCTCACGCTCGTCCACGTTGCCCGATGCTGGGCTCGCTTTCGGTGATATCGTCGTATCGATCGTCTTGGGCATGGCCGTGGTGCTGGAAAGAATGATGCGGGCTGGTCGTTCAGGGATGACGCAGGTCGTATCGAACGCACTTTAAGTTCATACCATTCAAACGTCGGGCAGCCGCAGGTTGCAGCATCGCGGGGCTGCGGCTAATAGTGCGCCCGATCGGGCGAGGGCCAGGACCCATTCGCCGTGGCCGGCGGCTGCAGCAGCATCCGCCGACGAGTGTTGTTCGTCGACCGCAGTGATCTGCAGGGTCGACAAGGAAACGGGCGGAAGTTCGTAATGGCAGTCGTCGTGATGAAGTTCGGCGGCACCTCCGTCGCCAACGTCGATCGCATTCGCAACGTTGCGCGGCACGTCAAGCGCGAGGTGGACGCCGGCAACCAGGTTGCCGTCGTCGTCTCTGCCATGTCCGGCACTACCAACCAGCTTGTCGCCTGGGTGCGCGAGGCCTCGCTGCTCCACGATGCGCGCGAGTACGACGCGGTGGTCGCCTCCGGCGAGCAGGTGACGGCCGGGCTGCTCGCCATCGTCCTGCAGGCGATCGGCATCCCGGCACGGTCGTGGCAGGGCTGGCAGATCCCGATCCTGACCAACCAAGCGCATGGAGCGGCTCGCATCGCCGGCATCGACGGCGCGCGGCTGCGCGCGCGCATGGGCGAAGGCGAGGTGGCGGTGGTCACCGGCTTCCAGGGCATCGAGCCAGAGCGCCAGCGCATCGCGACGCTTGGCCGTGGCGGTTCCGATACCAGCGCGGTGGCCATCGCGATCGCTGTCGGCGCCGACGTCTGCGACATCTACACCGACGTGGACGGTGTCTATACCACCGACCCGCGCATCGTGCCCAAGGCACGCCGTCTGCCACGGGTATCCTACGAAGAGATGCTCGAAATGGCATCGCTCGGCTCAAAAGTTCTGCAGACGCGCTCGGTCGAACTCGCCATGGTAAATCGCATGCGCACGCGCGTGCTGTCGAGCTTCGCCGATCCGGGTGCGATCCCGCCGGTGCGGAGTGGCAGCAACTGGCCGGATATCGGAACGATCGTTTGTGACGAGGATGAAATCGTGGAGAATCAGGTCGTAAGCGGCATCGCCTATGCCAAGGACGAGGCCAAGGTGACGATCCGGCGGGTCGCCGACAAGCCGGGCGTCGCCGCGCGCATTTTCGGGCCGCTGGCCGACGCCTCGATCAACGTCGACATGATCGTGCAGAACCTGTCGGCCGACGGCGGCCATACCGACATGACATTCACGGTGCAGGCGGCCGAACTGCCGCGCGCGCTCGAGGTGCTGCGCAAGGCCAAGGAGAGCGTCGGCTATTTCGACGTCGAAAGCTCCGACGATGTCGTGAAAATCTCGGTGATCGGTGTCGGCATGCGGTCGCACGCGGGTGTCGCCGCCTCGATGTTCAAGGCGCTCGCTGAAAAGAACATCAATATCCTCGCGATCACCACCTCCGAAATCAAAGTGAGCGTGCTGATCGATTCCGCGTACACTGAGCTCGCCGTCCGGACGCTTCATTCGGTCTACGGGCTGGACCGCGAATAGCAGCCGACCGTCAGGACAGCTGCTGTCGCACCACCAGGGGCAGGGCGGGGCCGATGACGGACCGGCTGCGATGGCTTGCCACAATGTCGAAGTTCAGTGGCGGGGCGCAGTCGAGAGGTCTACAGAGGGTCTGACGGGCACCACGGGCAATCAGGGTGGCGCCGGGGCGGAAAGCGGAGGTCATGAGACGCGGCAGCGAGCACAGGTCCGGGCCACCCGAGCCAGCGCTGCGCGTTATCATGCGGCGTCTGCGCGAGATCATGGCCGAGCCGGGTGACGGCCAAGCACGGCTCGACAAGATCGTGCGCCAGATTGCCGGCCTGATGGTCGCCGAAGTCTGCTCGATCTACCTGAAGCGCCAGGACGGCTCGCTCGAACTATTCGCCACCGAGGGGCTCAACAAGGGCGCCGTTCACAACACCCGCATGAAGCGCGGCGAGGGCCTGGTCGGCCGTTGCGCGGAACTCGCTACGCCGGTCAACGAGCCGGACGCGCAAGCCCACCCGGCGTTCTCCTACCGGCCGGAAACGGGCGAAGAGATTTATCATTCGCTGCTCGCCGTGCCGATCCTCCGGGGTGGCGTGGTGCTCGGCGTCATCGTCGTGCAGAACCGCACGCCACGCGAATACATCGAAGACGACGTCGAGGTGCTCGAGACGACCGCAATGGTGGTCGCCGAGAACCTCGCCTCGGGTGCTGTCGCCGGCGCGCGCGGGCCTGATCTCGATCGACCGCAGTCCGACACCATCGCCGGTACGCCGCTGTCGAGCGGCATTGCGCTCGGCCACGTCGTGCTGCACGAACCGCGCGTCGTCGTCACCGAACTGCTCGCCGAGGATCCGGACGCGGAACTCGTCCGCCTCGACATTGCGATCGAGCGGTTGCGCGAGAACATAGACGACATGTTGCGCAACGATTCGATCAGCCAGGCGGGCGCGCATCACGACGTGCTCGAAGCCTATCGCATGTTCGCCAACGATCGCGGCTGGGTGCGCCGGATGCGCGACGCGGTCCGCGAGGGGCTCTCGGCGGGCGCCGCCGTCGAGCGCGTGCACAACGCCACGCGTGCCCGCATGCTGCGCCAGAACGACCCATTCTGGCGGGAGCGGCTGCGCGATCTCGACGATCTTTCAGATCGCCTGCAGCGTGTGCTCGCGGGCAAGCTCAATACCGCCGCCGATCCGCTGGCGCTGCCGGAAGATGCGATCCTGCTCGCCCGCAATATGGGACCAGCGGAGCTTCTCGACTACGATCCCAAGAGGCTCCGGGCCCTGATTGTCGAGGATGCCAGCGCGCAGAGCCATGTGGCCATAGTCGCCAAGGCGCTAGGCATCGCCGCAGTCGGCCAGGTTTCTGGCATCACAGAGCGCGTCAGTGGCGGCGATGCGGCGATCGTCGATGGCGAGACCGGCGAGGTGCACCTGCGCCCGCCGCCGGAACTGGTCGCCGCCTATTCCGACAAGGTGCGATTTCTCGCCCGCCGCCAGAGCCAATACCGGGCGCTGCGCGATACGCCGGCGCGGACCAAGGACGGCGTCGGCATCCGCTTGATGATGAACGCTGGCCTGCCGGTCGACATGGCGCATCTCGATGACTGCGGCGCCGATGGCATCGGCTTGTTCCGCACCGAATTGCAGTTCATGATCACGTCGACCTTCCCGCGCCTCGAACGCCAGACGGCAGCCTATCGCCAGATCCTCGAGGCGGCCGGCGACAAGCCGGTGGTGTTCCGAGCGCTCGACATCGGCGGTGACAAGGCGCTGCCGTACCTGCGCCAGCCCAAGGAAGACAACCCGGCGATCGGCTGGCGCGCGATCCGCCTCGCTCTCGACCGGCCGGGGTTGCTGCGGCTGCAGGTGCGCGCGTTCCTTCGCGCGGCTGGTGGGCGCAAGCTCAACGTCATGCTGCCGATGGTGTCCGAGGTTGCCGAGATCGACGCCGCACGGGCGCTGATCGCCGACGAGGCCGCACGTATGCGTGCTGCCGGTCATGTGCCGCCCGAGTCCATTGCCGTCGGCGCCATGGTCGAAGTGCCGAGCATCCTCTTCGATCTCGATGCGCTGCTCGCGCGCGTCGACTTCCTGTCGGTCGGCTCGAACGATTTACTGCAGTTCCTGTTCGCCGCCGACCGCATGAATGCGCTGGTCGCGAGCCGTTACGATCCACTGTCGGTGTCGGCGCTGCGTGCTCTCAAGCTTATCGTCGAGGCGGCCGACCGGCGTGACAAGCCCATCACGCTGTGCGGCGAAATGGCGGCCCGCCCGCTGGAGGCGATGGCCCTGATCGGGCTCGGCTTTCGTGCCGTCTCGATGGCGCCGGCTTCGATCGGCCCGGTCAAGAGCATGATTTTGTCGCTGGACGCGTCACGCATCAGGGCGGTGATGGAGAGCTTGCTCGCAGCCGGCAACGGCGGCAGCATCCGCGAAACGCTGCGCGCGTTCGCGGAAGGCGACAGCGTCGAGATCTGACGCGGTTCCGAGCGACAGCCGCCTGATCAGGCGCGACGCGGCCAGCAGACTGAAACGGCGGATCACCCCAATCATGCAGCCCGGACCGAAGACACCATGAGCGCTATCCCGTCGGACAAGCTCGAGCGGCTCGTCGACCGCTGGGAGGTCCTCCAGCGCGAGTTGCAGGCCGGCAGCAACCAGGCGGCGTTCGCGCGGTTGTCGAAGGAATTCGCCGGTCTCGATCCAATCGTGATGACGATACGTGCGATGCAGCGTGCCGAGGCCGAGCGGGCCGACCTCGACGCCTTGAGCCAGGATGCCGCCACCGATCGCGAGATGCGCGACATGGCGGCTGCCGAAATCGCCGACGTGACGGCACGGATCGGCACTCTCGAACACGAGTTGCGCCTCCAGCTGTTGCCGAAGGACGAGGCCGACGAGGGTAACGTCATCCTCGAAGTGCGCGCCGGCACCGGCGGCGACGAGGCGGCCCTGTTCGCCGCTGACCTGTTCCGCATGTATGCCCGCTATGCCGAACTCAAGGGCTGGAAAGTCGACGTGATCGAAGCGTCCGAGAACGATCTCGGCGGCTATCGCGAGGTCGTCGCCTCGATCTCGGGGCTCGGCGCCTTCGCCCGTCTCAAGTTCGAATCCGGCGTGCATCGCGTGCAGCGGGTGCCGGCGACCGAGGCGAGCGGGCGCATCCACACCTCGGCGGCGACCGTCGCGGTGCTGCCCGAGGCCGAAGACGTCGACATCGACATCAAGCCGGAGGATCTGCGGATCGACACCATGCGCGCCTCGGGCGCCGGTGGCCAGCACGTCAATAAGACCGAATCGGCCGTTCGTATCACCCATTTGCCAACCGGCATCATGGTGGTGTCGGCCGAGAAGTCGCAGCATCAGAACCGGCGGCTCGCCATGCAGGTGCTGCGGGCGCGCATCTACGAGATCGAGCGCGCGCGGGCGGCGAACGAGCGGGCCGAGGCGCGCAAGTCGCAGGTGGGTTCGGGCGACCGTTCGCAGCGCATTCGCACCTACAACTTCCCGCAAGGCCGTGTCACGGACCACCGCATCAACCTGACGCTGCACAAGCTTTCGTTCGTGCTCGATGGCTCGGCTCTCGACGAACTGCTCGACGCCCTGATCACCGAGCATCAGGCGAGTCTGCTCGCCGAACTCGAGGGCGGGGCTTAGCAATGCCAGCAAACCTAGTCCCCTTGCCGCTAACGCTCGGGGTTGCGGCCGCGATGCTCACCCGCTCCTTCGCCGAAGCCGGGCTCGACGGGCCGGCACGCGATGCCCGGGTGCTGGTCGCAGCCGCAGCTGGCGTCGGCACGGAAATGCTGCTCGCCCATCCCGATCGGCCGTTGGACGCCGAAGCTGCGGCACGTGCGCTCGCATTCTGCCGCCGCCGGATCGCGCGCGAGCCGGTGGCCCGTATCCTCGGCCGGCGCGAGTTCTACGGTCGCGCGTTCGAAATCGGTCCCGATGTCCTCGATCCGCGGCCCGATACCGAGACGCTGGTCGATCTCGCGCTCGGGCTCGTTCGAGAGGCCGCGTCGGCCGGCCGCCGCTTGCGCATCCTCGACGTCGGCACGGGCAGCGGCTGCATTGCGGTGACGCTGCTCGCTGAACTGGCGACGGCCGAGGCGGTCGCCACCGACGTTTCAGCGGCGGCGCTCGCATTGGCGCGACACAATGCGGCAGTACATGGCGTCGTCGATCGGCTCGATTTCGTCCAGACCGACGTCGCGGACGGCATCGCCGGCCCGTTCGATCTGATCGTTTCCAACCCACCCTATATCGCCCGGGAAGTGATCGCGACGCTGGAGCCGGAGGTTCGTTGCCACGATCCGGTGTTGGCTCTGGACGGCGGCGTCGATGGCCTGACGATCTACCGACACCTCGCCGTCGCGGCGCCGCGCCTGCTTGTGCCGGGCGGATGGATAGCCGTCGAGGTCGGCATCGGCCAAGCGAGCGCAGTCGAACAAATGTTCACTGAAGGGTTGTGGCAAGTGCCCGAACTCACCTTACTTGCAGGCGCCGTTCACGCCGCGCGGGACTTGGCCGGAGTGCTCCGTTGTGTGGCTGTCCAGGCACATTCCAGCGTGGTTCGCTAAAAACACTTGGAATTGCTGCGTAACGTCGCTATTCTCTCCGTAGGAAGTCCAGAGCGCGTGCTTTGATTGATCAATGGTCCATGGCGACCAGTTCGGATCGCACGCGACGGAAGTCATCTTCGCTCACGATTCGATGGCAGACGTGACGGCGCAATAGAGCCGGGTTCACAAACGACACGCGAGTGCCGTAAGGCAGCGAATGGTCCGCGCGCGCGGCGCAATATTGCGCGAGAGTCGACCGGAACTGAAGTGGGAGCGGCGCACTGTAACGACCGTGCCGGTCGGCAAACGGCTGAGGGCGCACTCGCCAGATATCATAAACGATATCGTGTGGCGGACATAATTCACCTCTGCAGCCGGCGCGCCTGCGGCTGGCATTCGAACGAATGAGTTTTGGGGAGCGGTCAGTCAGCATGACCAGCATCGGGGTTCGCGATCCGAGCGGCTACAGCCGCTTGCTAAACCGTAGAGCCACCGAGTCAGCCGTGCGGCAGAGCCAGCGCCTGCCGATCGCTCGATGAGTTTTCAACACAACCGACCGGGAATGGAAGCCGAATGAGGCAGGGACAGCAGAACCGCAGGGGTCGCGGTGGCCGGCAACACAATAATAACAGCAACAACACTGGCAACAATGCTGGCAACCAGCACCGTAAGGGGCAGAACCCGCTGACTCGCAGCTTCGAGTCCAACGGTCCCGACGTGAAGATCCGCGGTACGCCGGCACATGTCGCCGAGAAATACATCTCGCTCGCCCGCGATGCGTTTTCGTCGGGAGATCGCGTGCTCGCAGAGAACTATCTGCAACACGCCGAGCACTACAATCGCATCATCCTGACCTATCGTGAGCAGCACATGGGTCAGCAACAGCCCGATCCGTCGAGCCGCTTCCGCGTGGCCGGTATGGCCGACCTCGAAGGCGGCGATGACATGGGCGACGACGACGGCGAGGACGGCATGGAGCAGTCCGCGCAGCAGCCGCGCGGCATGGAGCCGCAGCCAGGGTCCGGTGGTGGCCAAGGTCGATCCGACGATCGAAGTGATCGGCAGCCACGCCACGAGCGGCAGGATCGCCAGCGCAACGACCGCCAGCAGCGGTTCGACGGCCAGAATCGATACGAAGGCCAGAACCGCTTCGAAGGACGATCGGACAACCGGCAGGACAACCGGTACGAAAGTCGCGGCGACGGGCGTCTGGACAATCGCACCGACAACCGGTCCGACAATCGCCCCGATAATCGCAATGACAACCGCTCCGAAGGGCGCCAGGAGGGTCGTTACGAGGCCCGCCAGGAGCCGCGCGGCGAGGGCCGGACAGAGCAGCGTCAGGAGCCGCGCTCTGAGCAGCGCCCCGAACAGCGCCAGGACAATCGCGGCGAGGGTGGCCGCGAAGGCGGTCGGCAGGAAAACCGCGGTCGTTATCGCGAGCGTGATCGCGATCCCCAGCAGACCCGCCCCGAGGGTGGGCGTGCCGAGGCCGGTCGAGTCGAGGCTAGCCGGATCGAGGCTGGTCGCACCGAGCAGCCGGCGTCGGTTCCGAATGATACGGTCGCTGCCGCCGAGCCGGCTCAGCGGCCCGAAGCGCCGCCGCGCCGCCGCGAGCGGTTCGTCGAACCGCAGGACGACCAGCCGGCCTTTCTGCGTCGGCCCGTGCGCCGCGCCCGTCGTGAAACGACCGAAGAGGGTGCGGGTGCAACCGAGGTGGTGAGCGAAGCAGGCGGCGGTAAGCCGACGGTCTGATCTGTCGGTCTAGTCGCACGTGTCCGCCTGGCACGTTGCCAGGCGTATCTCACCGTCTGGGTCCGATCGGCGGAGGTGACGTGGGTCTCCAGCCAGCTAGCGGCAGGCTCTCGCTCGACGAGATGGCCGAGGGTGTCCAGCGTGGCGACCGTGCCGTGCTGGCGCGCGCTATCACGCTCGTTGAAAGCTCGAAAAGCGAGCATCAGGCCGACGCACAGGCCTTGCTACAAGCGCTGCTGCCCGAAACCGGGCGTGCCCTGCGGCTCGGCATCACGGGTGTACCCGGCGCCGGCAAGTCGACCACGATCGACCAGCTCGGACTCAATCTGGTCGAGGCCGGCCACAAGGTGGCGGTGCTCGCCATCGACCCGACCTCGAAACGCTCCGGTGGCTCGATTCTCGGCGACAAGACGCGCATGGCGCGCCTCGCCGTTCATCCTGATGCCTTCATCCGCCCCTCGCCGACGTCGGGCACGCTCGGCGGCGTCGCCCGTAAGACGCGCGAGACGATGGCGCTGGTGGAAGCAGCGGGCTTCGACGTGGTGATCGTCGAGACGGTCGGCGTCGGTCAGTCCGAGGTCACGGTCGCCGACATGGTCGATTTCTTTCTTGTGATGCTGATCCCCGGCGGCGGCGACGAGCTGCAGGGCATAAAGAAGGGCATCATCGAGATCGCCGACATGATCGCCATCAACAAGGCCGACGGCGACAATCGCGCGCGCGCAAACCGTTCGGCCGCCGACTATCAGGGCGCGCTCAACCTGCTCGCACCCGCGTCTGACACCTGGCGGCCAACGGTCGTTACCATCTCAGGCCTCGAGAACGTCGGCCTCGACGCGCTGTGGGGCCACATCCTGCGCCATCGCGATCTGACAACGGCTTCCGGCGAGCGCACCGCCCGCCGCCGCACGCAGGCTGTCGCCTGGATGCGCGATCTGCTGACGGAACAACTTATGGTGCGGGCGATGGCCAAGCCCGAGGTGGCCGCCCGTCTTGCCGCAGCGGAGGCGGATGTCGCCGCTGGCCGTCTGTTGCCGACCCGTGCTGTCGACGGCATCCTCGGATTGATGCTCGCGTAAGTCGGTGCCGGCTCAGCCGACGGCGTTGGCCTGCACCAGAAGGCGCCCGCCTGCCGCCGGTAAGAGCGCGAGGTCGCCGCCTATCGGCTCGGCGAGGCGCATGGCACGCACGGCGCCGCGGGTCGCTCCGGCGACCAGGTTCGAAGTAATCAGCGCCGTGCCGGCATCTATGTCGCCCGAGACCGCGATGCCGATGCCCGCCGCGCGGATCACGTTGCCGCTCGCCACCACGTTGCGCATGTAGCGGCCCCAGCCGATCACGATGCCGGCAGTCGGCGCGTTCTCGATGGTGTTGCCGGTGACCGCCGCGTCGGCCTCCACCGCGATGCCCTCGCCGCGTTTGTCCTGAGGCTCCTGCTCGCGGCGGAACAGGTTGCGGATCAGGTTGCCCTGGATCACGGCGAGCCGGCCGCCTTCGTTGAAGTTGGTCACCGAGATTCCGCACGCCGCGCGGTCGACGATGTTGCCCTGGATCAGCGCGCCCTCGAAGCCGAACTCGGCATAAAGCGCCACTTCGCCGAGGCGCTGGCAGGTATTGCCGGTGATCTGGATGTTCGAGGCCGCGTTGCCGCGCACGGCAGTGAACGCGCAGTCCGAGATCTGGTTGCCGGCGACGATCACCGCACCGGCGCGGAACACGTTGACACCGTTACCATACTGCCCAGAGCCGCCAGACGCAGCCGCGATCCGGGCGATCCGGTTGCCGGAAACGATCGTGCCGTCGACGGCGGGCTTCGAGGTCCACACCAGAACACCGTTGTCGGCGCAGTCGGCGATGTCGCAGTCGGCGATGGTGAGGCCAGTTGCGTCGGTCGAGAAGATTGCGGCCCGGCCAGCGGCGCGAACCTTCACGCGTCTGATGCGTCCGCCGCAGCGCTCGAGTGTCAATGCCGTGGCCGGCGCGGCGAGGATGGCGATTTCGTCGACGAGGATGTCGGCAGCGTTGCGGATTGCGAGCAGGCCCTGCTGTGCCGCGGTCTTCGTCGTGCTGCGAGCCCCGCTGATCGTCAGGGCCGAAACGCGCAGGCCATCGGCGCCATCGCCGGTAAGCGCACCTGCAGCGTCGGTCACGTCGATGCGGGTGGCGCGGCCGGAGCCGCTGAGATCGAGGCCGGCGCGCAGTTGCAGGCCGCGTACGGGGTAGCGGCCGGGCGCCAGTCGCAATGGCAATCGGCGCGCAGCGGCAGCATCGATCGCCGTTTGCAGCGCACGCGTCATGTCGCCGGCGGCCGGCATCAGTGTGATCGCGAAGTCGGTCGCGGCCGGGGTGGGCTGACTGGCCGGCGGGCGTGCGGTGGCCTCAGTGGCGAGCGCCGCCGTACCGAGCCCGACGGCTGCCAGCGTGGTCATCGCGTCACGGCGGCCGAGCGCACTGCGGGTGGTGTCATCGCGCATTTGTCAGGCTCTCCGGTCGACGTAGGGCGTGCCATCGTCAAGCAGAAGGCGTGCCATCTCGGTTAACGACGCGCCGATCAGACAGGCCGCCGCGCGAGGCAGGTGGACAGCGCGATCGAGGCGCCGGCGGTGGCGCGGTCGACGTCGAGGGGCAGGCGCCGGCGGATCGGCAGGCGTGGCCAGCGTGCGGCGCCGAGATCGTGCGGGATGTGGATGAAGCCGGCCTGGCCAGGCATCCGGCTCGCGGCATGCAACGAAAGCACATGGAACAGGATGGCGTTGCAGAGATACTGGCCGGCATCGCTGGAGAGCTGCGCCGGCAGTCCTGCTGCTTTCAAGCGCGCGACGATGCGGGCACTCGGCACGGTCACTGCCCGCTCGTCCGGGCCGTCGGGATCGAGCCGATCGCAGGCCGGCACGCTGCCCGTGGCGTCCGCCGCCCGGCAGGCATTGCGCGCGCGCGTCTCGATGACGATCGCCTCGGCCCGCCGAGATACGCCAAAATGTAGCGAGAGCGTCGGCTGATGGCGGTCGACCAGGTGCGTCAGCCATTGCGCGCCGGCATGCCACTCGGTCGGCAGTTCGGCGGTCACGAAATGATGGGTCGGATGCAGCCGACGGGCCCGGTACGCCAGCGCTTCCACCACGCGCATCGAAACGTTGTCCGGGACGCCTGGAAATGGCCCGAAGCCGGTGAGCAGGATGGTGCGGCGCGTGCGTCTCAAGTCCGTTGGCCTCCCGCTGGCGCGATTGCCGGCCCGTGAGATACATGCGCCGGCCGGTCACACCTCTGCAATAGTCGATCGGCATCAGGGTTGCGAAGTGATTGGGCCGTCACGAGGGCGGTGGCCGGGGAATAGTCAGGGAGGGCCGCCGATGGCCGACGACGCGACGGAAAATGCTCTGGTCGGCATCTCGGTGCGTGCTGACGACCCCGAACTCGGCGATCTCGCCGCGAACATCGACGCCGCCGAGCGGCTCGGCGTCGATTCGATCGAACTGCCGACACTGGCGATGGACTTGGTCGCCGGCGGTCAGGTGATGCGTGACCGGCTCGACCGCGCCAAGCGCATCGTCGGTAAGCGCCGCGTGCGCCTTTCGGCACACGGCCCGATCGCTATCAATCTGATGGGTCCGCCGCACCTTCTGAAGCTGCACGAGACGGTGCTGCACGCGAGCCTGATCGTCGCAGCGGAACTCGGCGCGACCCGATACGTGCTGCACACCGGTATTTCGCCGCTCACCGAGGCGGCGGACCTTGCCGCCGCCTACGAGGTGCAGCGCGCATGTCTTGCGCGGGCGGGCGACGCCGCCAAGGCGCTCGGCCTGTTGCTGGTGGTCGAGAATGTGTTCACCTATGAGCGCAAGCGGCGCACGGCGTTGCCCTCGGAACTCGCTCGCGAGCTTGCTGCGGTGGCGCACTCGAACGTGCGGGCCTGCTTCGACGTCTCGCACGGCATGATCAACGCGTCCGTGTGGGGCGCCGACTTCCTCACCGAGGCCGAGGTACTGGCGCCGCTGTCGAACCATTTGCATGTGCACGACAGCTTCGGCTGGCCGACCGAGATCACGACCTATTCGCGGGCCGAGCGGATCGCTTTCGGCCAGGGTGACCTGCACCTGCCGATCGGCTGGGGCAACATGCCATGGCAAGACCTATTCCGGCGCTGCCGCTTCCCGCGCGGGTGCGTGCTCAATATCGAACTCGAACAGCGCCATTGGGCGCACGCCGCACACTGCGTAGCGGCGGCGCGCGAACTGGCAGCTCAGGTGCATTTCGTCGACGCGGCCTGACGGGTGGGGCGACACTGCCGACAGTTGCGTCCGCTCTCACGGCGACGTGATGGCGGGGCGCAGTCGGGCGCGGTATCAAGCTGCGTCCAAAGTTTTGACGCAGCAACACGGGGTCCCCATGCTCAAGTTCTACTTCAACGGCTCGCCGAACCCGACCAAGGTCGCCCTCTTGCTGGAGGAAGCGGCCATCTCTTACGAGGCGGTTCCGGTCGATACCCGCAAGGGCGAGCAGTTCCGCCCTGAGTACCTCGCCATCAATCCGAACGGCAAGACGCCAGCCATCGTCGATGGCGACGTGACGGTGTTCGATTCCAATGCCATCCTGCTTTATCTCGCCGAGACGTCCGGCAAGTTCCTGCCGCCCGCCACGCCCAAGGCCAAGGGCGAGATGCTGTCGTGGCTGATGTTCGCTGCGACCGGCATCGGACCTTACGCGGGCCAGGCTGTTCACTTCCGCCACTTCTCGCCCGAGAAGATTCCCTACGCACAGAATCGCTACGCCTACGAGGCCGAGCGTCACTTCGCGATCGTCGACGCCCATCTCGCCAAGCATAAGTACATGGTCGCCGACACGTACACGTTCGTCGACATGGACGTGTGGGGCTGGGCACGCATGATCCCGTTCATCCTCGGCGAGGAGGCGTGGGCGAAGTTCCCGAACCTGAAGCGGCTGACGGACGAGATCTCGGCCCGGCCAGCGGCAGTTCGCGCGGTGGCGCTGAAGGACAAGTTCACCTGGAAGACCGACATGGACGACGAAGCCCGCCGACACATGTTCAAGCATCTGGCGAAGTAGTTCTGGCGCAGCGCTTCGAATGGTGAACCCCCGGCAGTTGCTGCCGGGGGATGTATTTTTTCGGCATGCTGGTCTGTCAGCTTTCGATCGTCACCGCGTCGCCGGCCGTGATGTTCCCGCCGATGTCGACCTTGGCGTAGACGCCGAAGTCGGTATGGCCCCAGGTCCGCTGCAGCAGCGCCGGCACCGCCATGTCGCGGGCGCCCGTCGCAGGGTCGACGTTGGTCGCGTCGCAACGCTGCGTGCGGTGGAACACCGTCACTCGGGCGTCGGCGACGGCGAGCGTCTTGAACACCCAGCCGAACTCCGCCCACGGCTCGAGACCGTCGACATAGAGGTTGGCGCGAAACCGCAGCGGGTCGATCGGCCGGCCAGCGACGCGCTCGAGATCGCGCACGCTCGCCAGATTGACGATGTGCAGACACTTCGCGGCGACGTCCGAGAAGCTGTGCCCGGGTGCGGCGACGATCTTCGGCGCACCCCGCAGCGCACCCTTCATGTAGGCGGCAAGGAACTGCTCGATCATCTGGCGGCCGAGCTTGGTCGAGAGCTGGCCCTTCGCAACCTGGCGGCCGTCACGCAATATGGTCAGCGTCTCGGTTGCGGCCTCGAAGTTCGAACGCAGTGTCGCCAGCCGCTCGTCGCGCATGAGCATGAGGAAGTTGATTTTGGGCAGATGCTTCGGCTGTGCAGCGTCGAAACGGCCTGGGCCGTTCTCGACGGCATAGGCGCGGTCGAAGGGCAGCGTTTCGCCGGGCACGAGCGTCACCGATGGCATCGGCTCGGGCGTCAGGCCTTTGACCGGATAGCGATAGATCGAGGCGATGGTCGCAGTCATGGTCGAAGTCTGATCCTGGCCGGAGGCGTGCGAATGTGCGCGCACTCTCACCCCTTTTGCCGGCGCGAGACAACCCCATATCACGCGAGGGAGCAGGCCGGTGCCGTTCGGGCTGGATCTGCAACCTGCAAAAACTCCTGTCGACAACGGCATTCCGCAGTCGTGCCCGAGGGGCGGCATGGGATGCGCCGAGAAGGGACCATCATATGAACTTCGATCGCTACACCGATCGCGCCAAGGGCTTCGTCCAATCGGCGCAAAGCCTCGCGTTGCGCGAGGGCCACCAGCAATTCGCGACCGAGCATCTGCTCAAGGTGCTGCTCGACGACGATCAGGGTCTCGCTGCGGGCCTGATCCAGCGCGCCGGCGGCAATTCTCGCCAGGCGTTGACGCTGACAGAGCAGGCACTTGCCAAGCGGCCGAAGGTTTCGGGCTCCGGCGCTGGCCAAGTCTATCTTGCAGCCGATCTCGCGCGCCTGTTCGACAATGCCGCGAAAATCGCCGAGAAGGCCGGCGACAGTTACGTCACCGCCGAACGTCTGCTGCTGGCCATCGCCATGGAGCCGCAGTCTGAGGCGGGTAAAATCCTCATTCAGGCTGGCGTCAACGCGCAGGCGTTGAACACCGCGATCAGCGAAATCCGCAAGGGCCGCACCGCCGACACCGCCTCCGCCGAGGAAGGCTACGAGGCGCTGAAGAAGTACGCCCGCGATCTGACCGAGGCAGCCGCCGCCGGCAAGCTCGATCCAGTGATCGGGCGCGACGATGAGATCCGCCGCACCATTCAGGTGCTCTCGCGTCGCACCAAGAACAATCCCGTGCTGATCGGTGAGCCGGGCGTCGGCAAGACGGCGATCGCCGAAGGCTTGGCGCAGCGCATCGTCAAGGGCGATGTGCCCGAGAGCCTGAAGAACAAGAAGCTGATGGCGCTCGACATGGGCTCGTTGATCGCCGGTGCGAAGTATCGCGGCGAGTTCGAGGAGCGGCTGAAGGCGGTGCTCGCCGAGGTAACGGCGGAAGCTGGCCGCATCATCCTGTTCATCGACGAAATGCACACGCTCGTCGGCGCCGGCAAGGCGGACGGCGCAATGGACGCATCGAACCTGCTGAAGCCGGCATTGGCGCGCGGCGAACTGCACTGCGTCGGCGCCACCACGCTCGCCGAATACCGCAAGCACGTCGAGAAGGATGCAGCACTCGCACGACGCTTCCAGCCAGTGTTCGTTTCCGAGCCGACGGTGGAGGACACGATCTCCATCCTGCGCGGCCTCAAAGAAAAGTACGAGCTGCACCACGGCGTGCGCATCACCGATTCGGCGCTGGTGGCGGCTGCAACCCTGTCCAACCGCTACATCACCGACCGCTTCCTGCCCGACAAGGCGATCGACCTGATGGACGAGGCGTCGTCGCGGCTCAGGATGCAGGTCGACAGCAAGCCCGAAGAGCTTGACGAGATCGACCGCGACCTGATGCAGGCGATGATCGAGCGCGAGGCCCTGAAGAAAGAGACCGACCAAGCCTCCAAGGACCGTCTCGTCAAACTCGAACGCATGATCGCCGAGCTGGAAGAGCGCTCGCAGGCGATGACGGCGCGCTGGCAGGGCGAGAAGCAGAAGCTCGGCTCGGCGCAGAAGATCAAGGAGGAGCTCGACGCCATGCGCATCGAGCTCGACCAGGCCATGCGCCGGGGCGATTACGCACGCGCCGGCGAACTCCAGCATGTCAAGATCAAGGACGCCGAGCGTCGTCTCGCCGAGATCGAGCTCCGGGGTGCCGGCGGCACCATGCTCGAGGAGGCCGTGACGCCCGACCAGATTGCGGCCGTCGTCTCGCGCTGGACCGGCGTTCCGGTCGACAAGATGCTGGAAGGCGAGCGCGACAAGTTACTGCGCATGGAAGACGAACTGGCCAAGCGTGTCGTCGGCCAGCGCGAGGCCGTGATTGCCGTGTCGACCGCTGTCCGCCGCGCGCGCGCCGGCCTGCAGGATCCGAACCGGCCGATCGGTTCGTTCATGTTCCTGGGCCCGACAGGCGTCGGCAAGACAGAGCTGACGAAAGCCCTCGCGCAGTTCCTGTTCGACGACGATCAGGCGATGGTGCGCGTCGACATGAGCGAGTTCATGGAGAAGCACTCTGTCTCCCGCCTGATCGGCGCGCCTCCGGGCTATGTCGGCTACGAGGAAGGCGGCGCACTGACCGAAGCTGTGCGGCGCCGTCCCTATCAGGTCGTGTTGTTCGACGAGATCGAGAAGGCGCATCCGGACGTGTTCAACGTGCTCCTCCAGGTGCTCGACGACGGGCGTCTGACGGACGGACAGGGCCGGACGGTCGACTTCAAGAACACGCTGATCATCATGACGTCGAACAGCGGCGCAGAGTATCTCGTCGCCCAGAAGGAAGGCGAGGACACCGACGCCGTGCGCGAATTGGTGATGGGCGAGGTCAAGTTGAAGTTCCGGCCCGAGTTCCTCAACCGGCTCGACGACATCATCCTGTTCCATCGCCTGCAACGCGCCGAGATGGGGCAGATCGTCGACATCCAGCTCGGGCGGCTGCGCAAGCTGCTCACCGACCGCAAGATCGAGGTCAAGCTCACGGATCAGGCGCGTACCTGGCTCGCCAACCAGGGCTTTGATCCCGCCTATGGCGCGCGGCCGTTGAAGCGCGTGATCCAGAAGGCCGTGCAGGATCCGATCGCCGAACAGATCCTGATGGGCGGCATCAAGGACGGCGACACCGTCGAAATCGGCGTGCGTGACGGCGCGCTGACGGTCAACGGCTGGCCGGTGAAGCAAGCGGCTTGAGGCGTTGTTTGTCATCCCGGGCCTTGGGCCCGGGACCCCTTTTCTCCACACGCTCAGCGCTGGTCGATGACGAATTAGGGGTGCGATCGGCCTCGGAAGCGCGCATCGAGGCGCCAGAGCCAAGGGGAGCCGATCATGCCGCCCCGCATCTACTGGGTGAAGCTCGACGAGGCGCCGGGTGGCGTTGCCATCACGCAGCGGCCGCGCGCGGTGCCTTATCTCGACGAGGATGTCGCGTACTGGAAGCGTGAGGGGCTCGATATCGTGGCGAGCCTGCTCGAGCGGGAGGAAGCCGCAAGCATCGGGCTCGCCACGCAAGGCGACGTCATGCGCACGGCGGGCCTCGAGTTCGTCTCGCTGCCGGTCACCGATCACGGCTTGCCGGATACGCTCGCTTCCTATGATACGGTCGTGCGCCAGCTTGCCGACCGGGTGCGCGACGGCCGCCGGATCGCCTGCCACTGCTACGCTGGGCTTGGCCGTTCGCCGACCCTCGCTGCGGGCGTTCTGATTCGCTTGGGACTCGACGCCGATACGGCGATCGCTCGCTTGTCCGAGGCCCGCAAGGTGCCTGTGCCCGAGACCCAGCCACAGTTCGACTGGATCCATGACTATGCAACCTTCGTGCGCCGGAGCTGAAGCAAGCATATAGCGGGCAGTCATTCGACGCGGGCAATGGACCTCGGGCGGCACTGCGCCCTAAGATCGTCTCTTCAACAGAGAGGGTCCCGATGAAGCTCGCCACCCTGAAGCATGCCGACAGCCGCGACGGTCGTCTGGTCGTCGTCTCCGATGATCTCACGCGCTGCACGTCCGCCGCCCTTGTCGCACCGACGCTGCAAGCAGCGCTCGACGACTGGGCAAGCGCCGCGCCCCGCCTCGAGGAACT
>Ga0247831_1002300_pt1 | contig 31608 bp, 36 predicted proteins | sample LaCruzMarch2015__9_FD_192406 | JGI IMG/M metagenome (GOLD analysis project Ga0247831, IMG submission 192406) | Freshwater microbial communities from meromictic Lake La Cruz, Castile-La Mancha, Spain - LaCruzMarch2015_1m | ecosystem: Environmental > Aquatic > Freshwater > Lake | place: Spain...
AGGCCGCCATGGAGCGCGCCGTCGGGGAGTCCGCGCTCAAGCTGGAGTCCCAGATGATCATCCTCTCGACCGCGGTGAGCGGCGGGCCGTTCCTCGGGCTCCTCGGCACCGTCTGGGGGGTCATGGATGCGTTTGCGGGCATCGCCGCCGCAGGAACCGCCAACCTCGCTGCCATGGCGCCGGGCGTCTCCGGCTCGCTCATCACGACCGTCGTCGGTCTCCTCGTCGCCATCCCGGCGATGTTCGGCTACAACTTTCTTGTCACCAGCCTCCGCTCGATGCTCGTGCAGGCCGACAACTTTGCGGCTGAGCTCTCGTCCGAGATCGAGCACCGCTACGTCGAACACGGCACCCGCGAGGCGCGGCGCTCCCTCCACTGACCATGCGCCGCTACTCCTCAAGGCACAATTTGCAGACGCTCACCGAGCTGAACGTCACCCCGCTCCTCGACCTGGCCTTCGTCCTGCTCATCATCTTCATGATCACCACCCCCCTCATCGAGAACAGCCTCGATCTCGTGGTGCCAACCAGCTCGACGGCAAAAACCAGCGTGAACCCCTCGGAGGTCATCACGATCTCGCTCGATAAAAACGACGTCCTCAAACTCAATGAGCAGGTGGTGACCGCCTCCGACCTGGAGGCCCGCCTCGCCACGCTCCGCGCCGCAAACCCGGAGACGGCGGTCGTCGTCCGCCCGCACAAGGACCTCGCCGTTCAGAAATTTGTCGCCGTGATGGATATCCTCCAGCGCACCGGGATCACCAAGGTCGGCGTGATGACCCACCTCGAAGAAGGCGTCACCCCCTGACATGCACGACCCGCGATTCCGGCGGAACCTCATCCTCGTCGCCGCCCTCCATGTCGTGGCCCTCGCCGCGTTCTTCGTGTTTTCCAATCGTGAAATAAAAAAGCCCGCCGGCGAGGTCGTCTGGATGAGCCCCGGAGCGTTCTCCTCCGCTCCCCAAGCCGAAGCCCCCTTTGTGCCTGAGCCGGATCCTGCGCCAGAGGACCCCGAACCTACGCCCGAGGCAACTCCAGAACCCACTCCAGAGCCCCCGGCAACCCCGGAGCCTACGCCTGCTCCCACTCCTCCCCCGACCCCCGAGCCTACGCCAGAACCCACCCCAGATCCGTCTGAGATCCCCCTCTCCACGCCAACGCCAACGCCAACGCCAACCGCGACTCCAAAGCCAACTCCGAAACCAACCCCCAAGCCAAGCGTAACCCCGAAACCAACCCCCAAGCCGACGCCTAAGTCCACGGCATCGCCCAAACCGACACCCAAATCTTCCCCCAAGCCCAGCGTTTCTCCAAAGCCCAGCCCCAAGGCATCTGCCTCTCCGAAAGACGCTGCCTCCCCCAAGCCGTCGGGGTCCCCAAAAAGCAGCCCCTCTGGCGAGGAAAAAGATATGGAGGGAAAAAAGTCGGAGAAGGGATCTGGCGCCGCATCGGAGGGCTCGGGAACTTCGACAAAGTCCGGTGCCGGGGGCGAGTCCTCCCAATTCGGGTGGTACCATGAACTCATCCACGACCGGTTCTACAGCCAGTGGGAGCAGCCGACCTCGATCTTTGACCAGGCGAAGTCGTTCGTTTGCACCGTGAAGATCCGGATCGAAAAAGACGGCACGATTTCCAGCGCCGAGATCGTGAAGCCGAGCGGCAACCCGGTCATGGACGCCTCGGTTCTCGAGGCCGCCAAGCGGGTCGCCCAGATCGACCCGCCGCCGGCCGGACTCTCCTCAGGCGGCGGCTATACGGTAAGCATCAACTTCGAGCTCGAGTAGCTGTTCAAATTCCGATTTGACATGTGACCAACAACCCGCTGATATTCGGCATCCGCATGCAGCCGTAGCTCAATTGGATAGAGCATCTGACTACGGATCAGAAGGTTGAAAGTTCGAGTCTTTCCGGCTGCACCACTTAGCATCAATGAGTTACGCCAGTTAAAATAATCTGGCTTTTTTCCAGACTTGCACTTTCCTTGCGCTTTTTCGGCTAACCCCCCCCTAATTTGGCAGGAAAAGAAGACCCGCCCTGCCGCAATGGAAATGCGGAGGAGTTCGCAGAAAGCGCAGATTGCCGAAAATCCCGGTTACGCCCCGCCCCGCTGTTTTATACCCTGAAAGGCGAACCCCTCGCACGGAAAGAGTGGCCACAGGCCGTGGGGTGGGAAATGCCAACCTGCCAAGGCATTTGAAGAAACGCCGTTCCGCGCTTGAGGAGAGCAAGGAAATGCGCTGATATCGCTGGTTCCCGGAACAAAAACGAGCGTGTCTTCAAAATTTTTCACCAATGAGGGAACCAATTCCCTCCTGAACAAGTTCGCCGGGGTTTTCGCGGCGAACAAGGACATTGCCCGGTTTGACGCGCTCGTCGGCTACCTGCGGTCGTCCGGGTATTTTTCGGTGCGGCCCCATCTGGAAAATGTGCCGAAGATCCGAATCCTCGTCGGGATCAATGTGGATGAGATCGTCGAGAGCTACCATCGCAAGGGGCATCTTTTTTTGGCAGACGCCGGGGCGGCGATTGAAAAGTTCCGAAAGGCTCTCTCCGACGACATCGCCCAAGCCGGGTATTCGCGTCAGATCGAGGAAGGCATCCAGCAGTTCGTGGAGGATGTCCTGAGCGGACGCCTGGAAATCAAGGCGCACCCGACCAGAAACCTGCATGCGAAAATTTATCTTTTCCTGCCGGAGGGGTTCAGCGAGCACAAGCCGGGCGCGGTGATCACTGGCTCGTCCAACCTCACCGATGCCGGGCTGGGGACCAAGGACCGGGCCAGCAATTACGAGTTCAACGTCCTTCTCCACGACTTCGATGACGTCCAGTTTGCCTCGGGCGAGTTCAACCGCCTCTGGGAGGAAGGGGTCTCGATTCTTCCGAAAGAAATCCGGGAGATTCAGGAAAAATCTTACCTCCGCGACGACATCACCCCGTTTCAGCTCTACATCAAGCTCCTCACCGAATATTTCGGCCCGGCCATCGAATACGACCCGAACAGCGAGGCGGACCTCCCGGAAGGGTTCCTGCGACTTGCCTACCAGATGGACGCCGTCGCCCAGGGGTTCCTGATGCTGAAAAAACACAGGGGGTTTTTCCTGTCCGACGTCGTCGGCCTCGGGAAGACGATTATCGCCACTCTCGTCGCAAAGAAGTTTTTCTATCACAACGATTTTCCGGCCCACATCACCAGCACGCTCATCGTTGTCCCCCCGGCGCTCAAAGAAAACTGGGAGCGCTACGTGCGGCAGTTTGAGCTCAAGGAAACCCACATCGTCACGTGCGGGAGCCTGCACAAAGTCCGCAACCCGGAAAAATATGACCTCATCATTGTGGACGAGGCGCACAAGTTCCGCACGGACAGCGCCCAGAGCTACGAGGCCCTCCAGAAGCTCTGCAAGACCCCGACCCGGCACCGCCTCGCCGACGGATCCCTCGCCGAGAAGCGCGTCATTCTGGTCTCCGCCACCCCGCTCAACAACAAGCCGCTCGATATCCGCAACCAGCTCCTCCTGTTCCAGGACGGCAAAGACTCCACGCTCGAAGTCGCAAACCTCCAGCGGTTTTTCCACCGGCTCCAGAAGGAATTCGAGCAGGCGCTGAAAAATAAGGACAAGGCGGCGGGAATGCACCACGTGAAGCGGATCTACGACGAAATCCGCACGCGCGTGCTCGAGGAGATCACGATCCGCCGGACACGCACGGATCTCGAGAAAACCGAGGACTACAAAGCCGACCTCGACCGCCAGGGGATCCGGTTTCCGAAGGTCGCCGCCCCCCACAAGATTTTCTACCGCCTCGATGCCGCAACCGAGGCTCTCTACGACGACACCGTGCAGGCGCTCAGCTCGCGTCTCACCTACAACCGCTACCGGGCGATCAGCCACCTCGTGCCCGGCCTCCGCTCCCGCTACGCGAATGCGGACCTCGTCTCCACCCAGCTCGCGCGCATCATGCGGACGATGCTTCTGAAGCGGCTGGACAGCAGCTTCCATGCATTCGGGCACTCGCTCGTCCGCTTCCGGGATGCGACCGATGCGATGGTCCGCATGTTCCGCGAGGGCCGGATCTACATCGCGCCGGAGGAGAACGTCACCGAGGCCATCCTCAACGGCCAGGAGGAGGAACTCCTCGACCGGCTCACGACCCTCGCCCTCACGGACCCGAAGGTTCTCATCTGCAGCCCTGCCGATTTCGATCCCGCCTTCCTTCCAGCCCTCGAAACGGATTTCTCCGTTTTGACCGACCTCGTCGCGCGATGGGAGGCTGTCACGACGGACCCGAAACTCGACGAATTCATCCGCCGGTTGCGCGAGGAACTTCTCCTCCCGGCAGACAACCCGTCCGGCAAGCTCATCATTTTCTCCGAGGCGAAGGATACGACCGACTACCTCTCGGAAAAACTCGCCGAGGCGGGCTTCAAAAAACTGATCTCCGTCTCCGCTGACAACCGCAAATCCGTCATGCCGGTCCTTCGTGCGAATTTCGATGCCAACGCCCCGGTTGCCGAAAAGGCGGATGACCTCGACATCATCATCTCGACCGAGGTGCTGGCGGAAGGCGTCAATCTCCACCGTGCGAATATCGTCGTGAACTACGACACCCCGTGGAATTCCACCCGCCTCATGCAGCGGCTTGGGCGCGTGAACCGGATCGGCAGCACCGCCCCCCTCGTCCACATCTACAACTTCTTCCCAACCGCGAACGTGGACCGCGACATCGACCTCCATCAGCGCGCTCTCCTCAAGCTCCAGGCCTTCCACTCCGCCCTCGGAGAAGACAGCCAGATCTACTCGCCCGAGGAAGAACCCGGCACATTCGGGCTCTTTGAAAAATCCCCGGAAGACGAGCGGGACGAGCGTCTCGAGTTCCTCGACGAGCTCCGCCGGTTCCGCCGCGAAAACCCCGGAGACTTCCGCATCATCAAAAACCTTCCCCTGCGTGCTCGCGTTGGCCGACACGACCGGGACCGCGCTGATTCCACCATCGCCTATGTGCGCAATGCTCGCCGCGACGCCTTCTACAGGATCGCCCAAGGCGAGGATGCCACCCCCGTACTGGAAGAACTCGGATTCGTCGAAGCCGCCCGGATCTTCCGCGCCGGGGTGAAGGAAAAGGCCGGAGAGCTACCGACTCACCACCACGACCATGTCCTCGCAGCCATTGACGCCTTCCGGGAGCAGCTCTCCAGCGAAGCGGTGCAGGATACCACATCCCTGCACCAAATCGGCCCGAACGAACGCCGCGCGATGGAACTCCTCGCCGCCCTCCAAAATCTTCCGCCCGCCCAAGAGGGGCTGCTCTCCGCAGAGGACCGCGAACTTCTTAAAGCAGGGACAGACGCCATCCGTGCGGCCCGCTTCGATCCCATGCGGCGACGCCTCGTCAAGCTGGTCGCAGCCCACCGCAAATCACGGCTTGCCGTCCCCGCCCTGCTGGAGCAGACCCTCGACATCCTCCGCTCCTTCCCGCTAACCACGGAGTCTGACCCTGCCCGCGAGCAGCGCTTTGCCGGTCTCGCCTACCGTCAACTTGTCCCGGAGATTATCCTGTCGGAGTCGTTCACCCCCTGACGCCATGCTACCGCCCTCGAAAATATTCCTTGCCCGGACACATGATATGGAGTCTGTTCACGGAAGTAGACCCGCCGGGCCTCTCCTTTCCTTCGGGGAAGTGATGCTTACTTCGGCGGGTGTTTTTTTTGTGGCATCGAAGGGTCTCCGATGAAGTACGCGAAAGATCCCTTAAGTTTTGAGGGCCAGGCGGATCTCCTGCTTCAACGCGGGTTGTGTGCAGATCGCCAACAACTGGTGGAACGCCTTCAAACCACCAACTACTACCGGCTTTCGTCCTACCTTTTCACCTTCAGGGAGACCCCGGAGCTCTATCGAAAAGGCACCAGCCTAGAAGCGGCTTGGGCACTTTACCGCTTCGATCATTTTCTACGCCTTTTGTTGCTCGATGCCATAGAAACCATCGAGGTTCACGTGCGCACACAGCTGGCCTACCATTTTGCACACGCCCACGGCGCGTTCTCCTATCTCGCCCCGCACCTTTTCCCGAATTTCGCTTCGGAGAGGTCCGACTTCGAAAAATGGGAAAGAAAACTCAGAGAGCAGGTGAAAAGGGGCCGCCAGAAGAAAGGGCGGGAAGATTTCATCGTCCACTTCTTTAAAAAATACGGGGACACCCATGACATGCCGCCGATTTGGATGCTCGTGGAGTTGATGGATTTTGGTTCCACACTGTCCTTTTTTCGCGGCGTTAGCGTCGAGATCCGGCGCAAGGTTGCCGAAACACTCGGTCAGCCGGAGGAGGTCGTCCTTTCATGGCTCCTGGCGCTCAATTCCATCCGCAACCGATGCGCCCACCACGCCAGGCTCTGGAATTGGAGAGTCGGCTATCCTGTCCTCATCCCAAACGCCCGCAAATTCCCAAAATGGCACTCCCCGCGCCTCCCGAACGATCAAATGGGAATCATTCTGATGATCTGCAATTATTGGTTGGAACGCGCAAATCCCCACCATTACTGGAAAAGCAGAGTGGAGTCGGTCTTTTGCGACTTCCCAGGTATCGAACACCACCTTATGGGACTCCCCACCGAGTGGACTCGGCTGCCGCTCTGGGTAGACCCCAAATAGCCAATCCTCTTTTTCGCATGATCCAAGAGACCCTTCAGCAACCCTACGCTCGCTCACGGTGGACTGCCCTCCTTGCCGAGGTGTTACCGAACGTCTCGATTTACCAGACCCCCCAGAAGACCGAGGAAGGAGCTCCGGAATTTGTCCGCGACTTTCTCCAGCTCGGCCATGTCCGGCTCGAGGACGGGAAAAACCTCGCGATTTTCGAGGTCAAGGTCTCCGGGAAAATTGACCTCAGCAGGAACCGCGTCGCCCTCCGCGATTTTGTAGCCCGCCAGATCAACCTCGGCACGACGCATGGCGTCCTCTGCGTTTTCAACTCTTCCGAGCCCACCTACCGGTTTACCTTCGTCTGCAAGGAAACCACCCTCGACGAATCCGGCCAGATCACGACGACCGAGACGAACCCGCGCCGGTTCACCTACATCCTCGGCCCCGGCGAGACCCGCCGCACCGCTGCCGAGCGGTTTAAGGAACTCGCCGCCCGCCGCGACCACGCGGGCATGAAGGAAATCATCGAAGCCTTCTCGGTCGAGCGCCTCAACAAGGAATTCTTCGACTCCTACAAACGCCACTACCAGGCGTTCGTGGACAACATCATCCTCTCCGATGCTCCCTCACGCCTCTTCGGCATCGCCGCGATTCCAGGGTCCGAGGAATTCCCCGCCGCCTGCAAGCCGGTTCGCGATTGGGTGAAGCGCATGCTCGGGCGCATCGTATTCCTCCACTTCCTGCAAAAGAAAGGCTGGATGGGTGTCCCGGCGGACGCCCGGAAATGGGTCGGAGGAGATCCGAAGTTCCTCCAGTCCCTCTTTGAAGGCTGCCCGAAAAAAGACCGCTTCCACTCGACCCGGCTGGCAAAACTCTTCACCGAAGCATTGAACCGACCGGACCGCAGCGGCGACATCTTCGACATCACCGGCACTCGCGTGCCCTACCTCAACGGCGGGCTCTTCGAGGATGGCCCCCGAGCTCTTGCCAAGCTCGACTTCCCAGCCCCGCTCTTCGCCGGGCTTCTCGATTTCCTTGGGACCTACAACTTCACCATCGACGAGAACGACCCGGACGAAAACGAGGTTGGCATCGACCCCGAAATGCTCGGTCACATCTTCGAGAACCTCCTCGAAGACAATAAGGACAAGGGGGCGTTCTACACACCGAAGAACGCCGTCCAGTACATGTGCCAGGAGAGCCTCATCCGGTTCTTCGCCTCGCTCTTTGGCGACCGCGACGAGATCCGCCGCCTCGTCCGCCTCAAGGATCCCGGCGACCGCGATGACCCGAAGAACTGGATCCGCCAAAACGCCCGTGCCATTGAGAAAGCGCTCGACGCGATTAAGATCTGCGACCCGGCCATCGGCTCGGGCGCGTTCCCCATCGGACTCCTCCAGGAAATCTTCTGGATCAAGCTGACCCTCGACTGGACGCTGGATCCGGCGGAAACGAAGCGCAAGATCATCCAAAACTCGATCTACGGTGTGGACCTCGACCCCGGCGCGGTCGAGATCGCCCGCCTCCGGTTCTGGCTCGCCCTCGTCGTGGATGAAAAGGAACCCCGCCCGCTGCCGAATCTTGACTTTAAGATCATGCAAGGAGACTCCCTGCTGGAGTCGTTCGAGGGGATCGACCTCTCCCGGCTCCATACCGGGCAAACCACCGGCCATGCGCTCACCGCCATCCTCGGCAGCGACCAGGCGGAGTTTGAACTCGATGCCGTTAAGACGCAGATGGAACTCCGCACGGCCGCCCGCCGTGAGGCGATTACCGGGCTCATCGACAGCTACTTCTCCGCCACCAGCCCAGCCGAGAAATCCCGCCTCCACCGCGAGGTCGACGACCACGTGCGCGAACACATCGCCCATGCCATCGCATACCAGCGGGATGCCATCGAAACCCGCCTGCTCCGCATCCGCGCCGAGTTTGGAAAAAACCGGAAAGCCGCCCGTGGCTGGGAGCCATCTGCCCGCGACAAGAAAAAGGTCGAGGCCTTGGAAGCCGAAATCGAATCCCTCAACGCCTCGGCCACCAAACTCGCCGCCCTCGAAGGCAACCCCCAACGCCCGTTCTTCCTCTGGCATCTCTTCTTTCAGGAAGTCATCGCCCAGGGCGGGTTCGATATCGTTATCGCGAATCCCCCGTATGTTCGAGCAGACAACCCGGAAGCTCTCGCGGAACGCAAACGCGTCGAGGCTACCGGACTCTTCCAGACGCTCTGGGAAAAATGGGATCTCTACGTAGCATTCATCGAACGCGGACACCAGATCCTTCGCCCGGACGGCATCCTCTGCAACATCGTCTCCGATGCCTACTGCCACTCAAAATACGCGATCAAATCCCAGAAGTGGTTCCTCGAAAATTCCCGCATCCTCCGCATCGACTTCCTCTCCGAACTCCAACTCTTCGATGCCGCCGTCAAAAATGTTCTGTTCTTTTTTCAGAAAGCCGACGGAAAGGACAACACCCCGGAACGCCGGGTTCACACCGGAGAATTCGGACGCGCCAGCCTCCTCCCCGCGAAAAAGCAGTCGGATTCCGGCCACCGGGTCTTCTTCCCGCAGGATGAAAAAATGGAGGCGGCTTTTTCCTGCGCCACGGTAAGGCTGGATGAAATTTGCTATGTCAGTGTTGGCATGGTGGCACACGCCGATGAAAAAATCTGCAAGGGCGAATTCAAACTCGAAGACCTTGTTGTTGAGCGAAGGGACGCAAAGCATCCGAAAAGGTTTGTCGAGGGGAAGCACCTTGAGCGCTGGATGCCTGCGACTCACAAGTGGATCGAATGGGGAACAGACCGAGTGCCATCGATGTTGAGACGTCCGACATTTCCCGAACTTTATGCGGTGCCAGAGAAACTCATCTCTGTGGATATCTCAGCAGGCGCGGCACAGTTACGCGTCACATACGACGATTCGGGCTTGATCCACAATCACTCCGCTTGGTCGTTCGTCCGCTGGAACGACCTGAAAAACGTCCGCAACCGTTCACTCCGTAAACAGGCCGCCTACGCAAACCAGAAGCCGAAAGCCGGAGATCGCAAGCGCGCCGTGCTGGAGCAACTCAGTACGCAGTTTGCGCCCAAGTATCTTATCGCCGTGATGAACAGCAATGTCGCCCGCGACTGGCTCCGCGCCCGCCGCCGCAGCAACATCCACATGTATCCCGACGACTGGAAGCCGCTCCCCATTCCCGACATTCCGCCCGAGGCCCAAGCCCCAATCATCGCCCTCGTGGACGAAATTCTCACCCTCAAACGAGCCGACCCCGCTGCCGACATCGCCACCCACGAAGCCCAAATTGACGCCCTCGTCTCCGCCCTCTACGGCGCGGTGTCAAGGGATTGATCGTTCAGGCAGAAGACGGTCGGTTACTACTTCCCTCAAGAAAGAAGATTGTGAACCCCCATGGGTTCGGTTCATTCTGCTCCGTGAAGGAGCAAGACAACCATGAAACCACTCGAAAACATCAGTCAAGAAATCGAAGACCTCCGAGAACAACTCCTCTCGCTGGATGAGGAAATCTGGGGGAGCGTCGAGCACCGGGATACCGACGCAATCAAGGCGTTTCTTCCGTTTAAGGAAAAGATCAACGAGCGGATCAAGGTCTTCCAAAAAGCCGCAAACGACCTTTTGGCATCAATTTCGGAATTGCCCGCGATTCAACTGCCCTCCGAACTGTTTTCTCAGGATGAGATGGTCGGCACTATCGCGCCGCTTGATCGGTCTTTTGCATTCCTGAAACCCGCCGCCCTCCAGTTCGAAGACGTCCGCATTGCCACGACATCGTGGCGCAAACTCTGGCAGACGTTCTTAACCACATTTTTGGAAAAGCACCCTGCCAAGTTTGAGAAAATCCTTGTGCAATCTCCCTGCATCGGAGTGCGAGACGCCGGGGACGATTACCAAGACCCGTTTCTATGCGGCGGCAAATGGTTTGAATCCAACCTCAGCGCGAATGCCATCCGGGAGAAAATGAAACGAATTCTCCTTCACGCAGGTATCAATACAGGCAGAGTGAAAGTCCTCCTGCGCGGCAACCCCGACATCGAAGGCACCATTTTCGACGAGACCGCAGACTTGGCCCTGAACCCGTAGCACGGGCATCCTGCCCATGCCTTGATTGGTTATTGCACGGGCAACATCTCCGTGCCGCGATGGCCCTACACCCACCAGCAACGCGAGCATCGGCATTCTCGCCCGGAAGGTGAACGATTCCACTCCCGGCGCGTATTGATGGATGGACACATCATGCGCACACGCCCCCACATCCTGACAAGCCCATCCGGCGTCGAGCGTATCGTTTCCGGCGGCCAGACCGGAGCCGACCGGGCCGGTCTCGACGTCGCCCTCCGGCAGGGGATCCCTCATGGAGGATGGTGCCCGAAAGGCCGACGCTCCGAAACCGGGCGCATCCCGGCCAAATACCGCCTCAAGGAAACTCCCCGGCCGACATATATCAAGCGCACCGAGTGGAACGTCCGAGACAGCGACGGCACCGCCATCTTCACCATTCGCCCGGACCTTCGGGGTGTTTCCTGGCGCGCTCAGGAATTTGCCCAGCAATCTGATAAACCGCATATCCACATCCCGCTCTCCGGCACCTACCAGCCAGCCCTCGACCTCCTGAAATTCATCACAGCCCACAAAATCCGAACCCTCAACGTCGCCGGTTCCCGCGAAAACCAGGAACCCGGCATTGCCTCGTGGGTGGAAGGCGTCCTGGAGGATGCTCTATTCTGGAACAGCCCCGGCACTCTGTTGAGTGGACTTGACGAGGGGTAATTTGCCAAAATGCACGCTGTGGAAAATCAAGCTGAGGACAGCGAAGAAATCCCGCCTCCGCCCGAGGGATACGACCCGGAAAAGGCGGTGACCTTTCTTTTCGAGACCAGCGGATTGGCAACACTGATCTGGGATTACCAACTCAACGAACTCCGCCACCTCACCACGGACTACGCCCTCTACAAGGACTGGCAGCGGGAGTTATTTGTGCCTGAAAAAATCAGGTGCACCGTTCTCTCGGGAGGCCGGAAGGGGATCGGCCAAGACAATGAAATCGAGGTTTTCATGGTAAACGTGGAAGCCTCCCCAGAACTGATCCCGGAAATGGACCCTCCTCGTTTCGGCGTCGTTCAAGAGGACTACGTTTTCGATGGGGAATACGAGATCGATGGTCCGTGGAAGCTTCGCGACCAGATCCAAGCCAACCAAGTGGGACTGAAAATCGGAGAAACTATTGCCACCACCTACGATCTCATGCACTCCGGTCACTGGGATGGACTCACACCGAGCGAAACCTTTTTCGCCTGGGGCAATTGCTTCACCCCGGTAGATGCATCCAACTGGCCATATTCCGCGCACTTCCTGTCCATCGCAATCCAACTCGTCATGGACGTGGAATACATTCTCCATTACTCCAAGGCCGACAACAAGCCTCCAACCCTTGAGATTCTGATCTGGGAAATCGCTCGTGGTCCCGGCTGGCAAACATTGTTGGAAATGGTCGAGCAGATGCCGGAAGACAAGCGCCGGTGGCTCAATTGCCCGCAGGAGGACATCCATCGGCTTCTGAGGGAAGTCCGTCGCAGTCACGCGGGAACTGCCTCAGCCCAAGCATCTCTGGAACTCTTCTGAGCATGCCATCCACCGCGACAATTCGTGTTTTTCTCAAAATGGAGGCCGTTTTTGAGATCCAGGCAGTCGACGAGTGGTATAGCCCCATTGATTTTGTCCCCGATATTGGGATGGACGGCAATGATTCCATCCTGAGAAAGCGACTCTACAGCGTCACAATTGATTTTTTCACCCGGAGCGATCATTCAGACGACAGCCACCTGAATTCAGAAACGTTCTATGCCGACTCTCCAGCTTGGGAAGTGCACCAAAACCCTCGGATTTTCGTCCAGCGGGAGATCACAAACTCGACCCATCCACACACCGGAGCCGCCACAATTGACCTGAGCGACATTGAGGAAGTCCGACTTGAGAATGGAATCCTGATGCTGGGCGCGGAGAGGTTTTCAGAATGGGAGGACGGAAATGCCGAGCCTGGGTTTGACCCGCAAACCCGATGGTTCCTCTGCGGCGAGCGGGTTCCTCAAATGGACGAAAGTATTTTTCTTCCTCCACTGGACATCGTGAAGGACGACTGGCTGAAATTGATCGGTGACAGCCGGTTCATCCGCGACCACACCCGAAGTCCGCTGGCCAATTGTATTACTCTCGCTTACGCACTGAGCGATAAAGACGAGTTCATGTCGTGGTTGGTCAACCTGCCAGCGGAACGTATCCGGCAGTTGCCAGTTCTGCCTGCGACAATGGCCCGCATGATGGAACAGAAACGACGTCTGGGGCGTCCCGGCTGAAAATCCTGCGCTCGCTTTTCCCAGGAATTCCGGGCAGCATAACAAAACCATGCCTGACGAGCTGATCAACGGAATCGACGTCGCGGAATTTCTCCCTCTCGCCCATTCGATTGCCATCAGCTTTGCCAGGAGCGGTGTCCCAGATGCCGACGAGTTGTGCTCCATCGCGCAATCGGCCTTGATGCGGGCAGTGCAGGGTTACAGCCCATCAAAAGGTGCATTCAGCCCTTACGCGGGAACGGTCGTCCGCAATGCCATGCTCTCCGAGATCCGCCGCAGGAAAGGCACCGGCACGCAGGTTCCCATGGATGTCTTGGATTTCGATCCCCAAGCCGTTGCCTCGGAGGCGAAATCTATCTTCCCGACGAATCCAGACAACGAAGCTGCCGACAAAGACCGCTGGGAACTGCTCGAAGCGATCCAGAGCACCCTCGACTCCCGCGACCAGAAGGCCATGCAAATGCTGGCGGAAGGATTGTCGCTGTCAGAAATCGGGCTCTCGCTTGGAATCAGTAAAACGATGGCGCATAGGGTCGTGAACGCCGCACTGGATCGGATTCGGGCAGCTCTAAAATCTCGGGATATCCACAGCAGAAGCCTTTTTTCACAGGCGGTAAATCCCGCTCCTCGGACGGATTCTTCTCAAACCATCGATGCCAGACTAAAAAAGCCGCCAAAACTCACGTTCAATTTTGATGAATGGGCGCAATCGGTACGGCGAAAAACCACTTCTCGATCATGGTTGGACCGGCTCTGGGGGTAATTCCCAGGGGCGCGGACAAATAAATTCAGGGATCGGTGAACGATTGTGGGTCCCTTGCGTAAAGGATAGGTGAGGGGCGAGTTGAACCGCGCCACCAAGAATCAAAACCAGAGACAACCTTTTTTCACAAGCCCGCAGGGCAACCCGGCCTGCCTCAGCTTACCGTAGACCGCGACCAGCCGGACCGGCGCAGTTGGCCGGGAAATCCCTTCGGATACAGGGCATCAATCCCAACTTTCAGCACTTGGGCGAGGACGTAGGTTTCGATGTCCGTGGCCGTGCGAATCTGAGCCTCGATCTTGGCCAGGGTGCCACGGGAGATCGCACACCCGGCGACCTCGCACTTTGCCGCCAGAATCTCCTGCGTCCAACCCCGCTGGTTGCGGAGAAGCCGGACCGTCGCGCCGATGGCATTTCGAGGGCTGCTTTGCTCCATAACGGAACTTGACTGTATCGCCCTGTAATCCGTGAATTGCTCCGTAGAGGAGCAGATTAGCTGCACCAACAACCAACTCAAACCACCTGCCATGCCACGAGTCACCTGCCCGCCAGAATTCACCTACTACGGCTACCTCCACAACGGATGAGCTCACTTGGACAAATGGAAAAGAACAACACAACAAGCAGGGGATACTTTCACCCATCACTGAAAACCTGGAAATCCATTCGCCGAGCCATTCGCATGTTGGCATTCATTGGCACACTTGCATGGTTGGTAGGCCTGGCCTCTGCTCTAAGCTCCGAGGACGACTACGCGCTAATTTTTCTTGGAATCAACTTTTTCATCCTGATCGGATGGTGGATGTGCCGAATGTGGGCATGGATTGGGCAGGTCATTCTCTACCTCTTCGTTTCGGCGCTTTGGATCATGAACAAATCACTCGTCGAGGGCGTCGCCTTCCTGGGATTTGGGCTCCTGATTTATATCCTGCTGCTGCCAGGATTTAACCGCAAACCCACGGAGACTGAAGAATGAGTCCAACATTCCAGACAATTGCAGCGGTCGGCATCTTGTTCTTGCTGTATTTCGGGCCAACCCAATGCCAACGGGCGCAGATCGCAGAGCAGCGCAGCGCAGATCTCGTGAAAGATCTGGACCGTGCAATACAAAAGAAAGATTGGGACCACGTGCGAGGAATCGTTGAGACCTTCGCGATTACTGTAAATAGCGAAGGCGATGGTAACTTTGAGGTAGACAACCGGGGATGGCACTCGACCGAATGAACCCATGAAAGCAAATCTTCTCTGGGCTGCAGCATGGGTGGTGATCATTGGGGTAAGCTTCGGAAAGTTGCTGTTTCGCGCTGAACCATCCCAGCCGCCCAAAGCCAACACTGTGGTGGCCACAACACCCAAGCCTGCGCCCCATACATACGTTGTAAAGGATATGCTGGGCGCACGCAGAAAACAGCAATCCCAAGACGCCAGCGATCACGATCAACAGATTGCGGAATTGGAGGCTCAGGTCAACGAGCTAAAATCAGAGCTGCATAACCAAGAGCAAGCGAGCAGGACGAAGAGAGCAGCCTCCCGGATGGCCACCATACGTCTTGAAGACGGAACCCGAATCCAAGCCACGGTTCCCGGCGGCATAGAATCGGGTCCAGTCGATTTTCGCAATGAAGATGGAGACCGAATTCAGGGATGGATCTACTGAACCAGCAAGCGCCGAAACCCCAATACGATGAAGCCACCGCAAACGCCCTCAGAGAACGAGGATTCAACGTCGAACAGTCCTTCCGCGCAGGAGGGAACGCCGAACTGGTCGCAAGTAATTTCAGCCCGGAAACGGGCGCAATCAATGCTCTCTCGGAGTCAAGACGCTCTTATGTGCAGCTTCGCCGGGAACTACGACCTCGAAGTGTCACCGGAGGAAACAATTCTGCTGACAACGAAGCCGTACAACCAGCTGCCGGAAAGCCTGCAGAAAAAGGTGACGGAGGAAATGATGTATCGGCATTGGGGGGATTACAATTTGATCAACCAGAAGGAGGATCCGGAGCCAGAACCAAATCTGGATCAGTATCAGGACCCGGAACCGGAGGAGAGCCCATGAACGACAGGGGTTACGTTTCGGATCGCCTGGCTGGAATTACGCAAATCAGCGATTTGGCAAGGCAGATCGAAAGCTACGAATTGACCGATGAGGAAAGGGCCTTGCTGGCCTCCGCAGCCACAAAGGAGGAGGCACAGCAGAAGTTTCCGGATTTGTCAGCCAAAGCGACAGAAATCTGGAACCGCTCTGTTCGGATGTTGGAAAACGGTGATGTCGAAATGCTTTCCCCATACCATCCTTCCTACCCTTGGCCTCACAAGGTCCGAAGAGCTCAGAATCCGAACCTTGAAGCATTGATCCCACGGCTGGAGAACTTCTCGGGATGGAGCAACGATGAGGAACGTGCCAAGGCGGAAGAAACGCGAGATTTGTTGGATCTTTTCGGCGAAGTGGAACCCGAGCCTGATCAAGTGGCATACCTCATGACAACCCCAGCGAAGGACTGGCCGAAGGAAGTCCAGAATATGCTGTCTGAGTTAATTGATGGCCAGACATTCGACATGAACGTAGCCGCAACCCAAATGCCAGGATAAGAGCGGCGACGGATATCCTGAATTTACGACCAGAGGACCAGAAGCAGGAACAATGACAGGAACGCCGGAACCAGTGGAGAATCCCTTTGCAAACTGGACGAATCAGGCAATCCACAGTGAGTTGACCAAGCTGGTGAATTTGGCACGATCCAAGAAATCGGAGGGCGCAAACCCGGAATTCGTAATGCGACTACACTCCGAACTTTCCCCACGCAGAGCCTCGAAGGCCCCAGATGGTCCGCAAAGGTGGCTGAACAAATCGGAGTTTCTCAGCGTGTGGCTCATGGTGCTGATTCACGCGAACCGAGGCCAAGACGGAAACACGCCGCATGTTTGCGATGGAGACGGCGGTAACGCTGGAAGCGAAACCCAATCAGAAAGCCACCCAGAAAATGGCGCAGTCCGGCCAACAAAATGAGCACCCCAGAAATTCAGCTCGATTTCTGCAACGCCGACGCTGCGAACCGGCTTTCAGCAATCGAAAATAGACTGAGGGAACTCGGTGTAACTCCGGATCTGCTTCTGAGCGGTGTTGTGGATGTGAGAATTCTTGCAGCCAAGATCGTTGAGAAAGTAGTAGCCACCTACACCGACACTGAGCGCCAAATCCTCTATCTTTCAAGAGAGGGAAAAGGCGGAACTATTCATGAGATTTCGGTCCAATTGGGCATTTCAGATGACGAAGTGACTCGTGTGATGCGGATGTTCCAATTATCCATGAAGACTGAACTCGCTCGCATATTTAAACCGAAAGCAATGGTGCTGGAGAAGTTGATCTATACAGGAATAGACGAAGCTATGCTGGGCACTACGCCGGTGCCCAATGCCAGAGAGGCTAGGTGAAGGGAATGTTTCACGACGCCTATAAGGGATTCGGCTGACTGAAGCCAGCCCGCCAGCCAGGTGTATTCTTTTAAACCTCTCGCGCTTTTCACCCGCTTTTCACCCATTTTACCCCGTGTCCAACCGAGCGAAAAAGTATTCTCTTAATCACTAGACTAGTTTGAACACATCGGGCTGTGTGTGAGGCATGAAAACACCCGAAATCCCTGTAGCCATCTTGGTTCGCGTTTCAACCGTGAAGCAGGAGACCGACCGCCAAATCTCCGAATTGCAGGCTTACGCCGACTCCCGAGGATATCGCGTGGTCGAGATCCTTACTGAGACGATCTCTGGCCGCGCGGACGAGGGGGACCGCCACGGTTTGCACAAGGCGGAGGAACTGGCCCGGTCGGGCAAAATCAAGAAGGTGCTGGTCCATGAGATTTCCCGGCTGGCCCGGAAGAACAGCATCGCCCACAAATTCGTCGAAAATCTGGAGGACGCCGGAGTTAGCCTCTACTGGCACGCGCAGGGAATCGAAACCCTCCTGCCGAATGGCAAACGGAACCCGGCCTCGGCAATAATGCTGGCCCTCCTGTCCGAGATGGCCCGGAGCGAAGTCGAAGTCCTGAGAGAGAGGATCAAATCCGGTCTCGCCGAAGCCCGGCGGAAAGGTGTCCGGCTGGGCCGACGACCAGGAACCAAACTCCCACCCCAAGACCTACTACGTAAACACCCGGACATCGTGCGGAACCTCAGAAAAGGCCAATCGATCAGAAATACGCGCAAAATCACTGGCAAAGGGATATCCACTGTCCAGCGAGTAAAAGCCGTGTTGATGAAAAGGCCGGATGCAAATGTGAACCCCTGATGTCCCATTGCCCGGAAGCCAGGCAGGGCATTGTCTCCGATCTGCATTATACGGAAAAATGGGGCGGGCCAGCAACCTACTGCTGGCCCGTAGCCGGCTGCTTCGCAGGGGATAGGCCCCTCAACAGCAACGGCGACAAGTGAGAGTAAACGCGCAGGACCCAACAAAAGGCAAACGGAATGCCGCCCCCCCGGCGAGGTCCTCACAAAGGACAGGGGGAGCCGACCTCAATACAGATAAACGGTCACTCGCTCGCCGTCCGGCATGCGGAAGACGAACCGAGTCCCCGGCTGGACAAAAACCGGAACCTCAACAGTCATGCGGTCGCCGTCCGGCGTGCGAAACGCCATGATTTTCGTGTCGGAGACGGCATCAGAGGACGCCGCAGCCTGCTTTCTCGCAATATCCCGAGCGCGAAACGCCATGGAAAAATCATCAATGCCAAACGCAACAGACCCGACCGCCAGAAGAAGAATAATCGCTTTCATGCGAAATTGATACCGACCGCACGCAACACCCCGCAACCGCTATTTTTACCATGAGCTACGACGACGCCCGCAGACTACCCGCCAACTGACTCACGCAGTATCGCTGCCTCCCCGGCGACAGACAGAAGTTGCAGAAGCGCAGCCCCTTCGAACTCCCCCTGGTGCCGCTCGATTTGACTTTCCGCCCACTTGCAATTCCGCACGAGGACTCGCCGCGCCGATTCCCTTTCAGCCGCTGAAAGGGGTTCTGGGTCCCATCCCGCAGCAACCCATGAGTCCCATAGGCGGTTAATTTCATCCAGTTCCTGCTCAATTTCCTCAATCGTCATTCCGGCACCTCCCGCGCCACCGCAGGCTTGACGCCAGCCAGGGACAGAGCCGCGCGGACCGCAGGAGCGATCTCCGAGGCTCGCGAATGCGGACCGATCAGGGCGAGCCGCCGCGCCGTTTCCTCCAACCGAGTGGCGGACGTTTCTTCAGACTGGGAGACATCCACTCCAAGCCCGTGGAGTCGTCCCAACAGTTCGCACAGCTTCGCGCCCACTGCCGTAAGAGATGCGATTTTTTCAACCTGCCCGCTCGCAGCGCACAGTTTCAGTGTTCCGTCCACGGTCTGCCATAGGTAGTTGACGCGACCCTCGACGAGCCCGAGCACAGCCGCGCGATGCTCCGGGGACGCCGCCTTTCGCAGGTGCGCCGAACCTTCCGTGATGTGCCGATGCGCCAGACCAACTGAAATCCCGAGCGAGTCCGCCACGGCTCGAATGCTCCCAAGCTTCAAGTATGCCCGAATGCACGAATCCTGAAAGGCTACGTCCGGCGAGATCGGCCCGAGCGTGTCAATGACGACCACCTTGCCGTCGTTCACGGGAGGCCGCCCCCGGCGAGGCTTTCTCGCTCGCCTTCTTGTATTTTCAACATTATTTTTGTTCATATTTTGCTCTCCAATCACTTATTTCGCCTTATTTCGCCTTCCGCCGCCTTAAATCACCTTCCAACGCCTTCGCCGCGCGTTCAACCTCCACCGTTTGCCCGCGCAGAAACCGCCAAGTGAACTCCGCAGCCAGGCGCACCGACCCCGCAAACATGAAGCTGCAATACCGCCGCTCCCATGCCGCCAACGTGCCAATCACGCTCGCCTCAGACATGCCACGCGCCGCCTGCAGCAGGTCGGACAACGAGCCTTCGCAGACCACCACGAACCGCCCCACGTAACGCGACCGTGCAAGTTCTCTTTGGAAGCGATCCCTGCCAGAAGATAAACAGGCCGCGAGATCACTGGCCGTTTTACGTTCGCAAACCGCCCCCTCTGGCAGTGCCGTAAGGGCAATGTCCCCGGTTTCAAGAGCAGTCCGCTCCACTGTCCACCCTGCCGGAAGGAATGGAATCCACGGATGTGGGTCTGGTTCCCTTGAATCGATGGTCAACCGCATGGAATCACCCTCCTTCTCGATTCTGGAAACATGGAACCGACATGGAAACGAGGCCCCACCAAAAACAACCCTTCGTTTCCATCCTCCCGAAAATGCCCGTTTCCATTTTTACCATAGGAAACCGCCCTCGTTTCCTGCCCGTTTCCAGTTTCGTTTCCCTTCGTTTCCCGTTTCCACGCTATAGAGTGGAAACAGGAAACGAGCGTGTTTTCAGAATCAAACAAGCGCATAGCCTCGGCCCTCCTTTTTCAGCCAACCGGCCTCGATTGCTTTCTTGGCCCACTTGGAAATCGTGCCTTTGGACACGCCCATCTCCACGGCAAGGTCATTCGCGCCGGTCAATCCGTCCTCTACCCATTGCCGGAAGACATCCAAACTCGATGCCGCCCGAGTAGTCACACGGACAACGCCATCCTCCCCGGTGACGAACTGCCATTCAACCGGCTGCTGTTCGGTTTGAGAATTGCGGTCCTTGGTGAACCGGGAGAGGAACCGCGCCCCCTGCCGCTGGTCGCCTCCAGTTTCATCCAGCCGGATAATCCAGAACACATCATCCTCCCGGCGACTGGTTCCGCGCATTTCCTTGTTCCTTCCGGCATGGTGAATCACCACGACAGCCACCCGATGCCGCCGCAGCTTCAGGAGCCAGTGCTTCACGCCCTCCCAGGAGTCCGCGTCGTTTTCCGAGACGCCGGAAAAGAGGCATGAAAGGTTGTCGAGAACCAGAACCTGAACCCCGCTCGCAAGCACGAAGGAAAGCAAAGCCTCCTGAGTGTGCGGATTCGCAAGGTTGAGAGTCAGCCCCTCCGCAAGGTGGAACAGGATTTCATGGTTGAGCACGACAAGATTCTCGTTGCCGCCCATGCCTTCAATGCGTTGCGTTACACTCTCCGCTGGCATTTCTCCATCAACGTAGAGCACCCGCCGCGCACCGTGCGCCTGCCAAGGACCGCAGGTTTTCCCGCCAGCAATGGCCGTTGAAACTCCGAGCGCAAGCCAGGTTTTCCCAAGACCCCGAGGGGCGAAAATGAACCCCAGGTCGCCTTCCTTGAACCAGCTTCCGAGAATTGGATTCCGCTTCGGTATGCCAAGCCCCCCGAGTTGCGTGCATGGTGTCGCGCACTTCTCGATAGCTGACCGCATCGCGGAAACATGGTTTGTCTTTTCTGAAACCGGCCCCGCCTGAAGGTTGACAGAATCAGCCGCCGAGTCCTGCGGCCTGTAAACGCGTGAACTCATGCCGCCTCCTTCCCGACCAGAGCCTCGCAAGCACCCGCCTGCACCCATGACACCTTTTCGGCAGGTAAAGTCCCCGTGTTGCCTTGTGGCGCAAACGTGAACGCCTCTTCAACCTCATGCCGAAGCGTTTCCCACTGGTCAACGTCGAGATTCGCAAAGTCGTTAACATCGTCCACTTCCGGGCCAGAAGATTGAAGCAAACCCGTGAAAGAGTAGCCGTCCACATCGCAGCCGAGCCCGACGAGTTGCCCGGCCCACCTTGCCGCCGCAGCTTGGCCCGGTTCATCGGCGTGCCCGAAAATCCGAACACGCTTCCCGGAGAACAATGTCAAAGCCTCATCGGGAATCCGGTTTGCAGCGCCGAGCATTGCCACCGGCGCAACCTCATTCTCAACCCCGGCGCACCATGCCAGATGAACCGCCGCCAGCATGTCGGGACCACCCTCGACAAGCGCGATTGCCAGAAAGGGGAATGCCTCCCTCAGCCCGACCGGCCAACCAGCCTCCGACCCCGGCAATGTCCAAGCCTTCGCGCCGATGCGCGCCCACGGTTTGCCATCCATCCGCCGCGCCTGAGCATTACGCCGTGATCCATCCGTGACCACCCACGCACGACCCTCTGCCGAGTCTACGCACCAGAGCAACCCACGATCCGCGAGAATCCCGACCGCTTCCGGCCCCAGGTTCCGAAGGTCAGCAATCGCCCGAGTCTCCACTTTCGTCGGAACTTCGAACTTAGGCCAGCCCGCGCGCTTTCGCGCCTTTTCCTCCGCTTCCGTCTCCCTCTTTTCCTGCCGGGGAATTTGGGGAACCGGGGGAAGAACGCCCGCCATCTCAATCAACCTCCGGCACGCCTCCCCATTTGACACCCCAAGGTGGAGAGCAAGAAAGCCAGCCGAATCAACCGCCTTGTCGACGCAGCCGCCGAAGCAGTTGAAGAAGGTTTCCCCGCCACGCTCAAAGACAGATGCCGCCTTTGAATTTCGGTTATCGTGAAACGGGCAAAAGCATTCCCGCCCAGGCTTCCCTGAAAGGTTGAGAACCTGCCACAGCATAGGAATCGTCAGCCGCGCCTTTGCTTCCATCAATAGTGAGGAGTCAAACATGATGACCTTTCCGGCGATATTCCGCCCATTGATTCCGTGTATCATCCGCGCCGGTTGGCAGACCTAGCCACGCCAGCCGCGTGAGCCAGTCCGACATTGAGATTGCAAACCGACGAAGTTTGCCGCAGAGTCCTTGTTGAATCAGTGAGTTAATAGCCGTGCAATTTTTGCCAGTTGCGCGGCTTTCTCGCATCCGGGTTTGCCCCGTTGCAGTCGCCCCGCTCATAGAGCGACCTCCGCTTGAGCTTCGATGGCCTCAATATCCGAGAAAAGGAACCGGACGACCCTACCGAGCTTAAAGGAGCGTAAGATGCCCGCTTTTTCGCGGCGTTTTATCGTCATCGTCGACACCCGCCACCTTTTCGCCAATTCAGCGCGGGTCCAGTATTGTGCCGCAATTTGCGCTTGCGGCTGCGTCTTGTGTTTGCTCACGAACTGGACAGTGCCAACTCGTTTGCTCTTGCGTTAGCGACAGGACGACCGCGAAGAAAATGTCGCGTGTCTACGATAGGGAATCAACGAATCGTGACCGATCGACCAGCCACCACAACTTGATTTTTGTTAGCAACTGAACGCTTCAGCAATGAAACCAAGCCAAGACGCTGACATTGGCGTGCCAAGGCTGAGGCGCTTTGCAAATGGAACCCCCACGCCTTCAGGACGACAGCCAAAGCCGTAAAGGAAAACCAGTTCAGGCCAAATCCGTCCTCCTCGCCCCACCAGTAAAGCCGCAGCACGTTCGACAGTTCCTTGTCATATTTTGGCAACCGCCTCCGCGCGGCAAACATCTTGCGGATGCCCGCCTCGTTGCCTTGCCGCCATAGCTTAAGAAGTTGAAACTCATCACGGTCCCGCGCCTGTCCCTCTGCAGGAACCCCTCGCATTATTCCGATTTTTTTCTCTTGTTGCGCCGCCGCGCTGAGGCGTTGCCATTTCTCATCAATATCACTGCAAACCTCAAGAACCGATAACTGAGCCAATTGGTTTCTTAATTCACTTGCAGCAGCGAATCGGTTCTCCGCAGCTTTGGAAATCCGAAAAGTGAGGCTTGTCCCCCCGTCAGTTCGATAAAGGCGAACGGTTCTCATCGCGCTGACCTCCTCGCATGAGCAAGTTTCCTGATGCCCGCAGGTTCGCTTTCTGCTTTCGGCAACGGGATGGTATTCTCAGGCAGCAGCCATGCGCCCACATCCACGACAGGGCGGGTTTTCAAATCCGAGTAGTGCGCCGCAGTCGTCGCCACGTTTGAATGCCGTAAGACCCGACTCGCTGCGTAGATGCCGTGCTCTGCTGTGACGAGTGAGCCAAGTTCTTTTCTCAATTCGTGGAGAGGTTTCCGCGCTTTTACCCCATGCGCCCGCAACCACTTATTCAGCCGGTCGAAGACGGCATCAGCACGGTAGCGTTGCCCGTAGGTTCCCGGCCCGCTGTGCTGCTTTTTAGAAACCTCGTTTTGAATCACAAAGGCATCCCCCTTGGCCTTCGCTCGAACCCGGAATCCCCGAAGAAGCGCCACAACATTCTCGTCAAGGGCGACCTCATCGCGGGAGTCCGTTGTTTTCAGGTGTGCCGCATCTGTGCTCTCGATGCGGACAAGAAGCCGGTCGAAATCGATTTGGTGCCAGCACAGGGAATCAATCTCGCCCCGACGAAGCCCTGCCGAAAGGGCGAGGAGCATGACGAGAAACGCAGGTTCATCCTTTACGGCGAGACCAGCGTGAGCAGCCTGCAAGAGAGCCTTGGCGTCAATCCGGCTGAAATACTTTGCGGATTGTTTGGGAAAGAACTCCACCCCGGCAAAGGGTGGGGGCTCGGGAAGGCGAACGTCTGTAAGAAACTTCACAATCTTTCCGGCGAACAGCGACCGCGCCTGCCGGACCGTGGAATTGCAGGATGTCATGCGGGACCGCTCCTGAGCCGGGGTTTTCGCCCGCTTCACATATTCAAGCCGCCACTTCTGAATTGCCGGAAGGGAGAGAACATCCAGGCTAGCCGCATCAAGTTCGGTCCGGTATTCCGCCGCGCCGCCCTTCCTTGGCCCGAACCGTTTCTTTGTCCGCTTCACGCCCAGGATGTCCCCGACGATTTTACGCAGGGAGCACTGGTAGCAATTGAAGGTGGAGGCGTTCGCCTCCGAAACCGTCCGGGCAGCCGCGATCCATTCCCCGACCGTCGCCACCGTTTCTGGCTTGGCCGTTTGCGGCCTGTGCTTGGCAAGCGTCGCCTCAGCCCCAAGGGCGAGGAGGTCCGAATAGATGCCAGACGCAGTCTTCGCCGCAGCCTCCCGGTTCCCGGTACCGGTGGTAAAGGCCATCCGCCGCCCCTTGAACTGAATCTGAATGGAATAGTTCGGAGAACCCTCCCATTTGAAAAGTTTCCCAGCCTGCAACCAGAAGCGGGAATCAGCTTTCGACAGAGCAGAAACAGACCCTTGCACTTTCCTTGCACTTTTCTGGTTAATCCCAGCACCCTCACGTTCTGTCGTGATCAGAACACCATCCGACAGCAAAGCGGCATCATTGCTTGAGAATTCAGGTTTCTTGATGTTCATAAAGTAACTTTACGGATCAGAACGAGACATAGCAAATGAAAAACTACGGATCAGAAGGTTGAAAGTTCGAGTCGCGGCGGCTGCACCACTCAAACCCGCCTCAGCAAAGTCTGAGCGGGTTTTTTATTGTCTCGGGAAAACCCCAGTGTGCTAGAAATTGATCGGGAGACGACAACAGCAGAGCCGGTATTCGATGGACAGTTGCCAGAACTGGGCCACGAGATCCGGGGCGGTGGGCCACCGGCCGCCAGCAGATTTTCCGACGTGCTGGCGCTGAGGGGCGAAAATGAGATCGGCGCGAAGATCAAAATCTTCGGCCGCTTGGTGCAGCGAACGACCTCAGGGGGATTGATGTGGATGCTTCAAGGGTGCCGACAAGCTGGGCTAGGCAGCGAGCATCCGAGAGCTGTTTCGTGGCGAACCCCCGCTCGCGGCACACTGCAGAGCAGCGCTTCCTATACTCTTCGGCGGCCGGCAGTTTGGATTTCACGATTAGGCGATTAACGTCGCCTTCCGATCCCTACATCAGCTCCGCCCCCTCCTACGCTGCCAACGGCACCATCAGTCTCTCCTTGCCATCTGCCCTCCCTTTGTCGAAATGCGTGGCTGCGCTGGATGCCAGATGTCCGCCGGCGAAAAACCCCATGATGCCGCCCCGGTTGGGATCAACCCCGAATTCCTTGGCCTTCGACCGAACCGTCCGGATCGTCTGCTGCGCATCCTACAGCGGAACCATCGGGCGCCCCTGCGGAAGCCGATGCTCCAGTACAAACGGCGTGATGCCACTTTTTTCAAGCCACCGGGCAATGTTATGAGCCCTCCGGCTCGGTGCACAAAACCCCGCAGCCTCCGCCCGGACAAACCATGACAGCTCGGGAAGGGTCAATCTGCGGACACGGGATTCCAGACCTTTTTGAAGCCCAAGCCTTGAAAGTCCTTCAAATTGAGAGTCGCAAAATCCGTGACTCCAAAGGCGGTGAGGCTGAGTGCGGTGCGGGTGTCGTAAATGCGGCGGCGTGCAAAATCGCGGGTTGCGGCGAGTTTCCACAGCTCGTCGTGAAATTCCCGGCTGCGGGGAGGAAATCCGAGGGTTTTCCAGCGGGGATGTTTTCGATAGCTGGCGATGACGGCAGCGGCGGCGGGGGCGTCCAGCGGGTTTTTAAGCACGGCAGGATTTCGCAAGAGCAGGTAGAACTCGGCGAGAACGAACTCGCTCAGCGCGACGTCTTCGCGGTCGGAAAGTTCTCCAAGGAATCTCTTGGCCGGCAGATGGAAGGGGGATGCGACCGCGAAGCTGTAGAGCAGGATGTTGGCATCAATGGAGGTCATGGCAGATGGAGGATCGGTTCCGCATCCCGGAAGGCGACGCCCCGCAATTCTTCGGGGCTGAGGCCCTGCCATCCTACTGTTGCCGAAACCGGAGGAGTCCATGGCGTAGCAGGCGGGGTCGGATTTCCATCATAGACGTCCAGCAAAAGCTCGGCCCCGCGGCGAAAGGTTTCGGCAAGAGACCACTCGCGGGCTTTGGCGAAGGACTTGATTTCGCGATAAAGTTCCTCAGGAACTTGAATTTGCGTCTTTGTCATGCTGGAAGATATATGTAGCTATTGATTTGATGTCAAGCTGGAGTGCGTTTCCTTCCGGGTTATTTTTGGAAGCCCTCGTCAAGGGGGCGATACCTTTCTGGTCCGGAATTAGGGCGGACTTTGCAGCGACTAGGGAACAGGCGTCCCGCCCAGGGCTTTTACGGAAAATCGCGGTCGCACGAGCATCCCTGTCCATGGCACGCCAGTCTCCAACGACAGGAATGTCGTTGCCCCTTATATTGAGAGTATTGGGCGGGGGGCTCCCTGTTTTACGATGGCCCCTTATCGTCGCTTTATCTTCAAGAGACGGTATTAGACCCCCGGGTGGAGTGCAGAGCAGGGGGAGCTCGAGTTTTGAGTTTCTCCACACAAATGCCACGAGACATCAAGCGGGCTGCGGCGGCTGGGAGGCAGAGGCCTGCGCAGGGATCCGGGGGGTTAAGATTTTTTTACAAAGCATGCTTTGAGGCCGATGGCGGACCCTTCGATCTTGCACGAGATTTCATGATCCCCCTCCACCAGACGGATTCCTTTTGCCTTAGTTCCTCCCTTGATGACGTGGGAGGAGCCCTTCAGCTTTAAATCTTTGAGCAAGGTGACGGAATCCCCGTCTGCGAGGACTGTGCCATGGGCGTCTTTGACGGCGCGCGGTTCGAGAGAGACGGCATGTGGCCACTCGTGGCCGCAGGTCAGGCACTCCCAGAGTTCGCCATGGTCGAGAACGTCTGGCATCTCGCATTGGGGGCATTCAGGTTTGTTTGGCATGGGGAAAAGGATATCTGCCTCTGGAGACTCCGATCAATCACGCAATCGCGCGTGCTTCCAGGCGGTCCTGGAGGGGCGAAGCGATCCCTCCCCCACGGCAACCATAAAAAACACGAACCGGGAGGGGAGTCTGGAAAATGCTGCCATCCTGGAGTGTTCCGGCATATCATCGCCCCATAAACCACAACACCATGAACACCTGCCCCTGCATCAAATCCGTCAAAACTCTTGTCACCACTGGAAAATGGGAGGGAGGCTGCTGCGAATGCGGACAGAAACTGCCGCTTTCACACCTCCTCATTGCCGGCGTGGTCGGGCTGATGATTTCCGTTTTGGTCGGAGGCCTGTTGTTTCGTCGCCAGGGCTGACAACGGTTGGGCGAGGGAAGCCGACTGGACCTCTGTCTTCCGGTTTCCGCCGGCCTCGTGGATCTCGCGGTCCGCTCCTGATGCCCTGGGATTTTTTGATCGGGCAGGCTGAGCCAGGTCGCGAAGGCGACGGTTTTGCCGGAAGGCCGTTCAGTCCAGCGGATTCACGCGGGAGACGACGAGCAGGTCTGCCGGCAGGCGTGGAATTTTTGCAACCGCGTCGGCTCCGATGCCCAGTGTTGGTCCGACCAGGCCGGGCGGCAGAGCCGGGATCGCTCCCGTGAGCCCGATGTCCTGCACGTCGGGGGTGTCAAAAAAGATAAGGAACCGGATTTCCGTGCCGTCGAGGTTTTCAATGTGGTGGGGGTAGGCCCGGGGAATAAAATAGATGTCGCCGGGATGGAGCTCGTAAGTGTCGAACGAAGAATCCGGGCTCTGCACGGTCATTCTCGCGTGGCCGGCGAGGACGTAGCCCAGCTCGGCGGTTTCGGGATGCCAGTGAGGCTCGCGCATGCCGATGCCGTGAAGCCGCAGCGAATACATCGCCTGGGAGCGCAGGGCGGGCCAAGTATCCCGGCGGGCGACGATCGCGGATCCGTCCTCATTGGCGATGAGCGGCGTGCGCTTCTCGATCGGGAACTTGTAGGGGCTGGGATAGCCTGCCGACTCGGGAATTTGCCGTGGAGAGGATATTTTTCCCAGCTCGATGCTCGCGGGCGAGCGGGTCAGCCCCGTGAGCTCGCTTTCCGAGAGTCCCCACGTGTTCCCCATCACCGCCCCGCTCAGGCATCCGACGAATCCCGACAAACCGAAATCCTCGACCTCCTCGTGCGAAAACGTGATCACCATCTCGAGATCTCCAGAGCCGGTGTTCTCGATGGCGTGCAGCGCACCCGAGGGAACAAAAAACATTTCGCCCTCCGAGATCGTGAACTGCGCGTGAACGTTGCCGCTGGCAAAAATCGTCACCACCGCCTCGCCGCAAAGGCAATATCCGACCTCGTCGGCATTCGCATGCCAGTGCGGCTCGCGAAAACAACCCTCGTGGATCGTCAGCCGATAAAGCGAGAGACCCCGCAGGATCGGAAAAACCGACTTTGTGGCCGCTATCTTCGCTCCAAACGCATTCGAGATCTGCGGCCGGATGTCCGCAAGCGAGAGTTTGTGTGACATGCGTCAAAACCTTTGCCGCCGGCCATGAGAAACGCAACCGTTTTTTTCGCGACTTGCAATCCGTCATTGCCCGGTCCACATCGTAGCACCATGGCACGCCCGATTTCCGAGCTTTCTTCCGAAGAACTCCGCGCGGTGGCAACTTCTCTCGAGGAGGAGGACGCTAAAATCCCTGCGGATTTTTCCAGGCGCCTGTCGGAAACCCACCCGGCCACGGCCAGGCTTTTAGCCTCAATGCGACGGGAAGATAAGGGGGCACGCCGGACGAACCAACAGGAGGATGAATCATCCCGGAGGACCTTCATCCTCCATATCATCCAGCCGGGGCTCGCGGGGTTGATGGATGGCTCGGTCTCGACCCTCGCACCCGTCTTCGCCGCCGCCTACGCCACGCACCAGAGCTGGTATGCTTTTCTTGTCGGCCTCGCCGCATCGATCGGAGCTGGGATCAGCATGGGCTTTGCGGAAGCGCTGTCGGATGACGGCGTTCTCAGCGGACGCGGCCACCCTCTCACGCGAGGCATCGTGTGCGGGGCGATGACCACGCTCGGCGGCATCGGCCACACGCTCCCGTTTCTCATTCCAGATTTCCGCATGGCTATGATTGTGGCGGTCTGTGTCGTGGCAGTGGAGCTCGCCGTGATCTCGTGGATCCGCCACAGGTTTATGGACACCCCGCTCCTGGCGGCGGGCTTCCAGGTCGTGATCGGCGGAGTCCTTGTCTTTTTGACCGGCATCCTGATCGGCTCTGCTGGGCGTTGAGCAGCTTCTGCACAGCAGGACGGCGGAGCCAGAGCCGGCCACAGGTTGGAGGCCATAGGCACGCGTTGCCTCAAGCGAAAATAACACCAGGGCATCAAAAAAGCAGGGCAAGCGAATTTCAGATTATCTGTGCGGCCGCACAATTAATCTGTGCTGCCGAGGGCTCGTGTGCTGTGGCCAGGCAAGCCGAAACCGGATGAATTGTTTACCAGTGCCTGCGGGTAGCCGACTTGCTGATGGGCTCGATCTGGGAGCTGTGGTCAGGTTGAAATGGCACTCGAGCTCGTTGCACACGGATCGCCAGTTCCTGACCCGCAGTTCCAGAAAGTCTATGAACCATTCTTGCGCGCGCCTATTCCGGTGCAAGGGGAGGATTTGACAATCGGGGCGGGCTCTCTAGTTTCCCGCAGATGAGCGACCGCTTGCATGCTTTAGAACAAACAAGCCGCAGATGGCGGACGGCCTTGCCGCGTTGCCGGAATTGGCAGCATCTCAAAGTCAGGAACCTCCTGGCGGGTCTTGCGGTGATCGTTGCGGGCATGTTCGGTGGGGATCACGCTTGGGGACAAAACACCACGTGGATCGCTGGTGACGGAATCTTTACCGACATTCCCAACTGGAACAATGGTTCCCCGGAAAGCAAGGACTGGTTGATAAACAATGGCGGCACCGCCGAGCTCTCGGTTACCTTTTTCCCGTTGGATGGTTTTCTCGGGTTCGATCCCGGCCAATCGGGCAATCTGACCGTTCTTAATAACGGTTACCTTTTTGGAGATACCAACCTGGCGGTTGGCCGAGGCGGCTCCGGCATCCTGACAATTGAAGCTGGTGGCAGAGTGAACCGAAAGGGTTTGTTCGTCGCAGCAGGGGACGTATCGCAGGGTGTGGTCCAAATCGACGGAGGCGAGCTGACACTCAACGACATTCTTCATATCGGCTACCGCGGCGCGGGGAATCTCTCGCTGACGGGAAATGGTACCATCACAAGCAATCGAACCGACATTGGCGGCTTCAATGACGCGACAGGCTCGGCAACCATAACGAATGGGGTCCTGCAGAACACAGGCGCGATCTTCGTTGGCGTTGAGGGAAATGGAACGCTGGTGGTTGACCCGCTGGGCAGGGTCGCCAGCGAGAGTTTGTATATCGGGCACAGCACCGGAGGCACTGGGTCGGTGACCGTTTCCGGTGGAAATGTCACCTTGACCGGCAGCAATAGCACGCTCGCGGCCGGAGTGAGCGGAAATGGAAATCTGACCGTGACAAACGGCGGCCAGGTGAACACAAAGTTTTTCCAAGTCGGTCTTCAGTCCGGTTCGTCTGGCACAGCGACGGTGTCCGGTAATGCCTCGTTGACCGCGACTGATTACGTCCAGATCGGGGTGACCGCCGGTTCCTCGGGAACGCTCCATCTTTCGGATAATGGATCCCTCAACACGCCGCTTATCTTGGTTGCGGATGAAACGGGTTCGACCGGCGTGCTGAACGTCAACGGCACCACCCTTGCCGTAGCTGAAATCGTGGCAGGGAACGGCACGGCGACTGTCAATCTGAATGATGGCACCACGCTGAAACCGGTTGGTCCGTCCGATCCCACTCTCAGTATCAATGGATTTTCGGCGGGACGATTCAACCTCAGCGGCAACGTCACCTTCGGCACCGGGTCGGGCACGATCGACGTCTCTAGCCCCCTCAGCGGCACGGGCAGCCTGATCAAAACCGGATCCGGCGCCCTCAACCTTTCTGTCTCCAACAGCTACTCCGGCGGCACCGTGATTCAAGGTGGCGCGGTGAGCGTGGGAGCGAGCGATGCTCTGGGAACCGGCAATATTGCAATAGGAACTGCCGAACTCCGTGGGTTTTCCAACGCCACAATCGGTTCGGAAATCACCGTGCAAGCGAACCAAACCGCCACCTTCTCAGCTTCGGCAGGCACCACACTCACCCTTGAATCTTCCACGTTTCTGCTCACCAGCGGCGCGACACTCGTCGTGGGCAGCAGCGGGAACAACGGAACGATTCTTTTCGCACCGGATGATTCGGTCGCCCTCCCGCCAATTGGCGGAGGAGTGACAGTCAGTTTCGGAACG
>Ga0247831_1002301_pt1 | contig 31605 bp, 22 predicted proteins | sample LaCruzMarch2015__9_FD_192406 | JGI IMG/M metagenome (GOLD analysis project Ga0247831, IMG submission 192406) | Freshwater microbial communities from meromictic Lake La Cruz, Castile-La Mancha, Spain - LaCruzMarch2015_1m | ecosystem: Environmental > Aquatic > Freshwater > Lake | place: Spain...
AGGTCCAGCTGGAGTGGATTGTTGTACATAACCATCTACATATATTTTATAATTATTAAATTCAGGTAACGAATCATTGATGAATTTTGACATCAATTCGGCATCTTCCAAATGCAAACCACCGTCTTCATCATCAGCGTTGAAGGTCATATTGTTTTTCCAAGGTCCAAAAGATTTTGGACTATCGTAAATCATTACTTTATTGATTACATCAGCTGCTTTGCTCGCCGAATTCACTGTAAATCGACCTATACCAATGTCTAGTGTATTGGTATGGCCAAATGAATAATTATTGATATCTTCAACATCATCTAAAAAACCAAAAAAATCGTCGGTACAATATCCACTTGTTTTATTGATACTTTCATTGGTTTCATATACAGGCACTAAATTCGTATTGTTTGCCAATCGATCTTTATAATCAAAAGACGCATCGCCCATCATCAACACATATTTGGCTAGTGAACCAGGACTCGATTTGTCATAATACATTTTTAAAAAATCGCGCAAAGCCGAAACATCCTGTGAGCCTGATGAAAATTCATTGTATATTTCTTGAGGTGTTACAATCAGGGTTTTGTAACCTCTTTTGTTTGCGTGATAATTGGCTAGTCGTTCAGCTTCAGTTTTGAGCGAAGGATGAGTGATAATGATATAATCTTTAGCTGTCGAATTGTGCAAGTTTTGATTAGCTACACTTCCTACAAATACAGGTGTACCTGCAACTGTACCATCTGTAGCAACAAATCGATGTAGTGCAGCAGCGTCTTGGTTAAAAGTTGCATTGTTTCCCGAAAATGTAACATTCATACGCTCTGGTACCAATGGATTTGTGACATCCCAAACTTGCACATTTGAGGTAACATTTTGAATTGTATACGAAGCTATATTTCCTGGCGCTACTGCATTCCAATCTGCAAAATTTAAATAGCCATTAAACACTAAATTTCTACGGAGATTCAATTCGAAAAAATCCAAGTAACCATAAGCACTGCTACTTCCTTTTGTAAATGAAAAATTCAAATTTGCTGTTGAAGTCTGTACAGGAACAGATGAAGTTAAATCTGAAACCCTTAGAACAGGATCGCTAAAAGTAAGACCAACTGCCGATAATTGAAATGATTGAAGAATAGTACCATTTATACTTACATTCATTATGTTGGTTCCCGAGCTTGTAAACGCACCAACGCGTGTACGAACATGCACTAAACTACTGGGATCAAGGTTGGGAAAATTAAGGTTATAATTCCGACTTAAATACCGACCTGGCTGATCGTTAAATTCATCACCCCACCACAATTTTCCAAATTTACCTGGATTCACAGAATCTTTTTCATAGAAATAAAAATCATTGTACGATGTTACTGCCACATTCGAAGTAGATGGAGTTGCAATGGTTTGTATTCGCTTACCATTGCCATTATCAAACGTTAAAAAATAATTACTAACTTCGCTGTAAACATTGAAATGATGTGAAAACCTTCTGTTAGCCGAATCTTTAATAATGGTATGTGGTCCATTGGCATAAAATAAAAAATAATCGCCAACATTAAACACACCATCTCCACCATCAACCATTTCTATTGCATTTTCAACCAAATCATCTGCTCTGGGTATGGCATTGTTTTCGGGAAGCATTTCTCCCCCATTGCCGTACAAACGAATATTTTTGGATGGTGTTCCAGCCAAGTCTACACCAATTGAATTTTTTATAAAATTATAATCTACTTTGTAAACACCTTGATTTGCTATCGCTATTTTGTACCAATTGCCTGTAGCTAAAACTGAATTTGGCGCATACACTCGGTTCCCAGTGGTTTTATTCACTGCTATTGTTTGTTCTTCAAGTTGTATATCATATCGAACTAGTTTTTCTATAGTTCCATCCATTCTTTTGACATACTGAGGTATTAAAATATACGCTTGTGCTTGTTTTCGTTCTATTCCGATACTGACTTGGGGTTCAAAGGATTCAGCAAATTTAATATTTGATGCTTGTATTGATGCATTGATTTTCTCAGATTGAATATTCTTCAAAGTCACAACAGGCATTGCATAATTCTTCAATGCCCGTTTTTCTATTTTATACATAGAATTTGTATCAATTGTAATGACTAAAGGGAGATTGAATGTCGTCAAATCCTTTGCTTGCTGAAGAGACTCAGTGGCACTCTTAGATATTTGGGCCATGCACCAATTTGAAGCAATTATACTCGGTATACAAAAAAATAATTTTATTAGTTTCATTTTACATGTGACGATTACCAAAGGTAACCCAATTTCGTTTACGATAATCTGAATACGTGTAAAATTTATCTATGTCTTACTTTTTTTAAAATATGGTTAATTTATGGATCGAAAATCTAGCTTTCGAGTCTTTTAAACGACAAAAATGTGTTTTTAGTATTTATGATTCTAAATTTTCTTCAGAATCGTGCATTGTAAGTTTGATTTTCAATATTCGACGTTGGTCTAACTGAAGTACTGTAAAATCAAAATTCTCAAAACTAAACACTTCATTTTGAACTGGAAATTTTCCTGCAATTTCCAAGACCATTCCAGCCAATGAGTCGCTTTCTCCTCTAACTTCTTCAAAACGCTCTACAGGTATGCTCAATACTCTACATGCATCATTAATCAAGGTCTTGCCTTCAATAATATAATTGTTATCATCTATTTTTTTGAGCAAAAGTTCATCATCGTCAAATTCATCCTTGATTTCACCTATAATTTCTTCCATGATATCCTCCAGTGTTACTACGCCTGAAGTACCTCCAAATTCATCTACAACAATAGCCATATGTATGCGTTTATGCTGAAACTCTTTAAGTAAATCTTCAATTAATTTTGATTCATGTACAAAATAAGTTGGCCGCACCAAATCGTGCCAATTAAAATTGGGTGTATCCAAATAACTCAATAAATCTTTTGAATATAATATACCTTTTATCTGGTCCAATGACTCTTCATAAACTGGGAATCTCGAAAAACCTGTTTCCATCACTTGATTTTTCATTTGATCGTAGGACCAATTGTATTCCAAGCCAAAAACATCCATACGGGTTCGCATGATTTGCTTCACCGTTATTTCACCAAACTTCAAAATACCTTTAAAAATATTGACCTCTTGTTTAGAAGCACTATGTCCAACTGTAAGTTCAATGGCATTTTCAACGTCTTCATTACTTATGTCTTTTTTTGATTTTGAAGAAATACGACCTTCAATAAACGAAGTAGAATTGACCAAAAAATTACTCAATGGACTAAAAATATGATCCAAAAATGTAATAAATGGCGCAGTAAAAAGACTCAACTTCAGGTTATTTTGTGTTGCATAAACCTTAGGCAAAACTTCACCAAATAAGACTAAAAAGAATGTTACAAAAACAATTTGAACTAGAACATTGACCAATGTTGCAATAGCTTCAGGCAAAGCTGGTGCTATTGAATGAATATCAAACAAATCGCTTATCAACATATTGGTACTGATAATGACACCAATACTTAAAAAGTTATTGCCAATTAAAAGCGTGGCCAACAGACGTTTCGGATTATCGAGCAATCTCAATACATTTTGATGGGTGTCTTCTTCTTTCTGTTTTAAATAATTGATATCTTTTGTAGAAAGGGAAAAAAAAGCAACTTCAGAGCCAGCTATAAGTGCTGTAAAGATAAGTAAAACGACTATGAGTACAACCAATACGATGTCTGTATTTGTACTTAATGTGGTCGACAAAAGGGTTGAAAGTAAAGTGGTGTATTCCGAATCAGGGTCCAAGGTTAATGAGTTTCGTTAAGCATTATACGCGACTTGGTTGGGTCGTTGTATATATTTTATTTGTGCAAATATATTAAAAAGGTAATTCATCTACCAAATCATTCGCTCCATTAGACAAACTATCATCAATAATATCATGCGAAGGAATGATTTCTGTTGCATCATTATCACCTCTATGGTCAGCCGCTCGTTTGTCGAGCATGACCAAATTTGAAGCAATAATTTCAGTCATGAAGCGCCTGTTTTTATCTTTGTCTTCCCATGAACGGGTGCGCAGGCTTCCTTCTATATGCACTAAGCTACCTTTGTGTAAATATTTGGTAGCCAATTCGGCCAAACCTCGCCATAGCACTATATTGTGCCACTCTGTTTGTGGTATAGTATTTCCCTTTTTATCTTTAAAAGTTTCGGTAGTAGCCAAAGGGAATTTTGCTACTGGGATATTCCCTTCGATATATTGAATCTCAGGATCTTTACCTAAATTTCCAATCAGAAATACATGGTTTACGCCTCTCATAAAGCTTTATTTTTGCAGATTATCTAACTTTTGAAGTTTAAAGATAATTATTTTTTTGAAAAAAAGAAATTAATATACGAGGAAAAGCAAACGCTGAAATATCCTTTTTCTTTACTTTTTGGAGATTCAGTTTATTTAATTCACTAGGATTAAACAGTTTAATTCGATGGAAATAGCCTTTAATTTTTTGATGAGTAAGAGTTTGGTCAGCATATTGGGGTTCACCTTCAACTTTTCCAATAGAGTAATAAGGAGTTAAATCTACATTTTCAGAATCGGATTCGAGCATAAAAAATGTGTAAAGATTATGCCAAATGTCTTTTTCGGTTCTTTTAGTAATATATAGATGATGTTTATCCTCAAATACCAAAAAATGCATATGTCTAATTTTCAATATCAAGCGTTGTTTTTTGACAGGAAAATCGTCTATGCGTTGCAAAAATTTAGCTTGACAGTGATCTTCAAATGGGCATTGATTGCATTTTGGTTGTTTAGGTGTGCAAACTGTAGCACCCAAATCCATAATGGCTTGATTGTAAAGAGAAGCTTTCGAATGTGGTAATAGAGATTGTGCAAATTCCTGAAATGATTTTTTGCCGGCGGTGCAGTGAAAACTAATATCCAATCCAAACACACGACTTAAAACCCTGACCACATTGCCATCCACAACAGCATAAGGTAAATCAAATGCAAACGATGCAATAGCTGCAGCAGTATAGTCGCCTACACCTTTCAATGCTAGTATGCATTCATAAGTATTTGGAAACTCTCCATTTAATTCATTTTGAATAAAGCGCGCAGTAAAAAGCATATTCCGACATCGATTGTAATATCCCAAACCCTGCCAAAATCGATAAACAATTTGTTCGTCTGCTTCGGCTAGATCTTTAACATTAGGATAATTTTCGGTTAAGGTTCTGTAATATTTTTCACCTTGTTCTACACGAGTCTGCTGTAAAATCACCTCACTCAACCATATTTTGTACGGATCTTTTATCCCTTTCCAGAGCATTGTTCTAGTATTCTGTTGTTTGTTCCATTTGAGCAAAATGGAACTAAATTGCTGATTTTGAAGCACTTTTAACGTAAAATTGTTGAAAAAAAGGTGATAAGTTGATGTAATTGTAAAAAAAATAGTATTACTTTTGCTCCAAAGTTAACTTAAAATAACACTACAGTGAAAAAAGCCGACCTAATAAATAACATAGCAGAACAAACAGGTGTCCCTAAAGTGGATGTACTTGTATCACTTGAAAGTTTCTTTTCCAACGTGAAACAAACACTAGCAGAAGGAGAAAACATTTACATTAGAGGATTTGGTAGTTTTGTTACCAAAAAACGTGCCGCGAAAGTAGGCAGAAATATAAAAAAAAATACTTCGGTATATATACCCGAACATTTCATACCAGCGTTTAAACCTGCTAAAGAATTTGTAGACGAAGTTAAAAAGATCAAAACTTCAAATATTGAAGTCGTGAACGAGAAAATACAGTAGAAAAACAACAAGCCCAGTGCAAAGAAATCAATATTTACTCATAGGGGTTGCGCTTTTAGTAGTCGCAGCCCTTTATTTTTTTGGCAATACCCAAGGTAATAAAAATAAAACCAAGGCCGCTACAACAGCTGGCGATGGGCATCAACATGACCCGATGAATCCAACTGCTGAGATCAAAGCTTTGGACATAGATTCCTTAAAAAATGCAACAACAGCAAAGCTTTCAGCCCCTTTAAAGTCTAAGATAGAACAACTCACTAGCCTAGCCGAAAAAGAGAATACAGCTGTTACTTATAAGGATGTGGCAGAGTTTTGGGAGAAGCAAAATGAACTCACTTTAGCTGCAAAATATTATAAAAACGCTGCTTTCTTGGAAAATACAGAAAAAAGTATCACCTTTGCAGGAAATTTACTGATGGCTATCCTTCAAAAGACGGAAGATCCATCGGTGAGAAAGTGGCAAGCGTTAGAAGCGATTGAATGTTATACCAAAGCATTGGAAATCAATCCCGACAATGTAGACACAAAAATTGCCTTAGCTACCTGCTATACTGAAGGAACCGGCGAGACCATGAAGGGTGTAACCCTGCTGAGAGAAGTGACTGCTAAAGACAGCACCAACATATCGGCAAACATCATTCTAGGTAAGATGGCTATCCAGTCTGGACAGTTAGATAAAGCAATAAAACGATTAGAACTAGTTCTTTCCTTACGCCCGGACAATACCGAAGCGATGTATTTTTTAGCCGAAGCCTACAAAGGACAAGGCAACAAAACCAAAGCAATCGAATTGTTTGAACAATGTAAAAAATTGGTCAATAGCCCGGAATTCTCGAATGAAATAGACAACTATATAAAAACATTTAAGTAAACTTATTTTTAAACAAAAACATTTTAATCATGCCTTGCGGAAAAAAACGTAAACGTCACAAGATTGCAACACACAAACGTAAAAAACGTTTGAGAAAGAACCGTCATAAAAAGAAATAATCCATTTCTAATACAGAACTGTTAATCAAGTATTTTGCTACCTAGCGAAATACTTGATTTGTTTATGCATGTATGATTATTGTTGTGGTAAACTCTTGGACTAGTGGACAAAGAACTTATTATCCAATCATCGGATGCCGGTATTGAGATTGCTCTTTTAGAAGATAAAAAATTGGTTGAATTGCATTATGACAATTCAGGCGGCAGTTTCAATGTGGGCGACTTATATCTGGGCAAAATCCGAAAAGTCATGCCCGGACTAAATGCTGTTTTCGTGGACATTGGCCACGAGAAGGATGCTTTTTTGCATTATACGGATCTCAGCCCTTATTTTAAAAGCTTAGTCAAATTTACCGAAATGGCTATGAGTGATAAATCTGTGCCTCCATTTGATTTTACAAAATTTGCCATTGAACCAGAAATAGTTAAAACAGGTAAGATAGCTGAAGTAACACAAGGGAAACCACATGTGCTAGTTCAAATATTGAAGGAACCTATTTCGTCTAAAGGACCACGTATCAGTTGCGAAATTTCGATACCTGGACGGTTTATTGTGGTGACTCCTTTCAATAACTTTGTCAATGTATCGCGCAAAATACATTCTACAGAGGAGCGTAAACGCCTGCAACGCATTATAGAAAGTATCAAACCCAATAATTTTGGGGTAATTGTTCGTACAGCAGCTGAAGGTCAAACGACAGCCGAATTGCACAAAGATTTATTAGGAATTATAGATGCTTGGAAATCCATTCAATTTAATTTGAATGGCGCAAAACCTGCTCAAAAAATATTGAGCGAACAGAATAAGACCACATCCCTATTGCGCGATTTGCTCAACAAAGATTTTAATAAAATTATTGCAAATGACAGTTCTATAGTCAAAGATGCTAAAGAATACATAGCCAACGTAGCACCTGGGCGAGAACATATTGTGAGTCATTATCAAAATGGCGCCACAATTTTTGATCATTATGGTATTTCGAAGCAAGTCAAATCTTCTTTTGGCAAAACAGTCATGCTTGACAGTGGCGGCTACCTGATTATAGAACATACCGAAGCTTTGCACGTAGTGGATGTGAATAGTGGACACAAATTTTCGAGCGAAAACCAAGAAGAAACTGCCTTCAATACCAACCTTGAAGCTGCCAAAGAAATAGCGATACAACTTAGACTAAGAGATATTGGCGGCATTATCATTGTTGATTTTATAGACATGCGCAATGCCGACCACCGTAGGCAAATAGCCGATGAAATGGAACGCTTCATGAAAGATGATCGTGCAAAGCACAGTGTATTGCCTTTGTCCAAGTTTGGTTTGCTGCAAATTACAAGGCAACGCCTTCGCCCAGAAATTAATATTTCTACAGGCGAGACATGCCCAAGCTGTCAAGGTACAGGCAAGGTACGTTCTACCCAACTTTTGCTCGACGACATCGAAAAACATGTCAAATACCTCAATACCAACCTCAATGCCAAACTTGAATTGGTGGTACACCCGATTGTCAAATCACATTTAACTAAAGGGTTACTCTGGAATTCTATTTTTGCAAAGTGGAAGAAAAAGTATGGCGCATTTACCCTTATGGAAGATGAAGGCTACGAATTTATCCAATACAAATTTTTTGATAAAAATACGGGAGAAGAGATTAAGTTTTAGGTAAATATTGCATGTTAAATTAACAACTTCAATATCAAATTAGTTTTTTTAATTCTTTTCTGCCACCAGTTTATCTTCAGGAAACTTTAAGGTATACACAACTCTTATTTTTTTACTTTCACCAGGTTGTAATTTGATACGCCAAAGGAGTTTGCCATAGTCTTTAGTTACTTGAGCGCCTTCGGCTTCTTCGAGTGTCACTTCTATATCTGAATTGCGCGAGATAGGATATTGATCTAAAAGTTCCAATTCAATAGGAATGTTTTTATTATTTTTCAAGGTTGTTTCATACGCTTTGGTTTCTTTCTTTTTGTTGCTGAATTTTTTGGTTACACAAAGCTCATTGAGCTTAACTCGTTTAACATTAATTTTTTCATCTCTGCCAAGTGAAATCAACAAGGTATCTGAACTGATATTTGGATTGATATAAGATTTACCGACATACATATCATCAAAAAACAAAGTCGCATCGCCTGCAAGCAAATTGTATTTTCCCCAGTCTGTAATGCGTGCCAACAGAAATACACCATTGTCCAATTTAGGTACAGTATGGTAATTGTAAGTTGCAGGCATGGCTATTTCTTGTATGGCAATTATATGTTCTTGTCCATCGCTTTCAATATCCTGCGATTGTTCTATGACATATTCTACCATCATATCGCCTTCCGAAATCGTAACCGTATTGTTGTCTATTTTTAATCCATCTTTAAAATCATCTGTAGAATACATACTATTGCCAGTAGCCATCATTTGCACGGTTGCAGGTTGGGATATTTTTTCTTTATCGTTCATTAAATTTTTATAGTTCATTTGTTCGTTAGCCATTCTGTTGCGGTAATATTCAGGCTGCATAAAATCAACAAAGATTGGGTACAAGATAGGTCGGTTATGATTTTGATTTGGGTTGGCGGTAGATAATTTGATATTGACATTTTTCCAATCAAAACCTGTTTGTTGTGATATTTTAGCTCTACAGTTAAGCACCATTGGCTTAGAAGTATTTTCGCAACGGATTTCGTATGTGGGTTTCCAGCTTGCTGCTGTAACGAGATACGATAGTTTAAATTGTGTATTGACTTCAGTAGATGAAAATACTTTCAATACTACTTCTCTAACAGGCTTTCCCAATGCATTGGTACTTGATTGATTAATTTGATTTTGTAATTGTGAGGAAACAATTTTTAGGTCCGCATTTTCTTCATCGAGGTCAAAAATTAGTTTTTGAAGTTCTGCTTGCTTTGCACGTGTTAATTCTAGAAGTTCCTTGAGTTGCATAGGTTTTAAACCTTCAGTCGTACTTCCCAATTTGCTATTTGAGCTCAAAACACTTAGTTCATGTTCGTAAGCGCTTCTCTTTTTAGCGCTAAATCTCATTTTCTTATCGATCCATTTAATGGAGTCTTTCCATACTTGTATGGTATTAGGGTTCAATCCATTTTCATCGGTGATGTAGTTTAATCTTGATGAAACCGATAATATTTTTACACTGTTTTTACAACCTACTTGGATTGAATTTTCGTCTATTGCTTGCGTAATATTGGTGATAATCACTTCCGAATTTCCTTTGGGAATAGAAGTCGAACCTATACGCGTTTCTTTGGCATAACTTCTATAGATGGTCACATCAGTGACTGTGGAGTTTTTAATTATATTGTTTGCTTGTGCTTGAAATCCAAGAAAAAGGATACAGATCAAAATTAACTTCTTCATATATACATTGTTTGTACAAGCATAGATGCAGAATGTTTATGGTTTCCACAATTGAAATAAAATAATCAGCAATGAAATTTAAAAAGTGGAAATAATATAGAATGATAACTGACACAAATTGAATGAAATACTAAATACCGATAAACAAGATTTAAAACAGAAGTAAGTTGTACAATTTTTATTTAACATCATTACGGTAATAATTCACACGATTGATACAACTTATAAATTTGCTATTTGCTTATTTTATACTTGGTCTTTAGGCCAGAAATTTCCACGGTATAAATACCTTTAGCAACTTGTGACATATCTATATTATTAAATGTTGTTGTCAGTAATTCAGTTTTGATTTTACGACCAGTGGCATCGTATATGATGCATGTACGATTGTACAATTGTGTTGGGATTTTTATCGTTATATATTTATCAAACGGATTTGGAAACATTGAAATCAAGACCTGACTTTCCTCTTCATCAATGCCTGAAACAGTTACCGTTCGACAAACTGAAGTATCAGTACAACTGTTTTGTGTAACGATAACAGCATAATTTCCAGATTGCGTAGCTGTATAAGTCTGTGCAGTAGCGCCAGGTACAAGTGCATTTGTAGCACAGTTAAGCCATTTGTATGTAGCACCTGTTGCAGCAGCTGTCAATGTTGCACCTGCTTGCGTTACACCTACATTGACCGTATTGATTGTCAAATTGAGTGTTACGACGCTGTCGCAACCCATAGCGGAGAGAAGTGTATCTTTATACAAACCAGAGGCTGTTCGATTGGCACCATTGAAATAAAATGCTGAACAAGCTGTGTTAGAAAATGAATGCGTTATAGGTGCAGGATTTGTAATGACAGCAGTTTGCGACATTGTATTGGAAGCACCATCTGTTACGATTACGGTGTATGTTCCTGGGCATAAATTTGAATATTGGGCAGTTGCTGGCCCAGCCACCCATTGAAAACTATATGGCGATTGTCCACCGCCAGCTGTAGCTGTTGCACTGCCATTGCATTGTCCATTGCAACTTGGCTGGGTGATGCTTACAGCAAGTGATAATGGCAAACTAGGATTAGCGCAACATGTCCCTCCACCTGAAACGGTTTGAGAACCGCTCCAACAATTGTATTGTACTTTGTGCGATCGCAACAAAGAACCCGGCATAAGCGCCGCAAAGTAAGCTTCTATTTGATCTATGGTATTACATCCACCTTGACTAACATTTGTAAAACACGAATAACCACATATGATATTGGGATATCCATTGGCATTGGCCAAAGGCGAACTTGGCATGAATACAACCGACGTTGTAGCTGATCCTGGAGCGCCATTGATGGTTGTTGTTGGTATAGCTGCTGCACCGCAATTGTTGCTGTTTTGACTATTGTATCCTGCAAATCTTACTTCTGTTACATTATTGACAAATGCCCCAGAAAGATTGATTGTAACGGCTTCGTAGGATACAATACCGATTTTTAAATTCGGGATGTTTACATCCACATCGATATTGAGCGTTCCGCCATCATAATTTGTAAAAAGGACTAAATTACCATTTGGGTTACAAATAATTTGCGCTTGAAGCTGCATAACGCCAAGAAGAAAAAGCACGAGAGTGTATATTTTTTTCATACGAATTGGTTTAGTTGCATTTGAAATACTTAGTCGAATATCTTCTACAATTAAAATGTTGAAAGAAAAATACCGATAGTAATCAAAAATTCTCTTGTAAATATAACGATTTGTTTTTGAAAACCAAAAAATGAGTTTTACCTACTTTTGGAACTTTGAACACATTTATAGCTTAACACAAAATGAATTTCGATAATAGATCTATCCACATCAAACAAAAAGCCATCATTTCTGATGGCTTTCTTAATGTTATACAAATTATGATTATTCTGTTGAAGGTGCACCACCATCATTACCTTCAGGTTTTGGAAGCAATACTTTTCTAGAGAATTTAAATTTACCCGTTTTAGGATCTGTTCCAGTCAATTTCACATTGATTTTGTCACCTTCTTTCAATACACCATCTAAATTATCTAGACGTTTCCAACTCACTTCTGATATGTGTAATAAACCTTGTTTGCCTGGCAAAAATTCTACAAACGCACCATAAGGCATTACTGACTTAACGACAGACTCATAGGTTTCACCAACTTCTGGTTGCATGACTATTCCTTTAATCCAAGACATTGCTTTGTCTAAACCTTCTTTCGCTTTTGAGAATATTTTTACATGACCTTTATCACCAACTTCTTCGATAGAAATGGTTGTTCCAGTTTCACGTTGTATTTCTTGAATAATTTTTCCACCTGGCCCGATTACTGCTCCGATAAATTCTTTATCAATAGCTAAGAATTCCATACGAGGTGCATGTGGTTTTAAGTCTGCTCTGTGCGCTGGCATACATTCATACATCGCGTTTAAGATATGCATACGACCTTGATTGGCTTGCGCTAATGCTTTGCGCATTACATCCATGCTCAATCCATCAACTTTGATATCCATTTGGATACCACAAATACCATCTTTAGTACCCGTGACTTTAAAATCCATATCACCTAAGTGATCTTCATCACCTAAGATATCTGTTAATACAACCCATTTGCCATCGGCACGAGAAATCAATCCCATAGCCACACCCGATACTAGTTTTTGAACCGGCACACCTGCATCGTACAAGGCCAAAGAACCTGCACAAACTGTCGCCATTGAAGACGAACCGTTACTTTCTAAAATATCAGAGATAATACGAATTGTATATGGAAATGCTTCTTTTGATGGTAATACTTGTTTCAATGAACGTTGTGCCAAGTTACCATGCCCTACTTCTCTACGACCTGGGCCACGCATTGGTTTAATTTCGCCAGTTGAGAACGGCGGGAAATTATAATGTAAATAGAAACTACTGTATTCGCTACCATTGGCATCTTCAATCATTTTTTCGTCATCTGGTGTACCCAACGTAACTGTACTTAAAGACTGGGTTTCGCCACGTGTAAACAACGCTGTACCGTGCGGAGAAGGCAAATAATCTACTTCCATTTCTAACGGACGTACAACATCTGGAGCACGACCATCTAAACGAACATGCTCATCGAGCATCATATTACGAATCACTTCTTTTTCGATATTGTGGAAATAGTATCCAACTAAGGCAGCATCCTCAGGTGTTAATTCACCCAAATGCTCTACTACTTCTTTACCAATTGCTTTCAATGCATCGCTACGATCGTGTTTTGCAGCAGCAGATTTTGCAACAGCATATATTTTTTCTGTGGAAAAAGCAGCAATTTTCTCGTTCAATTCCTCATTGCGGTAAGGTTTTGTATATTCACGTTTTGCAGGAGAACCCAACATTTCCCACAATTCTTTTTGAGCTTGAACTTGTATTTTGATGGCATTGTGACCAGCTTCAATAGCTTGTATCAAATCTTCTTCCGAACATTCTTTACTTTCACCTTCTACCATCATGATATTTTTCTCTGTAGCAGCAATAATGAAATCCATATCGGATTCTAACATTTGTGCACGCGTAGGATTGATTATCATTTGACCGTTGATACGAGATACACGTACTTCAGAAATAATTTCTTGTATTGGAACGTCGGAAACAGCTAAAGCAGCAGATGCAGCTAAACAAGCCAAGGCATCAGGCATGATTTCTGGATCAGATGATACTAATGTTACAAGTACTTGAACATCGCATAAATAATCGTCTGGGAAAAGTGGACGTAATGCACGATCAATTAAGCGAGAAATTAATATTTCATTGTCGCTCAAACGACCTTCGCGTTTGAAAAATGACCCAGGTATACGACCTGCTGATGCAAATTTTTCTTGATAATCTACTGATAACGGGAAGAAAGATTGACCTGGTTTTGGTTCTTTGTTGGCAACCACTGTAGCTAATAATGCACAGTTGCCCATTTTGACTAAAACAGAACCATCTGCTTGACGGGCTAATTTACCTGTTTCGATTGTGATTTGGCGACCGTCGCCTATATCAAAGGTTTTTGTTTTTATGTTGAACATAATTGTTGTTTTAAAATTGTTTAAATTGACAAAATGAAATGGTCACGAAAAAAATTGAAATGACTCTTGTAGAAAAAGGATGGATACTTTTGTAATTAACTTTTGAGCATACATGGCTACAAATGTAGTGCTAGCCTATGTTTCACAAAAAAACCTGAATTGCATACACAATCCAGTTACAGATACACCCTTAAAACAGCAATTCCCAACCTTTGGAGTTGGGAACGCTTTTTTAAAATTATTTTCTTAAGTTGAGTGTTACAAGTAGTTTTCTGTAACCTTCCAAATCTGTTTTTGAAAGGTAGGAAAGAAGACTTTTACGTTCACCTACCAATTTGATAAGGCCGCGGTTGGTACCAAAGTCTTTTTTGTTTTTCTTCATATGCTCAGAAATGTGTTTGATACGTTCTGTAAGCATGGCAATTTGAGCCTCGGTAGAACCAGTGTTGGTTTCGCTACCTCCGTGAAGTTTAAATAATTCTTTTTTGCGTTCGATAGTTAATACTGACATCTTTAAAGTATTAGAGTTTTTCTTTTAATTCGGGTGCAAATGTAGTATAATTTTTCGTAGAAATACATTTTATAGCCTTTTTTTTATTCAAGAAGACGTATTACAACTATATTTCATGTATAAAGCAAGTTAAAAACACAAAGAAAACAGCTGAAATTACAGTCAAATTTTGGGAGGAATATCTTCTTGTAGCTTTTTTTGCCAACTAAAAAAACCAAAAATAGCAACCACAACATATATTACTGTCAATAATGCTGTTAATTCTAACCCTTTGTAATATTGTAGAGGAATGGCTATACAATTTGAAATATTTAGAACAATCCAATTTTCTACTTTACGTTTAAGCAAAAGCCATGTACCTGCCCATGCTATAGAAGCTACCAATGCATCTTGGAGAGGAACTGTACTGCTAGTGTAATGAACTAATACATAATAAATACAACACCAAGCAAGTAGAACTATGCCTAAAGTGGTAAGCCAATCCCTTGAATTGGCTTTACTGATTTTAAGCTCAGCGCTTTTGCCTCCTTTCCAATAAAGTATACCCCAAATACTAATACCGAGATAATATGCATTCAGCATACTTTCGGCATATAGCCCAGCGGTATAAAATAACCAAGTATATAATGAAACACTGACTATACCAGCTACAAAATTAAAACGGGTATTGAACAAAGCCAATATAACTTGACCTAAAGCAAACACAAAAGCAATCCACTCCAATAAGGGTGTTGATAAAAACTGATTTAATAAATTTTGCAAAAAATACAATAATTATAATTTTTGCCAATGATACAATTATTCTAACAATTCAGAACCAATTTCATCAATTTGCTTATCCTGATATCCAACTAAATAATTGTAATAAATTGCATTGGAAGTAGAAACGTAAGGCGCTAGTATTAAAAAGCCTAATCCCAACGTAAATATGCATAAGAATGCCCAGCCGATAAAACTCAAATTAAATAAAAAGTAATCCCCTCTGTGACCCTTCATCATTTCATGACTCTTTTGCATTGCATCTGTAATCCCCATTGTAGGATTATCTTTCATAATACGATAAGTTTGAGACAAAGCCAACGCTGATATTATCCCCGGTACAATCAATAAAATTAATCCTAAACAAACAACGATTAAAATTAAGATGTACGCTCCGATTGCATTCCCGAAATTTTTAAATCCATCAAAAATATTATTTAAATCAACTGATTCATCTCTTGATATTTTTATAAAATAAATAGCCATCCCTAATGCAAAAGGCCCAGCAGTAGCAATTGCTCCAAAAGGAATAATACTAGCTATTGCAGAAATAATGCCTACTACCAAGATAGCTAGTACTGCGTTTCCCCATTTTTTATCGAGCTTACGGAGTGCTTCATTTTTGATTTCATCAAATGTTGGTCTCATAATTGTAAAATTTTTAGTAAAACTAATATTAAAAAAAAATATTTAAATTAAATTAACATAATCGGTTATTATTCGTTGTTAATCGGCAATAATATTTATAAAAGAAAACAAAAGAAACAAGATAAGATTACCTTTGACAACGATGACAATTACTCTCAAAAAACTAAATATACCTTTCCTTCCAATATTGGATTCGGATATTTGGAATAAGCATGTTTCATTTAAAGCGGGTAATAAATATCATATAAAAGCATCATCAGGATCGGGCAAAAGCACCTTGATACAAAGTTTGTATGGTATTCAAAAAAACTACGCTGGAGATGTACTTTTTAACCAAAAAAACATCAAAGAATTTTCAGTCGAAGAAACATGTGAATGGCGTGCGACAAAAATAAGTATCGTATTTCAAGATTTGAAATTGTTCGAAGACAAAACAGCATTTGAAAACATTGATATCAAACGTGCATTGACAAATACCTATACATTAGAAAAAATGCATGAATTTGCAGAACAACTTGGCGTTTCACACACATTAAATCGACCAATACAGACCTTGTCCTATGGAGAGCGCCAACGAATAGCTATTATTCGCGCACTTATGCAACCTTTTACAGTTTTGCTACTCGACGAACCATTTAGCCATTTGGATAAACACAATATTCAATTGGCTTCAAAATTAATTGCGCAAGAACTACAACTCCGCAATGCGACACTTTTACTTACTGACTTAGAAGATGACAACCATTTTGAATACCATCAAAAATTTGCACTTTAACTTATATGGATAGTTTAAAAAGCATAATTCGAACAACTAAATCCACGAAACAATGGTTAACTTATTCTGCATTGTTTTTAGGATTTTTTCTTGTGTTGTTATCTATCCAATTATTTTTAGACAGTGTGCAATTGTTGCAAGGAAAACAACAACAAAAAGATGGATTTGATTATTTGGTTGTAAATAAAATCATTACCAATAGCATGATGGGTAATAATGCTAATTCCTACTTTACGAATCAAGAATTGGAAGAAGCGAAACAAGCTCCCGGCATTGATGCAATAGCTACAATTACATCTAACCAATTTCCGATTACTGCATCAACATCCGGCGATTTAGGTTTTTACACCCAATTATTTTTTGAAAGTGTACCTGACGAATACCTCGATATTGCCCCTGAAAAATGGAGTTGGACACCTGGCAATACAACTATGCCTGTTATACTATCCGCTGACTTTCTGAATCTGTATAATTTTGGTTTTGCACTCAGTCAAGGCTTGCCACAGCTAAGTGAAGAAACTATAAAAGCATTAAGCTTTGACCTAACCATAGGAGATGGTAGCCATCAAGAAACCTATCGTGCGGAAGTAGCTGGATTTACCCAACGCTACTCAAGTGTACTCGTACCTAACTCTTTTATGACGTATGCGAATGCTAATTTCGGGAATCAAAAACCAACACAAACTTCTCGTATTATCCTCAAAACTAAAGAGGCTGACAATCCAAAATTAGTTGAATTTCTACAGCAACATAATTACGCTACACAACAAGAAAAAATTAAACTCAGCAAAATTAAAACTATTGTCAATTGGGTATTTGGTGGACTTGGTTTATTCGGTTTGTTTATCCTGACTTTAGCTATCATAACACTTCGAATGTATATCGAATTGCAAATTTCTAAATCAGCAAATAAGCTTCGCTTATTGGCATTGCTAGGATACTCACCAAAGAGCATTCAAGCACATTTCACAGCTTTAATACTCAAAATGATAGGTATACTTTTATTGCTATCATTACTTATAACATCTTTAGTACAAGTTACACTTTCTTTATTTTTGCAAAAAATAAATTTCGACATCACACTTCATATTCACCTCATTGTAGTAAGCGTAGCACTCCTTTTATATTTGTTTACATTTGTAGGATTAAAACGCTATGTATCTAAAATTATTCAACCTTTTTATACCACGACACATTGATTGAAAAGTCGCAAGATATAACCCTAGATGAAGTACAAAAAATAGTACAAGATGGTTCTGCATGGAAAGTGGTCAATGCGTTGATCGAAAAAGGCATAGTGAGTGTGTATGAAAACCTGCACGAAAATTATAAGCCCAAAAAAGAAAACTACGTTTTCTTAAAACCGCAATACGAGTCGGAAGAATTAATGAAAACGCTTTTCCAACAATTGGAAAAAGCACCCAAACAGCTGGATATATTACTTGCATTTTTGCATCTTAATCAAACAGAACATGGCGTTTTGCAAACCGATGTATTGAAACACGCCGATGCAAGTTCTGCCCAGTTAAAAGCGCTCAGCGATAAAGGTGTTTTTGAAATTCGGAAAATAGAAGTAGATCGCTTGCGATTTGAATACACAGGCGATTTGCAGGAAAATATTTTAGACTCTCAACAAGCAAAAGCTTATCATACTATTTTAAAAAGCTTTGAACAACGTAAGCCTGTTTTACTGAAAGGAATTACCGGTAGTGGCAAAACACATATTTATTTCAAACTGATTCAAGACTGTATTGAACAAGGCAAACAAGCCCTTTATTTACTTCCTGAAATTGCGCTTACTGCTCAAATTATCCGAAAGATGCGATCGGTATTTGGAAACAAAATTGGTATTTACCATTCGCGATTTAGCAACAATGAACGTCTAGAAGTATGGCACAAAATCCAACGCAAAGAATACAATGTGGTTATTGGTGCACGCTCAGCCATTTTCCTCCCATTTGTTGATCTAGGTTTGATTATTGTCGATGAAGAACACGACTCGTCGTATAAACAACAAGAGCCAGCGCCTCGCTATCAAGCACGCGACGCATCCTTGTATTTGGCATCAATCATGAAAGCTAATATTATACTTGGTTCTGCTACACCATCGCTAGAAAGTTACTACAATGCCAAACAAAACAAATACACTTTAGTAGAACTCAACGAACGATATGGCAAAGCCACGTTACCTACGGTAAAACTTATAGATACTAAACAACAAGTAGCAGAAAAAAGACAACAGGGTATTTTTTCGAGTACATTGATCGATGCTATTCAGCAGTCTATTGCGAATAAAAAACAAGTCATTCTTTTTCAAAACAGAAGAGGCTATTCGCCATTTTCAATGTGTACGAGTTGTGGCTGGGTGCCACAATGTAAATATTGCGATGTGTCATTGACCTATCATAAATTGACCGACCAATTACATTGTCATTACTGCGGATCCAAATCGCCTTACATTCCTATATGCCCGGCATGTGGTAGCAATCGGATTGAATCAAAAAGTTTTGGCACTGAAAAAGTCGAAGAAGACATCAAAAAAATATTTCCAAACGCCCGAGTTCAACGATTTGATTGGGATGCTATGCGCATCAAAAACAAATACAATGAAATTATTCGACAATTTGAAAAAGGCGATATTGACATTCTTGTTGGCACACAAATGGTGGTCAAAGGTTTAGACTTTGAACATGTCAATCTGGTGGGTGTATTGAGTGCAGATAGTTTGTTATCCGCTCCAGACTTCAGGGTCAATGAACGAGTATTTCAGCTATTAGAACAAGTATCGGGGCGCGCAGGTCGTAAAGATGATTTGGGGCGTGTATTGATACAATTGTATAAAACCAACCATCCTACGATTTTACAGGTGCAACATCATGATTACTCAAGTTTTTATCAGCAAGAAATGGCGATGCGCAATGAATTCCTTTACCCTCCATTTACAAGACTTATCAAGTTGACGCTCAAACACAAGAAACCTGAGATTGTGCAAGAGGCTGCGCGAAAACTAGCAGATGAATTTAAGGATTATCCCAAAATGGTTTTATTTGGACCGGCAGATCCTGCAATTTCGCGTATACGCAACTATTATTTGCAAGAAATTTTACTGAAAGCAAATAAAGACACTCCCTTTATACAACAATTAAAACGTGATCTCAAACATAAAATAGCCTTACTAACATCGAGCAAGAATTTTTCGCAAGTGCAGGTTATTTTAGATGTGGACCCTTATTGAGTATCAACTTTCACTTTTTATTATCATTCAAAGTATTACTTTTACTTTTTCAATCTGATCAGACGCATGAATATTCCTTTTTTGACAAAAAACACTGAACCTAAACCGAAAAAAGGTTTTATACGCGAGTGGCTCGATGCGGCTGTGTTTGCTATCGTTGCAGCTACGATAATCCGTACTTTTTTTATTGAAGCCTATACTATCCCTACGCCATCCATGGAGAAATCGTTATTAGTCAACGATTATTTGTTTGTCAGTAAAATGCACTATGGACCACGCTTACCTATGACACCATTGGCTGTCCCTTTTGTACATCATACCATGCCATTTGTAGGTGGCAAATCATACTCGGAATCAGTCAAATGGCCTTATAAACGTATATTTGGACTAAGCAGTATAGAGCGAAATGACGACATGGTGTTTAACTGGCCTCAAGACAAGGAGAACAACAGACCTGTTGATAAAAAAGAAAATTATATCAAACGATGTGTAGGCATTCCAGGCGACACTCTCGAAATTCGTGATCGTGTATTGTATATAAATGGTCAATTGGGGTACAAACCAAAATACCAACAGTTTGTTTACCAAGTAGGCATGCTGCCGACAGGATACGACCTTGGCGAAGACGTCAAAGACGATTTGAATATTTACAATATCACCAACGAGCGAAACGAGATTATACCAAACTACTATAGTTTGACAGACGAAGATGTAAAAAATCTTCAAGCTGTTCCTAATGTCATTATTCGTTTAGCAGATACAGTTGGTGGACACATGGCAAAAGGCATACCACAGAGTGATTGCTTTCCAATGGATACAACAAATTTCAAATGGAATCAAGACAATTTTGGTCCTATGTGGATACCTAAGAAAGGCGCTACAGTTCAATTGACTCCTCAAAATATTTCAATATACAAAACAATTATTACCGAATACGAAGGACATACACTAGATGCAAAACAGTTTCCTTTCATTATAGACGGCAAAGCATCTACAAGTTATACGTTTGGCATGAACTACTATTGGCTGATGGGTGACAATCGTCATAACTCATTAGATTCACGCTTTTGGGGCTTTGTACCGGAAGACCATGTGGTTGGTAAAGCATGGTTTATTTGGATGAGCTACGATAAACATGGCATTCGTTGGAAACGTTTGTTACGTGGCGTAAAATCGCTTGAAGACTAGTAAACAAAGCGTCTAACAAACCCATCTATTCCACATTTTAATTGAGTTGGCATAATAATTGCCTCTATACCTATGAAAAATAGGTTAAACATGAAAAAGTTCCTTCTACTCCTGTGCATTAGCACTTGCTCTTTTGTTTCTTACGCCCAAGATGCAGATTCGTATTACAAAACGGCAATGGAATATAAAAATAAAGACAATTATACAGAAGCATGCCGACAACTAACTAAAGCACTTGAAGCTGAGCCTCAAAATGCGTTGTACAAGTCTGAAATGGCTGACATTCAATATGTAAAAAAAACGTTTTTTGGATCAATTCCACTTTATGAAGAAATGTTGGAAAAAGAACCAAACAATCTCCTTTATTTGGCCCGTTTAGCAGAGATGTATAGCATGAGTCCACAAAAGATGAAAGGAGTGACTTACGCTGACCGAGCTATGAAATTAAAACCAACTGATGCGAGTATCAACAAAATGTTGGCTAGAACTTACTTAGAGGTTAAGCATTATCCAAAAGCTATAAAACAGTATCAAGAAGCAGAAAAAGCTTTGCCGCTAGACATGGACATTCCTTTTAAAATTGCGACTTGCTATGCTCAACTGACCAATTATGGCGAAGCCATGAAATATTACGAAAAAGCAATTATCCTAGATCCGGAAAATGGCACTAAACTATATGAAGCAGCAAACAGTTGTTATGATGCCAATTTTTACAAACGTGCCAATGAATTGTACCAAAAAGCAGAAGATAAAGGATATTATAAATCTAAAACATTTTATGACAATTGGGCGTTGACTTGCTCAGAAATGAAAGACTACGATAAAGCCTTGTTTTACTATGCAAAAGCACGCGAATATGCGCCTTATGATAAAGATTTAATCTTATCTGTGGCTGAGTTATATATGAAAAAAGGAGATTTTAATAAATCGAGAGAAGTAATTGACGAAATGCTAGAACTCAATCCTAATGATGCAGAGGCAATTTATACCAAAGGGATGACATTTTACAAAGCAGGCAATACTGCCAAGGCAGAACAATACTTTAATAAGGCCTTTGAACTTGATCCTGCATTGAAAAGTTTACGTTACACAAAAAGCAATTTTTAGATTAGCTGATTTCAATAGACAATTTATTTTTCAGCAACTATTTCATTAAACCCAGATTTTGATTTACAAAAAAGCTTATTTGATTCAACCTTGAAGTTTATTTTTTATCCAATGTAAAACCAAAACTGGATCCGACGTCAATTTTACTACGACAAGTCACAGTATGATTATGGGCTTCAATAATATGCTTTACAATTGCCAAACCCAGTCCTGTTCCACCTACGTTTCTACTACGTGCTGAATCAGTTCTATAAAAGCGTTCAAAGACTCGTGGTATATGTTCTTCAGCCATACCTACGCCATTGTCGGTAATTTCTACAAATACATTTTTACCATCAACTTGATAAACACCTGCAGTTGTTTCTCCTTTTTCACGACCATATTTAATCGAATTTTCAATCAAATTGACTAGCACTTGTTTTATTTTTTGTACATCTGCAAACACATGTACAGGTGCTTCACAACCCTTTTTAAATTTTAATACTATAGACTTTTTTTGTGCCTGTTGTGCTAACTCATCAAAAACATCTTGAATCAAATCTTGCATGATAAATTCTTTTTTGACTAAGGGTATCTGATTGGACTCTAGTTTGGAAATAATATCTAAATCGTCTACCAAATCGGCAAGGCGGTCTATACTTTTAGCTGCATTGGACAAAAATAATTGATTCACATTCTCATCGTGCAAAGCACCATCTAGTAAAGTATGGATATAACCTTGCGACGAAAAAATAGGTGTACGCAATTCGTGTGCTAAATTCATGAGAAATTCTTTTCGAAATTCTTCATTGCTTTCGAGACGTTCTATTTCGCCCTTACGTTCATCAGCCCATTTCTTTACATCCTCACTAACTTGATCTAGCGACTTTTGTGGTAACAATTCATTGTTATAAAACTCCTCCCGCTTTGTTGCTTTGGTTTGCGAAATAAACTTGTAAATGAGTTTTACTTTTCGATAAATAAATCTTTCAAGTACATTTAGGATTAAAGCGTAAGCACTTAAGAAAATGACAAAAAATGCTCCCGCTGCATACCATAATTTTGAAGATACGAACACCACAGCTAAAGTTGCCAAGGTGGCTATCACTAATGAAGTGAGGATAGCTAACTTATTGGGGGAAGTATTTTTTTTGTCAAACACGTTGTAAAGTTAAATCAGAACTGTGTTTTTCGGAAGAATATTATGCTTATCTAAATTTAGATTTCGAATTTGTATCCAACACCTTTTACAGTATGTATAAAATCGACATTGAGTTTTTGACGTATTTTACGTACATGTACATCGATGGTACGATCGCCTACAATAACATCGCTACCCCATACTTTTTCAAGTATTTCATTGCGAAGAAATACACGACCTGGTTTGGATGCCAACAATGAAAACAACTCAAATTCCTTACGTGGTAGGATTACTTCTTCACCATTGTGTTTAACCAAAAACTTTTCGCGATTGATTTCCAAATTGGGAAACATAATCACTTTTGTATCGTCTTTTATAATACGTCTAAAGGCAGAATGAACTCTTGAAATTAATAATTTTGGTTTGATTGGCTTAGCAATGTAATCATCAGCGCCTAATTCTAAACCTCTAATTTCAGAACGTTCGTCAGATAAAGCTGTTAAAAAAATAATTAAAGTATCGTCGTTTTCAGGATTAGCTCTTAACTCAATGCATGTTTGAATACCATCCTTGTGTGGCATCATTATGTCTAAAAGAATTAAATCAGGGCGAAAGCTTTTATTTCTATCAATTGCGTCTACACCATTCTCAGCTGTTTCTACTTCGTATCCATGCAATTCTAAATTATACTTTACGATTTGTAGTATATCTTTTTCGTCGTCTACAATCAATACTTTACCTAGCTTTTTTTCCATGTCGGAATTTTTACAAAGGTAGTCTTACAGTTATGAATAATTAGGTGTTGACGATTACGAAATTGTTAAGAAGCAATCTTGGCATATTTATTTAATACATTACTTCGTTTTTTTGATTGCTTCGTCCAACTCTTTTTTGGCATTTTCCAAATCTTTATTTGCCTCTTTTTGCAATTCTTCCAATTCCTTCTGCTTCTCTTTAATTTGTTCAATGTTTTGTTTATTGACTTTTTCTAATTGTTTTTGAGCGTCTTTGATTGTTTCCATTTTTTCTGTTTCATCGATTTGATCTTCAATGGTATCTTCATTAACTCTAATAATTTCACTTGGTCTGTCATCCCAATTTTCATTGTCATCATCTATATTAATATTGAGACCATGCTTGTCTGCTTTGAAGCTATGGCTCAATTGTTTTTTCAATTTATTTGAAACTATAATTGTTTTGTTTTTGGGATAATAAATCGTCACTAATACATTTTGAAAATGATAAGGAATATTGTTATCTACTTGAATAAAATGCGGCAATTTGAGTACATTACCACTTAATTGAGGCGCAAACTCTGCTGCATTTGCATAGTCTAGAGCTTTTATTTTATTCGAACCAGCGCCAGACTTTTCAATGACAATTTTAATACTCGAATCATTGCTTTGTTCGTAATGCAATCTCACGGCTTTAATTTCATTGACATCTTGTTTTTTATCAATAAGGTGTTCAAATTCATTGAATTCATAAAAGAAGGTTTCGGCATAAATAGCCGCAGTATCCATCGCATTGACATACAATGTATCAGATGGCGAATCTACAAACATTGTTGTTCGTGATGTTGAATAGGTTTTATTGTCGTTGGCCAATGAAGCAATAAGCAATATAGTAGCTACCCAGCCAACAATATTGAGACCAATAAATGTAATGCGTAATAGTTTACTCGATGAACGAAAACCAGCAATGCGACGTATAATCCATACGATGAAACCGACGATAGGTAAAACAAGAAATAGTGCAATGGATAAGATAGCCAAAACTTTATTGGCGTCTGAAAACAAAACAATATCAGCCAGGCTATATGAATAAATAAGTCCAATTAATAATCCTATAGCAGATGGTATGGCTACCATTAAAATGATAGCTAAAATAATGTATGCTATGACTTTTAGAAATTTGCTAAACCCCGACTGTGTAAAGCTTGCAATTGATTGCTTCTTTGCTGTATTTTGAATAGTAGTCAAATTGATCGGCTCACCTTTCATGAGCATATAATCTGTAGAAGATTTTGCCAATGGAATAATAAACCAAAGGATTAAATAGCTAATGAATGACAACGAATAAAATGAATTGCCAATAATATTATTATCGAAACGATCAAACGAGTTATTGCTAGCAAAACCTAATACAAGAGGCGCACAAAATATCAAACGTATAATCCAAGTTTCTGTTTTAAAAAACTGAGCTAAACCACTACATACACCACCTATTACTTGGTCTTTGGGGCTTCTAAAAAGTTTATTGGTAATATTGGCTTCGAGTACTTTGGGTGTTAATACTATCCATAAAATAATGTAACCTAGTATACCCAAATTAAATGTAAATAATGTAGCAACATTAAACAAAGTAAGAAGGATAAACATTATACGAATTACAATAGGATCCAATGCAAAATAATTGGCGATACCACTACAAACGCCTGCAATGATTTTATCTTTTTTGTTTCTAAACAATTTCTTTTCCTTTGAATCTTGACTTGTTGTTTCTTGTTGATCAGACTCAGTTTGATGTTCGCCATCTTCAAAATCTGCTGGATTACCTATCGCTGATATTAAATTGTCAATGTCTGCTGTTGAAATCGCTGTTTTCCCTAAGGACTGTTGTTCCAATATTTCCGCCATTCGGTATTGCAAATCTTCTATGATTTCATCGCCACCTTCTTCTTTGGCAAAGTATACTTTTAAACTTTGTTCATACGATTGAAAACGTTGGTAGGCATTTTCTTCAAATGAAAAAGATCTACCTTGATAATTGATTAATACTATTTTATCCATTGTGTTTGATTTAATTGGTTGGCTTTGTGATTAGGTTTACGGCTGTTGAGATTTCATTCCAGGTTTTTTCGAGCGATAAGTAAAATTCTTTACCTGATTCACTCATTGAAAAATATTTTCGAGGTGGACCAGAAAGACTTTCAACCCATCTATATTCTAAATAACCTGCATTTTTGAGTCGAGTCAACAAAGGATATAAAGTTCCTTCTAATACCTGCATTCCGGACTCCTTCAGCTCGATGGTAATATCACTTGGATATGCTTCACCTCGCTGAATGATGGAGAGTATGCAAAATTCAAGCACCCCTTTTTTCATTTGACTTTGGATATTTTCTATGTTGTTTGTTGCCATGGTTTTGAATTCTAAGGCAAAGATGTGGCATAAATAGGTATTATGTATTACATAGTACCTATTTTAACATATTATTAATCAATATTGACTAGCGTTTAAACATTTTAAAATCAAAAAAGCTACCCTTTTTGAGGGTAGCCTTCGCTTTGAATTATAGTAGATTAAATATTAATTATTGCTTGGTCACTTTGAAGAAGTTATTAACTCCATTCTCAGTATCAGAAACCATTATCATATACATCCCTGTAGACAAGTTACTTAAGTTATCCATTGTAATGATATTTTTTCCAGCAGTTACTTCAGTAAACTTAGAAGAAATAACATTACCGTTCAAATCAGTCACACGAATACTTAATGTAGTTGCATTATCAGTTTGATAAATCACATTTACATACGAAGTGAATGGAGAAGGATAAACCATTATTTCAGCATCTGTTTCAATGGTTTTAACATTGACTACGTTTGAATACATTGATTTACCATCTAAATCTATCATTTTGATTCTATAGTAAATAATGTCTTTCCGTTGTACTGCTGATATATCATCTTTTATTGCATAATTTCTTGTACCTATTGTTGTACCTGATGCAGCCTTAGTTGCTACTTTTTCAAATGACACACCATCAAGACTTCTTTCGATTTCAAAATGACTTGTATTTGATTCATAATCCGTTTTCCATGATACATTAACCAAATTATTCTCATCTTTTGTTGCAAACGCTTTCAAATCTAAAGCAGGTAATACGAAGTCTAGTTTAATACCAGCATCAACGGTTGGATTATACTGACCAATTGCAATTACATAAGTTCCTGTTTTTCCAGTTCCTGGATCAACATCATTGTCAGTAGAATCACTTCCAAGATTTGTTAATGTAAATGAAGATTGGTATTGCTTACCATTTGGTTGATAATATACCGGCAAAGTAGAGAATCCAACTTTAAACGTACCTGGTATAAGATTGCTAAATGTATAAGCTCCATTTTGATCTGTTATAGTAGTACGTAAAGCAACATCATTTGCATCGAACAAAGTAACTGTCACACCAGGCACCCCTGGTTCGTTTGGACTTTGTGTACCATCAGCATTTAAATCTAACCAAACATAATCTCCTAAACCAGCACCTGTTGGTAAATGAATACCTGCATCAACTGTTGGATTATACTCTCCAGTTACTAATGTAACAAGTGCTGTTCTTCCAGTTAATTGATCAGCATCACTATCAAGAGAATCGTTAGTCGATAATGAATTCGAAGGACTCCAAGTTCCAGCTACAGGTTTATTACTAAATCCTACAGAATACGATCCTGGATCGAGATTTACAAAGTTGTAAGCACCTCTAGAGTTTGTGATTGCCATTGTTATAGGATTATCATTCGCATCATACAATGTTATAGCAATACCAGAAATACCAGGTTCATCCAAATCTTGTACTCCATTGTTATTGATATCTTCCCAAACGAAATTACCTAATGATGATTTGAGTGTATAGATACCTGCATCAATAGTTGTAATATTTTGGCCACTAACTAATACAACAGGAGCTGTTCTTCCTGTCAACGTATCTACATCACTATCGAGATTATCATTCGTATTATTCTGTGTTGTAAATGAATAGCTTTGTGGTAAGTTTGAGAATTCAACTGTATAGGTTCCTGCTACGAGTCCTGTGAATTGATATGCACCATTACCATCTGTTGTTGTATTCGCTACAACTTCATTGTTGGCATTGATTAATTTAACAGTTATACCTGGCATACCTGGTTCGTTATTATCTTGTATACCATCACGATTTACATCATTCCACACATAATCACCTATAGAAGCCAAGGTTGCATTTTGGTATATACCTGCATCAACAGTTAATACGATGTCACCTTCATCTAAGAAAACAGGATCAGTTTTCCCTCCATTTGCTGGTATAGCATCAGAATCTAATTCATCATCACTACCTAAATCTGGTGTAGAATAAGTAAATCCAGATGGTAAATTTGTAAATCCAACAACATAATTTCCTGGATCTAAATTAGTAAAGATATATTCACCAAGAGCATTCGTTGTAGTTGTTGCAATTACACTAATACCATTGTTTTGATACAAAGTTACAGTTACACCTTGAACACCTAACTCTTCAACATCTTGCACACCATTTTGGTTTGCATCATTCCAAACTTTGTCTCCGATAGAACCTTTATTATTTCTACCTGTATTTGAAACTATACCTGCATCTATTGTAAGGTTAACCTCATTTACACCTAGTGCTATCATAGCTGTATTGTTGGTACTACTTTCAGGATCACTATCTAATAAATCATCATTTCCTTCGTTCGATATAGTCAATTTATGATTAAACGGAAGGTTTGTGAAATTGACATAATAGTTACCAGCTGCTAACCCATTAAATATATAGAATCCGTCATTATTTGTTATGGTTGTAGCTATAAGGATGTCGTTACTGTTGAACAAATTAATAGTTACACCTGCCACACCATTTTCATTAGCATCATGTATTCCATCTTTATTTCGATCAAACCAAACATAGTTACCAATAGCACCTAGCGGTAAAGATTGATTATATAAGCCGGCATCAATTGTAGTATTTACTTGTCCAGCTAATAAGGTAATTACTGTTGTTTTGCCAGTAGCTTGATCTGGATCAGAATCCATTGCATTATTGTTACCTTGACCCGGAGTTACAAGTGCATAACCATTAGGTATATCGCTAAATCCAACAACATAATTTCCAGCAGGTAAATCATTGAAAGTATAGTTACCTAATACATCAGTAACGATTGTTTTTATTACATTAACACCTGTTTCATCGTATAATGTCACAGTAACATCTTGTATACCACGTTCATTAGGATCTTGAATTCCATTATTATTTGCATCATTAAATACATAGTTACCTATTGATCCACTTGTATTTTGTTGTTGATGAATACCGGCATCTATGTCATTTCTATTTTGGCCAGCTTGTACATTGAAAATTGAAGTAAACCCTGTTGAAAAATTTGGATTACTATCTTTCAATGTATCAGTACCTTGAGTTGGTGAGCTAAATACATAACCAATAGGTAATGAGAACCCTACATAATAATTACCTGGAGTTACATTTAAGAAATTATAAATACCATCTGCATCCGTAATAGTACTTGCAACAGCATTATCATTAACATCGTATAATGTAATCGTTACACCAGCAACACCAGTTTCGTTGATATCTTGAATACCATTTTGATTGATATCGTTCCAAACTTTATCTCCAACTTCTGAAGTTGAAGGTGTAGGAATGTAAATACCTGCATCAAAAGATAAATCAATTGTTCCTGAAGTATAAACGAACGGATCTGTTATACCAGTTGAAGGATTTACATCGCTATCGAATTCGTTATTTCCAGTAGCATCTTTAGTTGTGAAAACATAGCCACTTGGTAATGTAAATGAGATACTGTAAGTTCCACCTGGCAGATTGTTGAAATAATATTTACCGTAAGCATCAGTTACTGTACTTGCAACTTGTCTATTCAGATTATCTAATAATCCTACAGTAATACCTGCTACACCGATTTCATTATTATCTTGTATTCCATTTCTATCATTATCAAACCAAACTTGATTACCGATATATTTCAAAGCAATATATCCAGCATCAATTGTGTTATTATTTTTAGCTACACCAGTTCCATAAACATCTATCGCAAATATAGGCGAATTACCATTTGCAGATGGATCAGAATTCAAGTCTACACCTGGATTTTGATTCGAAGCTGTTAAAACAAGACCTTCATTTGTGTTCGGGAACTTCACATAATAATTACCACTATTGCAAACTATGAAATTATAATATCCAGGATTTCCTTGAATATCATTCGATGTACTTGTAGTTTGTACCATCATATCGTCACCACCACCAATTTGGTAATCAATTCCTGGTGTCCATAATTCAACACTTACGCCATTTATACCTGCTGATGCAATTTCATTTTGCACACCATCAATATTTAAATCAGCCCATACATAGTTACCAATAGTTCCCTGAACAGTATTCACTGTAACTGAACTTGTGCTTGAACAAATACCATCTGTTACCGTTACAGTATATGTTCCTGCTCCTACAATGATAGAGTTAGCATTGCTGTTATTGCTCCAAGTGTAAGTACCATTTCCTGTAGCGGTTAAGGTAGTTGTAGAACCATTACATATTTCTAGCATACCTGTTATACCAGCAACTGGTGGATTTAATACAACATTTACTATTACCACATCTGTTGCTGTACATCCGTTTGAACCTGTTACAGTTACAGTATATGTTGTTGTTACAGATGGACTTGCAGTTGGCTGTGCATCAGTTGTTGAGCTTAAACCTGTTGCAGGTGACCAGCTATAAGTATTACCTGAAATTGCTGTTGTTCCTATTGTTGAACTTGTTGTGTTACAGTCATGGTTTTTATCTAAACCAGCATCTACGGTTGGTAAAGTTGTATTCACATTTACTATTACCACATCTGTTGCTGTACAACCGTTAGAGCCTGTTACTGTTACAGTATATGTTGTTGTTACTGATGGATTTGCAGTTGGTTGAGCCACGGTTGTTGAGCTTAAACCTGTTGCAGGTGACCAGCTATAAGTATTACCTGAAATTGCTGTTGATCCTATTGTTGAACTTGTTGTGTTACAGTCATGGTTTTTGTCTAAACCAGCATCTACGGTTGGTAAAGTTGTATTCACATTTACTATTACCACATCTGTTGCTGTACAACTGTTAGAACCTGTTACAGTTACAGTATATGTTGTTGTTACTGATGGATTTGCATTTGGTTGAGCCACGGTTGTTGCGCTCAATCCTGTTGCAGGACTCCATGAGTAAGCGTTACCTACTATTCCAACTGTTCCTATTGTTGTTGAAGTTGTAGTACAATTTAAGTTTTTATCT
>Ga0247831_1002303_pt1 | contig 31590 bp, 31 predicted proteins | sample LaCruzMarch2015__9_FD_192406 | JGI IMG/M metagenome (GOLD analysis project Ga0247831, IMG submission 192406) | Freshwater microbial communities from meromictic Lake La Cruz, Castile-La Mancha, Spain - LaCruzMarch2015_1m | ecosystem: Environmental > Aquatic > Freshwater > Lake | place: Spain...
AGCAATCCACTGATCCGCTCCAGGCGTTCGTTCCGGCCAAAACCAGCCGGCAAAAACGCATCCAGAAAACTCGACTGATCCATCCAGCGATCCTCCCATCGCCGATACTGAATCACAATCAGAACCAGCTGTCTTTATGCAGAGGTCTCGCTTGCGGGGGAGGGGGACCGCCGAAGGCGGTGGAGGGGGGAGCAACAAACTCAACCGCTCAGCCGAGTTCACACGCCAACTTATCCCCGCGGTTTCTGAACATGAGAAACTGCCCTCGTCTCCCCGCAGGGCGGGCGCTCGCGACGAACGGACGGCGGGGGACATCGAGGGTCACGGGGGTCGCCCCGTGGCGGGCCGCGGTGCTGAGCAACCGGCCACCAGCGAGGCCGAGTTCTGCCGGACGATCAGGCAGGCTACCGGGAGGGCTGGCGCGACCGTTCCCTTTGCATCCCCGTCTAAACCGACCTCGATAGACCGGCGGGGCGAAAGTCTCGCTCAAACTGCGGACTACCGCGCCTGGGGCTCAGCCCCGCCGGTCCCCGCCTATCCATCAACCCGAGGCCGCAAGGCCGGCGGGGGCTTCGCCACGTCTGCTAACCGCATGTTTACCGAAGTGTTGCAGAACATAACTGGAACGGATAGAACATCGTTCAGCCTTTGTTCCGATTCTATTCATGGGGTGACACATGCTCACGCGCAAGCAACACGAATTGCTCATGTTCATCCATGAGCGGATGAAGGAATCCGGCATTCCGCCTTCCTTCGACGAAATGAAGGACGCGCTCGACCTGCGGTCCAAGTCGGGCATCCATCGCCTGATCACGGCGCTCGAGGAACGCGGTTTCATCCGCCGCCTGCCCAACCGGGCCCGGGCGCTGGAGGTGATCAAGCTGCCCGATTCGATGAACCCTTCGCTTGGCGGCCGCAAGACGCGGTTCGAGCCGTCGGTGATCGAGGGCAATCTCGGGCGCGTCGCCACGCCTCCCACGCGCACCAACACCGGCGCCCCCGCCCCGGTATCGGCCATGCAGGTCGTGTCCATCCCCGTCATGGGCCGCATCGCGGCCGGTACGCCGATCGAAGCGATCCAGACCCACAGCCACACGATCATGGTGCCGCCCGAGATGCTCGGGCCAGGTGAGCACTACGCACTCGAAGTGCGCGGTGACTCGATGATCGAGGCCGGCATCTTCGACGGCGATACCGTACTCATAAAGAAGCAGGACGCCGCCTCGACCGGCGAGATCGTGGTCGCGCTCGTCGACGACGAGGAAGCCACCCTCAAGCGCCTGCGCCGCAAGGGCAATTCCATCGCTCTCGAGGCCGCCAACCCGGCCTACGAAACCCGCATCTTCCCGCCCGATCGGGTGAAGGTGCAGGGTCGCCTCGTCGGCCTGCTCCGGAAGTACTGAACTCGACACGTCAGCTTTCTGCCTCACTTGGGCCGGCCGCCCGCCGGCCCTTTTTCTTTTGACAGCGGACCGGTCGCCGGGCATTCGTCCTCTCGTCGCAAGCGACAGTCTGGGGAGGACGTAACTTGGCATCAGCCGTCGAATGGGTGGCCGTCGATTGGGGCACCTCGAACCTGCGGGCCTGGGGCATCGATGCCGCCGGCGAGATCCAGTTCTCCCGCTCCTCCCCCGACGGCATGAGCCGCCTTTCCCGCGAGCAATACCCCTCGGTCCTCACCGGCCTCCTCACCGAGGTGCATGAGCCCGTCGACGTGCTCATCTGCGGCATGGCCGGGGCTCGCCAGGGCTGGCTCGAAGCGCCGTATCTCGACGCCCCCGCGGACCTCCGCACCCTGTCACGTGGCGCCGTAGCCCCCGACATGCCGGGCGGGCAGTTCGCCCCCACAATCCTCCCCGGCGTCTGCCAGCGCGATGTCGGTGCCGAGGACGTGATGCGCGGCGAGGAGACCCAACTCCTCGGCCTTTCGGCTCTTATCCCCGGCTTCTCCGGCCTCGTCATCATGCCCGGCACCCACTCCAAGTGGGCGATGCTGGAGGGCACGACACTGAGCCGGTTCTCATCCGCCATGACCGGCGAAGTGTTCGAGCTTCTCCGCGTCCATTCCGTGCTCCGTCACTCGTTCAACGGCGAACTTGAAGGCGAGGAACGCGATATCGGCTTCGACGCCGGCCTCGCGCTCGGCCTCGACAAGCCCGAGCGCCTCACCGCCACCCTGTTCAAGGTCCGCGCCGGCGCACTGCTCTCCGGCCGCTCGCCCGCCTGGTGCGCCGGCTTTCTCTCAGGCCTGCTCATCGGCGCCGAGATCGGCGGCCAGCGCGACTGGATCGGCACCGCCGAGATCCCGCTGATAGGCAGCGTCGGCCTCTGCAGCCTCTACCAGGGGGCGCTGGAAAAGCTTGGCGCCAAGTCCCGCATCGTCGACGCCACCGACGCCACCCTCGCCGGTCTCAAGGCCGCGCGCCAAGGATAGTCACATGGACCACCGCCACATCATCGCCATCCTGCGTGGCATCACCCCCTCCGAGACGCTGGCAGTGTGCGACGCCCTCGTTGCCGCCGGCATCACCATGATCGAGGTGCCGCTCAACTCTCCCGACCCCTTCCGCTCCATCTCCGACGCCGCGAAAGCCTTTGACGGTCGCGCCCTGATCGGCGCCGGGACCGTGCTCAGCCGCGCCGATGTCGATCGTGTGGCCGAAGCCGGCGGCCGCTTCGTCGTGTCGCCCGACACCAATGCCGAAGTGATCGCCGCCACCATCGAACGCGGCATGACCTCGTATCCCGGCGTCTTCTCCCCTACCGATGCCTTCACGGCCATCCGTTCGGGCGCCACTGGCCTGAAGTTCTTCCCGGCCGAGATCCTCGGCCCCAAGGGTATCAAGGCGATGAAGGCCGTGCTGCCGCCGTCGATTCCGCTCTACGCGGTGGGCGGCGCCAATCCAGACAATTTCGCCGAGTACTTTGCCGCAGGTTGCGCCGGCTTCGGGCTCGGCACCTACATCTACAAGCCCGGCATGTCGGCCACCGACGTTGCCGCCAAGGCGCAAGCCGCCGTCACCGCGTACGATCAGGGAACACCGCGATGAACCTCCAGGCCGAACTCTTCGTCGACAGCCGCTGCGAACTGGGCGAGGGCCCGTTCTGGCATCCCCTGCTCGGCCGCCTGTTCTGGTTCGACATCCTCAACAAGACGCTGCTCAGCGCCAACTCCGACGGCCACATCGTCGACCGCATCACCTTCAAGGACACGGTCAGCGCCGCCGGCGTCATCGACGAGCACACGCTTGCCGTTACCCAGTCGGGCATGCTGATGCGCTACGATTTCCGCGACGACAGCCACACCCCGATGCTCGCCGTCGAGGCCGACGTTCCCGGCAACCGCACCAATGACAGCCGTGTCGATCGGGCCGGCGGGTTCTGGATCGGCACAATGGGCCGCCGCGCCGAAATGGGCGTAGGTGGCGTCTGGCACTATCGCCACGGCGTGCTCAACAAGATCATCTCCGGTATCCGCATCCCGAACTCGATCTGCTTCTCCCCCGACGGCCGCACCGCCTACTTCACCGACTCGGGCAAGATGATCGTCAAATGCGCCCTCGATCCCGAGACCGGCATGCCGATCGGCGAGTGGGAAGACTTCTTCACCATGGAAGGTCCGGGCGGTGCCGACGGCTCCGTGGTGGACAGCGAAGGCTTCGTCTGGAACGCCCGCTGGGGCGCCGGCAAGGCCATCCGCATCTCGCCCGATGGCAAGCTTGACAAGACCGTCACGGTGCCCGGCGGGGTCACCCGGGTCTCCTGCCCGGCTTTCGGCGGCAAGGACATGAAGACGCTGTTCCTGACCACGGCCCGCGAAGGTTTCACGCCGCAGGAAGAAGTCGATCAGCCCACGGCCGGTGGAGTCTTCGCCATCGAACTCGACGTGCCGGGCCTGCCCGAGCCGTTCTTCAAGCCGTAGGTTAACGGCCGCCAACCATGATCTGGGCGGGATTGCGGCAGCTCAATGCGGCACTCGCCAAGGTCGGTCCCCCGGCGGTACGGCCGGCCGGACCTCGAAGGCCTCGGCGGCCTCGTCCCAGCGCAGCCAGTGAATGCCGCCGCGCTCGAGCGCATCGGCATCGATCACCAGGCTCCCGGCGCAGGTCTGCGGCGCTGGCCGCCGCAGGATCATGAGGTCAGCGAGACCGCAGTCCTCGTGAAATGCCGCCGGGTCCGTCGCAATCGCGAGGCTGAACCCCGCGGCACTGTGGCCGAAGCAGCCAATGCTGTCGCAGCGCAGCAGCGGTGCCGGAGCCAGCGGCTCGGCGTAGGTCTCGCGCCAGACCTTCACGGCAAAACTGTCCGGCTTGCCGGCGACCAGCGCCAGTCCGTCCTCCCCTCGCATGGCGATTGCCTGCGTCGTGTCGGAAACCAGCACATCCGGCGGCCTGTCGAGCGCCAGCAGCCATACCGCGGGCACCAGCAGCAGCGGAGCAACCAGCCGGTGCCAACTCGTCAGGAAGGTGAACCAAGCCAGGGCCAGCAGCCCCAGCAGCAGCGCGACCGGCTGCAGCAGCGGACTGGCACTTATCCCCGCGCTCCAGCCGGCCACTACAGTTGCGACCCAGATCATCACGTCGATGGACCAGCCCATGACGAGCAGGAACGGCGCCTCGAGACCGAGCGGCATCAACACCGTCGCAGCCAGCGCCGCCGGCATCATCACGAAGCCGATCAGCACCAGTGACATCAGGTTGCCAACCACGCTCAGCGGCGCCGTCTGCTGGAAGTGATAGATCGAGAACAGCAACGTGGCCGCGCCCGCCACCACGCTGGTGAGCGCGCCACCGCCGAAATAGGCCACCACCTTGCCGACCGCGCCCCGTTCGCGACCTTCGCCGGGCCGGAACATCTCCCAAGCGCCGATCAACGCCACCACCGCGGCAAAGCTCAGCTGAAAACTCGGGCGGAATACGCTCGCCGGATCGACGACGATGATCAGCAACGCAGCTATCGCGACATTCCGCATGGTCAGCGCCCGCCGCCCTGCCACCACCGCGCCCAGCACCAGCACGATCATCAAGGTCGCACGCTGCGCCGCGACGTTGCCGCCGGAGATGGCGAAGTAGCCAACCGCCGCAAGGATCGCCCCGACCGCCGCCACCCGCTTCACCGAAACGAACCGGTCGATGCCGCCGGCCAGCGCCAGGCCGCCGCGCAGCGTCGCCATCACCAGCATCGCCACCAGCGTCAGGTGCAGGCCCGACACGGACAAGACGTGCGCCAGCCCGGCAGTCGCCATCATCTCGCGGGACTCCTCCGTCACAGCGCTCTGATCGCCGGTAATCAGCGCCCTCGCTACCCCGGCCGATGGCTGTGGCAGCACCGCATCGACCTTCGCTGCGATCGATCGGCGGATGGCATCGACGATCCGTTCGGGGGCCGCCGCGTCGCCGCTCGCGATCCGCTCGGCTGTCCCGATCGTGTTGCCATAGGCGCCGATGCCGTCGAAGTGGGCATGAAACTGCGTGTCGAAGCCGTTTGGCACCACTGGCCCCGGCACCGGGTAGAAGCGCACCCGAGAGCGGATCGTGTCGCCGGGCGCCAGGTCCGATATCCCGTCGATCACCAGCCGGGCCCGCCGCACCGGCAGCGCCCGTGCCCCATCGAGTGCGACGATCCCGGAGACGATGGCCCGGACGCCGTCGGCATTCGCGGTCAGCACTTCATCGATGCGAGCCTCGTAGGTGCCGTAGGCGGGGCGCGCCAGCATCTGGGTGCCGACCAGCGCCCCGTGGATGCTCAGCAGCGAGAAACCGATCCAGAAGGCCGCTGCCAGCCCTGCGGCCCTGTTCCAGCCCGGCGCGTTGCGGCTCGTAACCAGCCCAGCTACGCTCGCGAGACCGCCGGCCATGAGCAGCACCGGCGACGGATCGGCAGGCCAGGTGAAGGCCACGACGAGCCCGGCGATCATTGCATAGGGCAGCAGCAGGAAGGCCCGACGATGCTCGAACGCCTCGGTGAATGCGGCCCCCACCCCGTCCAGCCAGCCATGCGCGCGAGGCGGCTGCCACGCGGCCGGCAGGGCCTGCTTCGCCGCCGCGGGTGCAGGCAGGCGCTCACGATCGGCGAGTGCAATCTCCCCTTGCTGCGCCACTTGTTCCCCCGAGCCGAAGGCATGCTACACCGGCCACCGGCTTCGTCACCAGCGGGCCGCTTGCGCTCAGGCCTGCGCGCGCTTACACACCCGCGCAACACGGAGTTTCACGAAGGTCCATGGCTACACCCGTCGTCACCCGCTTCGCCCCCTCGCCCACCGGCTACCTGCATATCGGCGGCGCCCGCACAGCCCTGTTCAACTGGGCCTTTGCGCGCAACACCGGCGGAAAGATGCTGCTGCGCATCGAGGACACCGACCGCGAACGCTCGACGGACGGCGCGGTGCAAGCCATCTTCGATGGACTGAAGTGGCTTGGCCTCGACTGGGACGGAGAGCCGTTCATGCAGTTCTCGCGCGCCAAGCGGCACGCCGAAATTGCCAACGAACTGCTCGCCAAGGGGCAGGCCTACCACTGCTACTGCTCGCCCGAAGAACTGGCCGAGATGCGGGAGAGTGCGCGCGCCAACGGCCTGCCACCGCGCTACAACGGCTACTGGCGCGACCGCGATCCGTCGGAAGCTCCGGCCGGCGTCGCCCCCGTCATCCGCATCAAGTCGCCGCCATCAGGCGAAATCCGGGTGCACGACCATGTGCAGGGCGAGGTCGTGTTCAAGGCCGAGAACCTCGATGACTTCATCATCCTCCGCTCCGATGGCACGCCGACCTACATGCTGGCCGTCGTGGTCGATGACCACGATATGGGCGTCACCCACATCATCCGCGGCGACGACCACCTGACCAACGCTGCCCGCCAGATCGTCATCTATAACGCCATGGGCTGGTTCGTGCCGGAGATGAGCCATATCCCGCTGATCCACGGACCGGACGGGGCCAAGCTGTCCAAGCGCCACGGGGCGCTGGGCGTCGAGGCCTACCGGCAGATGGGCTATCTGCCCGAGGCGCTGCGGAACTACCTCGCCCGCCTGGGCTGGAGCCACGGCGACGACGAACTCTTCTCCACCGACCAGATGGTCGAGTGGTTCAGCCTCGACGCCCTCAACAAGGGCGCGGCACGCTTCGATTTCGTCAAGCTCGAGAACATCAACGGCCACTACATCCGTGAGGCGACGCCGGAGCGGCTCTACGAGGTCATGCTCGAGACGGCGCTGGAAGTCGGCCGGGCGACCGATGTCGAAGGCCTTCGGGCCAACCGCGAAACGGCGCTCAGCGCCCTGCCCGAGTTGCAGCCGCGCGCCAAGACGGTGCTTGAGCTCATCGACCTGGCGCAGTTCATCTACGCGGTGCGCCCGCTTGCGATCGATGCGGCAGCCACCGAACAGTTGACGCCCGAGGCGCGCGTCAATGTTGGCGCCTTCGCCGAGGTGTTGCGCACGCTCAACGAATGGACCGTTCCGGCGATCGACGCCGCCGCTCGAAGCTTCGCCGAGACCCGCGGGCTGAAGCTCGGCAAGGTGGCGCAACCCTTGCGCGCCGCCCTGACCGGGCGCACGATATCGCCCGGGATATTCGAGGTGATGGTCCTTATCGGCCGTGACGAAACGCTGGCGCGGCTTGAGGATCAGGCGAGCGCATAAAGATCAGGAAACCCAATTAGGTCAGGGGTATTCACCCACCTGTTGCAGACCCGGGATAGATACGTTACGCCAAACGCACCTGCCCTTTTTTTGACGATCTGGCCGGCTCGCCACCTTGCTGCGGGCCTGCGGCCACAAAGGAGAGCCTAATGACCGACACCGTCGCCAAACTCACCATCGGGGACCAGACTTTCGAGTTCCCGGTGCTCTCTGGCTCCGTCGGTCCCGATGTCATCGACATCAGATCGCTCTACGCCAAGACGGGCATGTTTACCTACGATCCCGGCTTTACCTCGACCGCCGCCACCGACAGCTCGATCACCTATATCGACGGCGACAAGGGCGAGTTGATGTACCGCGGCTACCCCATCGAGCAGCTGGCAGAGAAGTCGAACTACCTCGAGGTCTGCTACCTGCTGCTCTACGGCGAGCTGCCGAACAAGGCGCAGCTGGCCGATTTCTCGGATCGTGTGACCAAGCACACGATGGTGCACGAGCAGATGCACTACTTCTATCGCGGCTTCCGTCGCGACGCCCACCCGATGGCCATCGTCTGCGGTGTCATCGGCGCCATGGCGGCATTCTACCACGACTCCACCGACATCAACGATCCGATGCAGCGCGAGATCGCCTCCATCCGCATGATCGCCAAGGTGCCGACCATCGTGGCGATGGCCTACAAGTACTCGGTGGGCCAGCCCTTCGTGTACCCGCGCAACGACCTCGACTACGCTTCGAACTTCCTCCGCATGTGCTTCTCGGTGCCGGCGGAGGATTTTGTCGTGAACCCGGTCGTCGCCCGTGCGATGGACCTGATCTTTACGCTCCATGCCGACCACGAGCAGAACGCCTCCACCTCGACGGTGCGGCTCGCCGGCTCGTCGGACGCCAATCCGTTCGCCTGTATCGCTGCCGGCGTAGCCTGCCTCTGGGGCCCGGCGCATGGCGGTGCCAACGAAGCCGCGCTCAACATGCTCAAGGAGATCGGCACCGTCGATCGCATCCCCGAGTTTATCGCCAAGGCCAAGGACAAGACCTCCGGCGTCCGCCTGATGGGCTTTGGCCACCGCGTCTACAAGAACTACGATCCGCGCGCCAAGGTGATGCAGCAGGCCGCCAACGAGGTGCTGGCACAGCTCGGCGCCGACAACCTGTCGCCCACCCTGCAGGTCGCCAAGGAACTCGAGCGCATCGCGCTCTCCGACCAGTATTTCATCGATCGCAAGCTCTACCCGAACGTCGATTTCTACTCCGGCATCATCCTCGACGCGATCGGCTTCCCGACCTCGATGTTCACCGCCATCTTCGCACTCAGCCGCACCGTCGGCTGGATCGCGCAGTGGAAAGAAATGATCGGCGACCCGCAGAAGAAGATCGGCCGGCCGCGCCAGCTTTACCAGGGCTCGCCGGTTCGCGACTACGAGCCGATCAGCGGCCGCGGCTGAGCCGCTAGCGCAAGAACCCGCTCGGCGGGATCGACCAGGGGCGCCTCCGGCGCCCCTTTCTGCATCAAGGCCCGGATCTCGCGGAATGCCGCGAGCTGCTTCGCGATGGCAACGTCGTCATCGAGCAGGCTGCAGAGCATCGGTGCCACGCGGGCGAAGTCGATCTCGCCCGGAAACAGCAGCTCCTGCACCACTTCACGGCCGGCCACGATGTTCGGCAGCCCCACCATCGGCGGCTTCTCGAGCTTTGCGTAGCGCTTCGCCTGCCCCCGGTCACCGACATAGGTGACAACTATCGGCACACCCGCCATCGCGAGTTCGAGCGTCACCGTGCCGCTCACCGCAAAGGCGCCAACCGCCTCGCTGAACGCCGCGTCCCGCGCCGGGCCGGTAACGACCTCGACGGGCGCGGCCCATGCGGACACCTCCGCTACCAGCCGCTCGTGCAAATGGCCGAGTGTCGGGAGCACAAAGCCGCTCACCTTGGGATGCTCACGCAGCGCATCGACCGCAGCCCGCATCAGTCCCATGTGTCGCTTCAACTCGCCGGCCCGGCTGCCAGGCAGCAGCAGGAACGGCCCGCTCTCCGGCTGCGCCTCTCGCATCGTGGATCGGCCCAGAGCAGGATGCCCGACATAGTTGGTCGGTGGACCACCGAGTTTCGCCATCACTCCTGGCTCGAAGGGCAGGACGGCCAGCACCTCGTCGAACAGCGGCGTCAGCTTTGCCGCGCGCTCCGGCGCCCAGACCCAAACGGCGGGCGCCACGTAGAGCAGCATCGGTACCTTCGATCCGGCCTTCCGGACCCGCTCGGCAACCACGCGGGTGAACACCTGCGAGTCGATCAGCACCACGACATCCGGCCTGCCACGAATGATCGCATCAGCCACCTGCCGGGCGCGCCAGAGCAGGAGCGGTAGGCGAACCAGCACATCGGACCACCCCATCACCGACAGATCGGACATTGGGAAAAGGCTCTGCAGCCCCTCTGCCGCCAGATCGGCTCCACCGACGCCGGTCACAACCACGCCCGTCCGGGTACGCAGTCGCCGGACCAGGTCCGCGCCAATCCGGTCCCCGGAAGCCTCCCCGGCCAACACGAACAGCCGCAGGGGCTCAGCCATCGATAGCAAGCCCGACGATGGCGATGCCGAGGCTATCTGCGTCGGCGAACAGCCTTTGCCGCTCCAGCAGCAACGTCTTCCCGGCCTCGACGGCAACCAGACTTATCCCCGCCGCCGCTGCGCCGGCTATCGTCCCCGGGCCAATAGCAGGGAGATCGACGAAGAGTGGTTGCTGCGGTTTACAAGCTTTCCCAAGGGCGATTGGCGTCTCCGCGCCGCCCCCAATCAGCCCGGCAGCACGATGGCGCCCAACTCGCGACAACAGTTCATCAGTGCCCGCAACGTCCTCCACCGCAACGACACGAGCTCCAGCCACCACCGCGGCCTGGCCGAGATCCATCGCGCCGGTCTGGCGCGCTGCCACCAGGGCCAGTCGACCTGCTGCGAGTTGCTGGTCATTGGCAGCGGGACCAGCAAGATGCCCTGCCCCGGCAAGCAGGTCGGGTGCTATCTGATGCGGGCCGATCAGCGCCGCACCAGTCAGTTCCTGCAACCGCACGGCGATTTGCGAGAGCGCCGCATCGCCGGTCGGCAGTCCGGCACCGCCCAGTACCGCCAGCAGGCGGCGCCGATCGGCATCGGTCAGCGTCACAGCGCCGGCAAGGACCAGATGCGTGGCTCGAAAGCGGCGGATTTCGTCGAACAGCGCTGCCAGATCCGCAATCGAAGCTGAGTGCTGCTCGATGCCCTTGGGCAGGCCGAGCGGCGAGAGGCAATACGCACTCACCATATCGCCGGCGGCCAGCGCGGCCTCGACCACCTGTGGAGCCAGCGCCCCGGCTCCGGCCACGACCGCGAGCCTGCGAGGCATCAGTCTTCGGCCGGAACGTTGACCGGCAGGCAGATCGGCCGGTCGCTGGCCGCGGTGATGAACTTCACCACGTCCTGCACCATGGCTTCGCCGCTGAACAGCGTCGCTGCATCGTCCACCCGCTCCTTGAGCGTGCCCTCGGACGAGAAGATCATGCGGTAGGCAGCGCGCAATGAATGGATCGCCTCGCGATCGAATTTCCGGCGCTTGAGACCGACGAGGTTCAGCCCGGCCAGCCGCGCCCGGTTGCCGACAGCCATGCCGTACGGGATGACATCGGCGTCGATCATGGAATGCGCACCGATGAAGGCATGCGCTCCAATGCGCACGAACTGGTGCACGCCGCACATACCGCCAAAGGCCACGTGATCGCCGATCTGGCAATGCCCAGCCACCGCGACATAGGCGGCGATCACGACGTGATTGCCCACCTCGACGTCGTGCGCGACATGGGCGGAATTCATCAGCAGGCAGTCATCACCGATGCGCGTTTCCATCGTGCCGGCGGCGGTGCCGGGGTTGACGGTGACGTTCTCGCGGATCTGGCAACGCGCTCCGATCGTGAGGCTGCTCGCCTCCCCCCGGTACTTCAGGTCCTGCGGCTGGTGGCCGATCGAGGCGAACGGAAAGATGCGGGTTTCCGGGCCGATGCTGGTTCGGCCCGCCACCACAACGTGCGACAGCAGTTCGACACCGGCGCCAAGGGAAACCTCAGGACCGACATGGCAGAATGGGCCGACCCTCACGCCATCGGCGAGCCGCGCACCGTCCTCGACGATCGCGGTAGGATGAACCGTGGCGCTCACTTTTCGGAGGGGCTCACCATTGCGCCGACTTCGGCCTCGGCAATCACCACCCCATCGACAATGGCCCTGGCCTCGTACCACCCCATCGTCATCCGGCGGCGCATCTTCCTGATGTGGTACTCGATCCGGTCGCCTGGGCGTGCCGGCTTGCGAAACTTGCACTTGTCGACGGTCAGCAGGTACACGATGTGGTCGACACCGGCTGCCGCGCCGGCCGCGATCGCGATTGCACCCGCCGTCTGCGCCATGCCCTCGATGATCAGCACGCCCGGGAACACCGGCTCACCGGGGAAATGCCCCTGGAAGATGGGCTCGTTGACGCTGACGTTCTTGATTCCGATAGCCGAGTCGTCGCTGTCGATCTCGATGATCCGGTCGATCATCAGGAACGGATAGCGATGCGGCAGAGCCTTCAGGATGTCGCCGATCTGCATCGAGGTCAGTTGCCTTGCCTCTGCGGTCGGTGCCTCACTCGTAACCGTCACTCTCGTCCCCTTTTGCTCAGACGCCGCAGCACCGCCATTTCGCGCTGCCACGCCTTGAATTCTTGCGCCGGTTGGCCGGCGACATGCATCCCGGCCGGCACGTCCTTGGTCACAAGGCACCGCGCCGACAATACGCTGCCATTGCCGATGGTCAGGTGCCCGACCGTGCCCGAGCCACCACCAACCAGCACATTGTCACCGATAGTCGTGCTGCCGCCGATGCCGCAAGTCCCTGCTATCAGACTGCGGCGTCCGATGCGGCAGTTGTGGCCGATCTGCACAAGGTTGTCGATCTTGGTGCCCTCACCGATCACCGTATCGCCGAGCGCTCCACGGTCGATGGTGGAGTTTGCGCCAATCTCGACGTTGTCCTGGACGATTACTCGGCCGAGTTGCGGAATCTTGCGATTGGCTCGCCCATGCGACAGCCAACCGAACCCCTCGGCGCCGATGCGAACGCCGGGATGCAGCACGACGTTGTTGCCAAGGTGTGCATACTCGATCGTAACGTTGGCCCCGATTACCGCGTTTCGGCCGATGGTGACACCGCGTCCGATGACGGTGTTGGGGCCGATGACGGCGTTGCGCCCGATCTCGACATTGGGCCCGATCACCACATTCTCGCCCAGTCGGACATCACTCTCGATCAGCGTATCCGGCCCCTCCTCATCGAACTGCGCCAGGGCTGCCCCACGTGTTCCGCCGGGATACAGCTTCTCGAGGATATCGACGAACAGCTCGTGAGCCCGCTCATCAACAATCGCGAGAGCATCGGGGGGTACGAAGTCCCGGAGGCTTGGGTGTACCACCACGACCCCTGCCGCCGTATCACGCAAGTCATCGCGGTAGGCTGGACGGGCAGCGAGCGCCAGTTCGGTGGCGTCGGCGCGATCCAGTTCATCGGCGCCGGAAATGACCAACTGACCGAGGCGCCGGTCATCCACCAGTGGCGGGGTCGCCAACGATGCGAGCAGCGCGCGCAGTGGAATGGGACCAGACGAGGTATGGAAACGCGTATCGACCATGGGTGTCTCTACACAATGAAAGAAGCCGCGGGGCAACCGCTCCGCGGCTTCGAACTATGGGCCGCCCCTTCAGGGGCCACCCGACCCTTACAGCAGGTTCTGCAGGGTGAGCGAGAAGACCTGGGTCTTGTCGTCGGTCGCCTGGTTGATGACGTAGGCGAAGTCGCCACGCAGCGGGCCAAACGGGCTGTCCCAGATCACCGAGGCACCAACCGACGACTTGAAGTTCTCGTCGATGCTGAGGGGATCAGGTGAAAGGCCCGAACCGTTCCCGTCGATAAGGGCAGCATCCGCCCAGACCGAGCCGCGAACGCCGTAAGTCTCAGGCAAGACCGGGATAGGGAACTCGATCTCTGCGGAGGCTGCAACGTATCCAGTGTAGCCGAGTGCCTCGGTCCCAGGGTTAGGACCAAGGTAGCGAGGACCAAAGCCGTTGCTCTGGAAACCGCGAACGATACCACTTGCACCGCGGAAGGCTTCAAGCGGGCTCACGTCGCCGTCGAAGGAGTAGATGAATCCGGCCTGGCCCTTCACGCTACCAACGATACCGGCGTCGGGCATGATGTTCATGAAGTAGCGGGCCTTGGCCTCAGTCTTCAGGAGGCTGTGATCCACGCCGATATACTGCTGCGTGAAGCTAGCGATGATGCCTTCGGAGGGATGCTTAGCGTCGTCAAGCGTATTGTAGTTGAGCGAGTAGCCAACCCAAGCCTTGTTCCAGGTATCCTGGACCACGGCATCACCATCAGCAGTAGTTGCGTCGAACACGTCCGAGAACGGCGACCCTTCGTCCTGAATGGTCTTCTGCTCAAGGCCGACAAACACCGAGCCACGGACGTCGCTGGTGATCGGCACGCCGAAGCGCAACTGACCACCGGTGGAGGTCGTGCCGTACATGTTGCCTTCGGTCTCGTTGACGATGCGATGGTACACATCGACACCTGACGAGACGCGCAGGCCCATGAAGCGCGGTTCGGTGAACGAGAAGTCGAACGACTGGCCGCTCTCGGAGGCACCCACCGAGAGACGGACATACTGACCCTTGCCGAGGAAATTGCGCTCGGTGACCGAAATCTCGCCTAGGAGGCCAGCGCCCGAGTCATAGCCGGCAGTCACACCGTAATCGCCAGTCGACTGTTCTTCGACGTCGACGTTGATAACAACCTTGTCGGCAGCACTGCCGGGGGCGAAGTCGAGGCTCACCGTCTTGAAGAAGCCGAGCTTCTCGATGTTGGACTTGCCGCGCGACACCATCGAACGGTTGAAGGGGTCGCCTTCACCAAAGTCCAGCTCACGACGGATAACCGCGTCACGGGTCTTCTCGTTGCCGGTGATGTTGATGCGCTCGACGTAGATGCGCGCACCCTGGTCGACGAGATAGGTAACGTTGAAGGTGCTGGTGGCGACGTCGCGGTCGATGCGCGGACGCACGTCAGCGAAGGCGTAACCCTGCGCCGTAGCCTCGAAGGCCATCTCTTCCTGAGACTTCTGCAGCGCCGCGAGCGAATAGATGCCGCCCTTGCTGGTCTTGATCGTGCCGGTCAGGGCGTTGGCGTTGAGGCCATCGATCGAAGTTTCGACACCGATCTCGCCAAACTTGTAGCGTTCGCCTTCGTTGATCGTGAAGTTCACGAAATAGGCGCCGCGCGAACTGTCAAACTCACCAACGGCAGACGTCACCGACGCATCGGGATAGCCGTGGTTCATATAGTACAGCTCGATGAGCTGACGGTCGACCTGCAGAAGGTCCTCGGAGTACGCATCGTCGCGGAACAGCCAGCTCAACAGATGCGTCTCGCGCGTGCGGATCACCGACTTGAGCGTGCCGCCGTTGATTGAATTATTGCCGGTGAAGTTGATGGCGGCGATACCGACGCGCTCGCCTTCGTCAACCACGAAGGTGACGCGGGTGCGGCCGTTGGGGGCCTGCTCCAGCCGGGGCGACACACGGACATTGGTGTAGCCCTTGCCGACATAGGCGAGACGGATCGTCTCGACGTCGGTCGCCAGGCTTGCATCCGAGAAGGAGCCGCGCGTCGTGACATTGATCATGTCGCTGAGCTGGGCATCCGAGAAGCCGTTATTCCCCTCGAAGAGAACGGAGGCGACGAGACGCTGTTCCTGGGCATGAGCCACCCCGACCAGCGGGTCGCCGATGCCACTCAGCGGCGCCGCCAGAGCGATGGCGAGCGCCAGGAGGGCTCCGCGCGTCAGCTTCTTGAAATACGTCATGGTTCTTGTTGCCTCGTACGACCTGCCGAGAATCGCCATGCACAGCGCTCCCAGCTAACTCCAGATACAGCTTTTACTGGATTTTTAACCACGGACAAGCCGTTGACCGCGACGGGGTTAGCGAATGATTGGGTGCCGTGCATTCCTGCAACACCTCAAAAACCTAGGTTATCCAAGGGTTAACGCCAGATTCCACCGCATCTCCGAAACGACGAAAATGTGGCCGCACTTGTCGTGCTGGCGCGGGTTTAGCCGCCCGCCCCAACCATAGCGAGATCAGGAGCCGGCGAACCAGCCGACCAGTTCCGGAATGTCGATGGTGAAGGTGAACACCATCAGGGTCAGCACGATGGCAAGCCCAAAGCGGAAGCCGATCTCCTGCACCCGCTGGGGCAGCGGCTTACCGCGTGCGGCCTCGATCAGGTAGTAGACCAGGTGGCCGCCGTCCAGGACGGGTATCGGCAGCAGGTTCACGAGACCGATATTGAGCGACAGCATGGCAATCAGGTTGAGCATCGGCAGGATGCCGAGCGTCGCCACCTGCTGGCTTACCGTCGCAACCTTGATCGGGCCGCCCAACTGCTGGACGTCGCCGCGCCCGACGAAGAAGTCGCCGATGAAGGCGGCAGTTCGGTCGATGATGAACCGCACTTCCTCGAAGGTCATGCCGATGGCTTCGATCGGGCCGGGCCTATAGAGCACGTAGTCTGACGGTTCGAAGCTGTTCTGCAGCCCAAGGATGCCGATGCGGTGGACGCGGCCAAACCGGTCACGCGTTTCGCCCAGACGGGGCGTCGCCCGTACAGTCTCGGTATCCCCTGCCCGCTCGAGCTCGATGGTGATGGTGCGCTGCGGCGCCGTCGCCACGAGGCGCTGCACGTCGTCGAAGCTGCGTACAGCGAAGCCATCGATCGCCAGGATGCGGTCACCGGGCAGCAGGCCGGCCTCCGAGGCGGCGGACGCGGGGGTGATCGTCTGCAGCACGGCGGGCGCCATGTAGCGGCCGTAGCCGAGCAGCAGGACGTAGAGAATCAACAGCGTGAACAGCACGTTGGCGGCAGGTCCTGCAGCGACAACCGCGATGCGCTGCCAGACGTTCTTGTTGACGAAGAGCTGCGAGCTGAGCTCGGGGCCGGCCCGCTGGATGAACTCCTCGTCGGGCTGGCTCGCCGCGTTCATGTCGCCGACGAAGCGGACATAGCCGCCCAGCGGAATGGCGGCGAGGCGCCAGCGGGTGCCCTTCCTGTCGGTGAAGCCGACAAGCTCAGGACCGAAACCAAGCGAAAAGGTCTGGATGGCAATGCCGTTCCAGCGCGCCACCAGGTAGTGGCCCATCTCGTGCACGAACACGATGATGGTCAGCACCACCAGGAACGGTAGTACGGCCATCGGAAGCGCTAGGATTGAGTCCATGTCGTCGACGTTGCTTTCGGCTTGCCCAGGCGGACGGATTAGGCCCGGATTGCGTTAAGATTGCGATAGGGCTGCTGCGGCGATCACCAGAACAGGAAACCGGCCGCAATGGTATCGAACCCGGCGTGAAGGTACCCCACGACGAACAGGAAGATGACGCCGAACGTCAGGCTGTCCAGCCGGTCCATCAGGCCGCCGTGGCCGGGAATGATATCGCCCGAATCCTTGACGCGGAAACGGCGCTTGATGAAGCTCTCGGTGAGATCGCCAACCTGTCCCATGATGCTCATGCTGGCGGCCAGCGCGAGGCCGATCCACCAGGGCGATGACGGCACGACGATCAACCACAACACGAGGCCGGCCAGCGTACCGATGGCGAAGCCGCCGATGGCCCCCGACCAGGTCTTGCCGGGCGAGATATCGGGCGCAAGCTTTTCGCCCCCGATCTGCCTGCCCATGAAATAGGCGCCGGTATCGGTCGCAAAGATGACCACGCCCAGAAACACTCCGGCCCACAAGCCGGTATCAAAGCTGCCCCAGTCGAGCCAGGTGGATGGGCCGCGCATCGCCATGGTGGCGATGACCACACACCCGTAAAACAGCACCCCGCCGACACGCCAGATCCTGCTGCCGCCGGTGCCGAAGGCCGCGGCAACCGCTGCGATGCAGACCGTTACCGCACTGGCCGATGCTCCGAGCCAGGGGAACACCAGGGCGGCGAGCGCCAGCAGCGCCATCAAGGTACCGCCGAGCGCGCTCAACGGGCGCAGTGTCACCATGCGTTCCCATTCGCGGTAGCAGCCGGCAAAGGCTGCACCGACGACTGCCGCGAACAGGTACGAGCCGATGTAGAGGCTGACGATCGCAATGGCGAGCAGCACCAGGGCCGAAATCACCCGCGGACCAAGATCGGTCCACGAGCGGCGGGCCAGGGGATTGAACTCCGGGCGCTGGGACTGTCCGTCGCTCACGGGCCCCTCGTGTCGATGCCGCCGAAGCGGCGCTTGCGGCCGGAGTATTCCTCGAGCGCCCGCACGAAGGTCTCCTCGCTGAAGTCCGGCCAGTTCTCCTCGATGAACACGAGTTCCGAGTAGGCACCCTGCCAGATCAGGAAGTTGGAGGTCCGCTGCTCACCCGAGGTGCGGATGATGAGGTCGGGGTCGGGAATGCCGTGGGTGTAGAGCGCGCACTCCACCGTCCGCTCGGTGATTTCCTCGGGCTTGAGCCGTCCGGCAGCCACATCGGCGGCGATGCGACGAGTGGCCTCGACGAGTTCCGACTTGCCGCCATAGTTGAAGGCAACGATGAGCTCAAGGCCGGTGTTGTGAGCGGTTTTGCGCTGAGTGTCGTCGATCAGGCGCTTCAGGCCGTCATCGAGTTCGTGCCGCGAACCGATGATCTTCACGCGGACGTTGTTCTGGATCAGCGTGGCGAGGTCGGATGCGACGAAGCGGTGCAGCAGGGCGAAGATGAATTTCACCTCGTCCGGCGGGCGGCGCCAGTTCTCGGAGGAGAAGCTGAAAACCGTCAGGTGCTTGACGCCGTAGCGGATGGCCAGGTCAACGAGCCGGCGCAGGGCCTTGACGCCCTCGACGTGACCTTCGGTCCGCAGCTTGCCGCGGGCGGTGGCCCAGCGGCCATTGCCGTCCATGATCACCGCGACATGCGCCGGGATCTTGAGGCCGGGTCTTTCCCCGGCCTGCGCGGCGATGACGGTGTCCAGGGACATAGGCTGCCCTCCCGGGCGGTGTTTGCGGGCCAGACTAGACCTGCATGATTTCCTGTTCCTTGACGGCGACAGTGTGGTCGATGTCGTTGACGGCGCTGTCGGTGGCCGCCTGGACCAGATCGGCGAACTTGCGGCTCTCGTCCTGAGCCATGTTGCCATCCTTTTCCAGCTTCTTCAGCAGGTCCATGCCGTCGCGGCGGATATGGCGGACGGCGACGCGGGCTGCCTCGGCATAGTTGTGCGCAACCTTGGTGAGATCGCGGCGGCGCTCTTCGTTCAGCTCGGGAAGCGGCACGCGGATAACGGCGCCCTCACCGGCCGGGTTCAATCCGAGGCCGGAATTGCGGATCGCCTTCTCGACGGCACTGGCGAGAGTGCGGTCCCACACCTGGACCGAAAGCATGCGGGATTCGGGCACCGTGACGGTCGCCACCTGGTTGAGCGGCACGCGGCTGCCGTAGGCCTCCACGGTCACGGGCTCCAGCAGGCTCGGCGTAGCGCGGCCGGTGCGGAGGCCTGCCAATTCTTCCTTCAGCGAAGCGATGGACTTCTGCATCCGGGTCTTGAGCTCATCGAGCGAGAAAGCCTGAGGCTGAGCCATTTTCGAAACTCCAGAATTGATAGCGTCCTTAGCCGACGCGCGTACTTTTGGCCCTGCCCTCGAGCACGCCGGTGAGGCCTGCCGGGTCATCCAGAGCATAAACAATTATGGGCAAGCCGTTGTCCCGGGCAAGGGCGAAGGCGGCCGTATCCATGACGCGCAGGTCGCGGGAGATGACTTCGGCGTGTGAAATCGTATCGTAGCGGGTGGCGTCGGGATGCTTCTTGGGATCGGCGGAGTAGACACCGTCGACATTGGTGCCCTTGAGCACCACGTCGCAATCGAGCTCTATGGCGCGCAGCGCTGCGGCGGTGTCGGTGGTGAAGAAAGGGTTGGCAATGCCCCCACCGAGGACGACGACATAGCCTTCATCGAGCGCGGCCTTGGCGGCGCGGGCGGTGTAGCTGTCGGCGATGGAGGGCATGGTAACAGCCGAGAAAACCTTGGCCTTGACGCCGGCACGGGTGAGCGCGCTGGCGACGGCGAGCGAATTGATGATCGTGCCAAGGGTGCCCATCATGTCGGCCGTGACCCGGTCGCCGTTCTCGGCCGCGATCGACATGCCGCGGAAGATGTTGCCGCCGCCGGTGACAATCGCAATCGCCACGCCGGCACGCGCCACCTCGGCTATCTGCGCAGCGACCTTGTCGAGGAATTCGGGCTTGATACCGAAGCTTTGATCGCCCGAAAGGGCCTCACCGGAGACTTTGAGCAGAATCCGTTTATAGGCGGACTTGGCCATTTGTCAGTTCCCCGGAAGTAATTGCGCCGACGCCCTGCGCGAATCCGGCGCGGGCCGTCGGCGGTTATGGCACATTCGAGCGGGCTTTGAAGCAGCCCGCTCGAAATAGTTCGGATCAGGTATTGGCCGGAGCCTGGGGCACGCCCGAAGTGGCCGCGACTTCTGCAGCAAAATCGGTCACTTCCTTCTCGATGCCCTCGCCGAGCCCGTAGCGCACGAACTTGGTCAGCTTGATCGGCGCGCCGACATCCTTCTCGGCATTCTTGATCACGTCGCCGACCTTGGTCTCGCCGTCGATGACGAACACCTGGGCGAGGAGCGTGACTTCCTCGTAGAACTTGCGCACGCGGCCTTCGATCATCTTTTCGATGACGGCTTCGGGCTTGCCGGATTCACGGGCCTGCTCGGCGAAGATGGCGCGCTCGCGGGCCACCACCTCGGGGTCGATGTCGTCGGGCGACACGGACAGCGGGTTGGTGTTGGCGATGTGCATGGCGATCTGCTTGCCGAGGGCGGCAAGAGCTGCCTTGTCGCCGGTCGACTCGAGGCCGACGATGACGCCGAGACGGCCGAGGCCGGGCTTCACCGAGTTGTGCACGTAGGTGCCGATCACGCCGTCGGAAACGACGATCGTGGCCGTGCGGCGCAGGTTCATGTTCTCGCCGATCTTGGCGATCGCATCGGTGAGTTCGGCCGACGCCGAGCGGCCGGTGCCGGGGTACGGCATCTCGGACAGCTTGCCGACGTCGCCATCGGCATCGTGGGACAGCTTGGCAATGTTGCCGACGATCGACTGGAACTGCTCGTTGCGCGCCACGAAGTCGGTCTCGGAGTTCACCTCGACGATGGCACCGCGGGTGCCCTCGATCGAGACGCCGACCAGACCTTCGGCGGCGACGCGGCCGGCCTTCTTGGCGGCCTTGGCGAGGCCACGGGTGCGCAGCCAGTCAATGGCGGCTTCCATGTCGCCATTGGTCTCGGTCAGGGCCTTCTTGCAGTCCATCATCCCCACGCCGGTCATCTCGCGGAGTTCTTTTACCTGCTGAGCAGTAACGGTCATGTCCATATCGCTTTCTCGTGGAGGAAGCCGGGAGGCGGCTCCACGGGTTCGGGGAAATGAAGACCCGGCCGTCAAGGCCGGGCATCAGGAGGGAGCAAAACCCTGCAATTATGACAGCAGGATTTCGCCCCCCTCGATCTTAGGCGGCAGGAGCCTGCTCGACAGCGGCGTCGGCTTCAGCCAGCACAGGCTCTTCCGGGGCTTCGACGGCGGCGCCGAGATCGCTGCCACGGCCGGCGGCCGAGCGGCCGATGCCGTCAATGGCTGCACGCGAGACGAGCGATGCGTAGAGCTCGAGAGCGCGAGCCGCGTCGTCGTTGCCCGGGATCGGGAAATCGACGGTGTCGGGATCGGAGTTCGAATCGACGATGGCGATCACCGGGATGCCAAGGCGCTTGGCTTCCTTGATGGCGTTCGCTTCCTTGTTGGTGTCGATGACGAACAGCAGGTTGGGCAGGTTGCCCATGTCCTTGATGCCGCCAAGATCACGCTCCAGGCGCTCCTTCTCACGCGACAGGAGCAGCAGCTCCTTCTTGGTGAGGCCATGGCCGCCATCGGCTTCCTGGGCCTCGAGTTCGCGCAGGCGCTGGATCGAGTGCGAGATGGTCTGCCAGTTGGTGAGCGTGCCACCGAGCCAGCGCGAGTTGACATAGTACTGGGCCGACTGGCGGGCAGCCTCGGCGACCACCGGGGCGGCCTGGCGCTTGGTGCCGACGAACAGGACGCGGCCGCCATCGGCGACGGTGTCCGAGATCAGCTGCAGCGCGCGCTGCAGGGCCGGGACGGTCTGGCTCAGGTCGAGAATGTGGATGTCGTTGCGGACGCCGAAGATGTGGCGTTCCATCTTCGGGTTCCAGCGGTGCTTCTGGTGGCCGAAGTGAACACCTGCCTCGAGCAGCTGGCGCATGGAAAATTCAGGCAATGCCATGGAAATGGCTCCTTTCCGGTTTGTGCCTCCGCGGGTAATGCGACTGGGCTGGCCAGCCACCGGATGGAGCCGCTGCGTTGGGGCAGCAGTCCGAAACCCACGTGTGAATTACGCCCCGATCGAGGCGCGAGCCGGCATATAGGGGGTTTTGGGGTGCGGCGCAAGGTGCCAGCGGGGTGCCGGCGGGCACACGGACTTTCGATGTTGGTACGTGGGGTGGATCGGACGTGAGGACGTCCCCGCCGGCGTAGGCCGCCTCGGGTTGATGGGCAGTGAAGCGGGACCGGCGAGGCTGGCGCCCCGACGCGGGTAGTCCGCAAAACAAATGAGGCTCTCGCCTCGCCGGCCGATCGGGGTTTTGGGCTTATGGTACCGAGGCTCGGGAGCATCCCGTGCCGCATCGCGAAAAGCGTGGGTGGCCGTCGACCGGGAATCCACCCGCATCGCCACCTTCCCCGGCTGCGTATGTGCGCAGCCTTGCCCCACTGGAATGCCCCACATCGAGCACCCCGTGCGTTTGCAGCGGCTTGGCCAGCGAACTGGCCCATGCCGAGGTACTTTCGGCCTGGCCCGGAACGACTCCCGAGCCACCCAACCTCCCCCGCACCAACCACTCGTCATGATCTCGCTTCGGTGCGCGGGACGGAAGGAGAATCGCACGGGGCTGGGGAGCGGGGATAACTTTCCGAAATTGATCGAACGCCGGGCAACGACGTCTCCTCCCCCTTGGTGGCGGAGGGTGGTGGAGCTTGCGAGCGCGAGCTGTCCGGCGCTGCCCGCCATGGCCCTCAATGAACGGCTCTCAGTCCCAACTGGCCTTGTGCAGCGCCTCGAGCTTCCAGCCCTCGGGGTCGATGACGAACGCGGCATAGTAGTCCGGGTCGTAGTGGTGACGGAAGCCGGGGGCGCCATTGTCGGTGCCGCCGTTGGTGAGGGCAGCGGCGTGGAAGGCGCCAACGTCGGCATCCGAGCGGGCGTTGAAACAAAGGTGGAAGCCCGGGCCCGGCGGGCGCGCATCGGCGTGGGCAAAAACGTTGAGCTTTTCGCCACCACCAGGCGGGCCGTAGCCGAGGCCCTTCGGGTCGGTCCACAGGCGGACCCAGCCGATCGGGGCCAGCACGGCATCATAGAAGCGGGTGGCTGCCGCAAGGTCGCGGACGCCGATCGAGACGTGACCCAGCATCAGCTCAACCGCGCATCCACGACGCCATCCATGGCCTTGATCGAACCGGTGAGTTCGGGCGTCAGGCGGTATTTGCCCTTGAGCTCGATCTCGTACTCCTTGAGCCCGGCCTCGCGGATGACGATGAAGCTGACGAGGCCCTCGCCGCCCAGCTTGAGCTGGGTGCGGATGGGGGCGAGGCACTTCTCGTTGTCGGTGAAGACCACCAGCCGCTTGCCGACCTTTTCGGCGAGGGCGGCGATCGGCTCCGCTGAATCGAGGCGAATGCTGATCCCGTCCGGGCGCTCGTCGGCCTGGACGTTGAGAACGACGCTGGCTCCGGGCTGCAGCACGTCGGAGTACTGGCTGAGCTGCTCGGAGAAGGCGATGACCTCGTAGCCGCCCGACGCATCCGAGAGCGTCAGGATGCACATCGGGTTGCCCTTCTTGGTCCGCCGGTCGTTGCGCGAACCGATGGTGCCGGCGAGGCGACCGGCGCGGGCCCCTGCTTCCTTCACGGCGTGTTCGAAATCGCTCCACGAGGTGACCCGCAGACGTTCGAACAGCGACGCGTACTGGTCGAGCGGGTGGCCGGACAGATGGAAGCCGATGGCGCCGTGCTCGCGTTCCAGCCGCTCGGCCGGTAGCCAGTTGGTTACGGCTTGGTTGAGCTTGATCGGTTCGGGTTCGGCCGAGGCGAACATGTCGATGATGCCGTCGGCGGCGTTGGCATTGGTACGCTGGGCCGTGGCGACGATGGCGTCGATGGCGGCAAAGGCCTGCTCGCGGCGCGGTGCCAGCTGATCGAAGGCACCGGCATTGATCAGCGCCTCGAGGGTGCGCCGGTTCATGATGCGGGCATCGACGCGGGTGGCGAAATCGCCAAGATCCCTGAACGGGCGCCCTGCCCGCGCTTCGACGATGTGCTCGGCAACCGCCATGCCGACGCCCTTCACCGCGCCAATGGCGTAGAACACCTTGCCATCATGCGTGTTGAACATGGCATCGGAGCGGTTGACGCAGGGCGGCACGATCTCGATGCCGTGGCGCTTGGCGTCCTGCCGGAATTCGTTGAGCTTGTCGGTGTTGCCCATATCGAGCGTCATGGTCGCGGCGAAGAACTCGTGCGGATAGTGCTGCTTGAGGTAGGCGGTCTGGTAGGAGACCAGCGCGTAGGTCGCGGCGTGCGACTTGTTGAAGCCGTAGTTGGCGAACTTGGCCAGCAGGTCGAAGATGGTGTCGGCCAGGCCCTGCTTCAGGCCATAGCGGATGCAGCCCTCCTGGAAGCGGGCGCGCTGGGCGTCCATCTCGGCCTTGATCTTCTTGCCCATGGCGCGGCGCAGCATATCGGCTTCGCCGAGCGAGTAGCCCGACAGGATCTGGGCGATCTGCATCACCTGTTCCTGGTAGACGATGATGCCGTAGGTTTCGTTCAGGACCTCGCCGAGCGCCGCGTGCGGGTACTCGATATCCTCGTCGCCGCGCTTTCGGGCGTTGAAGAGCGGGATGTTCTCCATCGGACCAGGGCGGTAAAGCGCCACGAGCGCGATGATGTCCTCGAAGCGGTCGGGCTTCATGTCGACCAGCGCCCGCCGCATGCCGGCGCCTTCCACCTGGAACACGCCGGCGGTGTCGCCGATGGCGTAGAGCTTGTAGGTGGGCGCGTCGTCGAGCGGGATATCCTCGATGCGGAATTTGCCGTCGCCGCCGCGATTGATCATGTCGACGGCGCGCTTGATGGTGGTGAGCGTCTTCAGACCGAGGAAGTCGAACTTCACGAGGCCGGCCGATTCCGACCACTTCATGTTGTACTGGCTGACCGGCATGTCGGAGCGCGGGTCGCGATAGAGCGGCGCCAGTTCCTGCAGCGGACGGTCGCCGATGACGATGCCGGCGGCGTGGGTGGAGGCGTGGCGGAACAGGCCTTCGAGCTTCTGCCCGATGGCGAGCAGCTCGCCGACCTGCTCGTCCTCGTCGGCCATCTGCCGCAGTTGCGGCACTTCCTTCAGCGAGCGCTCCAGCGTCCACGGGTCGGCCGGATTGGCGGGCACCAGCTTGGCGATGCGATCGACCTGGCCGTAGGGCAGTTGCAGCACGCGGCCGACGTCGCGCAGCACGGCGCGGGCCTGGAGCGTGCCGAAGGTGATGATCTGGGCGACCTGCGCCTCGCCATACTTGCGCTGGACGTAGCGGATCACCTCTTCGCGCCGGTCCTGGCAGAAATCGATGTCGAAGTCCGGCATCGAGACGCGCTCAGGGTTGAGGAAGCGCTCGAACAGCAGGTTGTAACGGAGGGGATCGAGGTCGGTGATCGTGGTGGCGAAGGCGACCAGCGAGCCGGCGCCCGAGCCGCGGCCGGGGCCGACCGGAATATCCTGCGCCTTGGCCCACTGGATGAAATCGGCAACGATGAGGAAGTAGCCCGGATACTTCATGCGCTCGATGATGCCGAGTTCGTATTCCAGCCGTTCGCGATAGATCTCGACGGTCTTGCCGGGGCCGGGCCCGATCTCGGCAAGGCGGCGTTCGAGGCCGGTGCGGGCCATCTCGCCAAGCGCGGCCGCCTCGGCAGCCACCGACTCGTCGGCGGTCTGGCCGGGCTGGGCCGCAAAGATCGGCAGCACCGGGTTGCGCTTCTTCGGCCGGTAGCTGACGCGCTGGGCGATCTCGATGGTGCTGTCCAGCGCCTCCGGCAGATCGGCGAAGAGCTGCACCATCTCGTCGCGGGTCTTGAAATAGTGCTGGTCGGACAGCTTGCGCCGCTCGGTCTGCGCCACGACCGAGCCGCTGGCGATGGCGAGCAGCGCATCGTGGGCCTCGTGGTCCTTCGGCGCCGGATAGAACGGCTCGTTGGTGGCGACGAGGGGGATGCCGCGGCGATAGGCGAAATCGATGAGCTTGGCCTCGTTGGCCAGCTCGACCTCGCGGCCGTGGCGCTGCAGCTCGAGGTAGAAACGGTCGCCGAACAGGCCGGCAAGGCCCTCGAGACGCCCCTCGGCGACCGCGTCCATGTTGGCCGCGAAGTACGGATCGATGGCGCCTTCGGGGCCGCCGGACAGGCAGATGATGCCCTGCAGGTTTTCGCGCGTAAGCCACGGCAGCATGCCGGCGGCGCGGCCGTTCTCGCCTTCGAGGTGGGCGCGGCTGACGAGGCCGGAGAGGTTGCGGAATCCATCGGCGTCCTGCGCGATCAGCACCACGCCGCCCTTGCCGAAGCGGTCGCGCGAACCGTGGCCGCGCTCTTGCATCCGATCAGTGCTGTCCTCGACCGCCGAGAAATCGAGGATCAGCTCGACGCCGATCAGCGGCTGGATGCCCTTGCCGGCGGCCTTCTCGGAAAATTCCAGCGCGCCGAACAGGTTGTTGCTGTCGGCGATACCGAGCGCCGGCTGCTTGTCGGCCTTGGCAAGGTCGAGCAGCTTGCCGAGCGGCAGCGCTCCCTCGAGCAGGGAGTATGCCGAATGAACGTGCAGATGAATGAAGCCGGGACCAGCCATTGCTTCTTCCTACTCGGGAGTGCGGGAGCGGGCCAACCTTTCGGCCCGCAATCCACAGCCCTCACACGAGTCGGGAGGCGATATCCATCCAGCTGAGCGAGGCGACCGAAAAGCCGGCAATGGTGATGAAAGCCAGCGCGTCCTTGAGGAAAGAGAGCATCGATACCTCCGTTGTTTCTGGTACGTTCTTGTATGTTTCTCTTTTGTTCTTGTCCAGCGCTTCAGCGGCGGTTATCAACACATGGTTAACAGCCGGGCCGACTCGGTGGTATGGCCGCGGTGGGACGCGATGCCGCTGGCGCGATCGCGGAATCGCGGAGTGGAGAGAGGCATGGATCAGTTCGAGAAGGCGCAGCGGTTCAGCGCGCTGCACAAGGGGCCTCTGTTCGTGATCCCCAACCCGTGGGACGCCGGCACGGCGCGGTTGCTGGCGAGCCTCGGGTTCGGTGCGCTGACCACGACCAGTGCCGGGCTCGCCTACACGCTGGGGCGTAAGGACATGTCGGTGTCGCGCGAGGAGGCGCTGCGGAACGCAGCCGACATCATCGCGGCGGTCGAGCTGCCGGTGGCGGCCGACCTCGAGAACGGCTACGGCGATGCGCCCGAAGACGCGGCGGCGACCATTGCGCGGGCGGCCGAGGTCGGGCTGGTCGGTGGGTCGATCGAGGATGCGACCGGGCGGCCGGGCGAGCCGATCTACGAGTTCGCGCATGCGGTTGAGCGCGTCGCGGCGGCTGTGGAGGCGGCGCGGGCCCTGCCCTTCCCGTTCACCTTCGTGGCACGCGCCGAGAACTTCCTGCACGGCCGGGCGGACCTCGACGATACGATCCGGCGGCTGCAGGCGTTCGAGGCGGCGGGAGCCGACGTGCTGTTCGCGCCGGGGCTGCCGAACCTCGAGGCGATCCGGACGGTCTGTGCGTCGGTGAGCAAGCCCGTGAACGTGGTGCTGGGGGCCAGGAACACGCCCTATACGCTCGACCAGTTGGCGGATGCCGGCGTGAAGCGGGTGAGCACTGGGTCGTCCTTCGCGCGGGCAGCGCTGACCGGCCTCCGCGACGCGGCGCTGGAACTGCTTGGGCCGGGGACGGCGAGGTATCTCGACAAGGCGATCAGTTCGGCGGAAGTGGCGGCGGTGATGGCGGCGCGCGTCCCCCGAGACGAGTGAAACGTCTCGCGTCTCCTGCAACTTTTGCTGAAGACGCTACGGGTTATGGATTTCGGCGGCCGGTGCGGCTACGCCTTCGGTCATGGTGATCGACGCACGTGACAAGGAACGGCTGATCCGCATTCTGCGGCTGCTGGGCTCGGACCAGGTGGGCGAGCGGGCAGCGGCGGCGCTGGCGGCCGGGCGGCTGCTGGACTCGCTGGGGGTCAGCTGGGAGGACGTGCTCAGCCCGCCGGTGCCGGAGCGCGTTGTGGTGCGGCGGGTGCGGGACTGGGACGTCGATCAGGCCGACGCCGCCGAGGCCCGCATCAGGCAGCTCAAGGACACGGTCGAGCGGCAGGAACGGCAACTGCGCTCCCTCCGAACCCGTATCAATACGCTTACCGATCGCGAGCGAAAACGGCGCGAAGGCGAGGACGCGGAACTGTAGGGCGCCGGGAGGGTTGGGTGTCGATCACTGGATATGTGCTGATCTATCTGGGCGCCCTTAACGGTTATCTTGCGACCCACGTTGAGACCTGCACGATGGGAGCTGCGGACAGCCTGGCCGGCGGCATCTACACGGCGGCGCTGTATGGTGTCGGGCTGATCCTTCTATGGTTCGGCAAGCGCCCGCGCTGGGCGCTGCTTGCCCTTCTGCCGATCTCCTGGCTGCTCGGATCGCAGGCAATCTTTGCGGTGCGGCTAACGGTCGGCTACCTCATGGATGGCACCTCGGCCTGCGCTACGATGTTCGGTCCGCCATGGGAGAGCGACGGTCGCGAACCATTCTTCTCCGCGCTTTGGCTGGGAATGTACGCGGTGCTGATTGCTGGGTTCATCGCCATCTGGTGGGCTGGACCGCGAGAGCGGCACATCCCGGCCGTCTGACTGAAGCCACCGTTTCCATCGCCCTTGACGCTCGCCCCATCATGTAACATACACAGTTACATGAGTCTCGATACACGCCTTTCCGGCATTCTTCACGTCCTGCTGCACATGGCCGAGCACCGGGGTCCGGTGACGTCGGAGGTGTTGGCGCGGGCCATGCACACCAATCCTGTCGTGGTCCGACGCGTAATGGCGGGGTTACGCGAACAGGGGCTTGTCGCCTCGACCAAGGGGCATGGCGGGGGGTGGACGATTGCCTGCGACATGCAGCGCACGACGCTCCGTCACATCTACGAAGCGGTTGGCTCCCCTGCCCTGATTGCGCTCGGCAACCGGTCGGAGCGGCCGACATGCCTCGTCGAGCAGGCGGTGAACACGGCGCTCGACGAGACATTTCGCGAGGCGGAGGCCCTGATGCTGGAGCGGTTGGGCGGGGTGAGCCTTGCGAGGCTGAGCGCCGACTTCCACGCCCGCATGGTGGAGCACGGGCACTCGATCGAACACCATCACCACGACCATTCCCACAACCCGGAGCATTCGACATGAAGCATGATGCGATCATCATCGGCGGCAGCTTTGCCGGGCTGGCGGCCGCGACCTATCTGGCGCGCGGACGGCGCGACGTTGCCGTGGTCGATGCCGGCGCGCCGCGCAACCGGTTCGCGGCGCACTCGCATGGCTATCTCGGCTTCGACGGGGTCTCACCGGTCGATATCGTGGCGACGGCGGCAGCGCAGCTTGCGGCCTACCCGACCATCTCGCAGGTGCGCGGCGCAGTGGCTTCGGCAGAGCGGCGGAACGATGGGTTCGCGGTGACGCTGGGTTCGGGCGAGGTGCTGACCGGCGACAAGCTGATCCTGGCGTTCGGCATCAGCGATGTGCTGCCGGAGATTCCGGGACTGGCCGAGCGCTGGGGCCAGTCGGTGATCCATTGCCCCTACTGCCATGGTTATGAGTTTGCCGGGCAGCGGCTGGGGGTGCTGGGCATGTCGCCCAACTCGATCCAACAGGCGATGCTGATCCCCGAGTGGGGTCCGACGACGTTCTTCCTCAACGGCCAGCCGGAGCCGGATGCGGCGACACTTGCCGGGCTCGCGGCGCGCGGCGTCCATATCGAGCGCTCGCCGGTCACCGAGCTGCGTGGCGAGGGCACGGCGCTCTCGACGGTGCAGATGGCGGATGGCCGCTCGGCCCGGATCGACGCGCTCTATATCGGCGCGCCGACGCGGCTCAACAGCCCGCTGGCCGAGCAACTGGGCTGCGCCGTCGACGACGGGCCGCTGGGCAAGATCGTGCGGACCGATGCGATGAAGCTGACGACGGTGCCCGACGTGTGGGCCGTGGGCGACATCACGCGTGGCTTCCACAACGTGACCTTCGCGGTGGCCGACGGGGTGATGGCGGGCACGGCGGCACACCGCTCGCTGGTGTTTCCGGCCGCGGCGTAGTCTTATCGCCGCCGGCCCGGCGCGGCCGCGGAGGAACGATGAACGACACGGCGCTTGCGGTCCTGCCGCGCGACACAGGGCTCGATCCGGACGATCCGGCATCGGTGTTCACCCTCCTCGCCGAGGGCGTTCGCGACGGAATCGCGGGCGCTCTCATGACGATCATCGGCATCGAAGGCGGGGCGCCGCGGGCGCTCGGCGCGCAAATGGCGGTGCTCGCCGACGGCCGGTTCTGTGGTTACGTCTCTGGCGGCTGCGTCGAGGTGGCGCTGGCCGGAGAGGCCATCCGCTGCATCGGCGCGGCGGCCGACGCGGTGCTGCGTTTCGGGGTGGGATCGCCGTTCATCGACATCAAGCTCCCCTGTGGCGGCAGCATCGACGTGCATGTGCATGTGCGACCGGCAGCGCAGCTGGTGTCCGAGGCACAGCGGATGCTGACGCAGCGGGCGCCGTTTTGCGTTGCTCTCGGCCCCCGCGACGGTACTGCGATGCTCGTGCCGGGTTCAGGAGCGCGCGAGCGCAGCGAATGGCGCGACGGGGTGTTCTGGCGCCCCTATCATCCACTGACGCAGCTGGTGCTGATCGGCGAGGGACATGAACTGGTGTCGCTGGCGCAACTGGGACGGGCAGCAGGCCTGCGCGTCACCGCCTTCATGACGGCGGAGGCGCATCGCGACACCGTCCAGCGGGCCGGCGCATCGGTGGTGCCAGTGAACGGCAGCGCGCTGCCCGCACTGCCGGTCGATCCGTTCACGGCGATCGTCTTCCTGCTGCACGATCGCTTCAAGGAAGGCAGCCTGCTCGAAGCGGCGCTCGCCACCGATCCGTTCTATATCGGCGCGCTCGGCAGCCGGCGGACGCACGCGACCCGGGTGGCGCGGCTGGCGGCGGCCGGAATGACCGAGGAGCGGATCGCGCGGCTGCGTGGGCCGATCGGGCTCTATGGGCCGACGCGAACCGCTTCGGCGCTGGCGATCTCGGTGCTGGGCGAGATCACCGAAGCGCGCATCAGACTCGACGGGTGATGACCAGGATCGAGAATACCGTCGCGGTGCTGCTCGCCGCCGGGTTGTCGCGACGCTATGGCGGGGCGGGCAAGCTGGTAGCCGAGTTTCGCGGCAAGCCGCTGGTGCTACATGCCGCCGGCACCATCGCCGCCCTGCCCTTTTCGCGGCGGCTGGCGGTGTGCCGCAGCGGCGACGACGAACTGGCGGCGATGCTCGACCAGCTCGGGTTCGTCGTGGTGCGCAATCCGGATCCGGCGCAGGGCATGGCTTCGTCGCTGGCGCTAGCCCGGATATCTCACACTGAGGGGTGCATTGGGGCTCTGAATCTGAGATAATTCCTATGAAACAAAGGGTTATCGGATAGCAGAGGAGTTCCCCGATGCCGACAGAGTGTAACGCGAA
>Ga0247831_1002307_pt1 | contig 31542 bp, 42 predicted proteins | sample LaCruzMarch2015__9_FD_192406 | JGI IMG/M metagenome (GOLD analysis project Ga0247831, IMG submission 192406) | Freshwater microbial communities from meromictic Lake La Cruz, Castile-La Mancha, Spain - LaCruzMarch2015_1m | ecosystem: Environmental > Aquatic > Freshwater > Lake | place: Spain...
ACGTCTGTCATGGTCCCAGTGCCGTCGCCCATAGCGTCAATCACTGTGGTGGCAACTTTGCCGCTGGCCTGTTCGAAATCGGCCAGCGTGTTCCAATCGAACCGCAGGCGCCAGGTCTTCCCATCCACCTCGAAACTGGCCTCGCCCTCGCCACGCCGGGTCATGCGACGACCCGCGACAGGATCTTCATCATCAGCTCGCCGGTCATCACGCCCTTGACCGGCAGGGTCGGCAGCCACTGCTTGACATAGCCCTGATAGACAAAGGGCTCCGTCGCCCCGCGCGGCAGAATCTCCAGCAACACCGTTTCATGGCTGGCGGCCACCGCAGCCAACAGAACGTCTTCGGCGTCCTCGGGCACATAGTGCTTGCTGATCGACCAGTCCGGGTTGGGATACAGGCCCGGAATCGTTTCCTCGGCAAAACCGGGGCTGTCGTGGCTCGTGGCATCCTCATCCGCCGGGCTCAGGTCAGGCGGGGTGAAATCCTGCGTGCCGGTCAGGGTCGTCCAGGTGGGGGTGGCCCCGCGCCCGAGGCGCACGCGCGCGCCGTGCCCAAGGCTTACGCCAGTGCTTGCCATATCAAAACTCCTTTGGTCAGGGGGTCACGCCGGGTCTGCGACCCAAGTGGTGACGGTGAAGGTCAGGGTCAGCGTGGCCACGCGGCGCGCGCCCTCGCCATCCAGTCGCATGTCTGTGGTCGCCAGCTCGCAATCCCGCGCCGCCGACCGCATGGCAGGCACCAAAGCTGTCTCGATGCGGTCGGCGTCGGCGTCCATCAGGTCTTCCAGATCATCGCCACCCGTGCGCTTGACGATCACTGCCAGCGTCAGGCTGTCTTGCGCCTGGTCCTGCGCCACGCGCTCGCGCACCTCGCGGGGCGTGGCCACGGCCCACCCCGGCAGGGCCTTCCCGTCGACCGACTGCGACCAGGCCCAGAATTCAGTGTAACCCAACAGCACCGGGGCCGCCTGCAGCGCGGTCCGCGCCTGCTGGCGCAGCAAAACGCGATCCGCGCCACTCATTCGGCAAGCTCCAACTCATAGACGCGAAACGCATCCCGCGCGGGCGAACCGGTGCCGATCTGGTTCAGCACGGTGAACACACGCCCGTCGTCCAACCGAATCCGATCGTCACGCCGGGGCGTAACCCCCAGATCGCGCGGCACCCGCCAGGTCGGGGCCTCGATCAGCACATCGCGCCCCTCGGCATCGGAAATGCCGATCGGCTCTTCGCGGAACACCGACTGCACCACCTGTGGCGCACCAAACTGCGGCAGCCATGTGACGGGCGCGCCGAACACCGTGTTCAGCACGCCCGCCATGCCGTCAAAAACGCCGGTCAAACGCCGTTCAGCCTGACGCGGCCGGTGGTCTCGCCCGCGCCGCTGCCGACGGCGACGACCGCCTTGCCGATAAGGGTGTTGTCGGTCGCGACCGTGGTGCAACGTTTGTTGGTATTGTCCCAGTAGATTGCCGCACCAACCGTCCAGGCCTGCGAGGCAACCTTCACCAGATCGAACGTGCCGTTGGTGACCAGCACAACCGTCGCGGCGTTGGCCGCGTCGGCCTGCGCCACGCCGAACAGGGTGCCCACCAGCGCGCCAGCGCCGGAACTGACGGCATAGGGGGCGGCCACCGTCACGGTGTCGCCATTGTCCACATAGGTCTTCATGTCTTGATCCCCTCGGGTTCATGAAAAATCCAATGGGGCGGCCCGGCTGGACCGCCCCGCGATGTCAGATCATCCGGTCGGCCCGGATCAGGCCCCGGCGTTCTTGTAAAGCGTGCGGAAATCCAGCGGAGCCACCCCGGCGTCGACCCGGACCTTCATCTCGACACCGTCGGCGGTCCACATCTGCTGCTGTTCCAGATAGGGGGCCTGCACCCCATCCAGATAGGCGACCTCGATCGTGTCATACATGCTCGGATTGGCAGCCAGATACCACGCGGTGGTGCTGGCATCATCCAGGCGCGCGTCGACGATCAGCTCGGCCATACCGCGCACCGGGTTTTCCGCCATCCCCTTGGTCGCCGTCGGATCGACCAGCGACGACAGCAACTGCATGCTGGTGGTTTCCAGCGCGGCAGGAACCAGCATATAGGCCGGGCGGATGTTCAGCGACGGCTTGCCGGCCGCCTCTTTCTGCACCCGCATGGCCGCGCGGGCGGCCCCCAGGGTCGCGACCGATGGTGCCGCCCCGGACGCGGCCAAGTTGCCATGCGTGGCATGAAACAGCGCGACGCCGTCCGCCATGTTCGGGTTTCCGGTCAGGATGGCGAACACCAGATCGCCGATCGTGCGCCGGGCAGCGCGACCCATCTTGCGCGGCAGGTCACCCAGGATCGAAAGATCGTCATTCAGGATGCCCTGCCGCGTGATCCGGATCATCCTGCCGTAGGTGGCAAGGGCGATGGTCTCACCCCGGTCGCCGACGGTGCCGAATTCATAATTGGCACCTTCCTGCACCTTCGTCAGCGACGAGAACAGACCCAGACCGACACGCGCACTGGACTTGAAATCGGTCAGCGTGCCCGCCCGGGTGAACAGCGGATAGGTTTCTTCGGCCTCCTCCCAACCGACCAGCGCCGCCTTGCCCTGCACGTTCTGCAGGATCTTGGCAAAGTCGCTGGTGCTGTGCGCCCCCGCCATCGTGAAGGCACGCCCCACCAGGTCCATGCGCGATTCAAGGCGGACGCGCTCGCCACCGATCTCGATCGACGCGCGCGCCAGCTCCGTCAACGACAGGCTGGAAAACTCATTGCGCTCGCCGCCCTTCAGGTGGGTCTTGGCCATCAGGGCCAGCGCGGCGCCGGTCACGAACTTGTCGCGGGCGTCCAGCATGATCGTCGCGGGCCGGTGGCCGTTGTGCTTGGGCTGGTTCATCTCGCTTTGCTCCTTGCGCTTGGTCAGAACTTCGGCCAGCGCCGCATCCAGCGTCAGGCCGCGGGTGATCATGTCCAGCGCCAGCTCGGCTCCGAAACCGCCCATGCTGACGATGTCGCCGATCCGCTGCGCCCGGGCCGTGTCGGCGGGGCTTGCAGCGGGAACCGGCTGCGAGGCGGACGCCTTGGCACCGATGTTTTCAGGTTCGACAGCGGGCACCCCCGTTGTCGTCTCGGGGGTTTTCACGCCCATGGTCGTCTCCTTCTGTTGAACGCGGGGCAGCCCCGCCATCATGGCCATCACGGCCTGTCGTCCGGGTGCAGCACCCAGAACCTCGGATGCCTCGCGCAGGCTCTGCGGCGCGTGGGCGTAAATCCTGTAATCGAACCGGGCGACCGGCTCGGCCTGTGCCGCCGGATCAACCTGCGTGGCAAAACCCATCGCCACCGCCATGTCGGGATCAAGGATGGTTTCATCCTTCATCACCTGCCGCGCCTCCTCGACGCTGATCCCGGCCCGCTTGGCATAGATCGCGGCATAGCCATTCGCGATCACGGCCAGATGGTCGGCCGTCTTGCGGTGCGCCGCCTCGGTGCCGCGCTCATCAAGCCAGTCCCGCGACGGATCGTGGATCAGCAGGAACGACCCCAACCGCATTGTGATCGTGTCGCCCGCCATCGCAACCAGACTGGCGGCCGAGGCGGCGACCGCGTCGATCACCACATGCACCTGGTCGGGATAATCGACCAGCATGGTATAGATCGCCTGCCCTTCGGTCGCGATGCCGCCGCCCGAGTTGATCCGCACCGTCAGCGGCCCGGACAGGCCCTGCAACTGGTCGCGCACCGACTTGGCCGAAAAACTCTCCTCATCCCAGTAACTGGCACCCACCGTGCCATAAAGCCGGATTTCGTTCATGTCCTCTGTTCCCTCTTGTCCAGACTGTCCTGCAGGTCAGCGGCCTTCGCGGCGGCATCCTCCTGGCTGTCAAAGGCCACGCCCTGCTCGGCGGCATAGCGGCGCTCGGCGATGATCTCCTCCATCACGCGCTCAGGGTCATACCCCAGCTCGCGGATTTTCTCGTAACGGCTGGCAAACCCGGCGCGAACCTCATCCGCCATCGACGGAATCTCTCGGGTCGGATCGACCAGCATCCGCTTCGGCGGCACCCATTCCAGCCGCACATCGGACTTCGCCTGCTGCGACATCAGCCGCCACGCTTCGACCATCCACGCCCCGATCGGCTGGCACATCAGCGGCACCATCATCAGCCACTGCCAGGACTTCACATTGCGGTCCATTTCCATCCGCCCCATCCGGGCCGAGGAAAAGTTGACCCCGGAAAAATCGTTGGTCAGCGCCTCATAGGTGACCCCGATATCGGCCGATACCGCCCGGAACACCCACCTGTTGAACTCGTCATACCCCGACACCGGCGGCGGGGTGGCGAAGCTGATCGTCTCGCCGGGCAGCAGGTTCTGGATGCGCCCCGGAATGATCCGGTCGGCCAGACCCGCCGGGTCCGCGGCATCAGCGCCAGGCTGCTCGGCCTCAGGGGCCTGCCGGAACGCGGCAAAACAGGCGGCGATCTTCTGTCGCATCAAATGCGCATCCTGACCGTCGGCAAAATCCTGCAGGCGCAGTGCCACCGGCGCGAACCAGCTCACGCCGCGCATCTGTCCCGGCCGGTCCTGCCGGTAGAGGTGCAGCACGCTGGACGCAGGCACGCGGCTGCTCTCCCAGGTCCGGCGCAAGCCATACATCGCCCCGGGATGCTCGTTGAACAGGTAATAGGCCACCCGTCGCCCGATCAGATCGAACTCGATACCGCCGCTCACCGTGTTGCCGTTCGTCAGCGTGCCGTCCCGCGTGTCGTCCAGATAGTCCGCCTCAAGGATCTGCAACTGGAACGGCAGTGGCAAGCCATCTGTCATGTCGCGCAGGCGCAACCGGATCAGAACCTCCCCCGCCTCGACGATCGACTGCGCCGCGATGCGCTGCAGCCCATACAGATTCTGGCGGCCGTCTGCATCGATCAGCACCGTGTCGCAGTGCCGCTCGATCGCGGCAAACAGGCTGGCGCGCTGTGCCTTCGTGCCGCCCACCACTTTCGGGATGATCCCGTCGCCGACGACGTTGTTGGCGACGACCATCTGCACGCGCGTGGCAAAGGCCGTGTTGCGCACCATGTCGCGCGCGATATAGGCCAGCCGTTCGCGCGCGCCGCGGGCCGCGGTGTCGGCATCGCTGCCCGTCGCCCGCCACGATGCCCCCCGCTTGCCCGGCGTTGCCGCCTGATAGTTCATCATGACGTCCAGCGCGGCGCGGCTGCGGACCCGGCGCAACGCGGCCTCGGGTGCGATCTGGCGCAGCGCCCGGTCCAGCAGGTTCATCCGGAATTCCATCCTGTCAGACGCCCCGGTCAAAGGTCGGGGTGAAATGCGTGGGCCGCACCGCCGCGGCCCCCGCCAGTTCAGCCTTGGCCCGCGCCAGCACCCGCTCCATCTCGGCCAGGCTGCGATATTTCACGCGCTCCGCGCCCTGCTGCACTTCCATCGCACCGGTGGCAATCGCAGCCTCAAGGGCGGCGATCTGTTGCAGGGTCACACTCATATCCAGTCCTCGCCACGATCCGGCACCCAGCCGGAAGTTTCAGAAACCTGCGCCACGGGCGCGGGCCTTGCAGCCCCCCCGACAGGCGGGGCGACCGATGCGGCTTCGGGCAGCAGCACCGGCACCGCTGCGGTGAACAGATCGCCCTGTGGCTCATCCGGGGCCGATCCGCGCTCGGCCTCCAGGCGGTCCCAGCCACTGTCGGCCAGATAGGTCCATTCCTTGTAGCGCGCCCCGGCCTCGGCCATCACCATGGTGTCCAGCGCCTCGTTGCGCCCGTCGGCCTCGGTGACCATCCAGCGGCTGGTCATCACCCCGGACGGACCGCGCTTCAACACGCGCACCTCCGACGCCAACTGGCGATAGTATTTGTCGCCCAACCCGGCGGCGAACCGGCAGAACCCGCGCTCGCCGGGGTCCTCCTTTGCCAGCCAGGTGTAGAAATCGCCCTTCATCTGGCTCACGCCGGTGATGAATCCCTGCCGCTTCTTGCGGCGCGCCATCCGGTCGGTGCGCTTGTCGAACTCCATCCGCTTCAGGGCGGGCGCATGTTCGCGGCGCGCGCCTTTGGTCACGATCACCCGGCTCCACGGGTGCCGCAGCGCCCAGTCCCAGACATCTTCGGTATAGGCCCCGCCATCGATCGCCAGCACGTCCAGCGCCACCCGCCGACCCGTCTCGGTGCGCCAGGCGCTTTTCAGTATCTGGTTCAGGGCCGACCGCGCCTCGTCGTCGCCGATGTGATGCGGGATCACGACATAGTCGATCACCCAGCGGCGATAGTTCCGCCCGAACGCGACGATCTGCACCTCCGTCCGGTCCCCCTGACAGTCCACCCCGGCCGCCAGAATGAACCCGGTGGCGGGCAACATCCCTTTCTGCAGCGGCGGGCCCACGACCTCGTCCGCATTCTCGACCCGGTCGCGCAGCGCCTCCCAGTCGGGCCCCTTGCTGGCCATCTCGAACGGCAGGCCCAGCACATCGTTCCAGAACGTCTGCTCGGTCTCTGCCGCCACCTGTGCGTGCAGCGCGTCTTCCGTGGTCTGGGTGACCGGCAACCCGGTCCAGCCCATGACTTGCGCATACTCGACCGCGATCGACGCCCAGTCGCGCTGCGGCGCATAGGCGCGCCACAGATGGAACCCCGGATGATCGCCGCGCGGGTTGTGCGCCACCCACCGGCCCGCCCGAACGATCGCTTCCTTGTCGGCATGCCCGATCACCGTCCCGCAAGCCTCGCAAGTGAAATGCGCGGCCTGCAGACGTTCCGGATCGATGCTCTTGCGAAAGTTCTCCCAGGTCAGTGGCGCAAAGGTGCCGCAGCCCGGACAGGGCACATGAAAAAACCGCTGGTCGCTGCGCTGGAACACCCGGCTGATCCGGCAGGTCCCCTTGATCAGCGGCGTCGATACCCGCAGGATCTTTGCATCCTCGAACCCCGAGGCGCGGCTGACGGCCATCGCCTCTGGGTCACCCTTCTCGTTCATCTCGTATTTCGACAGGTCATCCATGATGACCAGCCGCCGCGAGGTGCCCGTCAGATCGGACGGCGATCCGCTCGACGCCACCTTCAGCGATCCGTTGCGCGCCAGCGTCTCCTGGTTGAACTTCGCGTCCTTGTTGTCCCCTCTCCCCTCTCCAAAAATCCGGCGCAGGTCACGCGCCTGCCGCCGCATCGGCAACCACTTGTTGTCGACCCATTCCGTGGCCGCACTCTGCGTCGGATGCACCACCAGCGCATCCATCGCGCCATAGGCAAACCACGACCCCAGCGTCGGCTGGATGATCGACACCGTCTTGCCCCACTGGGCCGACCCGCGCACCGTCACCTCCCGCGCCGGATTCTCCGGCGACAGGGCTGCGTGAATCTCCCGCAGAAAGGCGAAGCGGTCGATCCGGAACGGCCCCGGCATCGGCGACCGCTCGTCGAACACGATGTTGGCCTCGCACCACGCGGTGATGTCCGGCGGCGGCAGCGGCACCAGCGCGGCGGCGATGGCGCGCGCCACCACCTGTGCCGCCGGTGACAGATAGCCCATCTCAGAAATTCGCGTCCTGTTCGGCGGCTGTCATAGGCCGGCCGTTCGCCTCCTGCGCCAAAAGCTGCGACCGCTGCCCCCGATGACCGCGCCATGCCTCGACCAGGATCAGCCGCACGGTCTTGAAATCGACACCCAGCCTGTCCGCCACGGCCCGCGCCCCGTCCCGCAACACCGTTTCGACCTCGGCAATCTCCTGCGCCATCTGCCGCGCCACCGCCTGCTCCACCTCGCTCGCCAGCACGAACGCTCCCTCGGCCTCCTGATTCTGCCGCCGCAACCGGCGGGCCTCCTCCTCGGCTTTCTGGATCCGCGCCAACTCATAGCGGTCCGGATCGGCTTGGGGCAGCAGCGCCCCGTCACGCAACACCGGCTTGCCCGGCGGCGCGTCCTCTTCATCGACGGCATCGAGGTTCAGGCCGTCATCCTCACGGGCACCCTTGCCACCCTGGCGGATTTCCTTCAACCGGCTGCGGGTCGCAGCCCCGTTGCCCATCATCTGCCCGGGCTCCAGCGTCTTGCCCAAAGCCGCCGCAACCTTTGCCAGATCAAACCGCCGCGCGCGCCCCTCTCCGTGATAGCACCCGGCCACCTTCTGCTCCTTGACCCATTGGCTGACCCGCCCCTTGGTCACTTGCAGCGCCCCAGCCAACTCGGTCGTGGTCAACAATCCCATCGTTTACCCCAATCCTATCCACGTTTAGTCGGCCTGGTTTAGGCTTCCCGTTTTGTTTACCCCCCCCCACCCCCCACGGCGCGAATTACCCGTGTGGCGCATTTCGGGGGGAAGGACCCGCCGCTATCTTGCCTTGGCCACCGCCTCGGCCAGACGTTTTTGAAGGTGATCGGGCAGCACCTTGGCCCACACATCGGCCACGCCGTCATAGAACCCGAGGCGCGACCGATACACCGGCACGTCCCCGGTCAGCTTCAGCACGCGAAAGGCAAGGCCGCCCGGTTTGTCGCGCCGGTAAACACCGGGAGCCAAACCCTTGCTCGCCACGAAGTATCCCGCCCGCGTCTTGTTCCGCTTCTTTGACCGCGCCGTCGTGTTCGCGGCCCCATCCCGCTGAGCACCAAGAGCCGACAGCACCTGGTTGCGCTCGCCGGATGACCAGTTGCCGAAGCCGTCCAGGCGCGCATGTTCGGCCGGGATCACCGTCCGCAGCACGCCACCGGTCGCAATCTTGGCCCCAAGCAGCTTTTCCAGCCCGGTCTGTGGCCGCGCCCCACCCTCTTCCTGCACCTTCAAATAATGCCGCGACCCGACCGAGGGACGCTCTTTCACCTGCGCCTCAAGGTTGGTCTTGGTCGACCGCCAGACCATCAGCGCGTTCTTGGTGAACCGCGTCGGGCGGTCAAAGACCACCTCCATCCGATCCTGAATGTGGCGCAAGGCGTCATAGGCCGTGTCGTTCAGCGCGCGGGATGCGGCGAAGGGAAGCTGCGCCACCTCAAGGTTTGTCAACTGACGACGCAGCGCCGCGTCGTCAATCCTGAAAGAGATCGGGTCCACCTTGCGTCTGTTACAGCGCGCCCGGAGCCGCCTGAATGTTCAGGCGCAGCACCGTTGTGCTGATCGCAATGCCCAGAAGGCACGGGTATTCGCCGGTGGCAAGATCGGCCACAGGGCAGATGCCGCCCGGCGTGTCGGACAGATAGTAGGCCGTGTTGGCAACCATCGTGGCCCCGATGGTGACGTCGCCTGCCTTGGCGACCGTCAACGGCTGACCGATGTCGGCTGCATGCAGCGCCACGCCCACCGGAACCCTCACCTCGGCCGTGGCCGCATTGCTGTCGGCCAGCAGAAAAAGCCCGGTCGACGCCGACCGATAGACAAGCCGCCCGGCCGTGACGGAAACTCCGGCCGTGCCGCGCTGCAGTGTCGCCGAGGAAGACGCCACCACGTTGGCGGCGGTGATCGAAAGGTCTGCCATATCCGGAAACTCCCCATCAAATGCAAAGCGCCCGGCAGGGTTTCCCCTCCGGACGCAACTGTTCTGCTGGCACCTTTTCTAGAGGTTGACATTCTCGCCGTCAATACCCTTTTGTGCATCCCCTCAACCCGTAGTGCGCCACGGGCTTAGAACCGGCATATCCTGCGTCACCCGCAGCGACCGCAGCCCGTAGGTCCGCATCTCGACCTGCAGATGCAGCAGCGCCCCATACCAGCCCAGATAGGCCCGCCGCGCCACGTCGATCTGCGCCCGGCTGGGGGTATAGGTCACCGGGCACACCAGCACATCGTGCTGCGTCTTGCGCCCGCGATACACCGTCTCGACCCGCCCGACCGATTCGGTCTTGGCAAACCAGCCATGCCGGGTTTGCTTCCAAGCGCGCGGCACGCAGCGCACCCGCGCCTCCGCCATCCAGTCCGGCTCGCCCAGCGTCGCGGCGCACCACGCCACCTGCACCGCCATCCCCCGCCCGCCAACCCCCACCGGCAGCGCCGAGACCATCGAGGCGATCACCTCGGCATCATCGTGGCGCAGCGACCGCCCGCCGCCATCCACCTTGCACCCCAGGGCACCGCGCTGCATCAGCCGCCAGATCGTGTCGACGCCGACCTGCCCCTCGTAATCGGTGTCGTCGAAGTTGAGCGCGACCCGCTCGACCGCGAACGCCCATTCCAGCGCCGCCCGCACCGACATCTCGCGCACCGCAGGCCGCCGCACCGCCGCCAGAACCGGGCGAACCGGCCGCACCATGGCACCGCCCGCCTGATCCAGCGCCCGCACCACGGCCGACCGCCGCATCGCCCCAAGTTCTTTTGTCATGCCACCCCACCCTCACCCGCCCGCGCCGCCGCCCGGCGCGCCTCGCCTTCGGCCAGCAGCGCCTCGCAATGCGACTCCGTGCGCTGGTAGGCCTCCAGCCAGGCCCGGTCACCGGCCGAGGCGCGGTCGGCGGCCACGGCCCGTTCAAGCCGGGCGCGCAGGCGGCGGTTGTCGTCGGCCTCGACGCGCAACTGCGACAGGGCGTATTCCGTGGGCGGCACGCCGTGCCGACGCAGCCACTCATACAACTCCACCAGATAGCCCGCCGACCGCGCCGCAGGCCCGGCCCGGCTGACCAGCCAGGTGGTCATGATGGTGGTCTCGCGGTCGGGCGGCGGCTGCAGCCGGACGGCGATGTTCCAGACCGACGCGAAGGCGGGCCACTGGTGGCGCAACGCCCCTTCGGCCAGCCGCAGCACAGAGTCGCGCAGCACGATCAGCAGCGGCTCATCCAGATAGGCCAGCTTGTCGCACAGCCGGTCGATCCCCGCCTCGTGCGCGGCCACCGTCACCCCCCGCGCCCGAACCAGCCCATCCGCCTGCAGCCCAGACACCAGAACGCGCCGCACGCGCACCCGCCCGCTTTCCGGGGCAAACTGCCCTTCCGCCTCCGGCTTCACCTGAACTCCAGCATCCTGCATCGCCGCCTGCCCCCTTTTTTTTCAAAGCAAATTCAGTCCGTTGCCGATATCCCGCGTTTGTCTGCTGTCGCATAAAGGTTTTTATCTCTTCTCTTTTCTTCTCTTCTTGTGCGGAACAGTTCCATTCTGTGCCGGAACAGTTCCATTCTGTGTTTCCACGGAATTTCACCGAACCGGCCCTATCCGGCCCCGCCAATCGACGCGCCAAACCATCGCTGACGCGAGGCGTGCAGGATCACCGACCGATAGGCAGATCTGCCGCGGTTGCCCTTGTGATTGGCCCGCAGCCAGTCATCCATCCGGTCAATCAGCACCGGGTCCTCGGTGACGTCCGCCGTCAGCCCTTCCGCCACCAGCGCCTTGCGCAGCCGATCAAGCCGAACGGCGACCGCCTTTTGTTCGCTCGACAGCACAGACAGCGCGCGGCGATCGAGCGCGTCCCGGATCACGTCGACCACCACCGGGTGCATCAGGCGCACCTCACCGTCACTGACACAGCAGACCCAGTTGCGCAGCGGCCCGAACTCCAGCCCGCGAAACTCCCGCACGCTGCGCACGTCGACCCGCAACATGAAGGCAAGCTCTTCATTATCGTCAGGCAACGACCCGACCGGGCTTTCGGTCTGGCACAGGTCGAACAGCGCCCGCGCCATGCCCTGCATGTCCCACGGCATCAGCTTGAACGTCTTCGACGACAGCCAGCGCCCGGTGTGCCACTTGACAAAGCTGTTCCCGTCGAGCCGCTCCTCCCGCGAAATCGGGTATTCGGGCAGCTCCTGATCCACCACCGACAGACGCGCAGGCTTCACCGCTGCACCCCCGCCTGATCGCGATCCCACCGCGCGGCATAGTCCTGCGCGGCCGCCACGCTCGCAAAGCCCACCGACACGAGCCGCGCCACACCGTCCGCAGGCGACGTGTAAAGCGCAATGCCGGTGGCCTTGTGCTGCACCACCAGCCAGTCGCTGCCCGCGCAGCGCCAGCTTTGCGCGCCGCTGGCGTGGCGATGCGGCCCTGTCCACGCCGACCCGCTCATCCCCCACCCCCCGCCGCCAGATGCGCCGCATGTTTCTGGCAAGCTTCGGAAACGGTCGAAGGATCGCGGTCGAACAGCCGCCCCACCCTGCACGTGCCAATCCCCGCCGCCACCGCCCGCGCCATCGCAGCACGGCGCGCCGCCGCAAAGGGCGGCGCATGGCTGCGCGACATCAGTTCGCGCGGCGCAATCGCATGACGCGCCGCCTCTTCCACCACCAGGCCCAGCACAGCAGGCGGCAGGCTTTGCAGCAACGCCTCGGGCGTCGGCCTGGGCGCAGCCGCAGCTTTGCGTTCAGGCGCTGTTGGGGACCCGGCCCGCAATTGCCGCTCCACAGCCGCCACGCGCGCTTTGACCCCCGGCACCCCGCGCAGCGCCGCCTCCAGCGCCGCGACCCGCACCGCCAGCGCCACCACCGTGCGGCACACCTGCCGCAACACCACCGCGTCATCGACCGGGAACGGTTTGACCGCAGCCTTCTGCGTCATGCCGCCACCCCCGCCAAATTCTTTTGAACCAGGACCGCCTCGAGATGATCGGCCAGCGCGCGCAACTGGGCGGGCGTGTCGGCGTCGACCCACTGGTTGGCGGTGATCCGCGGGGTGGCGTCACCGGAAAACTGCCACAACGCCACCAACTGCAGCCCCTCCGACACATCCAGCACGGCCACGCGCGACTGGCACAGCGCGAATTCGGTCATCCGCGCCACCTGGGCGGGCGAGGCCGGGCGCGAGGCATTGGGACCCGACCCGATCATTCCGCCGCGTCCCCCGCCGCGCTCAGACCCGACAGCAGGGCCATCCGTGCGATCACCGCATCGCGGCCAAAGGCGCGCAGCCGGGTGTTGCGGTCCCACCCGGTCATCGCATCGAACCGGTTGGTGATGTCGCGGCCCGACAATTTCATTTCCAGCGCGATCGCGGCCAAGGTCCAGCCGCCCAGGCCTATCAGCTCGGCCACCTCGCTGTCGCGATCCCAGGTCCAGACCCCGCCCCGCGGCAGCCCCAGCAGATGCCGCGTCAGCGCATCGTCCGGTGCTGCAGCAAACCACGGCGCGGGCTGGTCAAGCGCCGCAGCGGCCGCCCCCTCGACCACCAAGGCAGGCCTAGCCGAATCGCCCGGAGGCCGCAGCGGGTTGAAATCCCACTCCGGCAGGGCGGCCACCGCATCGTCGGCCACCTCCTGATCCGGCACCTCCTGATCCGGCACGACCGCAGGCGGGGCTTGCCGCGCAAGCCGGACCCCGTCGGCGATCCGCTCCGCCAGCACCTTGCGCAGCCGCCACGCGGTGCCGTCCAGCGGTCGCCCCAGCGCCGGGCCGATCACCCCGGCCAGCGCCATCGGGCTGCGCGTGCCGTCCAGGCGCAGCCGCACCGCCATGTCAACCGCCCGCGCGTCCTCCTCTGCAGTCCAGAGCCGCGGCAGGTTCGTTCCGGCCAGCGCCCGCGCCGACCCCGGCAGGATCGGGTCGGGCGGATTCGGCGCAGGGGCCGCAGCGGTGCCCGCCCCACCAAACCCGGCGTCGGGCTCGACCGTCACCGCCCCACCGCCGCCGCCACCCGCAAACGCCTCGATCAGCACCGGATCGGGGCCGTCCTGCGGATCGTCCCAGTCGAACCCGCCCTCGTCCACCTTCGGCGGCACGCCCCGCGAAGGCCGCCACGTCAGACACAGATCATCGCCGACCCGGGCCAGCTCGCAGGCAATCCCGTCCCGCGCCGCCTCCCGGCAGGCATCCTCGGCCAGCCGGGCGACCGTCCTGCGGCGGGCCAACGCCTGCTCCTCCACCTCGATCCGCTCGATCTCGATCACCAGAAATGCGTCCATCCCGCCACCCCCCGAAAATGCCGACCCCTACCGCCGCACCAGGTGCCAGACCTGCTGCGCCTTGGTCGCCGTGACTCCGTGCGCCACGGCCACCGCCGCCAGCGCCGCCCACCGCCCGCCCGACTGCTTCACGTCCGCCTCGAGCGGCGACAGCGGCGCTGCAGGCGCCCGCACCGGCGCTGCAACCAGCCGCGGCGCGGGCTTGCGGCGCAGCGCGCTCTTGCTGCGCGGCGGCAACCCCATCCGCCGCGCCATAACCGAGACCGCCGAGTAACTGCAGTTGAACTCCACGCCGATATCGGGCGAGGACCACCCGGCCAGCCACAGCTCGCGCAGCCGCTCCGGGTCGATCCTGTCGATCGTGGACGCGCGCGGCATCGCCATCAGACCCGCCGTTCCGCAAACAAAAAGGGCGGGCGGGGCCCCCGACAACCCCGCCCGCCAGTCCGGGCCGCGGCAGACACACCAGCGGCCCGAGGCGCGGGGTGGCAGGAAGGGCCCGCCCCGATCGATGTGCGGCCAAATTCTTTTGGCCGGATTTCCAAAGTGGGCGACCCCGCAAGACCCCTCATTTCGCCACCCGCCGCGCGTCCGCCGCCCGCGCCGCGAACTCCTCGGGCCACAGCCGCAGCGCCAGGTCGAGCGCGACCCCGGTCGGGCAGGAAAACCCGTCGAGCCAGTTGCGCGCGGTCTGTTCGGTGCAGCCGAACACCGCGACGATGCCCCGCACCGCCCCGCAGCGCCGCATCAGCAGCCCCGACCACCAGACCAGCAACCCCGCGCGATCCGGCTCGACCGGGGCCAGCCGCAGGGGCCGCAGCGGCACCGCCCGCCCCCGGCCCCCGGCAGGGGCGCGCGGCGCAAACACCTTTGGGTGGGACATTTGCCCCGGCGGCAGGCCAGACACGGCGCGCAAGGGGGAAAGGATTCGAGATGACATCACGCGGCATCCTCGGTTGGGGGGAGGGGTTCCGGGAAGAAATCGAGCCGCGTCAGGCTCATACCGTCCGCTTCGGCGGCGGCCAACACGGCGATCTTCTGGTCGTCAGGGATTGTCCCACGGTCCTTCCAGCCTCCGATTGTCGAGGAGGGCTTCTGCAGCCGTCGCGCCATCGGGCGGACGCCCCCGAAAGCTTCGACGATGCGATCAACGTAGGACATCAGGCACCTGTCTTGCTCTGCTCTGTCCGCATTTGTGCGCTAAATGCGGACATATTTCAAGCGCAATCTGCGGACATACTTCTAGGGCCGACTTCGCTAGCAAGCTGCCATGTCTGAAGCCAGCAACGTCCCTCAGCGCCTCAAAGATTTGCGAACGCGCGCCAAGCTCTCGGTTCGGGAAATGGCACGGCGTGTCGGAATGTCGTCTTCGGGCTATTCGCATTACGAAACACCGGCGCGGTTCAAGGAAGCCTTCCTTCCGATGTCAGTCGCGCTCGACTTTGCAAAGGCAATGGGGGGCACCGGCGTTGAGGCGTCCGAAGTTCTAGCCCTCGCCGGGGCCGCTCCGGGCACGGCGAACGCAATTCCCGCGCCGACGGGGTTTTCCGAAGCGGCCACTCCCTACGAGTTTCGCGAACATCCGACCAATCCCGAGGATCCGCAGCGGGGATTGCGGGCGATCTTCGGCAAGACGGCGACGACGCCAGCCAGCTTCGTGCTGCAGGCGAACTACCCGGCCTTCAGCCTGCTGCGGGGCGATGTCCTTATCTGCGATCTCGCACGCCTGCCGCTGCCCGGAGAGTTGGCGCTGGTGACAATCGTCAACGACCACAATGCCAGCAGCGCGACTTCGGTCCGGCGATTCTGGCCGCCTTTCCTTGGCAGTGGCGATCTGCCCGGTGACGACCAGTTGCGGATCGATCAAGCGGGTGTGACGGTGAGGTGTTCCGTGATCGGGTTGATTCGCGGGTTGGCAGACGCGGGGAAGTAGGCATGGGAACGACCAAAACGGTGAGAATCGAGAAACGCCAGCGCGGTGTGGTGGGTTGGGTGTTCCTGATCCTCTTCTGGGCCTTCAATGCCCTGATGGCCTTCGGGCTTTTCGCGGGTCTGGATAGTGCCACTAAAACCGCCGCTGGTTTAACCAGCGAAGCCGAACAGGCGGGGGCCGCGATTGGCACGGCCATTGGCGCAAGCATGATCGTGTCGATCTGGATGGCAGGCGCGGTCATCTTGGGCATCTTCGTGATGCTGACACGCGGCAAGAAGATCATCGTCGAAACGACCGAGGGTTGACCATGAACCGGAATCTTCTTGCCTTGGGTTTTTGCCTTGCCGTCCACCCCGCAGCCGCGCAGATGGAGTCGATGGAACTCGCCGTAGAGTTGGGCACGGTTCTGGGCAGCGAACGCATCTGCGACCTGAAATATGACCAGGGCGCGATCCAGACATGGATCGAAGCGAATGCGCCTGCCGACGATATGGGTTTTGCCTCGACGCTGTCGATGATGTCGCAGGGGATCGAGATGCAGAATGCGAACCTGTCTCCATCTAGGAAGACCGCACACTGCGCGGCGGTGACCAAGACCGCGCGGCACTTTGGTTTCATCAAGTAAAATAGAGGTTTTCGAATCAACTTGCCCGGCCTAACAGCCCGGCTGAATTTTGACGCTCGCTTTGTCCGCAAATTGCGCTTGCAAAGTGTCCGCATTTAGCGCACGATCAGCCCCATCGCAACCCGCCGATGGAGAGCCCCGATGCATACCCCCGCCGTCCCCCGCCCACCGACCGCGCGCCAGATCGATGACGCGCTGGCGGTGGTCCACTCGCCCGCCCTGGTGCACGACCAGCCCGCGATGCGCGCCACCGCCTGGCTGACGCTGAAACGGCTTCGCGGCCAGTCGGTCAACCTCGACCGGATCGGGGCCCTGCAGGACGGGTTGCGCCGCGCCCATCTGGCGGTGGTGCGCGAGGTGGCCTGCCGCCAGGTCGCCGCCCGGCTCGCCCCGGCGTTTCACGATGACGTCGACTGCGGCGGTGCGGCATGATCGCGCCCGACGTTCTGGTCTCGCCCGAGGCGGACCGCTGGATCACCCTGCTGGCCCTCCTCGCCACCGCCATCCTGTGGTGGTGGCTGCGCGCCACGGCGCGCAAACAGCAGGCCGAGGCAGAAGCCAAATACGCCGCCGACCGCGCCGCGCTGCGCGCCAAGCTGCACGCCACGCTGCGGGCGCGCGATGCCGCCCGCGCGGCGGAAACCGCCGCCCAGCACCAGACTGCCGTTGATCCGGCGGATCGGGGGGCCGCATGACGCCCCGCCACTCGATCTTTACCCGCTCGCCCGGCTTTGTCGCCCCAGCCCCCTCGCGCGGCGCTGCCCCCGAAGGCCCGCCCCCCGCGCCGCTCGACGCGCAGCGCGCCCTGATCGCCACCGCCTTTTCGGCGCTGATCGATCAGGTGCTGGACGCCCCGCACCCGGCGATCGGGGCCGATGCCCTGATCCGCAACCTGACCGCCTCCGGTCTGGCCCTGATGACCAGCGGCCCCGACCACCTGACGCTGGAGCTTTTCAACATCCGCGCCCCCGCCGACGGGCGTCACGCCACCAGTTGCGCCGGTCTGCTGCGCGCCTGGCAATCCGCCCTGCGCGACCGCCTGGCGGCCGGGGTGCGGGCATGAGCGCCTCGATGATGCAGGCCGTCGGGCCAGACCTGTGCGCCCTCGAGATTGCCGACGACCTGCGGGTGCAGCAGGCCTGCATCGCGCTGCGCGACCTGATCGCAGACCTTGCCGCCGCCCGAGGGGGCGAGGTGCCGACGCTGGCCGTCACCTTTCTGATGACGTCGGCGCATGACTGTGAGGCCGCCTGGCTTGTGTTCGGCGATCCAGATCAGGACATCCTTGACGAGCTGGCCGACGCGCTGCGCGATCCCGACAACGATGACGTCCGGGCGCTGCCAAAGCGGCAAAGGGACCACTGATGCGCGCCGCCTTCTGGCTGGTCTGCCGCAGCCCCGCCGCGGGGCGGCGATGACATGGTGCTACGTCCCGGAAACGGATTGTCCCTCTGCTCGGGCGGCGGAGGCTTGTGTATGGGCCTCGGTCTTGCCGAGCCGGGCTTTCACACCCGATGCTTTGTCGAATGGGAAGCCTATCCCCGATCTGTCCTCATCGCCGCACAGCGTGCCGGAACCCTCGCCCCCGCCCCGATCTGGGATGATGTCACCACCTTTGACGGACGGCCCCTGCGCGGCGCAATCGACACCGTGCTTGCCGGATACCCCTGCCAGCCGTTCAGCATGGCAGGGCAGCGCAAGGGGGCAGACGACGAGCGGCACCTGTGGCCCGACGTTGCCCGCATCATCCGGCAGGTCGAACCTGAATGGGTCTTTCTCGAAAACGTCCCCGGTCACGTCACCCTTGGCCTTGAAACCGTGCTGCGAGAGTTATGGGACATGGGTTGGACGCCTGCGGTTGGCCTATTCTCGGCGTCTGAAGTCGGCGCATCGCACGAACGGCTCAGGCTGTTCATTGTGGCCCACCGCAGTCGCTCAGGACGACAACAAGACGCTGGAGGGCCACTTGGCGATGAAGCGCCGAATGGGCGAGAGGGACGGCAGCGGCGCGCACCGAACAGCGGTGACGAGCCTGCAAGTCTTGGCGCAAAGCTGGCCAACCCCCATGGCGGGCACCCCGGCGCAGAACGGGAACAGCGCGGCGGGAAACTCGGATTTCAGCCGGAAGGCCGAGGCGCTGGCGGCGGGGCTTTGGACCACACCCCAGGCCCACGATGTGCGGATGCGCGGATCGGGCCAGACCAGCGGGGCGACCGGATCGAACGCGGGCAACCGCTGTCTGGCGACGGATGCCGCCCAATGGCAGACGCCGGTAGCGGACGACGCGGCGGATCGGGCGGTGGGCAAGATCAACAGCCGGGGCGAACCGAAACTGTCGGGGCAGGCGCATCTGTGGGGAACGCCCCGGGCGTCGGACGCGGAAAAGGGCGGGCCGAACCAGTCGTTCGGGGCGGGGGGCACGCCCCTGCCGTCACAGGCGGCGCAGTGGCCGACGCCAGCAGCGCGGGATCACAAGGGGGGATCGGAGGCCAGCGTCACACGGGTGAATGGCAAATCCCGGCTGGACCTTCTGGATCATCGCGCCGAACAGGGCTTTTCCCACCCGGCCCATCTGACGCCGCCACTTGGGCCGACGCTCTCGCAACTGCGCCCGATCTGGCGCCCGCTGCGGGCCTTGCTGATTGCCTCGCATGGGCGGGACGTCTGGCGCAGGCTCTGGAAGGGCCGGACCAAGCGGCGGCTGAACCCCGTCTTCGAAGAATGGCTGATGGGCTGGCCACCCGGCCACGCGCTGTGCGCCTGCTCGGCAACGGAGTGGTTCCACTGGCAGCAGCGCATGCGTGGCGCACTCTCGCGGCTGCCCACGGCCTCGGGCCCGTGGATCTGGAAGCCGCCTGCCGTGATGACACCGGCCCTGCAGGGGAGTTTGTTTGATGCTTGATCTGATCTGCCTCTTCGCCCTCTGCCTGACCGGCGCGGTGGCCGTCGACGGCGACACCCTGAAACTGGACGGCCAGCGCTATCGCCTCTGGGGCATCGACGCGCCCGAGGTGGGCGAGCCGGGTGCGGCACAGGCCAGGGCGGCGCTGGCCGACCTGATCGAGGGGCAGCGGCTGGTCTGCGACCACCTCGACACCGACCGCTACGCCCGCCCGGTGATCCGCTGCACCCTGCCCTGGGGCGCGGACCCGGCCTGCGAGCTGGGGTCCAAGGACGCGGCGATCCACATGCAAGGCATCTGGATCGTGGAAATCGCTGAACTTGACGCTATCGGCCGTGCCGAGGTGTCGCGCATCAAGGCATTCCTGACCCGAACTACTGATCGCTTCCGGCCGCCCTATGGCCGCTATACCGTCGAGGTGCCGCGCCAATGCGTCTTCGCTGGCACGGTCAACCCCGACACCTATCTGCGCGACGAGACCGGCAACCGCCGCTTCTGGCCGCTCCGCTGCGGCACCATCGACATCGCGGCTCTGGCCCGCGACCGCGACCAGCTCTGGGCCGAGGCTGTCCATCGTTTCCGCGAAGGCGCGATCTGGTGGATCGACGATGCGGATCTGCTGGCAGAGGCCCGAACCGAACAAGAATCCCGGTATCAGGGTGACGCATGGGACGCGCGCATCGACAGATGGCTCACCCACGACACGCGCAGCGTCAATCGCGGCCACGCGGGGTATGAGGATTGGCAGGAAGAAGAGATCGAGCGGGTCGATCCGATCCGCGACCTCTTTGATGGCGGCCCGGATGGCGGCGGCGAGAACGACAACACGGCCATGATGTTCTTCCTGAAGGACCGGGTCGAGGTTCTGCGCGAAGCGGTCAATCCGGACGCCGGTGTCATCCTCGCCCACCACACCCGCAAGGCGGCCAAGCATCAGGTCAAGGACGATCCCTTCCTCTCCCTCTCCGGCGCCAGTGCGCTGCGTGGCTTTTACACCTCCGGTCTTCTCATGCACCGGCCCGACGAGGACAGCACCCAGCGTCGCCTGGAAATCGAGTTGCGCAACGGCCCCGCGCTGCCCGGCAAGCTGATCGACAAGGTCGCGGGTCGCTGGGTCGAACTGAACCCGATGAATGAGCGGCTGGTGCGCAAGGAGGTCGGGGCCAAGTTCGACGCAGAACGGCTGCGCAAGCATGATGTCATCCTCGGCATGTTGCTCGATGAGGCGGCGGGCGAGCGGCTCTACACCGCCATGCAATTCGCCGAGACCTTCGAAAATCGCGGCGGTCTGGGCAGCAAGCACACCATCCGCGAACGCCTCTCTGTGCTCGCCACCAAGGGCTTCGTGAAGTTCCTTCGCGACCCTTCGGGCTTAGGCTACCCCGTCACCCGGTCCCGGTTCGGCTATCTCTGCGTGGAAGGCATGCAGTTCGGTTTACCGGTCGAGGAGGTCGATCCGACCACTGGCGAAGTCACCACGGAGGTCCGTCCGGTCCTGCCCAGCCACTTCAAATGCCCGCAGTCCGGGCTCAGCCTTCAGGTCGAAAATCCGGCTGTCTGGGTCTACCAGGACGGGTCCGAGGACGACCTAACTCATATGAGTGAGGCCTGACTCATATGACAGCGCCAACTGTGCACTCAATGAATTCAACGGGTTACGCGCAAATAAGAGTTAGGTCCCTAACTCATGCCCGAAGACTTCATGAAGTCTTATTCCACAACAAAATCAACGTGTTGACTCGGATCGAACAGTTAGGTGCTGAACCCCCATACTACGTATGGGATGGCCCCACCCCCGGGTGGGCCACTCATCCCATGCGTAAGGGCCTGGCGCGCGGGCCGCCCTGACAGGTCCCCCATCCTCCGATCCGACGATGGCGGCCCGTACCGCCAAGCACATGACCGCCGTCGTCTTCCACCAGGACCAGCCCCCTCCAAGAAAGGAGAGCCATCATGGCTGCGACGACTCTGATCCCCAAATCCGACAGCGCAAGGTTTGAATTGCTGCCCGTCACCAGTTCTAGCCACCGCTGCATCCTCGCCCTCGATCTGGGCACCACCACCGGCTGGGCCCTGCGCAGCCACGACGGTCTGATCACCAGCGGCACGGCGAGCTTCCGTCCCGGCCGCTTCGACGGGGGCGGCATGCGCTATCTGCGCTTCACCAACTGGCTGGGCGAGTTGGACCGGCTGACTGGGCCCATCGCAGCCATCTGGTTCGAAGAGGTCCGCCGCCATGTCGCGACCGATGCCGCCCATGTCTATGGCGGGCTGAAGGCCACGTTGACCGCTTGGGCCGAACTGCGGGGCGTGCCCTACGAGGGCGTTCCGGTCGGCACGATCAAGCGCCACGCCACCGGCAAGGGCAATGCCGACAAGGACGCGATGATCGCCGCTGCCCGTGCTCGTGGCTTCAGCCCCGCCGACGACAACGAAGCCGATGCCATCGCGCTTCTGCTCTGGGTCATCGCAACGAACGGGGGTGTCGCATGAGGTGGCATCCCCACGGCTATGGCGGCCAGCGTCGCGACCCCGACCAAGTCAAGCGCGAGGGCTGGCACGAACAGGGCGTGTTGGCGGTGTCCGTCGACGACCCCCGACTGACTTGGCCCGAACGCGAACTGGTCCGCCAACTGGGCGACAAACTCTATGGCCAGCGCTCCGATAGCCGGGAGGCCGCAAATGGGTGACTGGACGCCAGCCACGGTAGACGCGCGGCTTGAAAGCGCTGCCGACGTGTTCCGCATGCTGCCCGAGGTCAAGCCGCAGGGCTACTTCAACGCCTGGCCCGAGTACTTCCACAGTTTCGCAGACAAGGTCGGACAACAGCCGCAGATGCGGCGGCCAAGGCCCAGCCCACGCGAGATCACCCAAGCCGAGGAGACATTGCTTTGGCTGCGTTGGCTCGAACCCGGCGACGCACGCCTGCTCTGGCTCCGGGCGAACCGCACGCAATGGAAGTCGATCTGCTGGGAACTCGGCATCAGCCGCGCAACGGCGAACCGGCGTTGGCAGTATGCGATCGCGGTGATCGTGTGGCGGCTGAACGGTAAGACAGTGCCTAGGAAGCGGTCGATGGACTTCGTGGTCAAGAGAATAGGTTGAGACCAGACGTTCGCTGTGGCAAGGACCAACGAGCGGGTCGCGGACAAAGCATTGGTTCGCTGCGGATGCACCGGAGCCGGGTTTGCCCTAGGATAATGGAGGTGCCCGGCACAGGCCTCGGGGCCACGTCGCCCGTAGCATTCCTGCCCTAGTGTAAAGCTTTGTTGAAGCATCGCTACCGCCAAGATGGACAGGAGTCACATCCTGGCTACAATAACTGAAAAAATGGAGGCGTCAAAAATGGCTAAGAGCGGACGTACAGAAGAACTAATATTCACAATAGGTTACGAAAAATCCACGATTGAGGAGTTCATCAGCCGCTTGGCCGATGCAGAAATCGAGTTACTGGTGGACGTGCGCGAATTGCCCTTATCGCGCAAGAAAGGCTTCTCAAAGAATGGACTCAACGCCGCTGTCAGAGAAGTGGGCATAGATTACTTGCACGTGAAGGCACTGGGCGACCCCAAGCCTGGAAGGGAAGCTGCACGCGCCGGCAATCATGACCTATTTTTAGAGATTTTCACGCAGCATATGGAAGGCCAAGACGCGCAAACAGCTCTGACCGAGCTTGCTGATACTGTTAAGGGTAAACGGGTCTGTCTGACCTGTTTCGAGCGCCACCATGATGGCTGTCATCGTAAGATCGTCGCGGAGCGCCTATCCGCGCTCGTAGGCGCACCGATTATGCATATCGCTGTGGGCTGAACTTTGAGCGGCTGGCAAGACCCTGTTGAAGTCTGTGTGATCGTCAAGGCTGCTCCCGAGACAGGGCAGACCCACGGCGAAACAGTTTGCGTTGCCGGTATCGACGTATACGGGAACTGGCACCGCCTTTATCCGATGGCGGTTGCCGCGTGACCGGGGCCGAGTTCAGCGCGGCCCGCAACCTTCTCGGCCTCACGCAACCGCAGCTTGCCGCCCTCTTCGGGCGCAAGAAACGGCAGGTGCAGTATTGGGAAAGCAAAGCACCCGACGAATTGGCAGCGCGATACATGGCCGCGCTGCTGGCAGGGTATCGACCCGCCGACTGGCCGATCCCGCCGCAGGCCCCGTGATCAGCGCCCTATGCGGGCGATGCCAGCGCGCGGCGGATTGCGGCTGCGACGGCCACTTGCAGGGCCGCCAATTCGTGCAGCGTCATCTGTTTTTCCAGAACCAGCCGCCCGGCGTCGAACACGCGCAGCAGGCCGGGGTCGGTCAGGATGATCACAAAAGCTGCTCCTGCACCGGCTTTGGTGCCGGGGTGGCGATGAACAGGTCGGGCTGGCGCGCGGCCTGTTCGACGCGGGCGCAGGCGATGTCGAAGTATCCGGGGTCGAGTTCGATCCCGGTGCCCATCCGGCCCCGGCGCTGGCAGGCGACAAGAGTGGTGCCGCTGCCCATGAAGGGGTCGAGGATGGTCTTGGCGTCGGGAAGGAAGCCGAGGCACCACTTCATAAGAGAAATCGGTTTCTGTGTTGGATGCTGTCTTGGCACCCCTTTCTCGGAGGCTTTTGAGTATCCACTCCACAGGTGAGAAAAGATGCGGTCTGCCCGACGTGGTCCGGACATCCATCCAATCTCGACGTCCGATTGATCGTTAAACCCGACGCCGTCGCGCTTATCCCAGACCAACCATCGCCCCCCCCCCCCCGCAATCGGAAGGCGCGAAGCAAAGTGGTTTGCACCCCAGAGAATGCACTGTCCCCTTACCCACGGGGCCGGGTCGAACGGCGCGTCATCCCCCAAGATCGGGCGCTCGTTGTGCCGCGATGCGTGAGGCCCCTTCTCCGCACCATGACGATAGTTGATTCCATAAGGCGGGTCCGTCACCACCGCATCAAACCGCCCCAGCCCCGGCATCACCTGCAGGCAGTCGCCCAGGATCAGCCGCTGCCCGCCGATCCGCTCTTCCCGGATGATCATGCCCGCCACCGCCCTTCGTCGGCTTGGGTCACGAGGGACCGCTTGCCATTGGGATAGGCCACCACGTGCGCGCGCCGCCAGCTTGACGGACCCACGTTATAGCCCTGATCCAGCGCGCCGGTGATGCCCGCCACGAACACGCCGTCGGCAATCTCGGGCGCGTGCTTGTCGCCCATCGTGACCTTGCTGGCCATGCGGGTCAGCGCCAGCGCCGAACCTTTCGTGCCGTTCGGCCCGAGGTGCCCGTGCATTCCGCATTCGATCCCGCCGCTGTCCTGGCAGATCACGAACGACCCGCCGATCGGCACAAAATCGATCCCGTCAAGGTCGGCGTGATCCGCGCTCTTCAAGGCCCACCGCAGCAGGTTGAACTGCACCACCCCCTGCAGTTCCGCCTCCAGAACGGCAAGGTTCATCCGGTGCCAGTAGGCGACGTTTTCGATGTCGCATCGGTTTGCATCGCGCCGCGTCCACTGCAGCAGGCGGTCGTCGTGATTGCTTTCGACCATCACCGACCGGCAGAAATCACGCTGGGTTTCCCGCAGGAACCGCGCCGCGCCCACCACTTGCGCCTCGACCCCCGAAAGGCCGCGATGGACCATCCGGGCGCGGTGCAGGGGATCCCCTTCGACGTGGCGCGACCAGGCGGCAAAGTCGATCAGGTCGTGGAAGAACTGGTATTCCGGCTTCAGGGTTTCCAGCATTCCGCCCGCGCCCCACAGGGCTGCGTGAATCTCGTCCGGAACGGATGGCAGGTGAATGTCGCCCCAGGTCACCGCCTTGACGCGGTGCCCGCGGGTGATGATGCCCTTGGACACCCGCGCATCCAGGTCCTGAAACGACCCGTCGGCGGCGGCATGAATCTGGCGGCACCAGGACGTGCCGGTATTGTCCACCTCCACTATCGTGGCCCCCAGGACGTGGTGAAACTCGGCCTTCAGGCCCGCCTTTTTCTCGATGTAGTTTGGCACGGTGACAGCACCGGTCGTCATCATCGACGGCGCCGGAGTGCCGGGCTTTTGCGGCACCGTCTGATAGGCCAGCTTGGCGTGGGGAAACACCGCATCGCGCCCGCGCGAATAGGTGACCAGCCCGGACAGCGGGCGCACGGCCGTGGGCAGCGTGTTCATCTCGGCGCAGAACAGCACGGGGCCGCAATCGACCGGGTCAAACCGCAGGTGCGTCCGCAGCTCGGGGCGATAGGTGTTGGCAAGGGTCATCCGGTCGGTGTGGCGGACCTGCTGATAGGTGAAGCCCGCCACCATGATGTCGGCCCCGATGGTGCGGGCGTAAGCCTGCAGGTTTGCCCAGAAGCCGGGATGCACGTCCGTGTCGTCCTGCGCTGCCGTCAGTATCCAGCGGTAGATGCGCCCCGCGCGCATCTTGGCAGGGGCGATTCCGGGCTTGGCGAACAGCGCCGCATCGGGCATGAAGGGGGCGGGCAGGCCTTTGGCCAGCAGGGCTGACTGGCGGCGGATGAAATCGGTTGCGGTGTTGTCGGTTTCGGGGTAGCCCAGTTCACGCAGACGCCGCGCGGCCTCCCGCACCGAAGACCCCTTGCCACCAAGGCTGGCGCGAAACGGGTTGAACCCGTCTCGCATCGCGGCCTCGATGGTATCCTTCAGCCTTTGCGCGCGGGCATCCTTGATCGGCGGGGCGGGCATTATCTCGCCCAGATGAAGGCGAAATAGGCGGCAGCGGCTAAGTGGGCTTCAAGGTTCAGCCCAAGCCCAAGGCTCATTTCGCGCACCCGGCGTCAACCAGGACAATCAGCCTCGCTCCGGCGCGCACCGCGTCATCGTCCGGCGACACGGCCAGCACCTCCGCCAGATCGGCCCGCGCATCGCGGGAACCGGCGCAGATGGCGTCACCGCTTGTCGGGGTCACGGGTGCGCAGGAGGTCGCGAGTATCATCGACATTGTCAGGCAGATCAGCGTCCGCATTTTGCATCCTCTTGGTTGTGTTGATATGCCCGCGCAGGGTGTCGTTCTGGCCCTGCACAGCGCGGTTGCGTGATCCGGCCAGCCAGGCCCCGACAATGGCGGCAAGCCCCGCCATCGCCCAGCCAAGCCAGTCGGGCATCATGGCTACGATGGCGGACCAGATCATTCCTTCATGCCCTGGTCGATCAGCCGCCCGACGATCAAGGCAATTGCCATGCCGCTGACGATCCACGGTTCCCACCCGTCAGGCACCATCGCCTTGATATCCGTAGGCAGTTGCGCCCAGGCAGGCGGCAGGACGGCGATCAGCGCGCCGATTTGCACCGACAGCCAGCGCCAAGAGTTTTTCCAGTTCGAGACGGGTTTCATTTTTTGCCTCCAAGCCATTTGAGAAATGCCAGCAGCGCGGTGATGAGCGCCGCCCGCCAATCGCTGCGCGGGTCGCCGTTGGGGATGGTGGTGTCTTTGGCGGCAGGATCGTGCCCGGCGCTGTCGTCAACGAGAGTTGGTGCTAGCAGAGCCGGATCGGGCGCGGGTTGCGGCGCAGCAGGGGTTTCACCCCAGCCGCTGACAGCAAGCGCCGCAGCAAACTGCCGGTGAAACAGTGCCACCTCAGCGTCCGACCCATCCTGCCCGTTCACGATCCGGCGCGGGTTGAAATCGGGCGCGGCGTCCAGCGCGGCAGGAAAATTGAAGTCGGCAAGCTTGATCGGAGTGCCGTTTTTTCTTTTGCGGAACAGCCCATCCCGCATCCCGCGCACCGCGACGTGCGCCGAGATATGCGGGATAAGCGCGTCATCCTTGTGGACGATCCCGAACCTGGCGTAGTTTTCCGGGTGCGTCAGTCCGATTTGCCCCCGGCCAAAGTATCCCTCCCGCCAATAGGGGGCCTTCACCCACGGCAATTTCCCCCTAGCATAGGCCCGGTCCAAGCGCCTGATCACTTCCGCGTCGGACGGGTTCTTGTCCCGGTGCGATGCCATCACGGTTTCCTTGATCGGAGCCATAATGCCGCCGGTTTCTCGCCGCACCTGTGCCAGCACGTTGGCCATGTGGTGCAACGGCAGACCGGCCCCGGCATCGAGCAGCGCCGACATGCCGATGACCTGATCGCTGTTCAGTTTGCCGCCGAACGCAGGGCGAATGGCGTCGAAAAAATTCTTTTGGTTCATGGCGCAGCTCCTGTTACCTGTGCGATTACCCACTTCCAGAACAACACCAGAAACCCCGTCGCGCCGGTCAGCAGAAAACCAAGAACCATCACGGCCCCGCCGATCCGCGAGCGGAGGTGTTCCATTGCGTCGAGCCGCGACAGCATAAGCGTGCGATCCTCCTTGGCTTCGGTATGATCCCGTTCATATCGTTCCAAGAATGCCTGCAATGTTGCGTGCAGAGCGTCGATCTGGTTTCCTTCCCCCCGGGTCATTTCATGCGCCTCGTGTTTTCAGTTATCAGGGCGGTTGTCATGCGAAGGTCAGCGCCGCGCCCGTGTGGCTCTCCACGACCCAGACGGTTGACGTGCCGCCGACGATGCACCGCAGCGTCAGACTGGTGTTGTTCGGGATGGTCAGACTGCCGCCCGTTCCAACTGTCGTCGCGGATTCCCCGCACTTGATCTGTTGGCTCACGTTCTGCGTGATGCGGATAGTGAATGTCGAATTGACCGTAACCCGGATCACGTCGCCAAGCGCCGCCGTCGCCGGAAGCAACATGTCGCGGTTAGCGGAGAAGGCTGCAATCACATCGTCGCCCGGCACGAGTGTCGTGACGGCGTTCAGATCGCCCACCCACGGGTTGCCCAGCACGCTGGCATCCGGGCAAGCCCAGGCAAGGCTCGTGCCCGTCAGGTTCAACGCCTGCGCGTCCGACGCCCGCAGAATGCGCGCGTGTTTGCCGTTGCCCGACACGTCGCGCACCGCCCGGCCAGAGCGGCCCCGGAAGTCCCACCAGAAGTCGGGGTTGGTTCCCGCTGGCGCATCCGCCGCGACCACCGCACGGATTTGAGCGTCGGTCAGGCGGGACCGCCACGCCATGGCGCTGTAGCAGGTCTGCGCGTTGGCAGTTGTCGCGCTGCGGATCGAAAAATCGGTGCCGGTGCCCGACCATGTTCCCAGCAGATCGCCGGTTCCGAGGGTGCTGTCAAACACCAGTCCTTCGATATGCTCGCCGTTCCACAGCCAATCCACGCGGGCATTGGCAACATCGGTGCGCAGGGTCAGAACGCCGGTCTGGCCCGCCAGAATGATGCGGAAGTAGTTCCACCGATAGGTCAGGGTGGCCCCCGAACCGTTCGTCAAGACCAATCGGATGCTGTCGATCACCTGCAAAATCGCAAGGCTTCCCGCAAGTGATGAGGCTGTGCCGCCGTCGCTACTGATGACCGCATAACCTACATCACCGGGCGCGACCGTGATCCCGACGCTGATCGTCACGTCGCCCGTCCCGACCGCACCGCCCATCGCGCCCAGCCCGACAAGGATTTCCCCGAGGCTGTTGTCCCATTTCAGGCCGCGATCCCGTGCGACCGGGCGCGTCTGGATCGCCGTCAGCGCCGCCCCCACATCGCGGCCCAGCACCCGCAGCGTCCGAAAATCGCCGCGCTGTGCGGAAATATCCCGGCCCTCCTTCAGGCTCGGAATATCTTCAAGCCCAAATTGCCTGAACCAAAGCCAAGCAGCCGTAACCATTCCCGCCGAGTTAACGTGCGTGTCACCGTTACCGGCGGTCAAGCCCAACCCTTCGATATTTGTTTCGAAGTCGCCGAAGAAATCTTCCAGCGCAATCAGGCCGTCGTTGTATTTCAGTGCGATGTTGACTGTTGCCTTGTTCCACTCAACCTGACCGGCTTGGTTGCTCACCGGCTCATAGCCTTGGACCCAAACATGGTCGGTGCGCGGCATTGCCGACTGCCAGAGCGCACGATCCGCCTCCAGATCGGCTGTCGCCGTTGCTACCGTCTCCTCGGCTTCCGCATCAAACACGAACACAAATCGCGTGTCGGGCACGCCAACAATGCGACCGAGTTCGCCAAGGTCCGATGCCGAAAGTGCCGCAAAGTCCGTCAGTGTTCTGCTGCCGCGCGCAATCGACCAGTTCAGGTAGCCGGGTGCCTGATCGTTGCGGATCACGGCCAGCGGCACTTGCACAGTCCCGCTGGTGGATCGGATGCGGTATTGCCAGTCAAACCGCGCCTCATGCGTCAGTTTGACAAAGCTGTATTTCGTGCTGCCGACCGAGGTATCGGCAACAGTGGCAGCCGTCACCCAAGCCGCGTCATGGCGGCGCTTCCGCTCGACCACGGCCGCGCCCGCCTGGCGCAGCCAAGCGACGATGAAGGTGTCAAACGTCATTTCCTGCGGCGCGAGTCCGTGGTTCAGCGGACGCTCGACGCCTAGTGCGCGCGTCGATAGCAGTTCGAATCTCACACTCTCGCCAGACGGAACGGACCAGTGCGTTGACCACGGAAAGTCGTCATAGGTCAGATCATCTGTTACCAGGGATGCACCGGCTGACAACGTGACACTTGCTGATTGCGAATAGGAGTTAGCGTTGGACGACCCCGCCTGCAGGACAATTCCGCCGAAGCCCAGCTTGCGCCAGAACAACTTGCAAAACACGGTTTCCAGCCGCTGCCCCAGGCTGTCGCCGTAAAACACGGCAATGTAGTGCTTTGCCTTGATCGTCGCGGGGCCGCTGGTGACTGTTTGAGCCCGATCCACCGTCGCTGTGGTGGTTGCGGGGGAATCGACGGCGGTAATGACGGCTTCCTCGCCGCTGTCCCACAGGATACGCATTCCGACGTAGAGGTTTGACAGAACGCTCGTCGTGGCCGTTACGGTCGTGCCGCTCTGGCTGGCGGTCAAGCCAATCGGCAGCAGATCGACATTGCTCGCGCCCGCATTCCCCACAATGTCGTCCGACCACTTGGAGAGGGTGTTCATTGTATTGCGCAGGTATCCGGTCGCACCATCGCGGGCGGCGATGGTGGTGCGGGTTTGGTCGCCCAAAGTGCGGACGAACACAAACGCGCCCGCCGTGACCGTGTAGAGCGTCCGCTGCCCGGAAAGCGTTTCATCGACCAGCACCTGTGCGAAGGTGCCATTCGACAGCCCGGAAAGCGCGGCATTCGCGTCAGCCCTGGTCTTGTAAATCGGCGCTCCCAACGACTCTTCCGCCGCAGAGAGAGCAGCCACGGAGATATCGGCCGCCTCTTCGGCAGCGGCTTCCGAAAGAGCGGCAGCGGCAGCCGACGCTGCGCCTTCGCCCGCCCAGGTCTTGGCCGACTTCGTGCCCGTGGCGCCGGGGGCGGTATCGCTTTCCGCCCAAGATTGGGCAAGGTTGCGCGCTGCGATTGCATCCGCCAGAGCGATCGGCGTGATCTCCGTCGCGTTGCCGACGATCATGCCGCTGACCGCCCCGGGCGCATCGCTGCGCACCTGCACCAGGCTGCCGAACCCGCGCATCCGGCCTTCCGCAGCACTCCACCAGGTCACCTGCATGTCATAGAGCAGCCCGCGACCGCCGGTGTCGACCCCCCAGAGGCTCAGCGCAAAATCCCCCTCGGAGTCCAGCGTTGCCGCAACAGACACCGGGGCCACCATCTGGGCCCCCTCGATGTCATAGCTGGTCAGGGTGAACGTCACCCGGCCATTGGCGGGCTGCGATCCGTCCGGGGCAAGCACCGGCCCGGTGACTGCGACAAGTGTAAGCGCCATGAGATAACCCCGTTATATGATGGTGATGGTGGACGGACCGGACGGCGGGCCCGCGATGCCGCTGGCATTGATCGGCTCGGCCCAATAGCTGTAGGTGCCCGGCGCCAGCCCCGCGTCGGTCCACAGGTCGGCAATCCCCGACGCGCCGTATTCGATGCGCACCACCCCCGCGTCGTCAAACGTGGTGGTCGGCCCGCGAAAGATGCGGGCGGCGTAATAGACCGGATCGTTCGGCGCGGTGAAAGTCACCTCGCCACCGCCGCCCGTTGCCGCAGCAGCAAATGCGACCAGCGCGGCAGGCGCGGTGGAGTTGGCCACTGCCGTCACCGTCACGATGTCCGACCAGTCCGCCGACATCCGCCCCGAGGCTGCGCGGCTTCGCACCTGCGCGTCATAGGCGGCCCCGTCCAGCAGCCCGGTGGCCAGATACGACGCGGACTTCGCCCCGATCGTCCCCTCCTGCCAGTCTACCATCCCGGCGGCGATCGACCGCAAGCGGAACACCTGCCGCAGCGCGGCATCGGCAGGCGCGGTCCAGGACCATTCGATCTGCGCCACCCCGCCGGTGCCCGCAACCGCAGCGCCGGACAGTCCG
>Ga0247831_1002311_pt1 | contig 31487 bp, 26 predicted proteins | sample LaCruzMarch2015__9_FD_192406 | JGI IMG/M metagenome (GOLD analysis project Ga0247831, IMG submission 192406) | Freshwater microbial communities from meromictic Lake La Cruz, Castile-La Mancha, Spain - LaCruzMarch2015_1m | ecosystem: Environmental > Aquatic > Freshwater > Lake | place: Spain...
CTCCGCCAAAGACCAGGCGGCCACCGACGGAACGAGGGAGATCAAGCAGGCACAGGACGCGCAGGCGCTCGCCGAGCTCACCTACGCCGAGGCGATCGCCCCGAAGGACACCCAGTTGCTCCGCGAGGCCGTGCGTACCGCGCAGGACGGGCTCACCCGGGCCAACGAGGACCTTGCCGCCGTACAGGCCGAGGTCGGCACCAAGATGCCAGCCGGCGAGATGCTGTTCCTGCCATCACTGCCCACCACCATCACGTCGGTCTCCACCGTGGCGGGCCAGGCGCCGGCCGACCCGTTCGCCACGGCGTCCGGCACGCAGACCACCATCCAGGGCCGGATCTCGGCCACCGACGCCGACCTGGTGCAGGTCCCGTCCGACGTCGACATCGAACTGCGAGACGCCGACATCGTCACCACCGGCACGCTCACCGACATCAGCAAGCCGAAGGCCGACAACGGCAACAACGGTGGCGGTGGTGGCTTCGGTGGAGGCGGTGGGGCCGTCGACGACGGCAGCGGCCGGCTCGTCATCGTCGTCGAGCCAACCGATCCGGCCATCCTGGCGAACTTCGTCGGTTTCCCCGCCCGCATCACGATCACCGTCTCGTCCACCTCCGGCAAGGTGTTGGCCGTGCCGGTGGCGGCGATCTCGGTGGGTGCCGACGGCGACTCGCGAGTCGAGGTCGAACGCTCAGAGGGCAACGGCCCCGACGCCACCGAGATGGTGAAGGTCACCGTCGGCCTCACCGCCGAGGGCTACGCCGAGATCACACCGGTCGGCGGTGCGAAGCTCGACGAGAACGACCGCGTGGTGGTGGGCCAGGACCGGAGCGGCGGGTGACGACGACGCACCCGGTGGTGGTGCTCGACGCCGTGTCGCGGGTCTTCGATTCGGACCCACCGGTCGAGGCGTTGAAGCAGATTCACCTCGTCGTCCAGCCCGGCGATCACCTCGCCATCATCGGCCCCAGCGGCTCGGGCAAGTCGACGCTGCTCAACGTGCTGGGCCTGCTCGACCGGCCGACCGCCGGCCGCTACCTGCTCGACGGCATCGACACCGCAGTCCTGTCGGACTCGGGGCGCGCCGCCGAGCGTGGCCGGCGCATCGGGTTCGTGTTCCAGAGCTTCCACCTCCTGCCCTATCGCACGGTCGAGGAGAACGTCATGCTCTCCGAGCTCTACCTCGGCACCCCGCGCAAGGACCGGCGCCGTCGCGCAGCCGAGGCCCTCGACCGGGTCGGGCTCAGCCATCGCCGCACGTTCGAGCCGATCCGCCTGTCCGGTGGCGAGCGGCAGCGCGTCGCCATCGCCCGTGCGCTGCTGGGCGAGCCGAGCCTGCTGCTGTGCGACGAGCCCACCGGCAACCTCGACTCGAAGAACACCGACTCGGTCCTCGGGCTCTTCGACGAGCTCCACGCGCAGGGTCTCACGATCCTGGTGATCACCCACGACAACGATGTGGCCCAACGTGCTCAGCGCCGGGTCCGCATGGTCGACGGCGAGCTGGGCGAGGTCGCCTGATGACGGCCGCCGACGTCATCGAGCCGATCGACGGCGAGCCCACCGCCGAGCCCGCCGACGCCGAGCCCGTGGTGGTCGGCCGACCGCGCCTGCGCATCGTCGACCTCATCGACGAGACCCTGGCCGGCGTGTTCGCACGCCCCGCCCGCGCCGCGCTCACCACGCTCGGCACCGTGCTGGGCATCGCATCACTGGTGGCGACGCTCGGCATCTCGCGCACCGCCGGCAACCAGATCGTCGGCCGCTTCGACGAGCTCGCCGCCACGCAGGTGACGGTGAAGGCTCGCACCTCCGGTGGCGGTAGCAGCAGCGGCAGCGGCTCCAGCCGCCGGGCGCCGTTGCCCTGGAACGTCGAGCCGCGCCTCGACCGCCTGAACGGCGTGGTGGCGGCCGGCGCCGTGGCCGAGGTGTCGAACCCCGGCGCCGTGCGCACCGCCCCGCTGCGCGACCCCGAGAACATCACCGAGCAACTCGTCCCGGTCTATGCCTCGTCGGTCGGGTTCCTCGATTCGGTGCGCGGCCAGATCGTGAACGGTCGCTGGTTCGACCAGGGCCATGTCGACCGCGTCGACCGGGTGGTCATCATCGGCACCGACGTGGCCGACCAGTTCGGCATCTCGCGCCTCGACACGCAGCCCGGCATCTTCATCGGTGACGAGCTCTTCACGGTCATCGGCATCCTGTCCGAAGCGCCGCGCGACGAGGGCCTCGTCGGCAGCATCATCCTCCCGTACACCGTGGCGCAGGAACGCTTCAACACCACGACACCCGAACGCGTCGTCATCGAGACCGACATCGGCGCGGCGCAACTCATCGCCGAGCAGGCCGCCGTGGCGCTCAGCCCCAACGCTCCCGAGGGCCTCAACGTCACCGCGCCGCGCGACCCCAAGCGCACCAAGGACGCCGTGCAGAGCGACGTGAACCAACTCTTCCTGCTGCTCGGCCTCATCTCGCTGGTGGTCGGCGCAATCGGCATCGCCAACGTCACCCTCGTGACGGTGATGGAACGGACGGGCGAGATCGGCCTGCGCCGCGCGCTGGGTGCGGCGCGCCGCCACATCGGCCTGCAGTTCCTCGCCGAGTCGACCGCGATGGGCCTCGTGGGCGGCATCATCGGCGCGAGCGTCGGCATCCTGGTGGTGGTCGCCGTGGCGGGCAGCCGCCAGTGGACCCCGGTGCTCGACGTCTGGCTCCCCCTCGCAGCGCCCTTCGCCGGCGCCCTGGTGGGCCTGATCGCCGGCCTCTATCCGAGCATCCGTGCCGCCCGCATGGAGCCCGTCGACGCCCTCCGCTCCGGCACCTGAGCCGCGAGCGCGGCAGCCACCGTGCTCAGCACCGTCGGCATGTGCTCGACGACGTCGACGTAGGTGAACTGGAACGGCCGGAATCCCTCGAGCAGGAGGGCATTGCTGCGCTGCGCATCGACCTGCATCTGATGCGCCGAACGGTGGAAGCGGTACCCCAGCAGTTCGACCACGACGTCGGTGCCGGGGAATCGGCAGTCGACACGAACCACGCGCTCGCCCCTGCGGGCCAGCACCTGCTGCGTGTCGGGCATCGGCATGCCCGCGGCTGACAGCCTGGCAAGGAACTCGCGCTCGAGCCACGAGTGACCGCCTCGCGAGGGATCAACACCGGTCAACACGTCGAGCAGCCGGGGCAGCCCATGCCGGCCCTTCCCCCTCAGCGCCACGATGCGTCGATGGAGGAAGTCTTCGGAGGTGAGGCCGTCACGGAGCGCGCTGTCGAGTGCCGCCGTGAGCGGTGCGACACCGGTGCATGCGGCGATGTCGATGAGCGTGCGTGTGGGCGACGTGACACCGAGGCCCGACACTCGCTCGAGGTCGATCGGTTCCACTCGTGTCGAGGTGTGGATCACGTGCCCGACGCGGCTGACGAAGCGCCCGCGCGGCACCACGAGGTGGAACGGCGCCGCGAGCTCGAACCCATCGAAGCTGTGGAGTGCCGCCGCTGTCGGGCCGGCCACGTGGCACGGGGCCCCGACGTCGTCGACCAGTGCCGCCAACGCACCGAAGCGTTCGCTCAGCAACCTGCTGCGGTGGAGCCGTGAGGGGAAGCCGCTGCTGACTCGGCCTCGAAACGCCGGCGGCGAACCGCTCGGGCGTTGACCGGAAGCGAACTCGGTCATGGCGGCGGATTCAAGCGTTGTTCCACCCGAGACCCAACTTCCGAGCTTCTGTGTCAGCACACAGAACGACAGTCGTTCCATGTGCTGACACAGAGGGCCCAGCTGGTGGCAGAGAGGGCCGGCGGGCGGCCCAGCGGGTGGTTACTCGCCGGCGACGGGGGAGAAGGGGGCTTCCCTGGCGGCGAGCGAGCGCTCGCCGGCTTCGATGGCGTCGAGCAGGTGGATCGCGATGTCGGCGACCTTCACCTGGTCCTCGTCGGCGCCTGCGGCCTTCACACCGTCGTCGAGCATGATGTAGCAGAACGGGCAGGCGGTGGCGACACGGGTGGCGCCGGTGCTGATCGCCTCGGCCGCACGCTCGTCGTTCACCTTCGTGCCGATGCTCTCCTCCATCCACATGCGGGCGCCACCGGCGCCGCAGCACATGCCCGTGGTGCCGTTGCGCTGCATCTCGACGATCTCGATGCCCTTGATGCTGCCGACGACCTTGCGGGGTGCGAGGTACACGTCGTTGTGGCGGCCGAGGTAGCAGCTGTCGTGGTAGGTGATCCGCTCCTCGAGCGAGGCCTGGCTGACGTCGAGCTGACCCGAGTCGATGAGGTGCTCGAGCAGCTGCGTATGGTGGACCACCTCGTAGTTGCCGCCGAGCTGCGGGTACTCGTTCTTCAGCGTGTTGAAGCAGTGCGGGCACTGGGCGATGATCTTCTTCACGCCCATGCCGTTCAGCATCTCGACGTTCGGCATGGCCAGCATCTGGAACAGGTACTCGTTGCCCGAGCGTCGGGCCGAGTCGCCGGTGCACATCTCGGACGGGCCGAGGATCGCGACGTCGATGCCCGCCCGCGACAGCAGCTTGGCCATCGCCTGGGTGACCTTCTTGTTCTTGTCGTCGAACGAACCGGCGCAGCCAACCCAGTACAGGTACTCGGCCTGCAGCGCCTCGCCCGGGTCGACGACGGTGACGTCGAGGTCCTTGGCCCAGTCGGCGCGCTCGCCCTGGTTCATGCCCCACGGGTTGCCCTGGTTCTCCATGGCGCGGTAGGCGTTGCCCAGCTCGGCCGGGAAGTTCGACTCCATGAGCGACAGGTAGCGCCGCATGTCGAGGATCTTGTCGAGGATCTCGATGTTGACCGGGCAGATCTCGTCGCACGCCTTGCAGCTCGTGCAGCTCCAGATCTCTTCGGCCGTGATGCGCTCGAACAGCGAGTTCGACGAGACGGTGATCTCGGGAACGACGCCGAGCGGCGGGCTGACGTGCGCGTGCTTCGCCGACGCGGCCATGACCTCACCGGTCTTCAGCACGATCTCGCGCGGGTCGAGGGGCTTGCCGGTGGCGTGCGCCGGGCACACGCTGGTGCAGCGGCCGCACATGGTGCAGGCGTCGGTGTCGAGCAGCTGCTTCCAGGTGAAGTCCTCGATGACGCTGGCACCGAAGGTCTCGAGCGACGTTTCGGTGAGGTTCGGCATCGCCTTCATGGCACCCTTCGGGCGCTCACGGTCCTTGAGGTACATGTTCAGCGGCGACGTGAACATGTGGCGCAGCATCGTGATCGGCAGGATCGCCAGGAAGACGACGAAGCTGAGCACGTGCGTACCCCACGCGAGCTGGTGGGCGAGCTCGAGCGACGAGACGCTCATGCCGTCGACCAGCGTGGCCATGGGGTAGCCGATGAAGCTCCACTTCTCGAAGCTCGGCATGCCGGACACGGCGATGCGGAAGGCCTCGGCGACGTAGCCGCTGAGGCCGAGTACGAAGAACACGCCGAGGATGAGCGCGTGCTCGGGCTTCGACTTGATGCGGATGCGGTACGGGCGCTGGATGTAGCGGCGGGCGATCGCCCACACGATGCCGGCCATGAACACCGCGCCGAACAGGTCGCCGATGAACGCGTACGCCATGTACGTGCGGCCGTGGAGGAACTTGAGGTCGACAGGCAGCTGGTGGTCGAGCTCGAGCACCGTCGTGACGCCGAGCAGGCCGATGAAGCCGAAGTAGATGAGCGAGTGCATGAGGCCGGCGGCCGAGTCGCGCAGCAGCGTCTTCATGTAGACGCCGGCACGGAAGTCGGCGAGGCGCCGCTTCACGTTCTTGGGGGTGGTGCGGCGACGGTCGGGTGCGCCGCGCTCCCAGTTCTTGACCCGATCGGCGAAGGCGAACGACCCCCACACGAGGAGCACCGGCACCACGGTGTAGAACGCAGCGACGATGGGGCCGGGGATGCCCTCGAACACCTTGCGGGTGATCTCGCTGTCACTGTGCCAGCCGGTGATCATCGGCACGATGCCGGAGACGAGCGTGAAGAGACCTATTCCACAGCCGATGCCGATGACGAGCTGGTGCGGCTTGAGCCTCTTCGGGCCCGTGGGCTCGGTCGTTGCGGGGGACGCGTGCGTACTCATGACATGGCGAACTGTACTTGTCGCGGCACTGTCGTGACTCCTCCGCCGCTTGTGACGCCGGTTGTGACGCCGGGTGGGTCAGCGTGGGTCAGCCGAAGTACTGGCGGTCGAGCTCGCGGATCCTGCTCGCGAGCGACGCCAGGAGCTTGTGCCCGATGGCCGGGACGTCGTCGATGACGGCCAGGAACTTGCGCTGGTCGAGCAGCAGGAAGGTGCAGTCGGTGTCACAGGTGACCGTCGCGGTGCGGGGACCGTGATCGAGGAGCGAGAGCTCACCGACGATGTTGCCCGGACCCATGCTCAAGATCTTCTTGCCGTTGCGCTTCACGGTGACCGAGCCCTCGAGGATGACGAACGCCTCGCGACCGGTCTGGCCCTGGTCGACGATGAGCGAACCGGCCGGCATGCTGACCTCGTCGCCGGCCTTCGCGATCTTCTCGAGATCCTTCTGCGAACAGCTCTGGAAGAGCGGGACGTTGCGAAGGTGTTCGACGTGGGCCTTCTTGCTTGCCATGGCGGCGAGCATAGACCGCTCGTGAACATGTGCGCGGCAAACCTGTGCTCGCGAACGCGCCTCGTAGAGTGAGCCGCGATGACGCCCGCGCCCCGGCTCTCACTCGACCGCTTCCACTCCTTCCCGGGCCGCCCCGGGCCGCTGCTCCTGGTGATCGCCGATGGGGTGGGCATCGCCCCGCCCGGCCCGTCCAACGCGGTCACCGAGGCCGACACGCCGACCCTCGACGCGATGCTCGCCTCACCGCTGTCGACGTCGTTGCTGGCGCACGGCGCAGCCGTCGGGCTGCCGTCCGACGACGACATGGGCAACAGCGAAGTCGGCCACAACGCGCTCGGCGCCGGCCGGGTGTTCGCGCAGGGCGCCAAGCTCGTGAATCAGGCCATCGCCGACGGCCGCCTGTGGGCCACCGAGGTGTGGCGCACGGTGGTCGAGCACGGCAGCGCGCACACCATGCACGTCATCGGCCTGCACTCCGATGGCAACGTGCACGCCAGCATCGACCAGCTGCACGCCCTGTTGCGCCGAGCCGCTGCCGACGGCGTCCGCCGCGCCCGTGTCCACATCCTGCTCGACGGCCGCGACGTGCCGCCGCGCTCGGCGCTCCCCTACATCGCCCGCACCGAGGCCGTGCTCGCCGAGGTCAACACGCAGTACGGCGCCGACTTCCGGATCGGCTCGGGTGGCGGCCGGATGAGCATCACGATGGACCGCTACGGCGCCGACTGGGCGATGGTCGAACGCGGGTACCGCTGCCACACCTACGGCGAGGGACGGCCCTTCGCGTCGGCCACCGAAGCGGTCGAGACGATGTACGCCGAATCGGACGCAGGTGATCAGTACCTGCCGTGCTTCGTCATCGTCGACGCGTCGGGTGCCCCCATCGGCCGCATGTCCGACGGTGACGCGGTGGTGCTGTTCAACTTCCGCGGCGACCGCGCCATCGAGATCTCGCAGGCGTACGAGGACGACGCCTTCACCCACTTCGACCGCGGCATCGACCGGCCCGACGTGTTCTTCTGCGGCATGCTCCAATACGACGGCGACGCGCTCGTGCCGAAGCACTACTTGGTGAACCCGCCCACGATCGACCGCACGATCAGCGAGTACCTGTGCGCCGAGGGCGTGCCGAGCTTCGCGATCAGCGAGACGCAGAAGTACGGCCACGTGACCTACTTCTGGAACGGCAACCGGTCGGGCCACATCGACGAGTCGCTCGAGACCTACGTCGAGATCCCCTCCGACAACGTCGCGTTCGACACCACGCCGGCCATGAAGGTGCGCGAGATCACGGAGCGCACCATCGAGCTGCTCCGCACCGGCCGGTACCGCTTCGGTCGACTCAACTTCCCGTCGGGTGACATGGTGGGTCACACCGGCCACCTCCACGCCACCATCGAGGCGATGGAGGTGATCGACGAGTGCATGGCCCGGCTGCTCGCCGTCATCGACGAGCTCGGCGGGGTGCTCGTCTACACCGCCGACCACGGCAACGCCGACATCATGTTCACCGAGTCGAACGGTGAGCGGACACCCAAGACGTCGCACACGCTCAGCCCGGTGCCGTTCGTCGTCCACGACCCCGCGTGGCACGGTGAGTACCGCATCGCCCGCCCCGATGGCGCCGGCCTCGCCAACGTCGCCGCCACCCTGCTTCAGCTGATGGGCTTCGCCCCGCCCGCTGACTACGCCCCCGCCGTCATCGCCTTCTGACCGCCCGAGCCACCGGCGGCCGACCGAGTCATCGGGCCCCGACCGAGTCACCGGCGGCCGACCGAGGGTTTCGAGCACACCCGAGGCTTTCGGCGCACCCGGTTGGTGCGCAAACCCTCGGTAACGTCGCCGCATGACCTACGGCTTCGACCGCTACCTCCGCTACGACGAGCTCACCCAGTGGCTGCGCGACACCGCCGCAGCACACCCCGGGCTGATGACGGTCGAGTCGTACGGCCGATCGCACGAGGGCCGCGACCTCTGGCTCGCCACCATCACCGACTCGTCCACCGGCACCCACGACACGAAGCCCGCCCACTGGGTCGACGCCAACATCCACTCGGTCGAGGTGACGGCCGGAGTCGCCGCCCTGCGCATCATCGACCGGCTGGTCAACGGCTTCGGCACCGACCCGCTGGTCACCCGTGCCCTCGCCACGCGCACCTTCTACATCGTGCCGCGCGTGAACCCCGACGGTGTCGAGTGGGCGCTCGCCGACTCGCCCCGCTACCGCCGCAGCAGTGTGCGCGCCTGGCCGTGGCGCGACGCCCACCATTCACCCGGCCTGCACGAGCGCGACATCGACGGCGACGGCCGCATCCTCAGCATGCGCATCGCCGACCCGAACGGCGCGTGGGTCGAGAGCACCCACGACCCGCGGGTCCTGGCGCCCGTGCCCTTCGACGGCACCGACGGTTCGGTGCAGCGCTACCGGCTGCTCGCCGAAGGCGAGGTCGTTGACCACGACGGCTTCACGATTCCCACGCCGCGCCCGCCCGAGGGCCTCGACATGAACCGCAACTTCCCGGCCGGCTGGGGCACCAGCGTGCGCGGCAGCGGCGACCACCCGCTCAGCGAGCCCGAGATCGACGCCTTGGTGCGGGCCATCGTCGCTCGGCCGAACATCTGCGGCTACAACGCCTTCCACACCAGCGGCGGTGTGCTGCTGCGCCCGTCGAGCACCCAGTCCGACAAGGCGCTGCCGCCCGGCGACGTGTGGACCTGGAAGCAACTCGGCGAGCGGGGTGCGGCGCTCACCGGTTACACGGTGCACTCGGTGTACGAGGACTTCACGTGGGACACCAAGGACACGATGAGCGGCGCGGCCGACGACTGGGTGTACGAGCACCTCGGCATCTTCGGCTGGACCACCGAGTTCTGGGACGTCATCCACACCGTCACCGGCACCAAGCAGTCGACGCACTTCTGGTACACCGGCCCCACCGAGGACGAGGAGGTCGCGGTGGCCCGCTGGGCCGACCAGCACCACCCCGAGATGATCGTGGCCTGGTACCCGTTCGACCACCCGCAGCTCGGCCCGGTCGAGCTGGGTGGTTGGGACGAGATGTGCACCTGGACCAACCCGCCGCTCGGCCGGCTGGCCCAGGAGGTCGAGGGCCATGCCGATTTCGCGATCGCGCAGGCGCTTGCCGCGCCCGAGCTCGAGATCGTGCACACGTCGGTCACCTCCCTCGGCGGTGACACCTGGCGGGTCGAGGCCGGCATCGCCAACACCGGCTACCTGCCCACCGACATCAGCGAGAAGGCGCGGGCCGAGCACCTCGTCCTCCCGATCGCCGCACGTCTCGAGGGCGCCGAGGTGTTGGGTGGCCCGGCCCGTGTGGAGCTCGGTCAGCTCGAGGGTCGCTCGCGTGCCCGCTTCAGCTACCGCAACGACGGCAGCCCCGACCGCACCGTGGCCCGCTGGGTCGTGCGCGGCGAGGCTGGCTCGTCGGTCACGGTGGTGGCCGAGCACCAGCGCGCCGGCCGCACCAGCACCGAGATCACGCTGGCGTAAGCCCCGCGTCGGGCATCACGCCGCGACCTTTGCCGTCATGCGGCTGTCAGCAACCAGTTCCTGCCAAAGGTCGCACCGCTGCGGCGACGACAGCGATGACGACTGACCGAATCACCCCGGAGACACCCGTGGCAGCGGCCCGTGCCGCAGCCAACCGTCAGGCGGTGCGGCCGCCACGCACGAGCGAGCCGGGCATCGACCCGGTGTGCTCGCCGTCGGAGAACGTCTCGACGCCCGACTTGAAGGTGTGACGGTACCCGGACGCCGTCTGCATCAGCCGCCGCCCGCCGGCGGGTAGGTCGCGCACGATGGTGGGTGGGTGGGCGGCCAGGGCACCCATGTCGATCAGGTTCAGGTCGGCCATCATGCCCGGGGCGACCACGCCGCGGTCGAACCAGCCGACGTGGTTGGCGGTGCGCTGGGTGATGTGGTGCACCATCAGCTCGAGCGGCAGCGTCGGCCCGGCCGTGCGGTCGCGGGCCCACAGCGCCAGCGCCGTGGTGGTCATGCTCCCGTCGCTGATCGCACCGCAGTGGGCGCCCGCGTCGCTGAGGCCGATCAGCGAGTTCGGGGCCAGCAGCATCTCGCGCACGTCGTCGAGGTTGCCCTTCGCGAAGTTGAACAGCGGCATGTAGAGCAGCTGGTTGCCGTCGCGCTCGACGAGCAGGTCGAGCACCACCTCGACCGGGTTGCGGCCCGACGCCGCGGCAACGGCAGCGATCGAGGTCGACGCCGGCGGCTCGTAGTCGACCGGGTCACCCATGGGGAACAGCTTGTGGAAGCCGTTCACCAACTCAGACAGCATGCCGTCGGCCGAGCGTGCCGCGTGCTCGGCGATGATGCGCGACCGCCGCTCGGGGTCGCGCAGCGCGGCCACGAGCTCGGGCAGCGGCAGCGCCGCCACCTGCCGATAGCTCTCGCAGAGGATCAGCGGGTTCAGTGACGCCGTCAGACCCTGCAGCACACCGATCGGGCGCGCCGCGACCTGCGTCTTCATCGGCAGGCCGTCGGCCACACACCCGTCGACCCAGGCCCGCATCTCGCGCCAGCGGTCGGGCAACGGCTCGGGCTGCTGCACGGTCATGCTGAGCGGCCGCCCGGTGGTCTCGACGAGGGCGCGCATCGTGGCCATCTCGGCCTTCGTGTAGTCGGTGTCGGCCGACTGGTAGGCGTCGCTGATGAGCTGGATCACGCCGCGACCGGTGTCGGCCATGGCACCTGCCAGCGCGGTGAGCTCGTCGATGGTGGAGTAGCGGGTGCCGAGCGGAGCCCCGTCGCGCGTGCGGTGGATGTAGGTGCGGCTGGTGGTGAAGCCGAGCGCGCCGGCCTCGATGCCCTCGCGCACCTGACGCGCCATGGCGCCGAGCTCGTCAGCGGTGGGTAGCTCGGCCGGGTCGGCGCCGCGTTCGCCCATCACGTACGCGCGCAGCGGGGCGTGGGCGATCTGGGTGCCGACGTCGATGACGAACCGGCGCCGGTCGAGCGCGTCGAGGTACTCGGGGAAGGTCTCCCAGTCCCACGCCAGCCCTTCGGCGAGCGCTGTGCCGGGGATGTCCTCGACACCCTCGAGCATGCCGATCAGCCAGTCGTGCTGCTCGGGCGTGGGCTTGGCCGGCGCGAAGCCGACGCCGCAGTTGCCCATGACGATCGACGTGACGCCGTGGATGCTGCTGGGGGCGAGCAGCGGGTCCCAGGTGGCCTGGCCGTCGTAGTGCGTGTGGATGTCGACGAAGCCCGGCGTGAGGGTGAGGCCGTCGGCGTCGATCTCGCGCGACCCGCGTCCGTCGACCGTTGCGGCGACGTGCGTGACGTGGCCGCCCGACACGGCGACGTCGGCGACGAAGGGTGCCGAGCCGGTGCCGTCGACCACGGTGGCACCCCGGATGACGAGATCGTGCGTGCTCATCCGCCAAGTCTGCCGCGTCCGGACAGCCCTGCCCGACCCGTGCGCCCGCAGGCCTTCGTGAGGTTCCGACCGCTCCATCCGGTCCGGACCGCACGGACACATTGGTTCGTGAGGTTCAGACCGCTCCAGTCGGTCCCGACTGCACGGACGGTCGGTCCGGGTGGGGACCGTCAGGCGAGGAGCGGCGCCACCTCGGTGGCGATCAGGTCGAGGTGGTCGAGGTCGTCGAGGTCGAGCACCTGGAGGTACACCCGCTCGGCGCCCGCCTCGTTCCAGCGCCGGATGGTGGCCGCGACCTCGTCGACGGTGCCGGCCGCGCCGTTCTCGCGCAGTTCCTGGGCGTCGCGCCCGATGGACGCCGCACGGCGGCGCACCTCGGCCTCGTCGCGTCCGGCGCACACCACCAGCGCAGCCGAGTACGTCATCGGGCGAGTGCGGCCGATGGCCTCGCACGCGGCGCGGACCCGCTCGCACTGGGCGACGAAGAAGTCGATCGGGACGAAGGGGGTGTTGAACTCGGCGGCGTAGCGGGCGGCCAGCGCGGGGGTGCGGTGCTTGCCGCCGCCGCCCATCACGATCGGCAGCGGCTGCTGGACGGGCTTGGGCAGCCCCGGCGAGTCGACGACGCTGTGCGCCGTGCCGGTGTGGCTGAACGTCTGGCCGACCGGCGTCTCCCACAGACCCTCGAGGATCGCGAGTTGGTCGGCGAGCGAATCGAACCGCTGACCGAGCGATGGGAAGTCGAACCCGTAGGCGGTGTGCTCCTGCTCGTACCAGCCGGCGCCGAGACCGAGCTCGACCCGGCCGTTGCTCATGTGGTCGACCTGGGCGACGCTGATGGCCAGGAGGCCCGGCGCCCGGAACGTCACCGGCGACACGAGCGTGCCGAGTCGGATGGTGCTGGTGTCGCGCGCCAGCCCGGCCAGGGTGATCCAGGCGTCGGTGGGGCCGGGGAGCCCGGAGGCGTCGCCCATCGCGAGGTAGTGATCGCTGCGGAAGAACGCACCGAACCCCAACGTCTCGGCACGTCGTGCGACGGCGAGGAGCGTGTCGTAGGACGCGCCCTGCTGGGGCTCGGTGAAGATCCGGAGGTCGTGCAGCTGCATGGACCCCGAGGGTACGTCGTCAGGCCATCGCCGGGACGTTGCCCGCGGCAGCGACCGGCTGCGTCAACGGCGTCGGCTGGACGACGCGTTCCTCGACCGGAACGCCGGCCCGGCTCAGCCGCACGCCGCCGCACAGCGCCGCAGCGGTGAGCACGGCGGTGGTCACGAACAGGGCGCCGGCCCCGCCGGCCGCGTACAACGGTGCGGCCATGGCGGCCACCAACGCCGCGGCGAGCGTGGCGAGAGCCTCGCCGACGCCCTGCGCGGTGGCGGCACGACGGCCGGGCACGGCCCAACCCATGGCTGCGGCGCCGGCTGCACCGACGATGGTCTGGCCGCCGGACTCGAACAAGCCGATGATCACGATCACCATCGGCACCCGCACCACGCCGTAGCTCAAGATGACGGCGATGTTCGCCGCGCCGCCGCGAGCGGCAGCACGGAAGGGGCCGAGGCGGTCGACCTGACGGCCTGCCCACGACGCGAGGAACATGCTCGGCACGGCGAACGCCATCAGTGCGGCGCCGATCAGCCAGTCGCTCGAGCCGATGTCGGCGAGGAAGCGCGGGAACAGCGCGTCGTAGGCGCCGATCGGGATGTAGAACGCTGTCATCACGAGCGCGGCAGCGATCACCGAACGGTGCCGCAGCAGGCGGATGCCGTCGGCGAGCGAGCCGTGCTCCACCGTCTCGGCAGGCAGCGACGTGATGGCGGCCGGCTTCGCGAGCAGGGCGGGCAGTCCGACCACCAGGGTGAGCACGCTGGCGATCATCAGCGTGGGCACGACCCCGAATGCGACCTTGCCGGCGACGGCCAGGACCGGTCCGATGGCCATGCCGCCGAGCTCGATCGACTGCAACCGACCGATCTGACGACCCGGCGAGTCGGGGAAGCGGCGCACGATGAGGCCGACCGCTGCGGGGGTGAACGCGCCGTAGGCCAGGCCGGCGCCGATGCGGCCGGCGATGAACCAGTGGATCGAGTCGCCCACGGCGAACAACAGCGTCGACACGGCCATCATCACGATCGCCCCGTTGATGACGAGGCGCTCGCGGCCGCGATCGGCGTGCGGAGCGACGAGGGTCTGGGCGACGAGTGCGGCGACGAAGCCGGCGGTCGCGATCCATCCGAGCTGCGCCGTGCTGATGCTGGCACGGTCCTGCAGGGCGGGGAGCAGGGGGAACACCACCATGAACGACGCCGAGATGGCGAGGGCACCCGCCTCGAGCGAGCGCATCTGTCGTGCCGGCTGGCGGCCGGCGGATCTGCCGGATGTTGACCACATGGCCAACACCATATTGGCCGATCGCCCAACATGCAACGGGGCGTGATGGGTGTCACTGCGTACACTGTGGGCAGTGGCACGCATGCAGCCTGAACGACGTCGAGCAGCGATCCTCGAGGCCGCCGTCGCCGAGATCTCCGAACGAGGGTTCGCGCGCACGACGTCGCGTCACGTAGCAGCGCGCGCCGGCGTCACCCACGGCCTGCTGCACCACTACTTCCCCGACCACGACTCCCTGCTGGCCGCAGCGTTCGAGAAGGTGGCCCTCGAGGAGATCGACGAGGCGAACGAGGCACTCGCGTCCGACCGCGACCCGCTGGCCCAGCTGCGCGAAATCACCGAGCCCTACGGGCCCGGTGGCGGCGAGGAGGCCTACCGCTTCTGGCTCGAGGCGTGGGCCGAGGCGTACCACTCGCCCACGTTGCAAGAGACGTCGCGTCGGCTGTCGGTGGCGTGGCACGAACTGGTGGTAGGCGTGATCGAGCGTGGCAACGCCGTGGGCGTCTTCCGCTGCGAGCACCCGCACGAGACGGCGTGGATGGTGGTGGCGCTCAGCGACGCGTACGCGCTGCAGTGTCAGATCGGATCGGGCCTCGCCCCGCACGAGATGAACCACGTGCTCTGGCGTCTCACCGAACGCGAGCTCGGCCTCGCCGCCGGGGAACTCGCACGGCCCACGCCCGCCGGCGCCGCAACTCGCAACGACTGATCAGTCGATGAGCCCGTCGACGTCGTGGCGGTACACGCCCGTGTCGAGGTAGTTGCGCAGCTTCGTGACCGAGTTCGGCACGTAGGTCGGCAGCACGTCGCGCACCCACGCAGCGTCGATGGTGACGATGTCGTTGAGCACCGCGACGTTGCGCGACGCGACGAGGCTCTCGAACTGCTCGCGGGTGTGCTCGGGGAGCGGCCGGACCGATCGATAGCCCGCGAACAGTGGCTCCTCGTGCGGCGCGGGCCGGAGGTGGTAGGCCGTGATGGCCAGGTCGTGCAACGGGTGGCTGATGCCGCAGTCGTCGAAGTCGAGCACGGCGAGGGCACCGCCCGCCGTCATCAGGTTGCCCGGGTGGAGGTCGCCGTGGACGACGTGCGGGGTACGTGTGCCGAGCACGGCGAAGGTCGACGCAGCACGGTCGACCACCTCGCCGATGATCGATCGCTGTGTGGCGTCGAGCATCGGATGCTCGGCCAGGTGGTCGTCAAGGCCCATGCGCGGGTCGTCGATACGCGGCAGCGACGCACCGTCCGGTGGGGTCCACGTCTCACCGTGATCGTGGAGCTGGGCCATGATCCGCCCGAGCCGCTGCAACTCCGCAGGCCGGGGTTCCTCGCGCAGCAGTCGGCCCGGCAGCCACTCGAACATCACGCCGGTCACGTTGCGTGCCAAGGGTTCGCTGGGCACGGCCACCATCGGCAGCCCGTCGGTCGAACGGACCACCCGGGGCACTCGCACGTCGCTCTGCTCACCGAGAGCTGTCAGCCATGCGAGCTCAGCAGCGGTCTCGGCTGCCGAGCGGAGGCCCTGCGCGTTCAGACGCACGGCCCACCGACCGGGGGAACCATCGATCGTGCCCTCCACGCGGAACGTGGCGTTGAAGGCCATCTGCACCAGCCGGACCGACCCGACCGCGATGGGGTACCGGGCGAGGACCGTGCCCACCAGCTCGGTCAGGTGCCGTCGCTGACGCACACCGGACCAGGTGGCGTACTCGGTTGCAGGCGATGAGTCGGCGGTCATCATCATCCAGTGGACCTTGGCACACAGACCCGTCTGCCACCACCGAATTCCCCGAGGTGCTCCGTCACCACGTCGCGGTCGCTCGAAAAAGCTGAGTCGACACCGCTCATGTTTTCTGATTCGCAGGTTGGTCCCCGGGTCGGGCAAGCCCTACGCTTGCGTCAGGTCCACTCAACGAAGCGCGAGAGCGGGCCCGACGATTTCCCCCCCAACCCGGTTCACATCCAACCCCAGGAGCACCACATCATGGCCAAGGCAGTCGGTATCGACCTCGGTACCACCAACTCCGTCGTCGCCGTCCTCGAGGCAGGCGACGCCGTCGTCATCCCCAACTCCGAGGGCGCACGAACCACCCCGTCCGTGGTGGCGTTCAGCAAGGCCGGCGAGGTCCTCGTCGGCGAGGTCGCCAAGCGTCAGGCGATCACCAACCCGGATCGCACCTTCCGCAGCATCAAGTCGAAGATGGGCCAGTCCTGGAAGAGCGACGACATCGACGGCAAGCGCTACACGCCGCAGGAAATCAGCGCCCGCACGCTCATGAAGCTCAAGCGCGACGCCGAGGCGTACCTGGGTGACACGGTCACCCAGGCCGTCATCACCGTGCCGGCCTACTTCGATGACGCGCAGCGCACCGCCACGAAGGAGGCCGGTCAGATCGCAGGCCTCGAGGTGCTCCGCATCATCAATGAGCCCACGGCTGCGGCGCTCGCGTACGGCCTCGACAAGGGCGCCGATGACGAGACCGTCCTCGTGTTCGACCTCGGTGGCGGCACGTTCGACGTGTCGGTGCTCGAGATCGGCGACGGCGTGTTCGAGGTGAAGTCGACCCACGGTGACACCCACCTCGGCGGTGACGATTGGGACCAGCGGATCATCGACTGGCTCGTCAAGCAGTTCAAGTCCGCCCACGGCGTCGACCTCGGCCAGGACCGCATGGCGGCCCAGCGCCTGAAGGAGGCCGCGGAGAAGGCCAAGATCGAGCTGAGCCAGGTGCAGCAGACCCAGATCAACCTGCCGTTCATCACGGCCACCCCCGAGGGCCCGCTCCACCTCGACGAGACGCTCACCCGCTCGAAGTTCCAGGAGCTCACCGCCGACCTGCTCGAGCGCTGCCGCCTCCCGTTCGAGCAGGCGATCAAGGACGCCGGCCTCAGCAAGGGCCAGATCGACCACGTGCTGCTCGTCGGCGGCTCCACCCGCATGCCCGCCGTGCAGGACCTCGTGTCGTCGTTCACCGGCAAGGAGCCGAACAAGACGGTCAACCCCGACGAGGTCGTCGCCATCGGCGCCGCCGTCCAGGCCGGCGTGCTCCGCGGCGACGTCAAGGACGTGCTCCTGCTCGACGTCACCCCGCTCAGCCTCGGCATCGAGACCAAGGGCGGCGTCATGACCAAGCTCATCGAGCGCAACACCACCATCCCCACCAAGCGCACCGAGGTCTTCACCACGGCCGAGGACATGCAGCCCAGCGTCGAGATCCACGTGCTGCAGGGCGAGCGCGAGATGGCCGGTTACAACAAGACCCTCGGCAAGTTCCAGCTGGTCGACCTGCCGCCCGCCCCCCGTGGCGTGCCCCAGATCGAGGTCACGTTCGACATCGACGCCAACGGCATCGTGCACGTGTCGGCCAAGGACCGGGCGACCAACAAGGAGCAGTCGATGACCATCACCGGTCAGAGCACGCTCGACAAGCGCGACATCGAGCAGATGGTGCGCGACGCCGAAGCCCACGCCGAGGAAGATCGTCAGCGCCGCGACGAGGCCGAGCTCCGCAACAACGCCGACTCGCTCGTCTACCAGACCGAGAAGATGCTCCGCGAGCAGGGCGACAAGGTGTCGTCCGACGAGAAGGCAGCGGTCGAGAACCCGCTCGCCGACCTCAAGTCGGCGCTCGCCGGCGCCGACCTCGTCTCCATCCGATCGGCGCACGAGGCGCTCATGGGTGCCACCCAGGCGTTCAGTCAGAAGCTGTACGAGGCGGCGTCGCGCGACGACGCGGCAGCGGCCGGTTCGTCGGCCAGCGGCCAGTCGGGCACGGGCTCGGTGAACGACGACGAGATCGTCGACGCCGAGATCGTCGACGAGAAGTGAGTCGCCGGTCATGACCGACGATTTCCGAGTCCCCGACGACGCCTCCGAATTGGACCGGATCGCGGCTGCCGACGCCGCACAGGTCGAGGAGGCCGTCGAGGCCGTCGAGCACGACGTCGAAGCACTGCTCGCGGAGCGCGACTCCTACAAGGACATCGCGCTTCGCCTGCAGGCCGATTTCGAGAACTACCGCAAGCGGGTCGCCACCCAGCAGGCCGACGAGATCGACCGGGCGACCGGCAAGATCGCCGAGGGGTTGCTGCCGGTGCTCGATGCCTGCGAAGCCGCGTTCAGTCACGGCGTCCAGGGCATCGAGTCGGTGTGGTCGTCGCTCATCGGGGCCTTGCAGAAGCACGGCCTCGAGGCGCTCGATCTCGCCGACCAGGCGTTCGACCCTGCCGTCGCCGAGGCCGTCATGCACGAGCCGGCAGCCGATGGCAGCACCGGTGGCGAGCCGGTAGTCGCCGAGGTGCTCCGCACCGGCTACCGCTGGAAGGGTCGCGTGCTGCGGCCGGCGATGGTGAAGGTGCGTGGCTGAGTGACGGCCCAGCGCGAGTGGTACGAGAAGGATTATTACAAGATCCTCGGTGTTCCGCAGTCGGCAACGGCGAAGGAGATCACCAAGGCGTACCGCAAGCTCGCGCGCGAGTCGCACCCCGACACGCACCCGGACGACCCCAAGTCCGAGGACCGGTTCAAGGAGATCAGCGCCGCCTACGACGTCCTCGGCGACGAGGCCAAGCGCACCGAGTACGACGAGGTCCGGCGCCTCGGCCCGATGGGCGGCTACGGCCCGTCAGGAGGAGGTGCCGGACCCGGTGGTACCAGCTTCAACGTCGGGGCCGACGGCCTCGGTGACCTCCTCGGCCAGATGTTCGGCCGCGGTCGCCGTGGCGGTGGTGCGTCGGCGGCCGGTGGGCCGCAGCGCGGCGCCGACGTCGAGGCCACCCTCACGCTCGACTTCGCCGATGCGGTGCGCGGGCTCACCACCACCCTGTACCTCACCACCGACGCGCAGTGCTCCCACTGCGACGGCTCCGGCGCCAAGCCGGGCACGTCGCCGAAGGTGTGCTCCCGCTGCGGCGGCCGAGGTGTCATCGATGACAACCAAGGCTTCTTCTCGCTGTCGTCACCATGTCCGGCATGCACGGGTCGCGGCGTCGTCATCGAACAACCCTGCCCCACCTGTTACGGCACCGGCGTCGAGAAGCGTCAGCGCGAGGTGCAGGCTCGCATTCCGGCCGGCGTCGATGACGCGCAACGCATCCGGCTCAAGGGGCGCGGCGGGCCCGGCCGCAACGGCGGCCCGGCTGGCGACCTCATCGTGCAGTGTCACGTCATTGCGCACGAGCGGTTCGGGCGCAAGGGCCCCGACCTCACCCTGCGCGTGCCGATCTCGTTCGCCGAGGCGGCGCTCGGCGCCGACATCGACGTGCCCACACTCGACGGCAACACCGTGAAGCTCCGGCTCAAGGCCGGCACCCAGAGCGGCTCGCGCCACCGGGTGCGCGGCAAGGGCGTCATCACGCCCAAGCACGAGGGCGACCTCATCGTCACGGTCGACGTCATGGTGCCGACGCACCTCACCCCCGAGCAACGAGCGGCGATCGAGGCACTCGCGGCGGCCACTACCGTGTCGCCCAGGTCCGCCACGTCCGCCTCCGGAGAAAGGGTCTGACCATGCGATCCCGCACACACGCCGTGTACGTCATCTCGGTGGCTGCAGAGCTGGCCGGCATGCATCCGCAGACCCTTCGCATCTACGAGCGTCGCGGCCTGGTGCAGCCCGCCCGCACCCAGGGCGGCAACCGGCGCTACAGCGATGTCGACATCGACCGCCTGCGCCGCATCCAGGACCTCGCTGCCGCCGGGATGAACCTCGAGGGCATCCGACGCGTGATGGAGCTCGAGGCCGAGCTCGACCGACTGCGCTCCGAGAACGAGGACCTCCGTCAGCGGCTCGTCGCCACCGAGGCCGACGCCTCACGGCGCGCGCCGCGCCGCGACCTCGTCCCGCTCCGCCAGACGGTCGCAGTCTTCGGCGGGTCGCGCCGCGGCGACCGGCACTGACCGGCCAGCGCTGATTCAGCGGGCGGCGAGCAGCCGCTCGATCGCCACTGCGACGCCGTCGTCGGCGTTGCTCGCGGTGGTCTCGTGACACAGCGCCTTCGTCACCTCGCCGGCGTTCGCCATCGCCACGCTCCGGCCTGCCCAGCGGAGCATCTCGTGGTCGTTGTACTCGTCGCCGAAGGCAACGACATCGGCGCGGTCGACGCCGAGACGCTCGCAGAGCCAGGCGAGCGCGATCGCCTTGTCGATGCCGACCGGCCCGACCTCGACGCAGTCGGCGCCCATGTGCGTGACGGCGAGCGCATGGTCGAGCAACGTCGGCAGCAGCGCCAGCAGGTCGTGAGCGCTGTGCTGCTCGTGCCACACCATCAGCTTCAGCGCCTCGGTGGCTCCCGATGCGGCGGTCACCACGTCGTCGACCGGGCTCCCGAGAGTCGCTGCCGGCATGCGTTCGACGAACCCCGGCTCAAAGGCGAAACCTGCATCGGTGGCGAGGGCGAAGCCGTATCGCGTGTCGTAGCCACGGAGGTCCTCGATCGCACGGAGCGCGGTGGCGAGGTCGAACTCGACCGAGCGCAGCACCTCACGATCGGGGAACGAGCACACCACGGACCCGTTCGCGAGCACGCCGTACGCGACCGCCGGACCGACGCGGTCGACGAGTTCTTCGACCATGAACGGCGGCCGTCCGGTGGCGAAGACCACCAGCACCCCGGCCTCGTGGGCTGCTCTCAGGGCCTCGACGCTGCGGTCCGACAGGGAGCCACCGGGGCCGAGCAGGGTGCCGTCGAGGTCGGTCGCGATGAGGCGCACGGACACATCCTGGTGGGTGTTTCCGCCGATCGGCAAGAAAGGCTGAAGAAGCGGCCTCACCCTGTCTCGGCGCGTGTGCCGACAGTATCGTCGGTCCGATGAACGGCGGCCCTGGCGGGGTTCCCGTGGATGAGACGGTGCTCGGCATCGTCGACTTCCCCACGGTTCGTCGTGGCTACGCGCCCGATTCGGTGCGGACCTTCGTGTCGGCGGCTCACGCCGAGTTGCGCCGACTGACCGACGACAACGCCCGGCTGCACCTGCGGATCGATCGACTGCAGCGTGAGGCGGAGGTCGCCGCGCGGGCCCTCGACGAGGCGAGGCGCAGCGCAGAGCTGGTGGCACCGATGCCGCCGATGCCACCGCCCGTGCTGCCAGTGCTGCCCGCGCTGCCGCCGCCCCAGGCGCCCGACCATCGCCCGGCGCATGCACCCGTGACCGACTGGAACCAGGTGGCCGACGACCTGGTGCGTGGTGCTCGGGCCGAGAGCGAGGCCATCGTGGCAGCGGCACGACGCGACGCCGCATCGTTCGTCGATCGGGCCGACGCCGAAGCGGCAGCCATCCTCGACCGTGCCAACGTCGAGGCGATGGCGTTGCGGCGCGAGGCAGCCGATGCCGCCGCTGCAGCTGGGTCGACGGCGCGCGCCGAACTCGAACAGGTCGAGCGTCAGCGGGCCGCCATCGCTGCGAGCCTCACTGCCCTGCAGCAGGCGCTGGTCCATGCGGTCGCGCAGATGGGCGCGCGGCCGAGCCGCACCATGTCGATGACACCGCCGACCCTGACGGCGGTCCCGTCGGAGCAAACGCACCAAGGTTGATACAAGTCGTAGCAAGTTTTATGACAGCGGCACTAGGATTCCGCCATGGCGATCGATCCGAAGAAGTGGACCATCAAGACGCAGGAGGCGGTCGCTGCGGCGATCGACCAGGCCCGAGCGCTGAGCAATCCCGAACTCACCCCCGATCACGTCATGGCAGCCCTCGCTCGCCAGGACGACACGCTCACGCCGGCCGTGCTCGCCAAGCTCGGCCTTGCGCCGTTGATGGTGCGCAACAAGGCCGACGAGGCAGTCGCGAAGCTGCCGAAGGCCTACGGCGGCGACGAGCCCCGCATGAACCGCGAGCTCACCAACACCTTCGAGAACGCCGAGCAGTACCGCAAGGACCTGAAGGACGACTACCTGTCGGTCGAGCACCTGCTGCTCGCCCTGAACAGCCGCCTCGGCGTCGGCAGCGAAGAGCTCCTGCAGGCGCTCAAGGAGGTGCGCGGCAGCCACCGGGTCAACAGCCAGAACCCCGAGGAGCAGTTCGCCGCACTCGAGAAGTACGGCCAGGACCTCACGGCCCGGGCGCGCGAGGGCAAGATCGATCCGGTCATCGGCCGTGATGACGAGATCCGCCGGGTCATCCAGGTCCTCAGCCGCCGCACCAAGAACAACCCCGTGCTCATCGGTGAGCCGGGTGTCGGCAAGACCGCCATCGTCGAAGGCCTCGCCCGCCGCATCGCCGACGGCGACGTGCCCGAGGGGTTGAAGGACAAGCGCCTCATCTCGCTCGACATCGCGTCGATGCTGGCGGGCGCCAAGTACCGCGGCGAGTTCGAGGAGCGCCTGAAGGCGGTGCTCAAGGAGATCACCGATGCGGCCGGTGAGGTCATCACGTTCGTCGACGAGATCCACACGATCGTCGGTGCCGGTGGCGCCGAGGGCGCGATGGATGCGGGGAACATGATCAAGCCGATGCTCGCCCGCGGCGAGCTGCACATGATCGGTGCCACCACCCTCGACGAGTACCGCAAGCACGTCGAGAAGGACCCTGCCCTCGAGCGCCGGTTCCAGCAGGTGTACGTGGGTGAGCCGACCGTCGAGGACACCATTGCCATCCTCCGCGGCCTCAAGGAGCGGTACGAGGTCCACCACGGCGTCCGCATCCAGGACTCGGCGCTCGTCAGCGCCGCAGTGCTCAGCAACCGCTACCTCACCAACCGGTTCCTGCCCGACAAGGCGATCGACCTGATGGACGAGGCCGCCAGCAAGCTGCGCATCGAGATCGACTCGCTGCCCACCGAGATCGACATCGTCGAGCGGCGCATCCTGCAGCTCGAGATCGAGCAGGTGGCCCTGTCGAAGGAGACCGACGCCGCCTCGCTCGAACGGCTCGACGACATCGTCTCCGAGCTCGACGAACTGCGCCACCAGTCGGCCGAGATGCGCGGCCACTGGGAGGGCGAGAAGGAGGCCATCGCGGCCATCCGCACGCTGAAGGAAGAGCTCGAGCAACTGCGCACGCACGTCGAACGCGAGACCGACCTCAACCTGGCCGCCGAGATCAGCTACGGCCGTATCCCCGAGCTCGAGCGGCGGATCACCGAGGCCACCGCCCACCTCGACGTCCTGCAGTCGGGCAACCGCATGCTGAAAGAGGAGGTCGACGCCGAGGACATCGCCGAGGTCGTCAGCAAGTGGACCGGCGTGCCGGTCACACGCCTCATGGAGAGCGAGATGGCCAAGCTCGTCCACCTCGAGGATCTCCTCCACCGACGGGTCATCGGCCAGGACGAGGCGGTCACGGCCGTGTCGAGCGCGATCCGTCGTTCACGCGCCGGCCTCAGCGACCCGAACCGCCCGATCGGCTCGTTCATGTTCCTCGGGCCCACGGGCGTCGGCAAGACCGAGCTCGCCCGCGCGGTGGCCGAGTACCTGTTCGACGACGACAGGGCGATGGTCCGCATCGACATGGGCGAGTACATGGAGAAGTACTCGGTCAGCCGCCTCATCGGGGCGCCCCCCGGTTACGTCGGCTACGACGAGGGCGGCCAGCTCACCGAGGCGGTGCGGCGCCGGCCCTACAGCGTCGTCCTGCTCGACGAGATCGAGAAGGCGCACCCCGACGTGTTCAACGTGCTGCTGCAGGTGCTCGATGACGGTCGTCTCACCGACGGCCAGGGCCGCACGGTCGACTTCACGAACGTGGTCATCGTCATGACCTCGAACCTCGTCGGCGACCCGCTCAGCTTCTTCAAGCCCGAGTTCATCAACCGGGTCGACGAGATCATCCGCTTCCGGGCTCTCACCGAGGGCGACCTGCGCCACATCGTCGAGATCCAGCTTGCCGGCCTCCGCCGTCGAGTGGCAGACCGCCGCATCGTCCTCGACGTCACCCCCGAGGCGATGACGCTGCTGGCGCACGAGGGCTACGACCCGAGCTTCGGCGCACGCCCGCTGAAGCGCGTCATCCAGCGCCAGATCAGCGACCCGACCGCCGTGCTCATCCTCGAGGGCAAGGTCACCGACGGCGACACGATCACCGTCGACGCCGTCGACCAACACCTCGTCATCACCACCTCCTGACCGGGTCAGGGGCTGACGAAGGCGATGGCGTTGCTCAGCAGTCGGCGGACGTTCGGGTTGGCGTAGCTGCTCGGGCTGTCACCCGGCTGCAGGTAGACCACGGTCGAGGAGTCCACCCGGTGTGTCCACGCGATCAGGTCCGGGCCGTCAGGGTGCGTCCAACCGGTCCGGTCGTTGCGACGTCCGCTGATCGCGTTCGTCGTGCCGAAGAAGTGCTCCTCGGTCATCGGGTAGGTGGTGCGCAGCAGCGGCGTCACACCGGGGGCGATCGGCGGCGTCAGGTAGAGCTCGTCGCGCAGCACGAACTCGTGCGGCAGGCCGGCGCACACCGGATGATCCGGCGCCAGCACCTCGGCCGTGTGCTCGACGTCGAGCAGGTAGCCCGAGTCCGCCCACGGCTCGCCGCGGAAGGTGGCCGGCGCGTAGAGGAAGCGGCCGCCGACGATCTCGGCGTACCGGTCCCAGGTGGGCCAACCGGCCATCGCATGATGCATGAACACCATGCCGACACCTTGGCGCAGCAGCGCCTCGAACCCCTCGACGAAGGCCGGTGACGGATCGGTGAGCTCGAGCGGCGGATCGCTGCGGGTGAACGTGAGACCGGGCATGTCGTAGAACACGATCGCGTCGACCTCGCCGAGTCGGTCGGGGTGCAGCCGGTCCTGTGCCTCGGGGTGCTCGACGTGCTCGTACGTGGCCGGGTGCTCGGTGCTGCGCAGCGAGTCGAACATCTCGAGGAAGGCCTCGCGCACGAACGGATGGCCCTTGGTGACGAGCAGGACGTTGCGGACGCGGTCGTTCATCACCGATGACGCTACGCACGCAGACGTGGGTCAGGGGAAGCGGTGGCGGATGGCGTTGCCGTGGGCGGGGAAACCCTCGTGGTCGGAGAGGGCGATGATCGACGGGGCCATGCGGCGCAGGGCGCGTTCGTCGGCCCGGGCGACGGCGGTCCGCTTCAGGAACGCCTCGGCCGTGATGCCCGACGACACGTGGGCGAAACCGCTGGTGGGCAGCGAGGCAGGGCAGCCGATGACGAAGTTCGCGGCGCTGAAGGGCGTGTGCTGGCCGACGAGGATCTCGCCGGCCTCGGTGAGCAATGCCAGGACCCGGTCGGTCTCGGCATCGGACACGGCGAGCTGGAGGTGCTCGGGCGCGTACTGGTTCGACACCTCGGCCGCTTCGTCGAGCGAGGCGACCAGCACGCAGCCGCCGTTGATGCCGAGTGACGCACGCGCTGCGTCGGCCCGCACCGCCGGCAGCAGCGCCAACTGCGTCTCGAGCTGCGCGTCGACCGCGTCGGCCAGCTCGGCCGATGTGGTGATGAGCACGACTGCCGAGTCGGTGCCGTGCTCGGCTTCGATGAGCAGGTCGGCAGCGAGGCGGACCGGATCGGCCGTGCCATCGGCGACGACGACGCTCTCGGTGGGGCCGAGCAGCATCATGGTGGCCAGGCCGTGGCGCTGCATCTCGACCTGCGCGCACGTGACGGCGGGCGAGCCGGGCCCCACGACCTTGCGGACCCGGGGGATCGACTCGGTGCCGAAGCCGAGCGCAGCCACCCCTGCTGGGCCGTTCACCCGGAACACCTGGTCGATGCCGAGCTTGCGGCACACCACGAGGACGGCCGGGTCGACACGCCCGTCGCCGCCGGGCACCGGCGGCACGACCAGCGCGATGTCGCGCACACCGGCCACCACAGCCGGTACACCGAGCTGGTAGGCCACGCTCGGGTACGACGCCTTGCCGCTGGGGACGAACAGACCCGCCGAGGCGATGGGGCCGACCTTCTCGCCCACGGTGAGGCCGGGCTCGCTCTCGAAGCTCCAGTCCGACGCCCGCTCGACCAACCGCTCGTTGAACGCCCGCAGGTGGGCGATGGCGTCGTCGAGTGCCGCATCGACCTCGGCCGACACCTGGGCGGCGTCGATCTCGGCGGTGGTGACGCGCAGCTGGTCGGGCCGCAGCGTGATGCGGTCGAAGGTGGCCAGGGCGCGACACACTGCCTCGTCGCCGTGCTCGCGGACGTCGTCGATGAGTGCTGCGATCGATGTGCGCAGCACCGGATCGAAGATCTCGTCGAGGCCGCGATGGAGGAGGGCTGCCCGCTCGGGGGCGGTCATCGTCGCCCATCGCAGACGTCGCATCACACCGGTGCTCGGAACCATGCGGCGACGGTATCGGCGGTCGCGTCCCCGAGCCACTAGCCTCAGCACACGTTCCGGAACGTGGTTCGGACACTCGCGGTTGAGGAGCGTGCCATGCCGGTCACGGTCGTTGTCGGCGCCCAGTGGGGCGACGAAGGCAAGGCCAAGGTCATCGACCTGCTGGCCAAGGAGCACGGATACGTCGTGCGGTACCAGGGCGGGCACAACGCCGGGCACACGGTCGTGGTCGGCGACGAGCGCTACGCCCTGCAGCTGGTGCCCAGCGGCATCCTGTATCCCCACATCGTCCCGGTCATCGCGAACGGGGTGGTGGTTGATCTGCCGACCCTGTTCAACGAGATCGACACCCTCGAACGCCGTGGCATCTCGTGCGAGCGCCTGGTCGTCAGCAGCCGCGCCCACCTGATCTTCCCGTGGCACCAGTCGTGGGACGCGATCTCCGAGCAGGGCCGCGGTGACGGCAAGATCGGCACCACCCTCAAGGGCATCGGCCCCGCCTACGCCGACAAGGCCCGCCGCGTCGGCATCCGCGCCGGCGACGTGCTCGACCTGCCGACGTTCGTCGCCGAGGTCCGGTCACGGGCCGCCATCGAGAACGAGGCGATCGTGGCGGCCGGTGGCAACGCGCTCGACGTCGACGCGATCGTCGAGCTGTTCGAGCAGTTGGGTGCCCGTCTCGCACCGCATGTCACCGACACGGTGACGCTGCTGAACCAAGCCGTCCGCGAGGGGCACCACGTGCTGCTCGAAGGAGCGCAGGCCACCTTCCTCGATCTCGACCACGGCACCTACCCCTACGTCACCTCGTCGAACCCCACGGCGGGCGGCGCGTCGGTGGGTACCGGGATCGGGCCGCGCATGCTCGACCGCATCGTCGGCATCACCAAGGCGTACACGACGCGCGTCGGCGCTGGCCCGTTCCCCACCGAGCTGCTCGACGCCGACGGCGACCGGCTCGTCGAGGTCGGTCGCGAGTTCGGCACCGTCACCGGCCGCCGTCGCCGTCCGGGCTGGATCGACTGCGCGATGCTGCGCCATGCGGTCGAGGTCAACTCGCTCACCGAACTCGCGCTCACCAAGCTCGACGTGCTCGACGGGTTCGAGACCGTGAAGGTGTGCGTCGGCTACCGCATCGACGGCAAGCGCATCGACCACTATCCCGATCGCACCGACCTGCTGGCGAGGGTCGAACCCGAGTACATCCAGCTGCCGGGGTGGCAACGCGACCTCCGGGCCACCCGCGAGGTGAGCGAGCTCCCCACCTCGGCGCGGGCGTTCGTGCAGCTCATCGAGGCCGAGGTCGGGGTGCCGATCAGCGTGGTCGGCGTCGGCGCCGAACGCGACGACTACCTCCACTGGTCGTGACGAGATGATCCCCCGCTACTCGCTGCCCGAGATGTCGGCGGTGTTCAACGACACCGCCCGCTTCGGCCGGTGGCTCGAGATCGAGCTGCTCGCCACCGAGGCCCACGTCGAGCTCGGCATCGTGTCGGCCGCCGACGCGGCGCGTTGCCGCGAGGCCGCGCCCGTGGTCGACGACGCGTTCGTGCAGGCGGTCAGCGACCGCGAGGCGATCACCGACCACGACGTCGCGGCGTTCGTCGATGTCGTCCAGGCCCGCATCGGAGCCCCTGCCGGCGCCTGGATCCACTACGGCCTCACCAGCAGCGACGTGGTCGACACGGCCTGGTGCTGGATGCTGCGTGACGCTGCCGATCTCCTCGTCGACGCGTCGACGCAGTTGCTCGGCGTGCTGGTCGAGATGGCGCACCGGCACCGCAATGACGTCATGATCGGCCGCACACACGGGGTGCACGCTGAGCCGACGACGTTTGGCGTGAAGGTCGCGCTCTGGGCGCTGCAGGTCGACCGCGATCGTGCCCGTCTGCGGGCCGCCCGCGACGCGGTCAGCGTCTGCAAGCTCAGCGGCGCCGTGGGCACCTACTCGAACATCGACCCGGCGGTCGAGCGCTTCGTGGCCGACCGGCTCGGACTGCGCCCGGTGCCCGCCACCCAGGTGATCGCCCGAGACCGCCACGCCGAGTACCTGTGGGCGTGTGCCTCGGTGGGCTCGACGCTCGAGATGATCGCCGTCGAACTGCGCCACCTCCAGCGCACCGAGGTGCGTGAGGTGCAGGAGGGGTTCAAGCCGGGCCAGAAGGGCTCGTCGGCGATGCCACACAAGCGCAACCCGATCTCTGCCGAGACGATCACCGGGCTGTCGCGCGTGCTGCGCAGCAACCTCCAGGCCGGTCTGCAGGACGTCGCCCTCTGGCACGAGCGCGACATCTCCCACAGTTCGGTCGAGCGGATCATCCTGCCCGACTCATCGCTGATGGCGCACTACGTCATGCATCGTGCCCGCCGTCTGCTGCAGGGACTGGTGGTCGACACGGCGCGCATGCGGCACAACATCGACTCGAGCCATGGGCTGGTGTTCAGCCAGGGCGTGCTGTTGGCGCTGGTCGGCTCGGGCGGGCTGAGCCGCGACGACGCCTACCGGATCGTGCAGTCGGCTGCGATGCGGGCGTGGGACGAGGGCACCGACTTCCGGGCTCTGCTCGAGCAGGACCCGGCAGTCGCGTCACTCGATCCGTCGCTGCTCGACGAAGCGTTCGACCTGTCGCGGTCGGTGCGCAACATCGGTGCCGTGTTCTCGGCACTCGACGAGATCGACCGCTGAGTCAGGCGCCGCGGCCGATGCCGGCGGCCTTCAACACCGACGCCTCGACGCCGACGTCGCGCCACGTGGCATACGCAATGCCCTGCCGCTCGCTGTAGCTCTTCGCGATCTTGACGAACTCGGCCTCGAGTGCCGTCATGTCGACGCCGGTGCCCATCGACTCGAGCTCGTCGGTGAGATTGCGGCGCTCCTGGATGAGGCGCAGCTCGTCGAGCGGATCGGCCGCTGCCAGCTCGGACTCGATGGCAGCGAGTCGCGCTGTGATCGAGTCGGCGGTGCGCTTGCGGCCGCGCTTGGGCTTGTTGGAACGCAGCGCATCGAGGTACTCACGCACGACCCGGCCTTCGACGCGCCCGGCGGCCATTGCTGCTTTGTGCTGATCGCTCAGCGGATTCTTGGGACCCTTTTTTGCCATGGCGAAAGACTACGACGAAATCGCAGCACAGTGTGCAATAGCGATTCTCTCTTTCTCTCTCAACCATCTGGGCTCATAGTTGCATGGTGCCGGAACACATTGAGGCAAACCACGAGTCGTGGAGCGTCGGCGCCGGGCGGAGCGGTAGCGTCGAGCGCTTCATGGACCTCGGCGCGCTGTTCACCCTCGAGCCCCACGGGCCCGACACCTTCGTCGGCGCTGGGCCCCGGTACCCGTGGGGTGGGCTCTACGGCGGCCAGATCGTCGCCCAGGCGCTGCGGGCGGCGGCAGCGACGGTCGACTCCGAGCTCGCAGTGCACTCCCTGCGCGCCTACTTCATCCGCCGCGGCGACGCGAGCGAGCCGGTCCGCTACGAGGTCGACCGCATCCGCAACGGGCGGAGCTTCTCGACCCGACGCGTGGTGGCGCGCCAGGCGATCGGTGCGATCCTCAACCTCGAGGCGTCGTTCCAGCGCCCCGAAACCGACTTCAGCCTGCAGACCGTCCACATGCCGGCCGACGTGCCGCCTCCTGGTGCGCCCGACCGCGACAACTGGACCACCTCGTTCGACCGCTACGAGGTGCCCTCCGGGCAGTTGTCCCGGCCCGCCGTCGGCGCCGGGCGAACGGCTGCCTGGATGCGCGTCACGGACGATCTCGCCGAAGAGCCGCTCGTGCACCAGTGCTGGCTCGCCTACATGTCGGACGATCTGCCGTCCGAGACGGTGCGCCAAGCGTTGCTCGAGCACGAGCCGCCCGGCACCGATCACGACACCTGGTGGCAGGGCGGGTTCGGTGCGAGCCTCGATCACTCGATCTGGTTCCACCACGCCGTCCGCGCCGATCAGTGGCACCTCTACGACTTCGCTTGCCACGGGTACGTGGGTGGCCGCGGCCTCTCGGTGGGCCATGTCTTCAGCGCCGACGGCCTGCACGTCGCCACCGTCACCCAGGAGGTCCTGGTCCGTACCAAGCGGACGCACCCCAGCGCGTGACCCAGCACGTGGGACGCTCCGGCGACCGACGGCTACCGTCGACTGACATGGACCTCCCGCCCCTCGATCCGGCCCGCCATGCGCTCCGTGAGCACGTGCTCACCCACAGCCTCAAGCGCGGTGACTTCACCCTGAAGTCCGGGGCGAAGAGCGCGTGGTTCCTCGACACGAAGCAGACCGCGTGCCGGCCCGACGGCCTGCTGCTGATGGCCGACGTGGCGCTGTCGCTCGTGCCCGACGACGCGACGGCGATCGGCGGCATCACGGTGGGCGCCGACCCGGTCGCCTACGCGGTGGCCGCCGTGGGTGCCACGCGGGGCAGGGCGTTGAAGTCGTTCACCATCCGCAAGGAGGCGAAGGACCACGGCATGGGTGGCCGGGTGGCGGGTGCGCTCGAGCCGGGCGACCGGGTGGTCATCACCGAGGACACGGTCACGCGCGGCACGACCATCATGGAAGCCGTCGACGTGGTGCGGGCGTTCGGTGCGGAGCCGGTGCTGATCACGGTGATCGTCGACCGTGGCGGCACGTGCGCCGCCATGGCCGAAGCGGCCGGGGTGCCGTTCCGCCCGATGCTGACGGCACCCGACCTCGGCTTCCCCTACGGGAGCTGACGGGCCTGCTGTCGGGTCTGCTCAGCGGCCTGTCACGGTGCTGCCCGCCGGCAGGTGATCGAGCAGCGCCTCGCTGACCGAGCAGACCGAGGGGTGGAGCGTGTCGACGATGCGCACCACGCGCTTGGGCTCGTCGATGCCGCGGCCGCACATGC
>Ga0247831_1002315_pt1 | contig 31404 bp, 23 predicted proteins | sample LaCruzMarch2015__9_FD_192406 | JGI IMG/M metagenome (GOLD analysis project Ga0247831, IMG submission 192406) | Freshwater microbial communities from meromictic Lake La Cruz, Castile-La Mancha, Spain - LaCruzMarch2015_1m | ecosystem: Environmental > Aquatic > Freshwater > Lake | place: Spain...
CTTTTTGGAGGAACATTTTCAACGCAGCCTCGACATGTTCGCCGAGCAAGGCTCGAAACATTGCCAACGACATCGGATAGAGCTCAGCAAACGGCTCCTCGCTTGCATACTGATATTGAGTGTGAAGTTGCCGTCCGTATTGAGCCAGATCGACCGCCATCCTCAATTGTTCTTCGTTGTCCAAAATTCGCGCAAATCGAACCGTCGACGCCAAGTGCGTTGTATCCAGATGATAGGTGCCGTCTCGCAACAGACTAGGTCGCGTGGCAAGCAGCGGTTCGATCGATTTCGCAAGTTGAACTTCGCTCGTCTCATCGAGTTTTTCTCGTCGAAGGATATCCGCCTTTAAACTTGATAGCAACTCTGCATGAACGTGCTCGACAAGGGCACCAACGGCAGCCTGCTGATCCGTTCGTCCCCTCATCGAGACAACGGAATCAAGCATGGTAATTGTGTTGCAGGTTCCTCGCATCTCAAGCGACAATTTGGTGCCCCGAGCGACATCGATCGCTTCGTGCACCAAAAGGCCTAGAAAGGTATCCAAATTCTCATGAGTGACCTCCAGATCGCGCATCGCATCTGCGGTTGCTTGGCGGTCACCGACAGCTCGCATGTACATCCAGCCTTCCTGGAGCTTTCCTTGTCGCATAAGGGCTGTACCTACTTCACTGCATGCGGCAATAAGTTTCTTGTCCAGTTGGTCCTGAATGTCCGGGGGAATGGATCCGACCGATGTTGGTTCGGACGGGTCTGTTTGAACGGCGGACAATCCCAGTTCAACTCGATGCATCATTTTGAGCGCCTCGAACAACTCGGTGTAGCGTTGCTCTCGTCGCATCTGATCGACTAAAAGCGACGCTGCCTGAAGCGGGCCTTGCTCGTCCACGATGGTTGGGAGTTTGTCGAAAAGATCGATAGCGTTCAATTTGGTTTTGGTTGGTTTGGGGTACGAACGTAACATCAGGAAATTTTTCTACACTAGTATCGCACATAACGCCACCTCATGGAATGACCTCGTGCTCAATGAAATGACGCTAAAACCCGTAGTCGAAGAATCGAACAGAGCGATTCCCAGCACCGCGAATGGCTGAGGAAAAAACTTTCTCGTTTTCGCGCCTTGGTATGGAGCAGATTTAGCCTACAGTTGATATAAACACGAATGTACTCGAGAAAAATGGAGGAGAGGAATTAACGATGCAATGGCTCCAGTTGTTTACACACATGCAAGGCCCAGAGTTTCTCGCTGCATATGCCACCGTTTGGGTGGCTTTTTTTGTAATTTGCTTGATTGTCCGTCACCAAACAGATCAAGTAAGTTCGCACACCCCAGTCATTCCAGAAACAGATCCGGACCCGTACAAGATCGCCTATTTGAGAGGTGGGGCAAACGAAGTACTGCGGCTAGCCACACTTGAACTCTATTCTCAGGGCCTGTTGCAAAAAGAAGTGGGAAAAACTCTCGGGATAGTCCAATGGCAACGGAAACTTGACGTAGAACTTCCGAAAACATTGAGCCCCTTTGCAAAACAAGCCGCAGAATTTTTTTCTGTAGTTCGCAAACCCAACGATATTTTCGGTTCCAATGTGGCTAGTCAATTTGTTAGCGAGTTCGGGCGTTGGGATGAATGGATCGAGCAAGAAGGATTCCGCATCGCTCCATCGCAGCAGTCTATCTTGAACCTGTTTTCCATTGGTTCGGCTTTACTCTTCTTCTTGGCTGGACTGACTAAAATTGTGAGCGCCACCCTTAGGCACTTAGACAACATCTGGTTCGCAGTTCTGATGATGGTCATTGGATCGGTGGGTTTACTTTTCACGCGATCGCACCGTCGGTTCAATGCGAGGGGGCGTCAATATCTGTCCGGCGTACAACTAATCAATGCACAGTATCGCCATGCCGTCCGAGACTTATCCGGGGAAAGCAATACGAATGCAATCGCCGTAGGACGAGACCAACAGGCTAGCATGATTCCACTGATGGCAGTTGGTATCTTCGGAGTCGCGGCTTTGAATGGCAGCCCCTTTCAAGACTTTCGAAAGACGTATCTCCGTGCAGAAACAACAGGTGGCGGATGTGGCTCGGGTTGCGCCGGAGCGTCCGTAGCAAGTTGTGGCGGCGGTGAAAGTTCTGGCGGCGGTACGAGCTGCGGCGGCGGTGCAAGCTGTGGTGGGGGCGGCGGTTGTGGAGGAGGCGGTTGTGGTGGTTGTGGCAGCTAAACCGTGCAAAGTCACCCTCGGCGAGAGTGAGCTGCCTCGACTCGGCGTGGGATTGGGATATCGCGATGCGTTTCGAACCGATGTCTTTCGCAACGCGAACCAAATTGATTTTCTTGAGATTATCGCGGATCACTTCTTTGATCCGAAACCGGAATCCAATGAACTTTTGAAGTTGCTCGCGAGTCGCTTCCCTCTCATACCGCACGGGCTAGGGCTCTCGCTTGGGAGCGCCGATGGACTAGATCGAGGCTATCTCAACATGCTCAAACGTGTGGTTGAAACAGTTCAGCCAGCCTGGTGGAGCGAACATATCTCATTCTGCCGAGTGGGTGGGATCGATATTGGACATCTCACCGCTTTACCGAAAACGAAGGCGACACTAAGGTGCCTGAAAGAAAACATTCGCGTTGCGACGTCGGAGATTGGAGCACCGTTGATCCTCGAAAATATCACCCAATCAGTTGAGTACGAAAATGACACTTTCGACGAAGCGTCGTTTCTTGGCGAAGTGTTGGACGAAAACAATTGCGGCTTACTTCTGGACGTCACCAACCTCTATATCAATTCGATAAACTATCGATTTGATGCGATTCAAGTTTTAAATCGATTGCCGCGCGATCGAATTGTACAATTGCACTTCGTCGGATTCGATCGTGAAGGGGATCTGCTCATCGATGGGCATAGCCATTCGACCAACTTAGAAATCTGGCAGTTACTGGAGGAAGTCATTCGCTATGCACCGGTTTGCGGTGCGATCCTAGAACGCGATGAACAATTTCCTCCGTTTTCGGACATCCTTACCGAATTGGCTAACATGCGGGAAATCATGAATCGCGATTTTGTCGAAACCTAATGCAATGGACCCTAAGGCAAAGGACTCCGACAAGGACCAATTACTGCGCTTGCAAATCTATGTAGCGAAACGCTTGACCGATTCCACCGACAGCTCAATCCTGGTGGATGCCAATCCAGTTCTGCCCGGAAATTCCACAGTGCCGGTGAATTCTCCGAGCGAAGAGGACTTAGCAAGGAGTCGCGAAACCTTGATTCGAAAGAGGATATCACAGACCAGGCATCTCATGCCGCTGACGGCGGAAACACTGGGACCGCGTTTCGGACCATTTTTCCGCCAATATGCTGAGCGAAATCATGTCAACGGAAGGAATGCGATCGTCAGGGATGCTCTCTGGTTCTCCGAATGGTTAAATCGGAGGGAGGTCGCGGACACAGCCGCACAAGACGAATGCGTCCAGATGGCGATTCAGCTTGCAACTTGGGAGGCAATGCGATACGCGTGCAAGGCCCGCTCCCTTTGCATTCGGTTTGTTCGACTCGATTGGGACTTTGGTAGCTGGAGCGATCGGACGAAGCTACCCAAAAAAAGGTGCACTTGGTGGTGCGTCCTAAGAGTACTTGAATTCCGCAGGATGGTTCGGTTGTACTGAGACCGAGAATGCTGGTATCGTATCACATAGGCCCTGGGGGCCGACGTACCCCCTCTGCCTCTGGTGAAAACCGGCTGCCGATGGTGAAAACCGGTGCTTAGGCGAGTGCCAGACTGAAAACTACCAATCATAACCCGATACGTACGTGAGGGACCTGCGAAATTGTCCCTCGCTTACGCTTCGGGTTGGGCTGCCATTTGCCGCTCGCCTGACCACCTGCTGCCGTGCGGCAGTCCTTCGAAGAATTTTTTAAAACCCATGGTGCCAGACAATGCGCGATGATTCACCGAGTAAGTCGATCGTCTCGATTGGCGAGGCGCTTTGGGATCTCTTTCCAGATGGCGCTCGATTCGGAGGCGCACCTGCTAATTTCGCGTGCCACGCTGCCTTGTTGGGAAGTCATGTGACCATGCTCAGCGCTGTTGGAAAAGATGCGTTCGGAGATGAGGCGTTGGGGATTTTGCGAGGAACGGGAGTGGATGTTTCGCTGGTACAACGGCATGAATCCGTTTCCACGGGAACAGTAGGAGTGGATGTCGACCAATCGGGCAAGCCAAGTTTCGTGATTCACGCTGACGCAGCTTGGGATCGGTTGCGTTGGACGCCGGAGTTTGAAGCGGTCGTTGCCGAAGCCGACGCAATCTACTTTGGTACGCTTGGCCAACGCAGTCCCGAATCGCGAAAAGCGATCATCCAAACGCTGCAGATCGCTAAGAGAAATGGAGTCCAACGAGTCTTGGATGTGAATTTACGAGCCCCCTTTTTTGACAATGCGCTGATTCGAGAATCCATCGCGATGGCAACCATTGTCAAGTTGAGTGACGATGAGTTTCAAAAGGTATCGCAAGCATGCGAGTTGGGAGAGCTTTCCGATCCAATGGAAACACTTCTTGCTTTGCGTCAGAAATTCGATTTAGAACTTGTGGCAATGACGCGCGGCGCCGAGGGCGCGGTCGTAGTGACACGCAGTGAAATCATCGACCAACCAGGTATTCCTGTCAGAGTCTGCGATACCGTCGGTGCAGGTGACGCTTTTACGGCTGCGTTGGTCGTAGGATTATGCTCCGGTGATTCTGTGCGCTCGGTCGTTGCAAACGCTTGTCGCGTCGCTTCCGTCGTGTGCGGTTACGCGGGAGCAATTCCGAGCCCCGCTATCCCACCCCAATGATGAGTGGTAAGCACAACGGTATGAGTCTTCGAGTGAAACAAACGGATAGCTGAAGGGCGATAGCCCCGGTTCTCGACGAATGTCGAGCAATTGGAAAACCGGGGCTATCGCCCAACGGCTAATTGGGTTGAAAAACAGTTGCGGATGTGCTTAGCTCAGAAAAGGTTCGTTACCCCAGAATACTCGATGATTGCATCTCGATCGAGTTCCAAACCAAGTCCTGGCGACGAGGGGATAGCCAACATGCCATCCCCGTCAAGCTGCCAGCCTCCGATCGCGATTTCGTCGATGAAAGGGGAACCAGTCAGGTATTCCACGAGATCTGTATCGGGAAAGGCGGATGCCAATTGCAAATCGGCTGCTAAGCCAACCGCTGTATTCCAGCCATGGGGAATAAACCGCACACCGTGATCATGTGCCATCCACGCAATTCGGCGTTCTTCGCTTATCCCGCCGACCTTCGTGACATCGGGCTGCACAATGTCGAATGCGCGGGCTTCCAACCAGGGTTGAAAAGACTGGCGGCGTGTTAGCACTTCCCCGCCCGCAATGGCAACGGGCGAATGCTCTCGTAACAACGCATAGTCTTCGATCGCATCTGGGTTGAGCGGCTCCTCGAACCAATAAACATTGTAGTTTTCCAACATCTTCGCCGTATTCAAGGCCCACTTGTAGCCGTTAGTCCAATAGGCATCACTGCCACCCGCATCGACCATCAAACGTGAATCCTCACCGACCGCTTCTCGGGCCGCGCGAACAATCGCTTCATCGAGTGACGCGCTGTGCCGCCCAAACGGTCCCCACCCAATTTTGAATGCTCGGAATCCTTGCGACTTCACCGAGAGCAAATGTTCTTTCAGCTTGCTTGGCTCATCCATGAGCAACGAGGCATAGGGTTGAACCCGATCGCGATACCGCCCCCCAAGCAATCGCCCCACCGGCTGCCCTGCGGCCTTGCCAAGCAAGTCCCAAAGAGCGATGTCGATCCCACTGATGGTATGAGTAATCGCTCCTCCGCGACCTAGCCAAAACATGTGCTGATGCAATTTTTCGCTGACTCGTTCCGGCTCCAACGCATTCTCTCCACGATAGAGCGGCTCAAGAACGGCTAAAGCCGCACGCACCAACGCATCGTTTGTGAAGACACTACCGAGACCAACCAAACCTTCGTCGGTATGCACCGCAATCAGTGTATGCACACAATCCTCCGGACGAAGCTCATTGCTCCAACCACCCTCCGGCGTTGCTCCTCGCAAACCAGCACAGCGAATCTCAGTGATTTTCATGAATGTTTGGATCCTCGTCGAAAAATTCTAGCCAGTGGTTGAAATGAAACTTCCCGATCTAGCGGAAAGATGGGCCGAGGACATCGCGTATGTCCCAAGTAAGCAAGATTGGCGCTTGAAGATCCCGGTGCGTCAACATGAATCATTTTCGCACACCAATCGGCGTACATATGATGCTGGCAATGAGGTGATTTGACTACCACCGCCTGAAAGTTCTTTGGATTTTGCCCATGCGCGTAGAAAAAGGAACGGTCATAAAGACTGACGGCTCGACTGCTGACGACCCACGTGACGTTGTCGCATTCCAAAACGGCTGACAATCCGGCTTGCCATTCCTCCCCAAACGACTCGCTTCGAAACCGCCCATCGGAAAGGAGGCGAACCTGGCCACGGATAGGCAACGGTTGAAACCGCTTTGGGTCAAGTGTTCCGCCGAGCGTCGTCTGAATGATTGCACCGACGCCAGCCGCAAATGCGGATGTCACTGCTGCCGCATCGACGATCGGAACAAGTATTTTGCCTCGGTAGCCCTTTTCGACCAGCTTTCGCAGGATGGCATTGCTGTCACCCGATGCGCCGGAGCTTGTCGCATCCGCTGCATCCACAATTGCAACCGTCCCCTCACCATGTGCCAGCATCTCAGCAGCCATTTGATCAAGGCTGACCAACTTTACCTGCATCCGCTCATGATGCGACCAGAAGTTCTCCGCGATCTGAACCGCTGCTCGTTCTGCGAGTTGCGGGTCATTATCCGTAACGACGAAACTAGATGTCTGCAAAGCCGGCACATCGGTGAAGGGGTTACCGATGAACATGCCAGCTGAGAGCCCATGCGGTCCTTGCTCTGCGGTTTGAGCTAGGCGGATGCTTTGCCCAAAGAGTCCGGTTTCGGTGATCAGTTCGTCGCCGCGAACGAGTGCTGGAATCGCAACTCTGGCTGTCACTGGGCGAACTTCACCTGCAAGAATTCGCAAAAGCAATCGTGCCGCGCGTTCTCCCGTTTCGAAGAAATCGACATGGGGATAAGTATGATAAGCGACGATCGCATCGGAATGCTCGATCATGCGATCTGTTAGAATTCCATGCAGATCGAGGGAGACGACAATCGGGATATCCTCCCCGAGAATCTTCCGCGACTCAGCCAACAGGAATCCTTCAGGGTCCAATTCGTCTTGACTAGCCATGGCACCATGCATGCAGAAATAGACTCCATCTACTGGAGGAGCATTCTCAACGCTTTCTAGGAACTCGCGAGCGATTCGCTGCCAGTCGTTTCGCTCCAGCGTCCCCCCCGAAGTGATAAAGCATGCGCTATAGGACGGAACCAACTCAATCTGCGAAACCTGGTCGAAGACATGGGCAGCTCCGCCGATTTCATTGCGTACACTTCTATGATAGTCGAGTATTTCAGGTCCGCGCCGAATGCGGAAATCGCCATATCCACTCAAATGTGGATTGAATGTAGAGACTTCCTGCTTGCACTCTGCGACAAGAATCTTCAATCGCCTCATCATGATTCCTTTCTCGGTTGATCTGCCATACGGTTTAATCTGCGTAATCTGCGATACGATAATCATTCGGAAACAACCGATAAACCCCATAGATCAGCAGTAGTCCGGCAGCGAAATAGGCAATCGCAGTGAGTGTCATCAGTCCGTCGATCCCAAGTGTCGACTTCCAAAGTCCACCGAACAACGTCGCAAAGCCCGACATCAGTCCGCCAAACAAATTAAGAATTCCGACCGCCGTAGCCCGCGAATTCTTTGGGACGACTTCAAACGCTGCGGGGAAGATATTTCCCATAAAAAGTCCGCTCGATAGGCCGAAAGCAACTGCCGCAAATCTCAATGCTTGCAGCGACTCGCAGCTTCCAATCGCGTGAAGACTCGGTGCGCAGAGAATCAAACTCATGATCATCAGCCAATATCTCGAAGCTTTGGTCAACCGCAACAACATATCGGCCAAAAAACCACCACCCAGCAATCCCACGGCCGTACTGCCCTGTAGAAAAAGGGCCGCATTGAGTGCTGCTTCCGATTGGCTGAGTGAAAATTTGTCATGGAGAAAGGAAGGTAGCCAACCATACAACAACCACAGACCAAATACAAAGACAGGAAAGACAACGCACAGGATTTGGTAAGTCGAAATCCGAACGAGTGAGACAAGTCGGAACGGTTCACCTTTCACTTTCTGCAAGGAACCTTCGTCGACACGCATTCTGCGAAGAAACAGGAAGTAAGGCGTAGCATACAAAAGTCCAATTCCGCCCAATACAAAAAATGCTCCTCGCCATGCGCCTCGATCTGCCATCCATCCCCCAAACCAACTGCCAACCACGGTACCAGCAATCTGAGCGGTCGTCAGTATTGCTATGGATCGAGATCGGAGCGCTGGTGCAAACGCACTTGCCGTCAGCGCGATCGCGACGGGCATGAACAGGGATTCGGAAATCCCCATGGCAGCGCGTAAACTCAACAGGTCGAGTCCAGAGCGTGCAAACCCCGTGGCTACTGTCACGAGGCTCCAGATGATCAGGCTCAACACGACCAGGATCCGTTTCGAGATACGGTCACCAATGTGTCCGGCCACGGGGCAGCCAAATGCGTAAACCCAAAGAAAAACGGTCCCGGTTAACCCAAGTTGCTGATCCGTCATTGCAAGGTCCGTCTTCAGCGACGGAAACATGGCAAAAACAGCTTGGCGATCGCAATAGTTTAAAAAATACGCAAACCACATAAACGCCAGCAAGAGAATCGCGTCCATCGTTATCGCAACCGGGGGCGACGGTTGGGCGGGTTCGCCAGCGGTTGCACTTCGGAGTACTTCTTGTTCGTCGGGCAGTGCTTTGCTCATGCACGGAGTACCTCAGCGACGCTCACTTGCTTGGCAATCACAGCGACACAGTCACCTTGCTGGGTGAGGCATGGCACACGTGCCGTGATCAGGAATCCCGCACTACGGGCCACTATCGGTTCGGGAACGCGATCTGGTCGTTCTAAATGGTGGATGGTTCCTATCCTGTCACCCACATTCACAGGCGCTCCGAGATCCACCTCGATCTCGAATACGCCAGATTCTGGAGCCAAGAGGTAATCGTCTCGATTCAAGGCTTGGGTGAGAATCGTCGGCGGCTTTCCAAGACCATGGCGCGTGGCCTGGGTCCCCTTGAGTACGCCGACATGGATCAAGACGTTTCGCAATCCCGTTTGTGCAATCCGATGAACACTGGCAGAAACTCCTTCACCCCCACCGAGTTCCGTTGTAATGACGATCTTCCCCTGGTTCTCCGCCTCGACAGGGAGCAACCCTGAGCCAGCGATGTCCGCATAGAGAAAAGAGAAATCGGTGTTCCAAGCCAACATGGCGGCAAGCATCTTCTCGCGTTGTTCAAGGTCGGGAACAAGATGCATGTGTGAACAAGGAACGAATTCCATACTGCGACCACCGGAATGAATATCGATGACGACATCACTCATTGGGAACAGAATCGTTGTTAAATAGTGCGCGATCTGGCTCGTCACATTTCCCTCTGGTTGGCCGGGAAAGGCCCGATTCATATTCATTCCGTCGAGCGGAGACAAACGAGTTGCGGTACGAGCCGCAGGAAAATTCAACGAGGGAATAAGGACGATGCGGCCTGTTACCATATCGGGGGTCAATTCTCTGGCCAATTTCATGGCTGCAATTTGGCCTTGGTACTCATCCCCATGATTTCCACCGAGCACCAGAACGGTCGGCCCTTGTCCGTTCGCGACCGATGTAACAGGAATCATCACATTCGCCCACCCACCGAGATTGTGCGAGTAAGGGATTTGAAGAAATCCCTGCTGTTTGCCGGATCTTTCCCAGTCGAGCGATGTAAATAGCATGCAGTAGAATCTCACAAGAAACGAAATTGTCTAGCCCACTAAGCGCTTGGCAGCACTGCTGTGTTCGTTTGATTTGCGTCCATCAAGTCGCTTATGAATCCTCACCCAGGTGCGCTCATCGCGAACTTGCTAGATCACGCTCTAGACATCTCCACGAGTGCGTTTCCCTTTAGAGAATTTCGGTCGCAAGGATCGATACGTCGTCTCTCGGTCCGTGTGGCTTGCACCACTGATCGACGATTTTTCGCAAATGCTGGACTTGCTCAGTTAAAGGCAGTTTGCTGGTCGCGTCAAGTTCCGCCAACATTTTTTCGTTCGTCAACTGCTCGAGGTTTGCATCCATGGCTTCAGGTACTCCGTCGGAGTAAAGATACAGTCGGTCGCCTGATTCGAGTTGCAAGGTAAACTCTTCAAACTCGATGTCGTCAAACCAACCGACCGCGAACCCTTCCCCTTCCGCAAATCGAGCCGCTTCGCCTCTCCGAAGCAGAACTGGCTGTGGATGCCCTCCACAGGCATAGCGGAATAGCTTGGTTCGCAAATCCAGCAGTCCATACAGAATGGTAAAGTGCAAGCCACCTTGGCTGTCCATTGGGAATCGTCGATTCAGCTCACCAAGTACGGTTATCGGTGCCGTCACCAACCGGTTCCCTGTAAATGGATCTTGACGAACCAGCAACGATGTAGCAGATACAACCGAACTGAGTACCCGGCCGATGGCAACGGCAAGCAACGCCGATGCCGCTCCGTGCCCGCTTACGTCCACAACGTAGAGAGCAAGGGTGTTGTCATCAAGCTTGGCGTAGTTTAGGAAATCGCCAGCAAGCTCCTCGCAAGGTGTGTAGTTCCATTGGATCAATAGCTGAGGTATCTCGACTGGCTCATTCGGCAAAAGCGATTGCTGTACTTTCGCAGCCGCCTCTAAATCCCGTGTCATTCGGGTGTTCAGTTCGCTTAAGCGATTATTCAGCGATTCGAGCTGCGCGTTCCAGGCCGAGAGTTTCTCCTTGGCAAGAATTAGCTGTTCATTGCTCCTGTGCAACTCTTTGTTTTTGCCAACTGCATTCTCAAAGGTAGACACCAAAAGGTTTAGGGTTTGTTGACGCCCAGACTTGACTTTGTACGCTCGCCCACCCAATGTCACAGATATTTCGGAGTTTGCTGTCTCCTTCTCCGCATCGGCGAGAGGAGTTGAACGAAGTGCTTCAATTCGAGAGATGAGGTAGTTCGTATCGAATGGCTTGGTGATATAGTTGTCCGCTCCCGCATCGAGTCCTCGAATAATATCCTCCGCTTCTGCCAGCGTGGAAAGTAAAATCACCGGCGTGTGGCGTAATTCGGGATCTTGCTTGATGGCTCGGCAAAGTTCATAACCTGTCATTTCAGGCATTTCGATGTCGGATACGACAACATCTGGTCGATGTTGTTTAACAAGATCCAGGGCAATCGCTCCGTTCAAGCCAATATAGGCTTCATAGCCAGCGACGGTGAGACGTTGTTGCAGCACTTTACCCTGTACGCGACTGTCTTCGGCGATCACGATGATCGCTTTGGTTTGTAGCTTGTTCATTCTTTGGACTCCACGATGCGCACGATCCAAGACGCAATCTTTTCAAGAGGTACAACACGATCTGCTAGCTGCTCTTCGACTACCGCTTTAGGCATACCATAGACGACGCAGCCGTCGGGATGTTGAGCGATGACGGAACCACCAAGCTGTTTAATGATACGGCAACCTTCTGTTCCATCGCGTCCCATACCGGTCAGGATGACTGCCAACAAGTTGCCGCCGTACACTTCCGCCGCCGACCGAAAGAGATAGTCGACAGCAGGCCGACAATTGTTTTCTGGAGGATCGTCAACTATTTTGATGACTGGCCCCTTTGGCGATTTGCTGATTCGCATCTGAAGTTCACCGGGTGCGATGTAAACCATGTTCGGCTCTATTTTCATCCCATCGAAAGCTTCTTGGATCGGGAGTATACTCGATTCATTTAAGCGATCTGACAATGACTTGGTATATCGGGCTGGCATATGCTGAACCACAAATATCGGCACCTTCAATGTCGATGGCAACTTGGGCAGCACTTCGCGCAAAGCGACTGGACCGCCCGTTGATGAGCCGATGACAACGGCGGCAATTCGCCCTCGACGCGCGGTTGGCTCCGCGATGGTCGTCGGAGCTCGACGAGGCAACTTGATTTCCAAGCTCTCCTGAAACGCACCGATTTTATCGCTCAGCGATTCCAGAAGCGAAATTCGGTTGGCGCTAGCGTCATTGCTGTTGGGCTTCTGGATAAAATCGAAAGCACCCGCCAACAATGCGTCGGTCGTCACTTGCGCCCCTTGTCCGGTTAAGCTACTCAACATAATCGCTTTTACCGACGAGCGTATTTTTTTCAAAGCATGCAATACTTCGAGACCGTCCATGTCGGGCATTTGAACATCCAGTGTTAGCAAGTGCGGATTGCACTCTGCAAGCTTCTGTAGCGCTTCGGCACCCGTTTTCGCTAGCCCAACGACTTCGACTCCTGGAATGTCTCGCAATACGTTCTTGACGAGCTGACGGTACAAAGCCGAATCATCAACAATCAATACTCGCAACGTCATGTCTGGCGTCCTTGCCGTTCAAAAAAAGTCTGAAGTCGGGCTCGATCAAAAGGCTTGACGATGAAATCGATAGCGCCCAACTGAATGCACTCGGCCAGTTTTTCTTTTTGATTCAAGGCGCTGACCATACAAATGCGGGCCGTGGCATCCAAACTGCGAATAGCCCGAAGTGCCTCGACTCCATCCAAATTCGGCATCACGATGTCCATCGTAACCAAACTCGGTTTCAACGAAATGTACATTTCAATGGCTTGCTGGCCCGTCGCCGCTTCTCCAACGACTTCCCAGCCCGATTGCTCAGCAATCTCACGAATTCTCAAACGCATGATCATTGCGTCATCGACAATTAGGATTCGGTTGTTCATGATGAGCCATCTCTAGTGATCTTAGGTAGTCCCACGCTATATTTCAACAACAGTTTGTCCGACGACATGAATTTGAACGACTCCAGTCGGAAGTTGAACGACCATCCGCCTGCCTGACGAGCCGCCTAAATGCCTTGCTGTGATCGGAATGTTACACTTCTTTAGGGCATTTTCCACCGCTGCTGTATTTTGTTCACCCATCGAGTTTTTGCTGATAGTGGATACGTTGGCAAACATGTTCGCACCGCCAGCAATCTTTGCAGAAAGTTCGAGTCGCTGCGCATTTGCCACCTTTAATAGTTGCCGAATTGTTTCCGGTATCGCTGTATCTGCATACTTGCCCAATGCGTCGGTTCGCCCCATGGAATTAGGCATCACAATATGTGCCAAGCCGACCAGTTTCAAACGCCTTTCGTACAACGCGACTCCAATACACGAGCCCAACAAGGTTCGCAGCATACCCTCGTCTCGGCGAACGCCGATCCCACCCATTGAGACCAAATCCTCATCCTTTATAACAAGGTTCGTCACCCTAAAGGCCTCGGCGCTGTCGTTGAATTTATGATCGAAGTCAAACTGTTTGCGTCTGGAATCAACAACAAGGTCCATGCGACAGGCTGATCATCTATTTGAAATCTCGTTTGAGCGACCAGAACGGTGTCAAATTCAGTCGCTTGGTTCATTACCGCAAACTGGAGAATCGAAGCCGCAAAATCGCGAACGAACTGTGGCGGCGTAGGAACCCAACCGTGAGATGTTTTCCCCAGGCAATCCGCAACGGGACTTGAGAAACTTGGCATTGCATTCGCCAATGAGTTTAGATACGCACAACCGACAATGTTTGCAGTTTCCATCGCCGAAGAAGTCTCTAGTTCTCCCCACTCGGTCGCAACACCGTCACGGCCTACAACACCGTCACGGCCTAGAAGTAGATCGCACAGCAAAAGGCCACTTTCCTCATCGAAGCAAAAAAGCATCTGCCCGCTAATTCCCCCTGTCACACCCATGATGCAAGCGCACAATATCGCGTCGGCTGGTCCAAGCGATTCTGTTGCTTCGTCAAGGCTTAACTGCTTTAACTGGTCAACACAGACACTTGCATGACGTCCGAGCCACACCGATAACGCCTGTGATGCATCGGATGCACCACATCGAAACAGCTCTGTTAGCTGCTCCATTTGGGGTTGAGATAGTGTCATCATGACGAAGGCTGAATCCTTTTCCTGGCGACACGTTTTCGATCAAGTAGTCGTTCCTGCGCCAGATCGACACAAGATACGATGTCAAGCAGTAGACAAACCGATCCATCCCCAAGGATACTTGCCCCTGCCAAACCCTGAATGTGGGTGAAGTTCTCATCTAACGACTTCACGACGAGATTCTCACATCCTCTCAACGCGGACACCGACAGGCCCATTTTTTTGTTGATCGTGGAAAGTATGATGACACTGGAGTTATCCGATTCGTTGGCAGCGACTTCCGATTGATTCACTTCATAAGCATAACGCGTCTTATGCCAGTCGAAGACGTCCTCGATATCAATCAGCGGAATAAATTCGCCTCGCACCTCAATTGAGTTGCGACCGTGTACCGAAATGATATCTCGATCTCTCACGGAAACGATCTCTCGAACATTCTCGATCGGAGCTGCGAACATTCCTTCGTTCAATTGGAATAGCAAACTTCGAATGATGGCCAAAGTTAACGGCAATCGAATCACGAACGTCGTGCCTTGGCCGAATACAGAATGGACTTCGATGGTTCCGCTGAGTTCGCGGATACGTGTCTTTACAATATCCATCCCAACGCCTCGCCCCGAAATACCCGACACCACTTCTGCCGTGCTAAAGCCAGGCGACCAAATGAATTGGCTAATCTCATGGTCGGACATGTGTTCTAGTTCCGAAGATGTCGCGATCCCACGCTCAAGAACTCTCTTTTTAATCTTTTCGACGTTGATTCCGCCACCGTCGTCGCGAACGTAAATCAGAACATTGTTGCCGCTGTGAACTGCCTCCAGCGTCAACGTTCCTGCTCCTGGCTTACCTCGGCTCTTCCGCACATCTTCCGATTCCAGGCCATGATCGATTGCGTTTCGAACTAGGTGAACGAGAGGGTCTCCCAGCTCATCGATCATACGTTTGTCTAGCTCTGTCTTCTCACCGTGGATCACGAAGTTGACTGACTTGTTGAGCTCGCCAGAGATATCCCGCACCGTACGCTTGAATCGGTTGAATAACGGTCCCACTGGTACCATCCGAGTGTCCAGCACACCGCGCTGCAAACCATCGGAGACTCTAGAAAAATGATCGATCGCTTCGTGAAGTTGAAGGAAACTGCGACGCCCATGTTCGAGTACTTGTAACTGCTCCTGAATCGTATTGATACCCATTTGTAGCTCAAGGCGTTTCTCTGCCTTGACGACTTGATCATGGGTGATCGCTGCGGTTTTGGAATCCTCCAGCAGGTTTTCTTGAAGTTGATCGCACAAATCTCGCAGGCTGCCGAGCAAGCCAGATTTCTTAAAGGTCTCGCTCATTTGCTGGGCTATCTGAACAAAGCGAGCGCGATTGACAACCAATTCACCCGCAAGATTCATCAGCTTATCCAGTCGCTGTATGTCGACCCTGACGGTTTCAGCCACCTTGCTTGGACCCTCGGCGGAGTGCGATGGAACGTCCACTGACGGTACAGGCTCAGTCGGTGCCGTGAATGCGTTTGCTGCCACGGGAGGCATCGAAATTTCATTCCGAAGGCCTGGAGCAACACCCGTAGGGGTGAAACCAACAGCGTCCGTTGCAACTAGGACGGAAGTCTCCGACTCAACTGCGTCGATTTCCAAGAGTTCAACCCCGACAACCTCCGCAACCGCTCGGAGCTCGGCATCGCTTCGAACCGTCCGAACCCAAATTTGTAACGTTCGCAGTTCCACTAAACTTGCAATGTCTTGGATGACAGGACTTAGCCGCGTTATCTCCGCCAGCTCTCGCACCCGAGCCAGGATCAATTCCGCCTTGAGTTCTGGGAGCTCGATATTGCGGTCAAAATAGATAATGAGTCGTTTGTCGACAAGCTGATTACTAAGGCTCGCTTGGCTTGCTTGGCTCGCTTGGCTTGCTTGGCTTGCTTGGCTTGCTTCATCTGCAGTTTCTTTAACTGCAAAGGGTTCTACCGTTTCGGCGATTTCCGTTGAATGACGACTGTCCGAACTGCTTTCAACCGCTGCGGATGCTTCTTGTGAGTTCTCGCGATTCACGAGTTCATCCAGTAAATCCGGTGAGCTCCTCAAGGGCTCTCCGTCGCGTAGTTTTACCGTCGACTCGCGGAGGAAATCGACGCATTTCAAGATCAATTGCATCATCGGGCGATCGAGTACCTGGATTCCGGACCGCAATCGCTCGAAGTAGTTCTCCAAATGATGAGTCAATAGCGTGATGCTATCCAAGCCCATCATGGCGGCAGCCCCCTTGATCGAATGGATCAATCGAAAGGACTCATTCAATTCACTAGGACTGCTTGGATTCGACTCCAGCACCAAGAGCACGTCCACAAGTGCATCGAGTTGCTCCGATGTTTCATCGACGAACATCTGCAGATATTGTGCCATCTCGTCCGATGGCATCCCCGACGAAAAATCAAAGTCATCACTCACACGGCAGTCCTTTCTCAGGGTTTCTGATATAAAAAAGGAGCGCGTTTCGTCAACATTCCGAGCATGTCATAAATTCCTTCCGAAGGTCCTACAACGAGATAACCACCCGGGACTAAGGATCGAACGAGATTGTCGATCACGCTCGCTTTAGATTGCCGGTCAAAGTAAATAAGAACGTTTCGTACAAAGATGCAGTCGAAGGGGGGCTCCCGCAACGGTTTCATTAAATTATGGTTTTTGAATTTGACCATTTGTGCGATATTCGGTTTTAGTCGCCATGTGTCATCGCTCTCGGTAAAGTATCTGTTGACTCTCGATGGGTCCATATCGCGAAAGGTTCGTTGTCGATAAACGGCTTCGCGAGCCGTCGCTAACGATGATTCGCTGATATCTGTCCCAAGGATGTAAATGTTCCATCCTCGAAGCAGCACGCTGGCTTCCGACAGGCAAATTGCGACCGAATAAGGTTCTTCGCCAGAACTGCAGGCGGCCGACCAGACCCGAATCGAAGCCTCTCGCTTGCCCGCTGATTTTTCAGCCAACAGCTCTTTGACAAATTCGTTCTTTAGCCAATCAAAATGAATTGCTGTGCGAAAATAGGAAGTCTCATTCGTTGTGATTGCATCTAGAAAACTATCTAGTTCGGTGACACCCAACTTCGATGTGAGGTGTTGGTAGTAGGCATCAAAGTCTGCAAATGCTCCGGCATTCAATCTTCGCCGAATGCGATTGCTCACCAGCGTGATTTTGGAACTGTCTATTTTGATGCCGCAACAATCGTAGATGAAGGTCTGGAACCGTTCGAATTGTTTCGGTGTTAGTCGTTCCAGTTCCATTGCCATACCGATTTATGTTTTGAATTTTGCGACCAAGTCTCGTAGACTTTGCGCTTGGGCACCGAGTTGTTCTGCACTGGCCGCCATTTCCTCAGATGCAGCCGCATTGGACTCCGTGGTCTCCGAAACGCTCCGAATCGCAGCCTTAACTTGCTGAGCACTGGCTGCTTGGGCTTCCGTTGATTCAGCGATTTGCCCGATTCCATCCGCCGTATTGTCGACGGCTTCAACGATCTTGCCAAGTGAATCGCCGACCTTCTGTGATAGGCTTGCTCCTTCTTCAACACGACGCGAGGATTCTTTGATGAGCTTGGTGATTTCTTTAGCTGCCTCGCTTGAACGTTCGGCTAACTTTCGAACTTCATCCGCAACGACCGCAAATCCCAATCCATGTTCTCCCGCTCGAGCCGCTTCGATCGCTGCATTGAGCGCCAAAAGGTTGGTCTGGCTAGCGATTTCGCTGATGACTTGAATAATCTCATTAATCTGTTCGCTCGACTTTTGAATCATCTTCATCGCGTTGACCGCCGAGTCCACGATGGAACCACCGCTCTTAGCAAGCCTGGACGTTTCGGTGGCTTTTGCCTTCGCGGTCGAGGCACTGTTAGAAATAACTTCAATCGAATCGATTAATTGTGCAACGCTTGCCGTCATCTCTTCGACGGAGGCGGCTTGGGTCTGTGCTCCTTCACTTAGATTTGCGCTGCTTTCAGCAATAGTCCTTGCCCCTTCGTTTTGCTGTTGAGCAGCAGCCATGACTTCACCGATGACGTTGCGCAGATCGCACATCATTTTACTTAGATTACTACCCAGTCTCCCTAGGTCGTCATTGCCTTCGACGTTAACCTGCCCAGTGAGATCGCCTCGGGCGGCTGCGGCCACGAGGAACGACAATTCGTTTACCTTTTGTTCGAGAAGGTTTTTGGCCTCGAGTTGAGCGTTTTGAACGGCGGCTTCACGTTCTTCGGATCGCAGTTCCCGCAACGCATCTTCGGTCACATCCGCTGCAAGTTTCACGATCTTGACCGTCGATCCGGTTTCGTCGAGAATCGGAGAATAAGCGGCTTGCAGGTAGATTTCGCGGCCACTTTTTCCTATTCGTTTGAAGCGGGCGACTTTCGCAACCCCTTGACCGAGCTCATACCAAAATTCGCGATACTCTGGTGAGGATCGATAAATCGGATCGACGAAAAGACTGTGGTGACGTCCTCGGATTTCGTCAATAGAATAACCAACCGTTTGCAGGAAATTGCTGTTTGCCCAAAGAATGGTGCCATCAACATTAAACTCGATGATCGCCATCGACCGGTTGAAAGCGTCGAACATTTCCACCTTGGTTGAATGAGCCCCCTCGACTCGGCTGCTGTTTTGCAATTTTGAATCGGAAGGTACGGCAGGCAACTTCCTGGCACGCGTTTTCGCTGTCGTCGTTTTGTCGCTATTCATATCTGCCATGGGCTGGCGCTCCAAAGTTTCTCAAGGATGTCGAATTCAAGTCTTGGCTAGGTTTTTGTTAGATCTGGTAACGTCGACTGACTCACGTGAGCAAGTTTTTGTGGATCAAGCAACTCGTCCACTTCTAAAAGGACAATCAGTTGCTCTTTAACTCGGGCAAAGCCGGCGATGTAGCTCGCGCCGTGGCCCGTGACGGTTTCTGGGGCGGGATGGATATCATCGGCGGCAATTCGGACGACTTGGGAGACGGTATCTACGGTGCATCCGATCGTTCGGGAGCCTACGTTAACGACAATTGTTCGAGTGTCTTCATCGACCGGTTTGATTTCGAGACCAAACAGTTTTCGCAGATTGATGATGGGAATAATCGATCCACGCAGATTGGCTACCCCTTCGACGTAGTCTGGGACTTGAGGCGTCTTGGTAACTTGGTCTAAGATAACAATCTCTTGAATCTGTTCGATTCGAAAGGCGTAGCTTTGATTTTCGATTCGAAAAGCCACGAACTGGGCGATTTTCCGAGAAAGATTATCTCGCACAAGATTGTAGGGTTTATTCATACTTCTGGCGTCACGATCTCAACATGGGCGGTCCGTAAAATCGCCGATATAAGAGCAAAATGCAAATTTCTACACCATTGTAGTCGACAAGGACTGGGTCTCAAGTTGTGTTTTCATTTAAGTTCAGAAGAATCGTGTCTCTTTGCCTCTGCCGATTAGGTGGAGAGCGTAACCGACGCTTTCTCGGCTTGACCAATCTCGTGTTTCCCTTCTAGACTCTATATAAATTGGTTTATCGGCCCGATGTGCGATTGAGGAGAGGTTCTTCAACCCCCTCGCTTTCGCGCCGGGCCTGTGTTTTTTATCCTCAAAGTCCTATTTGGATTCGGAAAGACTTCTGTGGCAGCGACCTGTGTAATCGGACTTCAATGGGGAGACGAAGCCAAAGGCAAGCTCGTCGATTTGCTCGCTCCCCGACACGACATCGTCGTTCGCTACCAAGGGGGCGCTAACGCAGGACATACCGTTGTGTGCGGTAAAGAGGTCTACAAGCTTCATCATGTGCCCTCCGGGATTTTGGCCGGCGGGATCACGAATGTTATCGCACCTGGGGTTGTTATTGAACCGAATATGCTGATTAGGGAGCTTGAAGGGTTGGAAGCTCGAGGTATTACGCCTCGCAAAAACTTGATGATCAGCGAGCGGGCCCACGTCGTCATGCCTTGGCATTTCGTCGAGGACAAAGCTACCAACAAAGCCATGGTAGCGGGTGAAAGCATCGGCACCACAAACCGTGGAATCGGTCCGTGCTATCGAGACAAAGTCGGCAGAACGCATGCCATTCGCATCGCCGACTTGTCAAGCGATCAACTCAAAATCAAAATCACTGAGACGGCTGCCGCCAAACGGCATATGTTGGCGCCCATTGCAGACCCGAGCGATCTCGAATTGCTCGATACCGACAAAGTACTTCAACAATGTCACATGTGGGCTAATTCGTTAGGATCTCTAGCCGCCGATTCAACCAATTACTTGCTCGATGAGCTTGACGCGGGCAAGCGATTGCTGATGGAGGGAGCCCAAGGATCGTTGCTCGATATCGACCATGGGACGTACCCGTTCGTAACCAGCAGCAACGCGTCTGGAGTCGGTGTGTCTGCAGGATCGGGAGTGCCCGCTCGCTGGATTACCAACGTGATCGGTGTTACCAAGGCATATTCGACACGCGTCGGCGGTGGCCCTTTCCCAACGGAATTGATCGACGAGACTGGACAAAAGATCCGCGAAATTGGACGCGAGTACGGAACCACCACAGGCCGACCTCGCCGTTGCGGATGGTTCGATGCCGTTGCGGTACGCTATACCGCGCGCCTGAGCGGTATCCACTATCTGTCCTTGATGATGATGGATGTGCTCAGCTACTTCGATACAGTGCAGATTTGCGTTGCGTACGAATTGCGAGGCGAGAGAATCAGTCGTTTTCCTTGCCTTGCCGAAGACTTGCGGCTTTGCAAACCTATCTATGAAACGTTACCTGGTTGGAACACCGATGTCTCGAATGTTCGCAAGCTGGAAGACTTCCCCACAAACGCAAGACGCTACATCGATCGGATTTCCGAACTCATCTCGGTGCCGATCGGGGTGCTATCGGTTGGCCCGGATCGCGAACAGACCATTTTCCTTGCGTCGTTCTAACTGTCATAACATCGTAGGATGGGACCATTTGTCCCGTCCAAACCACGGATCGGGACAGACGGTCCCAATCTACATCTGGTAGTTTCCAATTTGCCGCTAGCTAGCGACACTATCGATGAAATGATGGTCAATGGCGATTTCGCTGATGGGATCGCAGAGTGGCAGATCGAGCAGCAGAACGGAGTAAAAGCCTCAGCGGCTGTCGTACCAGACGGTCCGAATGGCCAGTCGGCGATGCGTCTCGATGTGGAAGCAGTAGCAGACGAGCCCTGCCTGATCACTGCGACTTCGTACTTGGCTGGGATGTCAAACGCGGCGCAATGGCAGGTCCATAGCGTTTCCAACATATGATCCTCTAACCATATTGTCCATAAACGGTTCCTGACACCTTTTCTGCTTGCCACCTTTTCTGCTTGCGTCTTGGGATGGCTTCAACTCCCAGACTACCTCCAGTTACCCGATCTTTAGGGCAGCTTGACTTCAATTTGTACAAAGAGGTTGGTCTGCGGGTCGCTGTCGTTAATCGCTGTTTCGATCGGTGCTCGCCTATCCCATATAGGTCTGTCGTACCAAACTCTGGATCTCAAAAATGGCTGAATCGTGTAGATACCCGCCGGTGCATAGTCTTCGACCTGAAAATCCCAGTAAACCGTCTCTGTCTGGTCTGCACCTAACCTGAACATCGTAAGTCGCTTGAAGCTGACGTACCTACTGACATTCGTGCCATTCAGGAACGAATTAGCGCCAGCGGGACCTTCGATGTACACGTTGTGAAGGAAAGGATTATTCAAAGTGCCGTAAATCTGGAATGTCCCTCCGGGTTTGACCACAAGATCTTCCTGTGGAAATAGTGAAAGGTCGCTGAGGATAACTGCGGAACTCGTTGGGATGATTGCCCGCAAAGCGCCTCCCGAACCAATGCAGGTCCCAAGACCGCCTGAGGGTCTCGACAACGGACAACGTCTGACAATCAAGATTCCAAGTTCGACCAACTGATTTGGAGGATATTCGGGACTTGGATAAACCCAGATCCCGAATGTCGTCCTTGTCCGGACCTGTCGCAAAATCATGGAACCTGTTGCCGTCAAATCGACGCCGTCGTCCGAAACCACCTGCCAGCCCTCTTCCATCTGCTGCCACTCGATTTCAATATCGACAGGAAACATATCATTCATAATTACCGAAAAATCTTCGTATGCTCCTTCCGGAGGTACGATCAGCGTTTCACGGCGAGAAAAGAAACCTACTGTTTCGATCGGTTGGAGGCCGCCGCTACCCTGGACGCGAACTGAGTTGTCAGTACAGACAACTGTGGTTGATAGGATAGTCGCGCCGGTTTGAATCCGAAGAGTCAGTCGCAGTGGAAAACTTCCAGAATTTATTTCGGGATTGGATACCGAGGTCGGTAGAAATCGCAGCAATCCCACAGAATTTCCTTGGATGTGGATCGCAGTCTCAACCGTGGCCCTGAATCCGCGATCGTTATCACTTGGATAATCAACGACCCACAACTCGGTTTCGGGTAGTACGGTCACCATCTCCGTAGAGGTGTTTTGAAGAAGGAGCGTGAAAACCGGTTTTTGGAAAAAATTCACCTGCTGAGGCTCAATGCTGCGGGAAACGATAGTGATCGTGTTCAATTGCGCGATGGTTTCCATTTTGTTGGTCACTTTCACTACTTTTAGCGGAGTGAGATGTTGAATTAGCTCTGCCGAAAAAGTGCACTGTCACAAGTTTAGCCACACCACTTTGTCGCAGATGTGACCAAACAGTTTTCTTGGCCGGAACACGCTCCCGTCAAGCGCCCGACTTTGTTGATCATCATAGTGAATTTGATTGCGGTTGATGTCGACGAGCGGTGCAACGAACGCAGAATATCGCGCGCGAAAATAATTATGTTTCAGGACCGAGATAGTTGCTCCGGTGAAATGGTAAGCCTCACAGGGAACGAACAATGGCGGCGATCGTCTCCTTGCACAGTTTACCTTTTCCTCAGCTACTTTGAATCGCGAAGTTTTGTTTCGAAGTGATAGAGAGCTTTCTTGAGTTCAGGGTGATGCGGTTTGATTTCGACTGCTCGGCGCTGTTGTTGAACTGCGTCTTGGTATTTTCCCATGGCGGCGTAGCAATGGGCCAATGTATCCAGGTACTCAGCGCTTTCCGGGCTGAGTGTGCATGCTTTTCGGCTCAGGAAAAGGGCTTCCTCTTTGCTCCCTTCGGTGTTTGCGACAACCCATGCAAGCGTATTGCAGTGGTTTGCTAATTTGCTTAGAAAGAACGAGTGCTCAATGCTGCTCGATGTCTTCAAAGCTTCGCTCGTGTCCCGAATCTCCATTCGGATTTCGCTGATGATTTCTCTGAGTTTGGCGAGACGTTTGGCCTGTTCTTTCTCGGACATGGAAATCTTGTAGAGTCCGATCAGCGCGTCGACATTATCCGAACTATGGCCGATGGAATTCCAATAGTGTTCTTTCGCCTTTTCCATTTCGCCTTCTTCACGAGCTTCATCGCCGCGATAAAGGTGATAGCTCGACATCAGGTTATCCGACAGTCGAGAGCTTTCGGTTAGCTGACGTTTGAACATGGGTTCGTTGTTGAAGCGTTCAGCGAACGGTTCAAGAACGTTGGCCGCTTCATTGTGCCTTGATTGTGACTGGAGCATTTCCGAAAGTTTCCACATCACAACGATCGTGGCATTCAGAGTTAGGTCGAAAGGAGCGTTGGCAAGGTTTTTGGCATCTAACTCGACTCCTTCGTCTTTTTTTCCTTGGGCGTTGGGGTCGCTGTCTGGATCTTGGTTCGCGGATTTCGGTTTGGTTTTTTTGAGTTGGTAATTCTCGTTTTTGTAGATCGCCAGCATGTACTCGGACTCGGCCCATGCGAACTGGCCTCTTTCTTTCAAAAGGTCCGCGAGATACGCTCGCCGTTCAAGGTCACCGACATTTCGTCGTTCAAACGCTAAATCCAGGGCATTGCGAATTGGGTCGCGAGATCCCAGATCGTTTCGTTTGCGTTCGTTACCGAGTTCATCACACGATACCTGTCGGAGTGATGACTGCGCGACTTTATTTGCCAATTCCGTTTTGCCTTGCAGCATGAAACTTTCGGCGAGAAGATATCCAAAAAGGAATTCCCGGGTCAGGGTCGATTGAGGGAGTTTGGAGTGTTGTTCTTGAACAAGTTCTGGCAATTTCACTTTCAAAGCCCACTGAGCAAACTCGTTTGCTTGATTGGTTCTATTCCCGATCATCGAGTCCAGCGTTGGAACGGATTTACCGAGGGTCAGCAACGACCTTCCCATGTCCAACGCTTGATCTCGCAAATCTGGAGTTTCCGAAATCTGCTCGATGACCCAGCGATGCAAGTCTGCGACCAACTCGAGGCTTGTTTCACCGGTGTTTTTTTGGAGTAAGCTCAGTTCTTCGTCGAGCGTTTTTCTCCACCAATCCAAGTCGAATGGAACGGATGAGGAAGCGTATTTCAGGACCCATCGACTGGCTGTGCTTTGCCCGCCTACGATTGAGTTATGGAGAGATTCTTTGCGAGCTTCTGCGGATTGTTCGACGATAGGCTTGCTTCGCATCAAGACAAGAGCGGCGCGTTTCGCGAGTCCGCTTTGAGTCTCATAACGAACCAGTCGGCATAGCGCCGCGAATCCTTCGTCGTGTTCAAGTCGTTGGAGTTGGTCGATATAGGCGGACTTTTCGGCATGTTGTGAGCTACCGTAGTTGAGCAGAATTTTTCGGACACTTTGCGTGTCGGTTTCCCAAGCCCAAGTAAATTGGTTGCTTTGAACGATGTATCGAGCAACAGCCGCGATCTGTGGATCAGGATGAAAACTGGCAGAATGCAATTGATCGAGAGCCACAACGCCAATTCTCTCCAATTCCGCTTGAGCGTTAATACGGCTCGAATAGTTGGGGTCGGCCAGTCGCTCGATCAGTTGCGAGATACGAACTGCCATCGAATCGGTGTTCGCGTTCGAGGATTCTTTGGGTTTTGAAACTTGGCATAACCCAACCCCGGAAAGCCCTGTACCGGAAAGCAAGAGGAGAGTTAGTGCAATCGCAATGCGATGCGTTAAACGAGCTCGAAACCAGATTGCGGTAATCGTGGCGTCGTGCACTAAACCTCGAAGTGTCATGTCGAACGTCATTTGCAATGCCTTTTGCTGGATCGCTTGTCCCGGGATGCGTCATCCTATTCTGGCTTGTTTAGGGTATCCAGGCCAAGTGGAGATGGTGAATTAGGTGCCAAATTCGGAGTCAAATAAGGAATTTTAGGCATGGCATGCCCTTTTATTCCATCAACAAAATTCATTTCCAAAAATTTTTCAAATGTTTGCGCGAAACTTTTGACATTCAGTAGTCCACTGCGATAACATTAGGGGTGAGTAAGGTTCAAAACGCCAACTTGGCGGTATTGGACATTACCGTACTCATCACACCACACTTCTTCTTTCTGCTTGTCGGCCATCCTCGGAAACAGACTTCGGGGGGATGCTTGGACAAAGAGGGTTCGCACGATGGCGAAAAAGATTCAGCACGTTTGGGGCATGGAAATTGGGCAGAGCGCCCTCAAGGGTTTGCGTTGTCATTTGGATGGCGACAAGATCATCACGGACACATTCGATTTCGTCGAATACCCAAAGATTCTTAGCCAACCGGAAGCGGAACCTGAATTGTTGATCGCGGATGCGATGGAGCAGTTCATGTCACGCAACGATCTGCGCGGGGCTAGGGTTGGCGTCAGCGTGCCCGGCCAAAGCGGATTGGCAAAATTCTTTAAGCCGCCACCGGTTGAAGTCAAGAAGATTGGCGACATCGTCAAGTACGAGGCCAAGCAACAAATTCCGTTCGATTTGAACGATGTCATTTGGGATTTCCAACAGATGGAAGGTGCCCAAATCGAAGATGGATACGCTTTGGAGAGCGAAGTTGGCTTGTTCGCGATGAAGCGTGATGCTGTGTTTCGATCGCTTAAGCCCTATCGTGAAAAATTGATGGATCTCGATTTGGTGCAATTAGCGCCGATGAGTATCTACAACATGATCGCCTTCGACAAATTTGCGGATCGAATGGCAAATGAGCCTTTTGACTCCGAGAACCCTCACAAGTCGATAGTGGTTCTTTCGATAGGTACCGATGCGAGCGATCTCATCGTTACCAACGGATTCCGAGTTTGGCAAAGAAGCATCCCGATTGGAGGTAATCACTTTACTCGCCAATTGACTAAGGATTTGAAGCTCACGTTTGCCAAGGCCGAGCACCTCAAGCGGAACGCCATGCAAGCGGACGATCCCAAGTTGGTTTTCCAGGCGATGCGTCCAGTATTCAACGACATGGTCACGGAAATCCAGCGATCGCTCAATTTCTTTAAGACGCTCAATAAGAAAAGCGAATTGGAGAGCATGCTTTTGTTGGGCAACACCGCAAAGTTGCCAGGGCTTCAGCAGTTCATCAACAAGAACTTGGGGATGGATGTTGAGATTTTAGACAAGTATCCAAGGCTTGAAGGGACTGAAGTAACAGGTGCACAGGCGTTCAAGGAAAACGCAGCGGCATTCGGTGTGGTGTACGGCATATGCCTCCAGTTGCTTAAGAAAGGTCCGATGAGGACCAATTTGCTGCCGCGTGAGATCGTGATCGACCGTGTGGTGAGAATGAAGAAACCATGGACGGTTGGAGCATTGTCGCTTTTGCTCGTCGGCATGGTTACCAATCATGCGACCATGGGGCGAGTCTTGAGCGTCGTCGACGAGGCAAAATGGAAGCCATCCGAGGATTTGGTTGCGGCTGTCTCAACAGAATCCAAGAACGAATTGAGCGAGGATGTGATCCGCAAAAACAAGATCGAATTGTTCCAAAGAGTCGGAGACGAAGTGAGCGCTGGGGCTTCGCGGCGAGCCATGTCGCTCGATCTGAGCAAGGCAATTGAAGCCAGCCTCCATCGGGACAAGACGCTCATGGAAAAGACGCCGATCGAGTTGCCCTATTCGAAACGACAGGACTTCCACATCAAGCGAGTAGAGCAAAAGTTCGTAAAGGACTTTTCCAAGTGGTTCAATGCGGATCTGACGAGTCGATACAAGGACCAATATGAAACGCGTCTGCAGTTGCTTGAATCCAATGCGAAGCCGTCCAAGACCCCCGAGTCAACCGAACCTCTCGCCGATCCAGTTTCGCCAACGGGCCAAGGCTGGGTTGTTGAGATCGAGGGCTATCATTACTTCAACGGGGCAGAAAACAAAGGCTTAGAAGGCGAAGCACACGTCCTCAAGTACTTCGTCGACTTTCTGGAGAATGGTTCCATCGCGCCACCGATCAAGGAGTCGGTTGCCGAGTATTCGCTTCGAGATTTGGGGGTAAGGCTGCCAGTGGTTCGAAGTGTTAAAATTGACAAAAAGTATCGAATTCCGAACCCTGATTACCTTCGTCGATTGTCCGAGCTGGGATTGACCTCGGGGGCTGCGGGCGGAATGGGGTCAGGGGGTGGCTCTGACTACGGAGGAGGAGCGAGTTCCGGCGGTAAGGGCGGCGGCCCTGGAGGAATGGGAGGCCCTGGAGGAATGGGAGGCCCAGGAGGAATGGGAGCAATGGGGGGAATGGGAGCAATGGGGGGAATGGGAGGTCCCGGCGGATTAGGAGGAGAGGCGTCCGGCGGTTACGGCGGACTCGGCATGCCAAACAAACCGGTTTTGGACGCGGACGGCAAAGAAATCCCGATGGATTTTGCGGCCGAGAGGTGTGACTTCATCGTTCAGTTCGCCTGGAGGTCAAGATTTGAAAAAGGTGGCGGCAAGGATCTGGATGGTGGATTTCCGGTTGTTGAAGTAGCTGCAGAACCAACCGACGCTAGTACGCCAGATGCGACGATTGGCGATCCTGCAACGGTTCCGGAACAAACGCAGCAGTGAGTTGGTAAACGCGCAGAACGAAACAAATCCAAAACGGGATAACGGGATAATAGGAAAATGGACGCATTAAAGAATTTTTGGAAAGCCGTATTGCAATATCAATTTTGGATATTGGCCTGCCTAGTTTTTATGGTTTCGGCTGTCGTCTTCTTCTTAACGAAGTCGAGCTTGGCGACGATGATCACAGGTCGGACCACCAAGCTTAATTCTACGTTTGACCAGATTCAGCAAATCAAGGGAATTGTCCCGACGCATCCGAATATGCACTCGCATTCCGAGCTGGACAAGCTTGCACTGAAACTGGAAGGGGAAGTCAAGGAAGCATGGAACCTTCAATACAATCGGCAAGCAAAACTATTGGTGTGGCCTTCCAAAGCCTTCCCGCCGGGCACCAAAGCTTTAGAAATATTCAAAAACCTAAGACCCATTGAACAGTATGTCGATTTTCCTGTTGTTTCTTCAACTCCTAGAATCAGCAAAATCACCAGCAATGATCGAGAGGTCTATCGTTCCTACATCGGACCTGAGTTTGCGGAAGTTTCCAAGATTATTGGCACAGAATGGAAAGCCAAAGTGGAAGCCGGAAGCGGTTCTTCCGGATACGGTGCCGGTGGATCGGGATCGGGAAAGGGCATGATGGGTGGTATGTCCAGCGGGTCTGAAGGCGGAGACGGCTACGGCGGAGCTGGTGGTTATGGCGGAGCTGGTGGTTATGGCGGGACCAATGTTGATGAGAGTAAGGATTTAGTACGTTGGAGTGAAGCCTCTCAGCAGGAGCTGCTAAATCAAATTCTGCCTTGGTACGGTTATCCCGTTCCGCCGTCTGTCCTTGACATCTATTACACCCAAGAAGACATGTGGCTTTTGACTGGAATTATGGAAATCATCAAGGCCACCAATGCTGGTGCCGTTGAGAACTTTCAGACTAAGGTGCGTGAAATCGAATGGATTCGAATGGGAAGATATGCGAACCGTGACGCTGGAACCCTGACCAGTGGACCATCCGCTGGCGGGATGGGAGGCATGGGTGGAATGGATAGTTCGGGCATGGGAGGCATGGGAGGCATGGGAGGAATGGATAGTTCGAGCATGGGTTCGGAAGGTGGCTCGATGGCCTCATCTGATTCGATGGGGGGCGGCGAAGGTGGTAAGATGGGTGGAATGGATATGGGTGGAGCTGCGGGTCCAATGAGGCCTGATCCCGCTGATGGGAGGTATATCAGTTTTGCAACCGACAAAGAGTTCGATTCTGTAAAAGGGGTAGACTTGCGCGAGGCCATCAAGAATATCAGTGCGGTCAATGCCGTCGATGCCGTTGCTAAGCGGGTACCTATCCGCATGAGATTGAAGATAGACCCGAATCACTTGAGCACTCTGATTGCAGCCTGCGGAAATGCAGATTTGATGCTGGAAGTTTATCAGACACGACTCAACACAGAAGCAGCCCCAAGTAGTGGAAGTGGCGGTGGATCTGGATACGGCGCTTTCAGTTCAGGTGGAAAGGGTGGACCGGGCATGGGGGGCATGGAAGGTTCGGCGGGTCCCGATGGAGGTAGCGGGATGGGAGGTTATGGAGGCATGATGGGTGGTAGTGGAGGAGATGGCTATGGCGGAGGTGGCTATGGCGGAGGTGGACTTGCGGGTTCCATGGCTGCGATCAAACCCATGACGGAAGTTACAGTTGAGATCTTTGGCTTGATCTATCTTTACAATCCAGTGAATATCGGAAATCTGGGCAGCGACAAAGTCACGGATGCCCCTCTTGACCAGCCCCCTGCCGTACCCGCTGGAACTCAAACGCCTGTGAATCCAGAAACACAGCCAGTGAATCCAGAAACACAGCCAGCCGCTAGTTCAGCATCTCCGCCAGCCGAGGCAGGTAAAGCAGAAAACGCCGCCGGGGATAATCTGGGCGACCCAAAACCAAATGATCCTAATGACCCCCTTGCCGGTCAGTGACCGGACCTGCGACAATGGCACAGCCAGAGTCGCAAATCCCTTAAGCATATCGAAGTTTCCGACACATCGCGTTGAAAAATTGGAGTCCATATCATGGCCAAAAAAAAGAAATCATCGAGTTCCAAGTCGGCCTTCAATATGAAGGAATTCTTGATTCTGCACGTAGAGAAAATCGTGTTCGGAATCGTAGCACTTCTGTCCCTGTCGTTAATTGGCCTTGGTTTTTTGGCAAAGTCATATCCGACTAGCAAAACACCGGATGGTCTCAAAGAACAGGCCAATCTCGTTTCTAGATCGATTAAGGAAAATCACTGGGAACAGATCAAAGAAAGCCAACCACCCATCGAAACGGGTTACGTAGTAAGAGCAGCCAAGACTCGGGAAAAAATTTTCCCAGATCAGACGATCATTTTTCCACTCGTTGATAATTCATTGAACAGACGTGGTGATCCAGTTCTTAAGGCACCCATCAGTCTTGAAGCCTTTTATTACGCAGGCCCAGTCGCAACGACGTTACGGCCAAAAGCCGAGGATCCAGTCGCTGCACTCGACGATGCTAAAAAGCCAGAAGACAAAAAGCCAAAAGGGTCCACCAGGGGAGGTCCTGGAGGCTTGGGTTCGGAACTTGGCGGGGGATATGGCGGAGAAGGCGGATCAGGATCAGGATCAGGTGGACCTGGCGGAATGGGTGCAATGGGTGGAATGGGTGCAATGGGAGGTCCTGGAGGCATGGGTGGAACGGGAGGTCTAGTGGGAACACGATTCCTGTCGCAAGGCTATGATCGTGGTTTCCTGATGGGGATGAGGACCTTTTTCGAGGCGCCTGTAAATACTGCTCCCGCATCGCAGACGGCTACGCCTCCCGCAAAGAAAGTTCCTTATTCCATTGCTACTTCTTTTGTGGCGGTCACGGCGTTGGCACCTCACCAAGATATGGAGACTGAGTACAAAAAAGAATTCGCGGACGTACGCGGTTACATGGAAGGTAGAGATACGCCCAATTACGTTGGCATTGAAGTTCAACGGGCCGAGATAAACGACAAAAACGCGAACCAAGAGCTTGCTGAATCGGAATGGAAACCACTTCCCAACGTAGGTACGGAAGAATTCAAGAAGTTTGCAAAAAACATGATAGGGACTTGTGCCGATGTGCATCGGCCCGAGTGGACGGAACCCAGTATTTCGATGCCAATACCCCCGATTTTGTTGAATGATTACCAAAAATACGCCTCTCACTCACAAATTCCGCTTATTGTTCCACAGCCAAAGGAAAATGAAGGTGAAGCAGTAGATGCCGATGCAGGATTCGGAGCAGGCGGGTACGGAGCAGGCGGGTACGGTGCAGGTGGGTACGGAGCAGGTGGGATGGGGGGAGACGGTTACGGGGGAGCTGGTGCTTCTGGGATGATGGGGGGCGGCGAAGGCGGCTAT